>JAEEGH010009281.1_pt1 | contig 22979 bp, 20 predicted proteins | sample 9134181 | NCBI WGS metagenome assembly JAEEGH01 (sample SAMN16246544, study PRJNA631951) | gut metagenome | biome: gut microbiome; feature: rumen; material: DP-attached | host: Bos | place: Iran: Karaj | collected 2018-10
GTACACCGGGGCTGTTCAGTGACGAAGAAATAATCATCTCCGAAATACTTTCCTGCGACACCGACAACATGACACCAATGGATGCCTTAAAATTAGTCGCAAAATGGAAAAAAGCCCTCTCCGGAGAATAAAAAATCACTTTTTTTCAAAAAATTCCCGAATTTTCTTCCTTTTTTTTCATTTTTTCACCTAATCTATATATGTGAAAAGAATTTTTTATCTTGCAAAACAGTTTATTAAACTCTTTCTGCGATGCGTCTTTGGCTATATTGCCGGCGGACAAACCTGTCTTATCTGCGGTAGAAAAACCTTTATTTACCCGGTATGCAGACAGTGTCGTCATACAAGGTACCTGGACAGAATCACCCGCTGTACATCCCTTTATGATAACCGCTGCACAATCTGTGGAAAAACCTTGCTTTCTACTGCAAAAACCTGCTTTGGATGCAGGGAAAAACCTATTCTCAAAAGCACAGACTCCATGCTTCCGCTTTATTCGTACAGACTGTGGAATAAGGAACTTATGTTTTTGTGGAAAAGTAAGGAAGAAAGGGTAATTTCAAATATGTTTGCGTGGATATTAAATTCTGTTCTAAAAAAAATGGATGCACAGTTCATTGTTCCGGTTCCACCGCGTAAGGGCAAGATAAACCAGAAGGGCTGGGACCAGATAGATGAACTGTGCAGCCTTTTACAGTACAGATACGGTTATAAGGTTCTGCATCTTTTGCAAAGAAAGACTGTAATTCAACAGAAAAAGCTGGACCGCGAAGGGCGTTTACAACAGATTGGTCTTGCTTATTCGGTTGTTTCACCGTCTATGACTGCAAAAGCCTTAAAACCGTATGGCGGAGCCCTTCCGGAGTCTGTTGTGCTGCTTGACGATGTCTGCACAACCGGCTCCACCATAGAAAGCTGCGCCCGAATCTTAAAGGAGGAAGGAATCAAAAACGTAAATGGCCTTAGTCTGTTCATCGTAGATTAGGATAAAATGCCGTCATTGCGAGCGTAGCGAAGCAATCCAACCACGATTTATATTGCAAATTTACGTTTTTGGGAGTATTATAGATAGAAAGACAATTATTTCTTTGGGGGAAATATGGCTACAGAAGATACACAGTTCCAGTTGGTAACTTTTCAGCTCGGTGATGAATTGTATGGTGTAAACATCATGGATGTAAAGGAAATTGTCCGTTTGCAGAACGTGCGTGTAATACCAAACGCTCCTTATTATGTAGAAGGAATTATCAATCTTCGTGGTGAAATTATTCCGATTATTGACTTACATAAAAGATTTAGAATCAAAGCTATTGAAAAAGAAGAGATGGACTTTGAAGGCGGATTCATAATCCTTAAAATTGACAATAATAAGATTGGAATTATCATTGATAAGGTTGCCCGCGTTGTAGTCGTAAAGGCAGAGGATGTAAAAGAGCCTCCTCAGATGCTCACTGGTATTGGTTCTGAATATATCGAAGGTGTAATCCGCGAAGAAAACGGTTACCTCATCATGCTTAATATTCGGAAGTTGTTCGACGCAAAAGAATTACAGAAAATAATCGATTTAAATTAATGATACAAACATACAGTTCAACAATTCGTAGAAAAGAAATGGATGCGGTTTTAACCTGCATGGTAGATGAAAAAATCGGGCCCGGCGAGTTAAACGCAAGACTTATCCAGCAGGTTAAAGAATTTTTTAAATGTGACGGCGCAGTGGCTTTACGTAGTCCTGCGGTTGCCCTTAAATATATTCTTCTTTGTCTGGATCTGGAAAAACAGTCTAAAATAATGATTTCCGCACTTGCTCCTGCCTGGCAGTACCAGGTTATTGAGTCTATGGGCTATGAGCCTTTAGTTCTTGATGTTCAGGAGGTTGATGCGCTTGTAGGAATAGAACAGATTCAGGCCGGCATTCAAAAAGGTGGACGTCTTCTGCTTCTTCATGAAACAGAAGGAATCCTTCCTGACTTTGATGCAATATTAAGTCTTGGCATTCCTGTAATCGAAGATATTTCTCAAAGTGCAGGAGCCTCTGTTGCCCTTAAGGACGAAAACGGAGCTCCAACCGAAGAGCGCAAAAAGGCAGGACTGTACGGGCTGTATACAATTCTTGGACTCGAAGAACGCGATGTAATTACAGCAGGTGGTGGGGCAGTTCTCATGGCACCAGGTCGCCGCGAATGGATTGTTCTTAAAAAGTATACCGACGAAGCACCTCTTACAGATCTGCTGCCGGATATCAACAGTGCACTTGCCTGGGTTCAGCTCAAGGAATTTAACCGCAACGAAACAACACGCCGCGAGATTTTTAATATGTACCAGCATTCCTGCATGATTGGTCGTCACAAGACCTTTGCCCGCGACATGGAAGGCGGTTCTACAATGTGCTCGTTCCCGCTCATTCTTAACAGCTCGTTTAAGGATGTAAAAAGCTATACTGCCAAAAAGGATATAGAAATAAGCCTTGCCTTTGAAGGTTCTGTAATTGCCCTCAAGGATGAGCTTTCGCAAAGTTGTATTCACGCAAAGTCGCTTTTGCTGCGTACTGCACATTTTCCTTTGTATCCGCGTCTTACTCATGTTCAGACAGCAAAAATCGTAAAGGTTTTGGGTACTCTGCCATAAAAAGAAAAATGGAGTCAAATGAAAAAAGTTTTAATCATTATAAACACAGTCAAAAAAGAATCTCTTGCACTTTCTGAGCAGATTTCCGCTTTCTTAAAATCAAAGGGTGTGGAATGCGATTCTTTAGACTTTGACGGTTTTAATGAAAATACTCCATTTGGCGAATATGAATTTGTAATAACTCTTGGCGGTGACGGTACCGTTCTTTTTGCAGCCCGTAACTGTGTTCAATATGATGTTCCTGTTTTTCCTGTAAATCTTGGTCAGTTTGGATTTATGGCTTCTGTTCAGACAAGTGAATGGCAGGAAAGTCTGGAGCTGCTTTTACAGGGCAAGGCACCATTTCAGTACCGCAGCATGCTCGAGGCAACCTTAGTACGCGACGGAAAAAAAGAAGCAGAATATATCGGGCTTAATGATGTAGTTATAAGCGCAAAGCATACAGCACGCACTGTTGCTATGGAAGTACTTTTTGACAACGACCATCTTTGTAAATTAAAGTCTGATGGAGTAATCATCTGTACTCCAACCGGTTCTACCGCTTATTCTGCTTCTGCAGGTGGACCAATTGTAGATCCTGTATTGGACGCAATTGTAATGACACCTATTAATTCGTTCTCTTTGTCCAGCAGGCCAATTGTTCTGCGTTCCGACGGAGTTTTGTGCATAGATATACAGCCGGCCCGTACAAAGGAAATATGGATGATTGTAGACGGTCAGGAGCCTGTTTATCTTAAGGCCGGAGACCGTATAGAAATAAAAATCTTAGATAAAAAAATAAAGCTTATTTGCTGTACTCAAAAAAAGTTTTTTAACGCCCTTCGTTCAAAATTAAATTGGCGAGGTGAGCCTTATGCTTGAAGAATTAAATATTAAAGATTTTGCACTCATAGAAAACGACTATCTGGAATTTGAAAAGGGCTTTACAGTATTAAGTGGAGAAACCGGAGCAGGTAAATCAATTTTAATAGGAGCACTTTCTTTTTTACTTGGAGGCAAAGCAGAGGTAAGTCAGATCCGAACAGGAAAAAACGAAGCGTCTGTAAGCGCAACCTTTGTGCTTCCGTCTGTTGCACAGGTACGCAATATTGGTGATGATGAAGAACCTCTTAATGCCTGTGAATGGCTTAACCAGCATGGAATTACAATAGAAAATAACCGCGTACTGCTCAGACGTTTTATACGCGATACCGGAAAAAGCGGAGCCTGGATAAACGATACTCCTGTAACACGCACAGATCTTGCAGCTTTTTCTGCATTCCTTGTAGATATACATGGCCAGCACGAGCATCAGTCGCTCATGAAGGTGCCGGAGCACAGAAAGTTTTTAGACAGCAGGGCAGGAATAACAGCAGAGGTACAGGAGTTTACTCAAAAATATGCAAAGCTTGTAGAACTGCGCCGCCAGCTTGAACAGTACTCCATGTCCGAAAGTGAACGCCTTCGCAAGCTTGATATGTGTACCTTTGCAGTAAAGGAAATTACAGAGGCCAAACTCAAAAAGGATGAAGATTCCCAGCTCGAAGATGAAGAAGCCCGACTCCTTTCGTTTGAAAAAATCTATTCGGATTCTGATGAAATCTGCCAGCTGCTCGATTCGGGAGAAAGCTCGGTAATTGACCTGCTCAAAAAAATTAAGCGAAATGCTTCTCATATAGCCGGAATGGATAAATCTGTTTCTTCGCTTGATGAACGCCTTGAGTCTGCTTTTTACGAGCTTAGTGACATAAATGCAGAATTTAATTCCTACAAAAACCGTCTTGTTTTTGACCCTGCGCGTCTTGCACAGGTACAGGAACGCCTGAGCCTTATATACAACTTAAAGAAAAAATATGCTCAGTCGCCTAATGCTCCGCTTGCAGATGTTCTTTCTTACTGCGAAGAAGCCCAGAAATATATTGACGAAAATTCCGACGGTGCCAATAAAAAGGATATGCTTGCAGCTCAGATTAAAGAGCTGGAAAAAGTTATTCTTGCGGCTGCAGATTCCATTTCTAAAAAACGCCAGGCCTGTGCTCAGCAGCTTTCGGGAGAAGTAGATGAAATCCTTGCAAAGCTTGGCATGAAGGGCACACATTTTGGAGTTTCAATCCTGGAAAAAGAGGGCAGTGATGTAGCCCAGAAATGCGGACCTTACGGAAAAGACAACATAGAATTCCTTATAAGTGCAAACCCCGGAACTCCGCTGCTTCCTCTTGCCAAAATTGCGTCTGGCGGTGAACTGTCGCGTGTAATGCTTGCTTTAAAGACGATTTTCGCTCAAAATGACAGTGTAGAGACATTGATTTTCGATGAAATAGACACAGGTATTGGCGGAGAAGTGGCTGTAGCCGTTGGTTCGCACATGAAAAACCTTGCAAAAAATCGTCAAATTTTTTGCATAACACATCTAGCCAGTATCGCAGTTTATGCCGATAATCAGATAAAGATAGAAAAAGCCGTTGCGGGAGGAATTACTTCTTCTAATGTTCATGCAGTAAAGGGAGAAGAAAGGGTAGCGGAAATAGCCAGGATGCTGTCTGGAGATGCAGATACTGAACAGTCGTTGATGCACGCACGGACTATGCTCCAAAAATACAGCGGAGGATTCTGATGGCAAAGATTTCAGAGGAAACAAGGTTACACTTTAATGAGTGTATCCAGCCGTACAAGGATAAGGTTACTCAGACATTGGAAAAGGAAAAGACCATGCGCAACGCCATGCATGAAGGTGACATTGGTCTTGAATATAAAAAGCTTCTCCTTTGCGAAGACATGATTTATGTTGCATCGCTTTATATGGCACAGAACAGCCTTTCCCTCAAACTCATGGAAGTAAAGAACAACGATGCTCTCAACGATGCCCGTAAAATGCTCTACAAGGCTATCATTTATCTGGAAGAAATTGTTACAAGTGTGATTGACTGTCAGTATTCAGAATTGAACGACTGTCACGAAGCAATCAAGAGTATTAATATTGTAAAGCGTTATCTTATAATCCGTAAGCTTGGACTTGCTATCCAGAACCTTAAAGATGCTTTTGGAGACAACAGTAAGTGGAAGTGGTCTTTTGTAGAATTGGAAGGACGCTTTGCTACAGTTTCTAAAAATCTTATAGACATGAAGGCTGCAGGTGCAGACTTTTTTGATCCACGCTCCGAAAATTACGAAACAACAATTTTATATGTACGCATGATTCAAAAGCTTTTGGACAAGGCTGCAAACGGTTACCGCGACCGCTACGAGCTTAGTACCCGCCGTATTGATGATATGCGCAACGCAATTAAATATCTGGTAGCCCTGCGCCGTGTTTACATTGTGCTTGGACGCAATGACGAAGCAGAAGAAACCAAGAAAAAAGCCATGGTCTGGAAGGATAAAATGGATTCTGACCAGAAGAAGGGTTTGAGTAACTAACGCAGCATGAACAAAGAACTCATTCTCAAAATATTCGAAGGATTTTCTATTCAACGCTGGAATGACCTTATACGTCCGTTTGATCTGGTAGAGATGGATAAGGCCGGCGAAAAAATGGTCATAGCCTATATACTCGGAAAGCACGAAGAAAAAAAAGGTGCGGTCATAGACTGGAAGTGGATGATTTATGCTTCGCTGTTTGACCTTCTCAAAAAAATTGCTTTATGCGATATAAAAGCTCCTGTTCAGCAGATGCTCAAAAGGGAATTTTCGCGCGAATATATGAGGCTTAACGAATGGGTTTTGAACCAGTACAGGCAGCTTATACCGGACGATTCACTTTTTTCGGCCTTTACAATTTATGTAGGACAAAAAGCGGGCTCCTTTAATGTTCCAGAGGCACAGAAAATCTCTTTGCGCGTATACAATGCCGCACATAAATATTCTACAATGCGCGAGCTCGAAATGCTTAGCGTTGTAAACGAAAAAGAACGGCTTTCAAAAATTGATTCCGAACTCAAGGCAGAGCTCCAGCCGTATCTTGATTTAGAGGGGCTGCAGAAGCTTTTGACCCGTCAGAAGGAATTTGATTTTCTTTTAAAAATTGAACAGCTGCGCTTTCAGACAAGGTGGAATCAAACTCCGCGCGTGCCTGCAACCTCGGTTCTTGGTCACTGCTTTTTTGTTGCAATAATGACACTGCTGCTTGGAAGAGAAAGCAACCCGGATATGTGTGATAAGCGAATAATCAACAATTATTTTAGTGCGCTCTTCCATGATTTACCGGAATCTGTTACCCGAGATATTATTTCTCCTGTAAAACAGGCAACCGACGCCCTGCCAAAGATTGTAAAAAAGATTGAAGACGAAATTGTAAACAAAGAGCTTGTGCCGCTGATGGATGAATCTTATCTTGAAGAGGTTATGTATTACACAAGCGATGAATTTAGCGACAGAATATGCCCTGCGGGACAAAAGCCTAAGACTGTAACCTGGGAAGAACTCAATGACCAGTATAATGATTCAAAATATAATCCTGTAGACGGCAAGCTTGTACGCATCTGCGACCATCTTTCTGCCTTAATGGAAGCAGATATTTCTATAAAGCACGGAATTACCTCAAATCACCTTCAGGGCGGTAAAGACGGCATGCTCGAGCTCTACCCGGAAGAAACTCTGATAAGCGGCATAGACGTAAACAAACTTTTCCACGAACTGGTGTATTAAAGTCGGGTACCCACGTCATTGCGAGGCCGCAGGCCGTGGCAATCCATGTATTAGAAAACATTTTCTATAATCTATCCATTTTTATGCCGATAATCTAACTATGAGATTATCATTTTTTAAGAAATCACTTTTAATTTGTGCAATTTTTTTCGCAGCATCTATATCACTTTTCGCCGACACCACCTACAAGGTAGAAAAGGGCGACACCTTATATTCAATTAGCCGCAAATATCAGATTACCGTTGCCGAATTACGCGCTGCCAATAATCTTTCCGAAAATGACGTAATCAAAGTAGGCCAGAAACTCAAGATTCCTACAGCAGACATAAGTAATGCCGCAGCCCTTGCAACAGATAACAAGGCAACCACAAATCCTTCTGGTGCAACTTTATCTTCCGGCACAGCAACAAAGGAATACACAGTTGTAAAGGGTGATACCATGTACAGTATTGCCAAAAAGAACGGTATGACCCTTGCAGAGTTTATGGCTTTGAATAATCTTGATAATTCATCAGTAATCAAAGTAGGCCAGAAGCTCAAAATCGCTGATGCAAGTGCTGCTAAAACAACAAGCACCACAACAACTACTACGACCCCTTCGACAGGCTCAGGGACCGGAGGAGCTACAACTACAACCGCTCCAGATACACGTACCTACGGTACAACAGTTACCGCAGATAAAAATACAGTATGGCCAGTAAAAAATCCTACTGTAACTCAGGTAAAGGGAAAGGTAGGCGGCGTACAGCTCAGCGCACAGGTAAATGAACCTGTAGTATGTATCCGCGAAGGAACTGTAATGTATGTTGGAGTTTATCGTGGTTTTGGCCAGGTTGTCTTTATACAATCAAAAACCGGTGTAATTTACACATACACCGGCTTAGGTTCCGTGACCGTCAAAAAAGGTGACTACGTAGTCTACAACCAGCAGTTAGGCACCGCCGGCATAGACGCCATTTCCGGAAAGCCCGGCATAACCTTTATGGTCTTCCAGAATGGTCAACCAATCGATCCTGCCAAGGCTCCTAGAAACTAATTATTTTGCTGCATCAATAGTCTTTTGAATATCAGCTGCAATGCCGTCACAGAGTGTGGCGGCTTTTTTCTTTGCATCGGCGAACCATGCGTCGCTGCCGTCTCCAGCTGGTATCATTGAGTTAATGTAGAACTTAATCTTTGGTTCTGTTCCAGAAGGGCGGGCACTTACGATTGTTCCGCTTTCGAGGTAGAACTGGAGTACGTTGCTCTTTGGTAAATCAGGGTCGTTCATAAGGTCGCGAACTTTGATAACCTTTTCACCACCAAGTGTTGCTGGTGGGTTAGAGCGAAGGCCTGCCATCATGTTCTTCATTGTCTGAACACCGCTCTGGCCTGGGAAGTTCTGAGAGATTGCGCGGTCTTCAAAGTAGCCGTATTCTTTGTACATATCATCAAGATGTTCAAGGAGGCTCTTGCCCTGGCTTCTCCAGTAAAGAATCATTTCGGCACACATTGCTGCTGCAGAAACACCGTCCTTATCCATTACTTCTTTTTCTACTTTGTAGCCATAGCTTTCTTCAAGACCAAATACGTAGTTGTATGTTCCTGCCTTTTCAAAGTTTGCTTCTACGTTTGCAATCCACTTAAAGCCTGTAAGACAATCAAACATCTTTACGCCATATTTCTTACAGATGTAGTCGCCAAATGGTGAAGTTACAATAGAGCGGATACATGCAGGGTTTGCAGGCATTTTTCCAAGCTCCTTGCGGCTAAGGAATACATATTCCATAAGAAGGGCACCCATCTGGTTTCCGCTAAGGAGTACAAAGTTTCCATCCTTGTCTGGGAAGGCTGTACCAAAGCGGTCTGAGTCTGGGTCTGTAGCCATAAGACCATCAGCCTTTTCTTTTGTAGCAAGATCTACAGCCATCTTAAGAGCTGGCTTTTCTTCTGGGTTTGGTTTTTCTACAGTAGGGAAGTTTCCATCTGGTTCGCGCTGTTCTGGAACTGTAAGAATATTAAGCCCAAGGTCACCAAGAACTTTTTCTACGTGCATAGCACCTGTTCCGTGGAGTGGTGTGTAAACAATGCGAACATCCTTTGCTTTTTCTTTAATAAGAGCAGGGCGGAAGAGCTGTGCCTTACACATATCCCAGAATTTTTCGTCTATTTCTTTATCGATGATAACAAGCTTGCCTGAAGAAATTGCTTCTACACGTGTCATTGTTTTTACATCTTTTACTTTATTTACTTCTTCAATAATTCCAACATCATGTGGTTCAATTACCTGTGCTCCGTCGTTCCAGTAAGCCTTATAGCCATTGTACATGCGTGGGTTGTGAGAAGCTGTAACAACAACTCCAGTATCAGCCTTAAGTGTACGGATTGCAAATGAAAGCTCAGGTGTTGGACGAAGGCTTGAGAAAAGATAAGCCTTAATTCCGTTTGCGGCAAAGATGAGTGCTGTTGCTTCTGCAAATACATCTGAGTTCAAGCGGCTGTCGTAAGCGATTACTGCGCTCAAAGTTCCAGCTTTTGCTTTTTCTGGGAATGCTTTGATTACATAGTTTGCAAGGCCCTGTGTAGCCATGTTGATTTCGAGAGTGTTCATGCGGTTTGTACCGCCACCCATAATTCCACGAAGTCCACCTGTACCAAACTCAAGTGTCTGATAGAATCGGTCTTCGAGCTCTTTATAATCTTCCTTTGCAATAAGGTCTTCGATTTCTTTTCTAAATCTTTCATCCTGTTCAGCAGCAATATATGCTTTTGCTTTTTCCAAGATTTCTGTTTTTTCCATTTGTTTACTCCTTGTGTATATATATTATATTTATTTATCACTCTTCTCAAGCATTTGGGTTTCCCAAGCTAGCAATGCCTTTTCCTCTTCCACATTGTCCCCGCGTACATCGCACATGATACGGAAAACTGGTTCTGTACCGCTGCCACGCATCCAGATAAATGCAACAGGTGTATCAGTCTCATCCTTAAAGATAATCTTAAGTCCGCCTTTACCAGAAAGCGAATAATCTTTAACATCGCGTGTTTCTTTTGTTCCGTTTGTAATAACAGCTTCGTAACTGCAGATGCCGTATTGTTTTTTAAGATCAGCTTTTTTTGCTTCCCACTCTGCTTCAAAAATCTTCTGAAAAGAGGCTTTGAGTGCAGCGTGGTCAGTATTCTTTACTTTTAAGATAGCTCGAGGTTCACTTACACCTGTTGTTGTATAAACAGGAAGGCTTTCCAGAATATCAGTTAAAGTAAAATCAGGATTATATTCAATTCCAGCTTTTTTACACCAGATTTCATAAAGACCATCTTCACGCATCATCAGTAATTTGATAATTGCAAAAACTGTATTCAACGGGTCGCGTACGCTTGCAGGATGTGTAATTGTACCACCGTTTGAACCTTCTCCAAGAATACGGACATTCCAGCCTTCATTACGTTTTTCTCGTGCAAGGTTTACAACATTAGCTTCACCAACTTCGGCACGGAAAACCTGAGCACCAAGAACTTTACAAATCTCATCAATTCTCATAGAAGTAGGGCAGTTTACACAAACAGCCGGCTTAAATGCAGGATCCCCTCCATTTTTCCAGATGCTGTATGTAAGCTCTGCAAGTACAGAAAGACTGAATACTTCCTGTGCTTTAAGAATTACTGATTTTTGCTGTTTATCATCCCAGTAAACAATGTTTCCTCTGTCACCGTCGCAGTCTGGCATATAACCAAGCATTGCGTTGCAGTTTTTGTTGTGACGATGTAAATCTTCCATGCCTTGAGCTACATAAACAAGATTTTCTGCTTCTGGAATAATTTCGTGGGCAATTTCATCCTCATTCAAAGAATAAAAATCAATTCCGTGGTTTGTAAAGAATTCCTTGTCTATACAGCGGGCACGTGAGCTTCCGTTAAAGTCACATACAACACCAAAGCCTTTTGCACGAATCTGAGAATCAAGCATTTCAAAGAAATCTTTTTGATGTTCTTTATTTGCAGAATCTGTAATTGTTTCAAGAATAAAATCTTCATATGCCTTGAGTGCATTGAATTTTGAGCTTTGTTCTGTTTTGTAGATTTCTTTAAGCGCAGAAGAACTGCATTCATAAGCCTGCTTTACAAGAGCAGATAATTTTGCATCATCTTCGCAGAGCGCTAAAAATGCAGAAGTGACCTTTGCATTTTCCTTTGCTTCAAGAACTCCGCCGTTATTTGTACCGAATTTAATTCCGTTATGACCAATTGGATTATGACTTGCAGAAATGTAAATAAAACCATCAAGCTTTTTTGAATAAGCCATGATTTCTGGAGCAGAAGTTACTCCTGAATATTGAACTACCGCACTTTTTGCAACAAGCGTATGAAGCATTGCATCTGCCATGGCAGGCCCTGTTGGTCTTGCATCAATACCAACTGCAATTACCGGTACTTCCTGATTTGTTATTTCAGAAATGTAATCATAAAAAACTGAGGCAGCCGCAACGCAGATTGCCTTATCCTGTTCATTTATTTCGGTTGTGTGATCTTGCTCATCTCCCGAAATTGCAAAAACCTTGCGCCATCCGCTGGCAGAAAGAATCATATCTGGTTTCATATTACTATTTTATCACCAAATTGCGAAATTCTCAAATAAATAGAGTTTATACTATTAATATATGGAAATTACATAACTTTGCTGTTTGATTTTTCCAAGATAGTTTTGAACTGTAAGCCCCAGAGTTGAACGCCCCGGAGTAAGCATCATTTCGCCCAAAAGAAGCAGATTTTCATCCGGATAAAGATCTTTGGACTCATATTTCTTTTTTCCGATAAGATACAATTTTCCGTTTTCCTGGCCAACTGTATCAAAAGCAATTTCATCTACAACAACACCATTAATTGTAACTGTTGTTTTATAAGGTGCAGCAATTTTATTTCGTGTCTGAAAAACTTTATATAAACCAGATGGATAAACTTTGTTTTCCCGGATATCAAAAAGCTTTCCATCTTTGTTCTGAAGCATAATACCAGTCATTGTGAATTCAATTTCATTTTCTGCACGAGGCAAAAGGATTTTTGGATTGATAGCGGCTGATTTTTGCAAATCGATAATCTGGAACTCAAGGTTGCTTCGTGTTTCCTGCCAGCCCGAATTACCTGTCTGTGCAATTATGTCGCCTTCTTTTAATGATTTTTTGTTGTCAACATTTTCCTGTACAGATTCGCCGTCAAGATTTGCATATACCGAAATTAAATCATCATCATGACAAACAATTACAGAATTACCGAGTGTTGAAGGGAAAAATTCAGAATCATCAGAAACATCAGACAATACAATAAGGATTTTTCCATCATTGATTGCCTTTACTTCTGCCGGATCAGAAAAAACAAGAGAAGTGCTTATTCTGCCTGAAACATTCTGTCCAAAATATGAATTAAATGCGTCATTGTTAAAATCTTCCTGCGGCCATTCTACACCAAAAAGCGTGTTACTAAATGCAACCATTAAGTAGAGGGCAATAATAAATAAACTAATACTCTTTTTCATAACTCTACTCCTTAGAAATCTTAACCTTTGATATAGAAGTATCCTGACCTATATACAAATTATTGTTGCAGGTTTTTATAAAGGCTGTATCTGCGGTAAATGAGAACGAGCCTTGAAGTGTATCTGTCTTTTCAATGATATAAACTGTATATTCGTTGTCTTTTTTGCCAAGTACAAATATCAGAGAATCAGTTTCTTCAATTGCAATAACAGATTTATCGATTTTTATACTTGTATTCTTTTGAGTTTCAATATTATAAATGCCAAGATTGTTTTCGTAATTGTAAAGGATTCTTTTGTCGTTATCGCAGAATCTTACAACAGTACGTCTTTTCATGTCAGAATCAAGAAAGCTGTGATAAATGATTTTTGGTTGTGAACCTTCATTTTTTGTAAGTACAAAGCGCTGTTTGTCATGTCCGGAAACCGAAGCAATATAAGTTCCATCCGCAGAAACATCAAGGCCAAGAATTACCTTGTAATCGCTTCCGCCAGGATTAAAAGCTATTGATTCAAGACCTGTTTCGTTATCGAAAATCTTTATAGTACCGTCTGCATATCCAGAGGCTGTATACTGTGATTTTGAACTGAAGGCTGTAATAGGGATAGTATTTTCATTTGACCAGATTACTTTTCCCTGTGGATTGCATTTTGCAAAAGATCCGCCACCCGGCAAAAAAATATAAATTCTGTCTTCTTCAAAGAAAGGGAAGCCCGGAGCTTCAAAAATGCCTTGTTCGGCATTAGCTTTATTGAAAAACTGAATATTGATGTCATCAGTATTGTAAATTGCGTAGTATTCAGAAGAAATAGAAGCCTTAGAAGGGAAGGTTTTAAAGGTTGTAATCTGTCCATCTTCTGTAAAATACCCGATTGACTGTCCAAGCTTAAAATAAATCTGCTGAGCCTCTAAAGGAACATTCTGCACAGTAGGTGTAGAAATACTTTTTCGCCATTGTGGAGTAAAATGATACTCCTTTCCAAGCGGCTTTGCCGCCAAAATTATATATATAACAATAAAAAATATCGCAAGCAGGATAAATACATGTATATGTTTTTTGGTTTTCATATTAAATACATAATATTGTATAAAACGTAAAATTTCAACAAATGGAGAATAATTCTATAAGTATGCCTATTAAAAAATGGCGCGAAGCCGAATTACAGCTCGAAAAAATGCTCTGAAGTGCGGCCGCAAGGCGGCCATGTATATAATTACAAGGCACTTCAGCGCATAAGGGGTGAACCCCTGGTTTTTCGAGATGGAATTCGGCTGGAAGCCATTTTTTATACATGAAGGCATTTTAATTCTTTTCCATTTGTTAAAATATATATATTGACAAAATAACGTATAATATGCAAAATATTACATAGTTTTCATACAAATATTATAAAAAAGTAGCAAAGGGGCTGAAAAATGACTGATGACATTCTTACTATTGAAGAAGTTGCAAAATACCTTCGTGTATCTGACAGAACTGTTTATGATTGGGCACAGAAGGGTGAAATTCCTGCAGGAAAAATTGGAACTGTATGGCGTTTTAAGAAATCAGAAGTAGAAAACTGGGTAAATGCAAAGCTTTCTTCCAGTTCATTAAGCCAGAATGATTCAGAAATCCAGATTAAAAATATCCTTTCTCCAGATAGAATTGTTTTTATAAATCACAGCACAAAGCATGATGCAATTGTTCAGCTTTCAGATGTTCTTGCAACAGCACCTCAGATTAAAAATGCGTCTGAGCTTACTGCCGAAATCCTTAAGCGCGAAGAATTGATGTCTACAGCAATTGGAAAAGGCATTGCAATTCCTCACGTACGTCTTTCTTCTGTAACAGATTTAGTTATGGCTGTTGGTGTTTGCCGCAAGCCTATTACAGATTATCAGACAATTGACGATACTCCTGTTGATCTGCTCTTTATGATTGCCGCCGCATACAATCAGCATTCACTTTATCTTAAGACAATTTCTCATTTCTGCGGAAAACTCAAGCAGGAAGGCCTCCACGAAAGCATCGTAAATGCAAAAGACGCTCAGGAAGTTTTTGCATTACTTTCGTAGTTTTTAGCTTAAGGCAAAATTACAGGAATCCACTTTTTTCTATCTGCATGCTCCTGGGCAATTGTCCCCCAGGTTACTTTTGCAGTAGTTTCTCCCATTAAGAATTCACGTCCTGTTCCTTCAACTTCATATTTTTGTCCAGGAGCAGGATTTTCAAACGTTACCATTGCATGTGAATATTCTCGTGAAATGAGCATGAAAGATTCAAGGTTAGCCGCTCTTAATAAAACGCTTACAAGCATGCTTCGTGAATCGCAGTCGTTTCCTTTACCGCATAAAACTGCAGGAAGATTTGTAAAATCAGTGTTAGAGGCTTTTTCGTTGTCTCGTTTATATTGAAAGCCCTGAACCCAAGAAAGTATAGTCTGCGCATATTCAAGATTAGGATTTACAGGATTTTTGTGTTCACAGATTGGATAAAGCTGTGAAATAACATCGTATGAAACTTGTGCAAGTCGGCCATAACTGTCACGGTAAATCATTCTGTAATAGCGCTGCCAGGCTTCCTTCCAAAGATTATGCTTAGAATAAAGCAAAAGAACAGCATATTCCATTTCAAGGACGAACTGAGCCGCATCAATATCAGAATTGTCTATATAAGTTGGAACAACCTTGCCGTCAATATTAAGCTTTATATTCTTTTTGCCCTCATAAGGATATGCATAAGATACTATGATTCCAGGAAAGCAGTAATAATTTTCATCAGTGCAAAGAGAGTTCAAAATGGACATAATAAACTGATTACAGCTTTGACGTACATCTGCAGGGGAATAAGCAAGAAGCGTAACATAAGAATGAGCCTTTTGAAGCGGAGCACAAACAGCCCAGCCTGAATATTTTGCATCAAGTGTCATTGAAAAATCAGAAATTGCGCATTCAGGAGAATTGTTCCATGCAAAAGTATCAATTTCCATGGCAGCTCCAAGCTTTTTCAAGGCTCCTTCCAAAACCATAGCCGAAGATTCTAAGCCAGGGTTATCATAAATTTTAATTATAAACTGAACAGGATAATTTGGATGTACAAAATGATACGACATCTGATCTTCAGAAACTTCATTTAATGTAAAGCCTTCCGGTATATCAAGAGAGTAGTTATATACTGAATCTGAAACAGTTTCTGCAAAAAGATTGACGCTTGAAAATATAGTAAATACAACTAAAAACGCTGTAAGGATTTTTCTTATTTTTGAAATGCAACTTGTCATTTTGTAAAACCTCGATTATATTGTTAAAAATGAATCCTATTCCAATTATATATCAAAATCAAGAAATATTCATCATAAATAAAAAAGCCGGAATGCCTGTTCAAGGTGGCGAAAAGATTTCACATTCACTTGATGAAGAGCTTGCAAAACAGGTTGGCCAGAAGGTTTATCTCGTACACAGATTAGATAAGGATACTGCAGGACTGATGGTAGTTGCTAAAACTCCTCAGACCGCAAATAAATGGACAAAGCTCATAGGATCAAAGGAAGTAAAAAAAGAATATATTGCAATTTGTGCAGGAACCCTCAAACAAAAAAAAGGTGAAATTTCAGAAGATATAATCCAGCATGGACAGACAAAAAAAGCTGTAACTCATTATCAGGTAGAAAAAGAATGGATGCTTGAAAGGGAAGGTGAAGAACCAATTCCTATGTGTCAGCTTCGTTTGCAGCTTGAAACAGGCCGTATGCATCAGATAAGAATCCACTTAGCTAAACAAGGATGCCCTATAGCAGGGGATGATCAGCACGGGAACTTTAAGTTGAACAAGGTACTTAGAAAAGCCGCTGGTATAAAAAGTCTTCAGCTTTTTTCTGCAAAGCTAACAGTTCCTTTGGATGGTTCTCTCCAGGTTTTTGAAATTGACTATTCCTCTTATAACCGATAAAATATAAGAATGTTCGACGTAAAAGATTCAGATTTTTTCGACATGGAAGATGATGCCTTTGATACAATTGTAGAAGACGACATCAGTTTTAATGGCAGCATAAAAATGCAGAAGCCTTTCTTAATTCGTGGAAAAATCACAGGAAAAATTGAAACTCAGAGTGATCTTGTTATAGATACAAATGCAGTTGTAGAAGCAGATATAAAAGCAGATAGAGTTCTTATTCGTGGAAAAGTAAAAGGAAATGTTCACGGAGAAAAACTCATTTTTGTTACAGCATCTGGTTCTCTTGATGGCGATATCATTACACAAAAAGTCGTACTTGAACCTGGAAGCGATTTTTCTGGTAAATGTACAATGGTGAAAAAATAAAATGAAAAAGACAGCACTTTCAATTTTAATATTATTGTTAATTCAGACTAACACAATTTTTGCTCAAGCACAGCAAAAGGATGCTCTTGTTCTTTATCACAACGGAAAATACAAGGAATCGGTTCAGGTATGTGAAGAAGAGCTTAAAGAAAATCCAAACAGAATTGACTCTTATGTAGTAATGTGCTGGTCTCTTGTAAAAAATAAACAGTATGCCGAAGCAGAACAGCGCGCTACAGAAGGCCTTTTGGTAAGTGCATACGACCTTCGTCTTATTGAGATTCTTGGAGAAGCACGCTACTACCTTGGAAAAAATAATGGAGCTATGGAACAGTTCCAGAAATATGTTGCCGGTGCAAACGAAAGCAGTTCACGTCTTGGTACAGCATATTATTTTATGGGTGAAATTTATATCCGTCAGGGAAGATATCAGCATGCAGATATTTCTCTTTCATCTGCTGTAAAGAAAGAACCTTTGATTGATACCTGGTGGATTCGTCTTGGTTACGCAAGAGAAATGGCAGGAAATTATCTTGAAGCTCTTGAGGCTTATGATGAAGCTTTAAGATTAAATTCTTCGTCGGTTGATGCTTCTCGCGGTAGAGATCGTGTAAAAGATAAGATTAAATAAGTGTGTACTGTAAGAATAGAAACACTAGGCTGTCGTCTTAATCAGATAGAAAGCGAATCGGCTGCACAACTTTTTATTGAATCAGGTTTTAATGTAGTTTTCTCAATTAATGATGCTGATGATCAGACACGTCTTGTAATAATAAATACGTGTGCTGTTACACAAAAAGCCGAACAAAAAGCCCGAAGGATTTTCAGGCTTGTATTAAAGAATTATAAAAATGCAGTCGTGCTTATTACTGGCTGTTACGCCCAGCTTTCAAAAACTCAGATCGAAAAAATGGATGACCGTATTGCAGTTTTGGGCGGACAGATAAAAAGCCGAATTGCAAAGCTTCCTGATTTATTAAAAAACAATACGCTTTCTCCTGCCGAGTTTGCGGCTCTTGTAAAAAATGAGCTTTGTAATATTCCCGCAATTAAACCAGGATTCCCGGAAGATTCTTTTAAGTTTGCAGCAAGTTCTTTACAGGCCCATTCACGTGCAAGCCTAAAGATTCAGGATGGCTGTAATAACAACTGTGCATTCTGTACAATTCATATTGCCCGCGGACACAGTGTTTCTCTTGATGTAAAGTCTGCCTTGGAACGAGTGCGTGCTTTAGAAAACCAGGGTTATGATGAAGTTGTACTTACTACGATTAATATTGCACAATACAAAGGATTGTTTGTAGATTCAAACGGAGTAGAGCAGTATTTTGATTTTGCGGCTTTGTTAAAATATTTGCTGGAATCTACCAAAAAAATTAATTTCCGTATTTCAAGTTTATATCCCGAAATTGTTAATGATGATTTTTGCAAGGTTATAAAAAATCAAAGAGTGCGCCCACATTTTCATATTTCAGTTCAAAGCGGTAGTAACAAAATCTTACAGCTTATGAACAGAAGGTATAATCGTGATGATGTTTTAAATGCATGTAAAAATCTTAGAGCTGCAAAGCCTGATTGTTTTTTAGCCTGCGATATTATTACAGGTTTTCCAGGGGAGTCTGATGAAGATTTTGAACAGACCCTAGACCTTTGCAAAAAATGTGATTTTAGCTGGATTCATTCTTTCCCATTCTCAGCCAGACCCGGAACCCCAGCCTTCGATATGAAACCAAAAATCCCCCAGTCAGTTTCTCAGAAGCGTGCTCACAAACTAAATGATTGGGCAGTCCAGCAGAAAATATCCTATATCAAAAGCTTCATAGGTAAACCGCTGCCAGCAATAATAGAAAAACAAAAACCATCTTCTACAAAAACTTCGTTTATTTATAACTGTATGACCGAGAATTTTATCCATTGTCAAATTTCGTCTCCAAACCCTTTGCAAGAAAGTAAAGAATACAAAATCACGCTTACTGATGTATTACTTGATAATATTCATAAGGGTGGGGAAATAGAAGCGTTTGCTATTGTAAAAATTTGACTTAGCGGAAGTAGCTTTGTTTTCCTCATGTTTGCATTTGGAATTGTAATAATTCCCACAATTCATTATAATAATTACTCAAAAATACAATACATTTAGGTGAATTTGGTTGTATTTTAAGGAGTATTATTATGGCAGTTAATGAAAAATTGCAAATCATCAGGCACTCTTGTGCACACGTAATGGCGGAAGCAATCTTAAAGATTTATCCGGGAACAAAAATCGCTATTGGTCCAGCAATTGACAATGGCTTTTATTATGACTTTGATTTCCCAACAACCACCAAATTCACCGAAACCGATTTCCCTGCAGTAGAAAAGGAAATGCGCCGTATTCTTGCTGGAAATCACGACTTTGTACGCAAAGAAGTTTCTAAAGAAGAAGCACTCAAGCTTTTTGCAGATGAACCATATAAGGTTGAACTCATTAACGATTTACCTGCAGATGCAGTAATCACAACATACGAGCAGGACGGATTCCTTGATTTGTGCCGTGGACCACACGTTGCAAATACAAAAGAAATCAATGGTCAGGCATTTAAGCTCGAAAAGGTAGCAGGTGCTTACTGGCGCGGTGATTCAAGCCGTCCTATGCTTACTCGTGTTTATGCAGTTTGTTTTGCAAAGCCAAACGACTTGCAGGATTACATCAAGATGATGGAAGAAGCAGAAAAGCGTGACCATCGTAAGCTCGGACAGGAAATGGATTTGTTCCATCTTGATCCAGAAGATCCTGGTCAGATTTTCTGGCATCCAAATGGCTGGACAATCTACACTGTTATGCAGGACTACCTGCGCAAAATGATTAAGCGAGACGGTTATCAGGAGGTTAATACTCCTGCAGTTATGCCTCGTACCTTGTGGGAACGTTCAGGTCACTGGGCACATTACCAGAACCTCATGTTCATCACAGAATCAGAAAAACGCATGTTCGCAATCAAGCCTATGAACTGTCCTGGAGCCCTTGAGATTTTCAAGAGCCGCCAGCGCTCATATAAAGATCTTCCTCTTCGTCTTGCAGAGTTTGGTCACGATGTTCGTAATGAACCAAGCGGAACACTCCATGGTGTAATGCGTGTACGCGGCTTTGTTCAGGATGATGCTCATATTCTTTGTACAGAAGAACAGATTGGTTCTGAAGTTGCAAAGTTCTGTAAACTTTTGAAGAATGTTTACCATGACTTCGGCTTTAATGAGCTCGTAGTAAAATTCTCTACAATGCCTGAAGATCACGTTGGTGATCTTGCAACCTGGGAACGCGCTGAAAAGGCTCTTGCTGATGCCTGCCATGAAGCTGGCCTTGAATTTGAAATTCAGCCTGGTGAAGGAGCCTTCTATGGTCCAAAGCTTGAGTTTAAGCTTTACGACTGCATCGGCCGTGAATGGCAGTGTGGTACAATTCAGGTAGACTATCAGCTTCCAAGTGCTGAACGCCTTGACGCAACTTACATTGGAGCAGATAACCAGAAGCATCACCCTGTTATGCTTCACCGTGCTATCCTCGGTTCTTTCGAGCGCTTCCTTGGTATCCTCATCGAAAACTTTGCTGGTAACTTCCCTACCTGGCTCGCATTTGAGCAGGCAGCAATTGTTCCAGTCTCTAATGATTTTGATGATTATGCTAAGAAGGTTTATGAATCTTTGATTGGTGCAGATATCCGTGCAAATGCATACCTTTCTACAGACAACATGAGAAACAAGATCAAGACAATCACAAAGGAACACAAAACTCCTTATATCCTGATTGTTGGTGAAAATGAGCAGAAGGAAGGTACTGTAACCGTTCGCTTCCGCCAGAACAGCGGTCTTGAACAGAAAACAATGAAGATTGAAGAATTCATTGCTTATGTTCAGAAGAAGAACGAAGAAAAAGGAACAGATATCTAAATTGAAATCTTAATAATAATTTATTTGAAAAAGCAAAAACCTCGTTGTAAAATAAATATATATTTACAACGAGGTTTTTTTATGCATTCTTTACGAACACGTTTTATTGTTGTTTTTGGATTATTTATTCTTATTTCAAGTTCCGTAATGGGCGTTTTTTCTGCCTTCAGTATTATTAATACTGGAGTTGCCCTTTGTGAACAACAGGGAATTCCAATTGCAGAAAAAGCCAATTCTGTAATAGACGGCGATAAATTTGAAGAATTATGTAATAACCCTTCTGTAAATAATCCTTATTATGAAGAAACAAGAAAAAAACTTCTTGCAATAAAAGAAACCGTTAACTGCCAGTATCTTTATACTATGATGCCAGTTGGAGATACTATATTTCGTTATATAATTGACGGTTCCTGTGATCCAAGTGATACAGAAAACTTTTCTGAATTAGGAACTCATGAAGACCTTAGTGATTTTGGAGATGGACCATTTCTTGCAATGCAGGATGGAGGATATCATTCATCAGGTTTGGAAAAACAGGATAAATGGGGTTATACCATTTCTACTTATAAAGGAATCGTAAACTCAAAAGGCAAGGTTGTTGGTTTTATTGGAGTAGATTTTAACGTAGATACTATTCTGGAACTGCTCTACAAAAGAGTTCTTTATATTTCAATTGTAAGTATTATTGTTCTTGTTATTGGTATATTACTCATTACTTTATTTACATCAAGAATTTTCGGTACCATGAAAACAATCTCGATTGCAATGGAAGAAATTGCATCTGGAAATGCTGATCTTACCTTTAGAGTTCCTGTTCATGGAAGTAATAACGAGCTCTCACAACTTGCACATCATTGTAATGGAGTTATAGAAAGCCTCCATAAACTTATACAAGACCTTCAAAGTGAAGCAGGAATTCTTAATGAAACAGGTACAGAACTTTCCAGCAAAATGGGTGACCATATAAATGTACTCACGTCTGCAACCCAGGATATTTCAGAAATTTCCAATAGTATTACCGAGCAGTCTGAAAAAGTTGAAGGTATTACCCATGGAATGCAGTCTGTTGAAACAGAGATTAAGAGTCTTGACCAGAAGCTAACTCAGCAGTCAGATGCTATTCAGCAGTCTTCTGCAGTAATTGAAGAAATAACGGCAAATATAAAGTCTGTAGATAGAAATGTTAATGAAATCCTTTCTGAATACCAGCTGCTTGTAAAAGAAGCTGATGAAGGTCAAAATCAGCAGCACACTGTTTCTACACAGATTGAAAATATTGCTCAGCAAAGCGAACAGCTTTTAGCAGCCAACACTTCTATTGCCTCAATTGCAAATCAGACTAACCTTCTTGCTATGAATGCAGCTATAGAAGCTTCTCATGCAGGTGAGGCAGGAAAAGGTTTTGCTGTTGTTGCGGCCGAAATCCGTAAGCTTGCTGAAACTTCTGCTAAACAGTCAGATTCTATATCGCATCTTCTGCAGAGTATTACGGAAGCAATTGAAGGTATTGTTCAATCATCAAATAATTCTTATAAGAATTTTGAAAGTGTTGGTAATAAAATCAAACATCTTCAGCAGCTTATTGAAGAGGTTCAGGCCGGTATGAATGAGGAACGTATTGGCGCCGAGAATATTCTCAACACGATGCTAACCCTTGAAGGTACAACAAAAGACATTACGTCAGCATCAGCTCATATGAAGGGCGAAAGTGAACAGGTTTTCGAAAGCATCCGCGTACTCAATTCTCTGGCAGAAAGTACAATGGATAAATCAAATAATGTTTCATTCCGAATGGATGAGATGAAAAACACTGCAGAAGCTGCTGTATCTGCCTCTGACCGTAACCTTTCTGCTACCAGCAAAGTATCAGACATGATCAACGGCTTCTCTACAGGAAAATAGTAAAAAAAAAGACTTTCCATAAAAGGAAAGTCTTCTATCGGGCAAGAGGGATTTGAACCCCCGACATCCTGGTCCCAAACCAGACG
>JAEEGH010009282.1_pt1 | contig 22978 bp, 25 predicted proteins | sample 9134181 | NCBI WGS metagenome assembly JAEEGH01 (sample SAMN16246544, study PRJNA631951) | gut metagenome | biome: gut microbiome; feature: rumen; material: DP-attached | host: Bos | place: Iran: Karaj | collected 2018-10
ATTGGCATTCGGGATGCGACGGCAATATTTTGGAAAGGCTTTCCAAAATTTGGAAATGCGAATAGTTTTGCTATGCCAAAGCACAACAAACCCCGAAAGCCTGTCACCAGACTCCCGGGGTTCATGAGATCAATCTTTAACCGTCAGCTCAGCAGTTCCTTAACTATTCCGGAAATGGTCCGGCCGTCGGAGAGGCCGGCGAGGGCCTTGTTGGCAGCGCCCATGACGCGGCCCATGTCCTTGATGGAAGTGGCACCAAGCTGGGCGATGATTTCCTGAATCTTCGCGCGCACCTCATCTGCCGATAGCTGTTTTGGGAGGTACTTTTCCATTACGGCGGCTTCGGCCAGTTCGTTGTCGGCCAGTTCCTGGCGGCCGGCGGCCACGTACTGCTCGGCGGCTTCCTTGCGCTGCTTCACCAGCTTCTGGATCATTTTGAGGATGTCTCCGTCGGTGACCTCCCTGGCTCCGCCTTCAGAGGTTTTAAAAAGCAAAATCTCACCCTTGATGGCGCGTGTTGCGTTCATCGCCACCGTGTCCTTGGCCTTCATGGCCTCCTTGATGGCGTCCTGGATTGTTTGTTCAAGTGTCATATCAGTTTCAGTTTATATACATTCGTCTGGTAAGGGTTGAACCCGATGGCCTTGTACAGCTTGTTGGCCGCTTCGCGGGAAGGCCTGGAGGTAAGGCACAGCTCCATTGGTGCCAGGCCGCGGGCATAACCGATGATATGCTCCACCAGCTGGCGTCCAAGCCCCCGGCCGCGGCAGGCGCTGCTCACCACAACGTCCTCAATCCAGCCTTTGAGTCCAAGCGGGTGCTTTGTCACGCAAAGGGTGGCACATCCCAGGATTCTCCCGTCTTCCATGGCGGCAAACACGTGGGCATCGGCCACTGCCGCCTCAAGCATCTGAGCCGTCACCACTTTCTCCGGGTCCAGTTCCTTCATGAGCCCAAGCAGGTCCTTGACGTTCTGCTCGCTCAGTATTTTCAGTTCCTGTATCATATTCTCTGCAATTTACTGAAAAAACCGGGTCTTTGCAAATAGAGCGGCTTTATATATAGAATTAATTGTGTATATTCGCAAAGAATAATCACAGAAGCTATGCTAAAAATTGGAGACAAGATGCCCTCATTCGAGGTTCTGGACCAGGACGGCAATATCGTCAGGTCCGGGGACTTCATCGGCAAAGGTAAAAAGACCATCATTTATTTCTATCCCAAGGACAATACCTCCGGGTGCACGGCAGAAGCGTGCTCATTCAGAGATAATTACGCTGCCCTTACCGATGCCGGATACAATGTTGTGGGCGTGAGCAGGGACAGCGCCAAGTCCCACACCGGCTTCCGTGCAAAGTACCAGCTCCCGTTCCGGCTCCTTGCCGATACCTCTACGGAAATGCTTCAGGCCTTCGGCGCCTGGGGAGAGAAGAAGATGTACGGAAAAACCACTTTGGGCACCCTCCGCCGCACCTTCATCTTCTCCGAGGACGGTACCCTTGAGCGCATCATCGAGAAAGTAGACACCAAAAACGCCGCAGGGCAGATATTATAATTATATGGAACTCAAATTTTGCCAGAGCTGCGGAATGCCGCTCACGGAACAGATGAAAGGCACTAATGCCGATGGAACAAAAAGCGAGGATTACTGCATCTACTGCTACAAGGACGGTGCATTCACCAAAGACTGCAGCATGGAGGAGATGATTGACTTCTGCGCCCAGTTTGTGGACGAGGTCAACAAGAACATGCCCAAGCCCATGACTGCCGATGAGTACAAGGCCATGATGCGCCAGTTCTTCCCGCAGCTCAAGCGCTGGAGGCAGTAGATGGAAATAGGTCTTTTACTGGACATTTCTGACCGCGGGGAGCTCTACAGGTGGTATCAGGAAAACCACTTGAAAGTGAGCGACTTCTGGATTCGCGTGAACCGGGCCGAGGCTCCTTGTCCCGGAGTCATCCGTTACGTGGACGCCGTTGAGGTGGCCCTCTGCTTCGGCTGGATAGACAGCACCATGAAGCGCATAGACGATGGCAAGGCCATCCAGCACTTCACGCCCCGCCGCAGGGGCAGCAACTGGTGCGAGCAGAACCTGGTCCGATGCCGCCGCCTGGTTGCAACCGGTGAAATGACCCCTGCCGGCCTTGCAGTTGCCCCGGACCTGGATCCATCGGCCTTCGTCTATGAAGAATGGGTCCTGGATGCCCTGAAGGCCGATTCCCTTGCCTGGCAGAATTTCCAGTCCTTCCCGGAAAACTACCGCCGCATCAAGGTAGACCGCATCCAGCACTATTGGAATACCGCCCGGCAGGATTACGCCCTGAAGATGCTCTCAAAGTTCGTCCGCGACTGCCACGCCGGCATCCTCCAGTCCGGATGGAGTGATTTCGGCCGGCTTTAATCAAGAATAATACGTAAATTCGCGTATGATTAGAATGAAATACATGTTTGCAGCTTTACTGACCCTTCTGGGGTGTTCCGGGAAGGGGTTTAAAAACCTGGATGTCGCTGGGTTTGAGGAGATTACCTCCGTGCCGGAGGTGGCGGTGCTGGATGTACGCACGGCCGATGAATATGCCGCAGGGCACCTTCCGTGGGCGTCCTATGTGGATTGGAATGCCGACGGGTTCATGGAGAAGGTATCGTCCCAATACCCTAAGGAGACGCCTCTGGCGGTGTATTGCCGTAGCGGAAGACGCAGTGCAGAGGCCGCCGCCAAACTCTCCAAAGCGGGTTATACGGTGTACAACCTGCTTGGCGGATACATTGCATGGACGGAGGCCGGGAAGCCAGTGACTACCTATGCGGTAGAGACCTTCTTCACCAGTAGCGGTCTTCCCGTTGCCATCACTCTCATAAAGCACGGCACATTGGTGCTTCGGTACAAAGCCCAGACCTTCCACATAGACCCTGTAGGCGGCTATGGAAAGCCCACTGACTATGCCGCAGAATTCCCCAAGGCAGATTACATTATCGTCACCCACGAGCACGGCGACCACTTTGACCGGGAGGCAATTGCGGCTCTTACGGAAGATGGCCTCACCACCCTCATCACCAATGCCCGCTGCGCGGAAATGCTTGGTTATGGGACGGTTATGGCAAATGGAGACAACCTTGCCCTACCCTGTGAAGTCTTTCTGCAGGCCGTCCCCGCATACAATTACACTGATGGCCGCACCATGTTCCACCCCAAGGGCCGCGACAACGGTTTCGTGCTCTCCATGGACGGTCTCCGCATCTACATCGCCGGAGACACGGAGGACATCCCCGAAATGGCTAAGCTTAAGGGCATCGATGTTGCATTCCTTCCTGTGAATCAGCCATATACCATGACTGTGGACCAGTGCATCCGCGCGGCCACTGTCATCGGCCCCAAGGTCCTGATTCCATACCACTTCTCCCAGACAGACCTGTCAGACCTCCCTAGAAGACTCCCCGGCATCGACGTCCGGTTAAGGGATATGCAATAGCGCCCTCGCAGTGCCGCCTTGTGATGCGCCCTCCGTGACCAGTTCCTCACGGCGCCCTCCGGCGTCGGTGCCCCAAACCGCACCTAGCGGTCCAATCACTGTACCCCTACGTTCAAAATAGCCCTTATTTGCACCTGATGGTCCAATCTCTGGACCGCCAGGTGCATTTAATTATTAGTGAATTAGTAAAAATTACTATCTTTAACAGCAAAATGTTTAACTATGTCGGTTTGGGACAGATTTAGAAGGAATACAGATAAAGTTCCAGTGCAATCTCTACGGTATGCTTTTGTTGATTCAGAAGTGGGAATCAACGATCACAGAGTGCACGACATTGGTTCATTGCGATTTGACGGAGCTTATTTTCATAAAGCTTCCAAGCAAGAACTGGGCGTTTTTCTTCGCAATGTTGATTATGTCTGTGGCCACAATATTGTTAATCACGACGCCAAGTATCTTTTCGATGGTCATCAAGGCAAATGGGTACTTGTAGATACACTTTATATGTCCCCACTCCTTTTCCCGGAACGCCCATATCACAAACTTGTCAAAGATGATAAGTTGGTGAGTGACCAGGTTAATAATCCACTCAACGATTGTGAAAAGGCAAGAGACCTTCTTTGGGATGAAATAAGTCGCTGGAACTCTCTATCTGGTGAAAAGAAGCTTCTGTTTTCTTCGCTTCTGCATGGAAAAGCTGAGTTTCATGGATTTCTAAAAATGGTGAATGCTCCTTCGCCGGACAGGAGTCATTTGGCCTCACTAATCATGGACCTTTACCAAGGGAGAATATGTTCTAACGCAGAAATAGGTTCTATAATAGACCAGTGGCCATGTGCATTGGCGTATGCATTGGCTTTGATTGACACATCGGACTATCGTTCAAATACTCCTGCTTGGGTATTACGTAATTATCCAGAGGTAGAGTATGTGATGAAACTCTTAAGGCATACTCGTTGTTCTCAAGGATGTAGTTACTGCAATTCTCAACTTAATGTTCATCAAAAGCTTAAGCAGTTCTTTGGTTATGATCAGTTCAGATTATTTGACGGAGAGAATCTCCAAGAAAGAGCGGCACAAGCTGCTGTTGATGGAAAATCTTTATTGGTAATCTTCCCAACTGGCGGAGGAAAGTCGCTGACCTTTCAGTTGCCTGCTCTAATGCAAGGGCATTCGGTCCGGGGGCTGACAGTTGTGATATCTCCTTTGCAGTCATTGATGAAAGACCAGGTTGACAATCTTGCTGCCAAAGGTATAACGGATGCAGTAACAATCAATGGTCTACTGGATCCTATTACTCGTTCAGCTGCAATTGATCGCGTGTTAAGTGGAGATGCATCTCTGTTGTACATTGCGCCTGAGATGCTGCGCTCTCGCACTATTGAGAGAATATTATTAGCACGAAACGTAGTCAGATTTGTTATAGATGAGGCACATTGCTTCTCGTCATGGGGGCAAGATTTCCGCGTAGATTACCTATATATCGGGAAGTTTATAAGCGAGTATCAGAAACGGAAGGGGAGCCATGAGCAAATTCCTATCTCGTGCTTTACGGCTACTGCAAAGCAGAAAGTTATACAGGATATAAGTGATTATTTCCAGAAAACGCTAGGTCTGCATCTTAATCTTTATGCTTCTTCCGCAACAAGAACGAATCTTCGTTATAGTGTGGTGCATGCTGAGTCAGATGAGGATAAATACCTGAAACTTCGTTTGCTTATTTCTGAGAGCGATTGTCCTACAATCGTTTATGTCGCAAGAACAAGGCGTACGATTCAATTGTCTGAAAGGCTGACAAGGGACGGTTTCAAAGCCATCCCCTTCAATGGAAAAATGACTGCCGATGACAAAACGGCAAACCAAGAAGCCTTTATGAATGATGAAGTGCGTATCATAGTGGCAACTTCAGCATTTGGCATGGGTGTGGACAAAAAGGATGTTGGATTGGTAATCCATTATGATATATCCGATTCGCTGGAGAATTATGTTCAGGAAGCAGGTAGGGCAGGTAGAGATCCATCATTAGAGGCACGATGCTATGTTCTTTACTGCGATAACGACCTTGATAAACACTTCATTCTTCTTAATCAAACTAAAGTCAGTATCAGTGAGATACAGCAAGTATGGAAGGCGGTAAAGGAACTGACTAGATTTAGACCCAGGGCAGAGTGTTCGGCATTGGAAATTGCTCGTCGTGCTGGCTGGGACGATTCTGTATCAGAAATTGAGACTCGAGTTAAAACAGCTTTGGCGGCACTTGAACAAGGTGGTTATTTAGAAAGGGGTAACAATATTCCGCATGTGTATGCTACCGGGATAACTGTTTCCAATATGGACGAAGCTAGAGAGAAGATAGAGAAATCGGTTCTTTTCGAAAGGCAGGAAGTGGAGAAGGCTGTTAGGATTATTAAGTCTCTCATATCCCAAAAGTATATTACCAGAGCCCAAGACGAGGAGTCCGAATCGCGCGTGGATTATTTGGCTGACATCCTTGGGCTCACTAAAGCAGAAGTTGTTTCTTCCGTTGAGAGAATGCGACAAGAGGGCATTTTGGCTGATAGCAAAGATATGTCGGCATATCTTCAAGACCCTGGCAGTACTCAAAAAAAGTCAACTTCTGGACTTGAGCGTTTTTATATGCTTGAAAAGTATATACTTGAGCATATTCCCGAAGAAAGTATTAATATCACATATAAGCAGCTCAATGACTTGGCAGTTAAGGACGGAATAACATCTTCGACAGAAAAAAATGTCCGAACTCTTTTGTTCTTCCTTACGGTTAAGGGTTATACGAGAAGGGATGAGTATAGTCTTAATGGAGTTAAGATTGCAAGGCAAACAAAGCTTGAGAGTATTTTGGATCGTTTTGAAAAGCGTGTAAAAATATGCAAGTTTGCAATCAATTGGTTATATGAGAAGTCAGGGTCAGAAGGAGAATCTAGAGCGGTGCATTTCTCGATTATAGAATTAATGCGCAGTTTCAATTCGTACCAAGCAACTATGCTTGGAGAAAGGGTCGCCGCCTCTATTTCTGATATCGAAGAAGCCCTTTTATATCTTTCGAAGATTGAGGCCCTTAAACTGGAGGGTGGTTTTCTCGTTTTATATAATGCGATGGATATTAGGCGTATCAAAGATAACAAGAACCGCTACAAGATTGAAGACTATGCGATGCTTAATGAGTTTTATAAGCAGAAGATTCAGCAGATTCATGTTGTTGGAGAGTACGCTAATTTAATGGTTAAGGATTATGGAGCAGCACTCCAATATGTCCAAGACTATTTTAGGATGGATTATCGGAGTTTTATTGCCAAGTATTTCAAAGGAGATCGATATCGGGAGATTCAAAGAAATATAACACCTGAAAAGTACCGCCAGATTTTTGGACAGCTTTCCTCCAAACAAATGGAGATTATATCCGATAAAGAATCGCGCTGCATTGTAGTTGCTGCCGGTCCTGGTAGCGGAAAAACTAGAGTGCTCGTACACAAGTTGGCATCTTTACTGTTGCTTGAGGATGTCAAGCATGAGCAGTTATTGATGCTTACTTTTTCCAGGGCGGCTGCCGTAGAGTTTAAAGAGCGTTTGATGAGTCTTATCGGTAATGCTGCACATTTTGTTGAGATAAAAACATTTCATTCTTACTGTTTCGATTTGCTGGGTCGCATAGGAACGCTTGAGGATTCAGATGATGTAGTACAGAAGGCAGCCCAGATGATTCGCAACGGAGAAGTCGAGCCTAACAGAATTAGTAAAACCGTACTTGTCGTGGATGAGGCGCAGGACATGAGCGAGAATGAATATGCATTAATTCAGGCTCTGATATCGCAGAATGAGGATATAAGAGTGATTGCTGTTGGAGATGATGATCAGAACATTTATGAGTTTAGAGGGTCTGATTCTAAGTATTTATATGATCTTTCTCTAATGGATGGAGCGCGACTGGTAGAGATGACAGACAACTATCGGAGTTCTGTTAATGTTGTGGATTTTGCGAATTATTACTCTAAGAAGCTGAGTAATCGTCTTAAAAAGACACCAATCGTTTCCATGAGTAAGGAGCCTGGACTGGTCTGTGTGACACGTTTCACGTCTGATTATTTGTATGAACCTATAGCCAGAGATATAAAGAACCGGCCTCGGATTGGTTCTGTTGGGGTACTTACTCAGACCAATGAAGAAGCTGTCATAATGCTGGCTCTTCTTCGAAAGTACGGAGTAAATGCTCAAATGATTCAATCTGTAGACGGGTTTAATTTTGGAGCATTAGCAGAGGTTCGGTATTTTTTGCGAAAGCTGGAGACGATGGTAAGTACGCCTGTTGTTTCTGACGAGGCGTGGCATACTGCTAAGGAAATGACGTATGCTAAGTATAAGAAAAGTACAAGTCTTGTTCTGTTAAAGCGATGCATTGATCATTTTGAACATACTGTCAGGAGTAAGTATCTTACTGATTTAAAGGAGTTTATATATGAGTCATCGGTCGAGGATTTCTGTGATGTAGATGGGGCCGATGTCGTGGTTTCAACCATTCACAAATCTAAAGGGAGGGAGTATGATGAAGTATATATGTTTGTGTCTGGTGGCTTTAAACTTAATAATGAACAACTAAGACGCTATTATGTCGGTTTGACTAGAGCAAGGAGGAATCTTTTTATTTATACCAGCGGTGCCTATTTTGATGGCGGTCCATCTTCTGTCAAGTACAGTTACGATAGGCGAGAGTACTCTATGCCAGAAGACATAGTTCTGCAACTGACTCATAGAGGTGTTGTTTTAAGTTTTTTCAAATCCAGAAAGAAAGAAGTTCTTTCTTTAATGGGCGGAGATGCACTGTGTTACAGAGGAGGCTTTTTTTATATGCCTGAATCTCAGTATCCTTTAGCTAAACTATCTTCTACCATGCAGGAAGCCATGTCTGATTGGGAATCTAAAGGATATTCTGTTTATGAAGCTTCTGTACGTTTTATCGTTGCTTGGAAACCAAAAGAAGAGTCGGAAAAGCAAGCAGAGTGTGCCGTCTTGCTTCCAGAACTTAGGTTGAGGAAAGAATAGCTCATTTTCAATGTATTTTTTTCCACATTTCCAAATTTTGGAAAGGCTTTCCAAAAATTGGGGGAGTGTGGCGGGAGGGGTATCTTTGTGGAAAAAAGAAACTGATTATGAAAAAGTTATGGCTTGTTACAACGAATCATCTGGAGGACGGATTATGGTTCAGAGACGATGAAGACTTCAAAGTGGGGATGAACCATGTGGCAATTGGAGCACAGGGTGGCGTAGTGATTGTTCTGGCTTTTATCCTGATGTCTAACCATGTTCACTTTGTGCTATATGGTACAAGGAAAGAGGTAGAGGATTTTATGGTTGCGCTGAAGCAACGTTATTCATTGTACTTGAGCAAGAAGTATGGTGAAAGGGATTTCTTGAGGCGCAATCATGTGGATTACAAGCTTATTCCTTCAGATGATGAAGCCCTTGAATGGGCGATAGCGTATGTTCAGATGAACTGTGTGGCAGCTAATATATGCTCTCATCCCGGCCAGTATCCCTGGGGAACCGGGAATGTGTTCTTCAATGCATCAAAATCCATGGGCAGAAGCATAGGAAGCATGTCTGGAAGGGAGTGCAAACGCCTTCTGCATACCAGCAGCACAACTCTTCCTGAAGAATGGATGGTAAGTGACGATGGTTACATCCTTCCGGAGAATTATGTGGCTGTCAAGACTGTGGAATCTTGTTATCGGCATGCCAAGCGAATGAATTACTTCTTAAGGAACTCATCTAAAGCTAGACGGCGAATAGATACTGACGATGACAAACTGCCGTCATTCCGTGATCAGACCATCCTTGCGGCACTTCCGGATCTTTGTCAAAGCCTTTTTGGAAAACCGGCTTTTGGAGTGCTGACACCTGCAGAGCAAATTGATTTTGTCCGTCAGGTCCGCTTCCGTTTCAGCGCGAACGTGAATCAAGTCGCACGTGTTTGCGGAATCTCTTACGAACAGGCAGCGAGACTGATGGATTCGGCGTAAGCCAAGCGAGTTGAAGCCCCTTCAAGTGCGCTTAGGGGGCCAAAAGATGGACCGCTAAGTTCAAAAAAGGCCATTATTGCACTTGGGGGTCCAATCTCTGGACCGCCAGGTGCACCAGAGGCTCTGACAGCCACACCAAAGCCGCGCAACTCCCCAAAAAGACTTGTAATAATACCTTACAATTGTTAACTTTGAACTGTGAAACGTGAAGACGAAATAGCTAAAGTTACCCTTGCGGGGAGCGTTGTGAACCTGCTGCTGGTGGGGCTGAAGGCCGTGGCAGGGGTGGCGGGGCACAGTGCCGCCATGGTGTCGGATGCGGTGCATTCGCTGTCGGATTTTGTGACTGATATTGTGGTACTGGTGTTTGTGAGGGTGTCGGCACGTCCGCAGGATGAGGGGCATGACTACGGCCACGGTAAGTTTGAGACGCTGGCGACGCTTCTTATCGGCCTGGCACTGGCCGGGGCTGCGGTGGGCATTGTTGTGAGCGGTGCAACCAAACTTGCGCACTGGCTGCAGGGGGAGGACCTTCCAAGCCCCGGCAAGATTGCCCTCTGGGCGGCGCTGGCCTCAATCATCGTAAAAGAACTCCTTTTCCAATACACCCGCATCAAAGGCCGCAAACTCAATTCGCCGGCACTGGAGGCCAATGCCTGGCATCACAGGTCCGATGCCCTGAGCTCCATAGGGGCGGCAATCGGCATAGGAGGGGCAATAGTGCTTGGGGAGAGGTGGACGGTGCTTGACCCTCTGGCTTCAATTGTGGTGGGCGCAATGCTGGTAAAAGTGGCCTGGGACCTGCTGGGCCCGTCATTCGGGGAACTCACGGAGAGTTCGCTTCCGGCAGATACGGAGCGGGAAATGCTGCAGCTAATCAGCGAAGTAGAGGGCGTTGAAGACCCTCATAACCTCAGGACGCGCCGTATAGGCAGCCACATCGCCGCGGAGGTGCACATCCGTCTGGACGGCAGTCAGACCCTGGAAAGCGCCCATGAAAAAGCGTCTCAGGTGGAAAGGCGCTTCAAGGAACGCTTCGGCAAGGAGTCCCACATAATCATTCATATGGAACCCAAGAAATGAAAGTAGGATTATTCATAGACACCTGGTATCCGATGGTGGACGGTGTCATTAAGGTAGTGGACAATTACGCCCGCCGTCTGGTGAATTACTGCGACGTGGTGGTATTCTGTCCGGAAACCCGCGGCTACAAGAAAGAGGACGATGAAAAACTGCCCTACAAGGTGCTCAGGTGCCATTCCCTGCCTCTTCTTAACTACGATTACGACATTCCCACACCGGCGCTGGACCCCCTTTTCGAAGCCCAGCTGATAAGAAGCGGGATAGACATGGTGCATATCCATTCTCCGTTTGCAGTGGGCCTTGCCGGCGTGCTCTATGCCAAGCTTCACAGGCTTCCCGTAGTGGCAACCCTCCATTCCCAGTACAAGCAGGACTTTGAAAAGCCGCTTAAGATAAAGCCCGCACTGGACGTTGCCATGCGCGCCATAATGCGTGTTTTCAACGCCTGCGACGAGTGCTGGGCCGTAAACTCCGGCATCAAGGACCTTTACCAGACCGATTACGGCCTCACGGCCCCCTGCAAAGTGCGCCTCAACGCCACGGACCATAAACCCGTGGAGGACCCTGCAGAAGCCGCCAGAATTGTCAATGAAACCTATGGTGTCCCTGCCGACGCCACCGTATTCCTCTTTGTGGGGAGAATCGACTTTATAAAGAACATCGACTTCACCGTCCGTTCCCTTGCCCGCGCCAAAGAGCTGGGTCTCAGGAATTTCCGTATGCTCTTTGCCGGAAAGGGGCACGATGAGGACCGCCTCTCCGCCCTGGTCCGGGAACTTGGCCTTACGGAGGAGGTCGTCATGTGCGGCCTCACCCAGAAGGAGATGCTCCAGAACCTCTACTCCCGCGCGAAGCTCTTCCTTTTCCCGTCCCTGTACGATGCCAATTCCCTTGTCCAGATAGAAGCTGCCTGTCAGGGGACGCCAACCGTTTTCCTGGAAGGCGCCCGAACCGCCGCCACCGTTACGCCCGGTGTGAACGCGTATGTATCGGCCCCTGGGGAGGAGAATTTCGCCCGCCTCCTTCTGGACATCATGGCCCGGCCCGATGAATACGCCCGCATATCCGCCGCCGCCAGAAAGGACCTCTACCTGAACTGGGATGACGTCGTCCGCGATGTTTATGCCGATTATTGCCGGAGGGTATCCGTATGAGAAAGCATTCCCTGAAAGTCCGCATAAGGGCGTTCAAAATATGGCAGAAGCATGGTATCCTTCCCTGGAAAAAGGCCGATGACAAAGGCAGAAAGGGCAAGGGAGACTTCTACAGGGGCGCTTTTGACAGCATCCCTTTCCTCAATGACGATGCCAAGCGTACCTTCGCCCACCTGTTGCTAAGACCCGGCTATATGATCCGGGACTACATCCGCGGGGATCACGAGCGCTACCTGGCGCCGCTCACTTCGCTTATCATCTTCTACGCTTTCTTCGCCCTTGTGTCCGCCGTTCTTCAGCCCGTGCAGAAAGAGAATCTGAATTCCTTCGACAGCATCATAGAGTCTAACGATTTTACTGTTCAAATAGATTCGTTGGAATCGAGTATGGGCGATAAGATTGTCAAGAATATCGCACTCCTGGTGATGCGGGGACATACGTATCTTAATCTGGACAGGCATCCTGAGGAGGTGAAAACCCGCGGAGAATCGGCCCTTGCGGCGCTGGAAGGCACTTTGCGAAGCCAGGGAATCCCACTGTTCCTGGGGCAGTTCTTCCTGCTGTGGCTGGCCATGTCCATTGCACTCAGGCGGCAAAAGCTTGGGATGTCTGCGACGGCGGCGGCATCGGCCTATATCCTTTGCCAGTTCAGTTTCTTCATGCTCTTTGCGGTTCTGCTTACTTTTGGGGAAAGCGCGTCCATAGGGGTTTTGTTGATGCTTCTTCTGCTCACTGTAGACTTGCGGCAGCTGCTGGACGTGAGCTGGGGAAAAGGCGTCAAGCTGGCCGTAAAAACCGGCATCTGGTACGCCGTCCTCTTTGGTACAGTGATACTCCTCATTGGAGTTCTGGTTGTGGCAATTGCCTGGATTAAAAGTAATTAGCATTATGAACCCAGTATTTGCAGCCCTGATGATTCCTTTCCTGGGGACGGCCCTGGGATCGGCATTCTGGCTGGCTTCGCCTTCCTCCTGCTCATAGACTATATTACCCCGCACATACACCCCGCAGGCGGCCCTGAAGGCCCTCAGAGCCGGCTTTCCCGTACCGCCAAACTGGCCCTTGCCGTCACCATCCACAATTTCCCGGAGGGTATGGCCGTGGGCGTTGCCATTGCCGGAGCACTTACTGCCGATTTCAATATGGCCGGCGCCCTTGCGCTTTCCCTTGGCATCGCCATCCAGAATGTGCCGGAAGGGGCCATCATCTCCATGCCCCTGAGGGCGGAGGGGAACTCCCGCTGGCGGGCCTTCGGAATTGGTGCGCTGAGCGGAATAGTCGAGCCCCTTGGCGGTGCGCTGGTGCTGCTGCTGGCAACGGCCGTGCTGGGCATCATGCCCTTCATGCTGGCCTTCGCTGCCGGCGCAATGCTCTATGTGGTAGTGGAGGAACTGGTCCCGGAGTATTCTCAGGGCAAACATTCAAACATCGGCACTATAGGCTTCGCGCTTGGCTTTGCCCTCATGATGGTGCTGGACGTAGTATTGGGATAACTATATAGTAGTCAGCTTCCTCCCTTTCAGGTACTTCTCCAGAAGGTCCCGCGTCCGGATTTTTACAAAGCAGGTAGGGGTGCCGTCGGTGCAGGCGAACCACTCTGCCTGGGCCAGTGCTGCGTCCATCACCAGATGGACGTTTGCTGTTTCCGGGAGCACAGCGCTCAGGATGGTGGTGGCGCCCACCCGTACGCCCGTGAGTTCCCAGAGTTTATCGGCCGATGCAAAAGACACTCGCGGAATCCCCAGTGCGCCGCAGAAGTCCCTGGTGACGAAGGGTTTGTCATCGGAGGTTACGTAGAGGTAAAACTCCGTCTGCTGCCTGTTGCATAGGAATATGGTCTTGACGATGTGCACCCCAATCTTGGCGTCTATGTTCTGGCAGTCTTCCATGGTGATACCGGGGTCTGTATCCACGCGGGTGAAGTTTATTCCTTTGGCTTTAAACGTTTCATAAACAAGTTGTTGCAGCGTGGTTTGGAACTGCTCTGGCGGAGTGGAAATGGGGTCGCTTACGTAGAATCCTTCGAGCAGTTTGCCAAGTTCCTCCACCGTATCCACTATGCGGTTTCCCGCCAGTTCCTCTTTACTCCTGTACCCCCAGCTCACGGCAATTGCCTCAATGCCCCCGTTTGCCGCCGTGCGCATATCGGTAGGGGAGTCCCCAACCATTACGGCATCTTCAGGGCCGATGTTCCCTTTTGACAGCACTTCCTGCACTATTGCCGGCTCCGGCTTCAGAGGGTATCCGGGCCTGTTCCCAAGTATTGAAACAAACTGAATGTCAGGGAAGAACTCTTTGATTAGGTATTCTGTTCCTTCCTGGAACTTGTTTGATGCTACGGCCATTTTTATGCCTTTGGCCTGAAGTTCAGAGAGCAGTTCCGGCATGCCCGGATACGGCCTTGTATGAACGTCGATGTGCGCCTGATAATACTCCTTGAAATCTGCCAGAGCCTCGTCTACCAGCTGGTCATTGATTTCCTGGGACGATGCCTCCAACGCCTGCTGCACAAGGTTCCGCACCCCGTGGCCAACCATCTTTCTGTATTCATCCAGCCCGTGCAGCGGCAGTCCGCGCAGTCTGAGCGCGTGATTTACGGCCTCCGCCAGGTCTTCCAGCGTGTCGATAAGTGTCCCGTCCAGGTCCCAAAGTATCAGTTTTTTCATATTTCAAACAGTTTTCTGTATGCTTCTGCCTTTTTCTCCAACGGCAGTGGATACGCCCTTGACGTGGATGGCATTCTCCAGAAACCAATCTCCCTTTTACCGTCATTCCCGTTATTACCGTCATTCCCGACCTGATCGGGAATCTCAACCCTGATGCATCCTCCCACCGAAGGCACGTCGCAGTTAAAGGTATCGGCCATCACCTCCGTGGCCTTCTGTCCGGTTGTGACAACGGTGTGGCAGGTGGGGATCTGCCTCAGCAATGCAGCTATATCCGTGGGGGTAACCACCTCCAGAAATGCATCGGAGGCATTGTCCCGTAGCCGTCGGACCTCACATGCGGTGTCGTAAAACGCCAGACCCTGCCGGGTGCAGAACTCCCGGATGGCCGCCTCGTCAAAACTCTTCCTGCCGGGGATACAGAAGTGTTCTTTGTCCCCGAAGAAGATAATCCCCATGATGCGCCAGAAGTCATTTATCCAGTTGGGGTAGTAAAATGGCATGCACCAGCGGTGCGGCTGGGGCGGAAAACTCCCCAGAAACAGTATCCGCGCCCCTTCCGGCAAAAACGGCTCAAATGGATGCTTTTCTGTCTTCATCACTCAAATATACAACTTTCTCTCCTCACTTCCAATCCTTCAGGTGCAGGTAATGTGACAAAAACAGTCACGTCACCGTCAATAATTCCCCAATATGCAGGTAACGTGACAAAAGCAGTCACATCTCCGTCAAAAACCACCCAATTTGCAGGTAATGTGACAAAACAAGCCACATCACCGTCAAAAACTGCCCAATTTGCGGGTAACGTGACAAAACAAGTCACATCTCCGTCAAAAACCACCCAATTTGCAGGTAACGTGACAAAAGCAGTCACATCTCCGTCAAAAACCACCCAATATGCAGGTAACGTGACAAAAACAGTCACGTTGCCTACACCGAGCTATCCAGAAGGTGTGCTGCTTGTGAGTAGGAGAGTCCGCATACGCGTGCAATTTGAGTGGCATCGGCACTGAAACGGAAGCGGATCTGGCGGGCACATTCAATCTGCTCTTCCGGAAGCAGTTGATAGAAGCTTTCTTTGTTGAATAAACTGCGGCAGAGATCCGGGATGGTTGCAAGAATTGATTGGTCACGGAAGGCCGGAAGGTTTGAGTCTGAATACTCAAGACGTTTTTTTGCTTTTGAAGAGCTGTTCAAGAAATAGTTGAACCTTTGTGGACGGCGGTATACTGCTTCCACATCCTTGACGGCCACGTAGTCTCTGGGAAGAATGTAGCCGTCTTCGCCAATGTGCCAGTTTCCTGGAATGGATTCTTCATCACTGTGAGTTATGCGTTTGAATGCTCTTAAAGAAATATCTTTCAGGCAAGTTCCTCCTTTGGCTGTTTTGCTGAAGTACAGATTCCCTGTTCCCCAGAGGTATTGGCTTGGATGGGCACAGATTCCAGCAGCTACCGGATTCATCAAAACATACGCTACAGCTCTTTCACAGGCCTCTTCATCATAAGGGATATACTTGATATCCAACCTATTATGTCTTAAGAGCTTTATTACTCCATATTTGCGTTGGTAGTATATTGAGAAGCGGTGTTTGAAACTATTCATGAATTCCACCACTTCCTCCTGTGTACCTTTAAGTACAAAATGCACGTGGTTGGACATAAGAATGAAAGCCAGCACCACTACTTCAGGATGCCGTGCGGCTTCTATAGCAACGTAATTCATGGCCACTTTAAAATCTTCTTCATCCCGGAACCACAGGCCATCTTCCAGATGTTCCGTCGACAGCAAATAAACCTTTCTCATATCAACCTCCCGGCACTTTTGCCCCGGCTCTACAAATATAATATTTAGTTGAAGACATTACAACTTTTTTTGATTTTTTGTAGAAATAGCGTATCTTTGTTTAAATCCTATGTTAAAACATAACAGAACCATCATTCATGTGGAGGTCAAGGACACCCATGAACACCTGTATTTTGGGTCTGCGGCAGCAATGTTCGAAGACGCCAGAATGAGGGACCTTTTGAAAATCAAGTACCAGACTTTCCGCACCAAAAGGGTGTCGGACCAGAAACCGTTTGAAAACGACTACGTGATTGTCCGCAAAGGCAATCTCAATACCATCAATCATCATGTTTGAAGTAACAAAAATATCTGACAATATTGACGGAGGCATCCGCAGGGCTTCCTTCCAGACATGCGGCGCCGTATGCTCCTCACAGATAGATATCGAGCTTGAAGGAGATACACTCCGCAGCGTGCGCTACACCGGAGGCTGCCACGGCAACCTTCAGGGAATAGGCGCCCTTGTTCAGGGTATGAAAAAGGAAGACGTAATTGAACGCCTGGAAGGTATCAACTGCAAGGGCCGCGGCACCAGCTGCCCGGACCAGCTCACAAAAGCTTTGAAACTCTTATAGATATGGTACCTGTAAGTGCAACAATCACATTGGCGCTTTGCGCCGTAATAGGCATTGCCGCCCCCATCCTTTTAAGCTGGTGGTTTGTAAAGAAGTATCAGGTGAGGTGGAGGACTATCCTCATCGGTGCAGGCGTATTCATTGTGTTTGCCCTTCTGCTTGAGCCCATCCTTCATCAGATCGTGCTCAAGGGTCCACACGGCCAGGCAATTATCGGAAACATCTGGTACTATGCGCTTTATGGCGGCCTGGCTGCCGGAATATTCGAGGAGACAGGCCGGTTCCTTGCCATGAAGTTCCTCTTGAAACAGGAAACTTCCCAGGCACGCACCGGCGTTGCTTACGGTATAGGTCACGGCGGCATAGAGATGCTCATCATCTTCGGCATCACCATGATATCCAACCTTGCCCTTGCCGCTATGATCAATAATGGTCAGGCCGATACCTTAATATCGTCGGCCCCGGCGGAAGCCCAGGCTCAGGTGCAGGCGCAACTGGCTCAGCTGCAGACCTCTACCGCCGGCACATATCTTATAGGCCTATGGGAGCGCGCATCGGCCATTATCCTTCAGATTGGACTTTCTGTCATGGTTTGGACAGCGGTGCGTAAAGGTGGAAAGTGGCTGTGGCTGTTCCCTGCGGCCATCCTCCTTCACTTCCTGGTGGACGGTTGCGCGGTTATTCTGGCCAAGAACGTCGGCATGGTAACCGTGGAAATCATCATTTCCGCCATGGCCGTTGCCGTTGGCGCCATTGCCTGCGCCCTGGCCCGTAAATGAACCACCTTGGAGAAATAATCTCTCTGTTTGTAGCCGTCTCCTGGACGGTTACCGCCCTTTTTGCCGATAAGGCCAGCCACCGGCTTGGCTCCATGACCGCCAATGTGCTGCGCCTTTCCATGGCAATTATCTTTCTGGGAGTACTGCTGTGGATAACCGTCGGCAGCCCATATCCCGTATATGCATCGGGCAAGGCATGGTGGTGGCTTTCCCTCTCTGCCATAGTTGGTTACGTATTTGGCGACTGGTGTCTTTTCAACTGCTACCTTTCAATTGGCGCGCGTTTTGGCCAGCTGTTCATGACGCTGGCTCCGCCCATTGCCGCCATTGCCGGCTGGGCCATTCTTGGAGAGACTCTGAGTTGGAAATCCGGCATAGCCATGGCCGTGACCCTTGGCGGTATTGCAATATCCATCCTGAGCCGCGGCGGCGGGCACAAGGTGCAGCTGACCCTCCCTTTCAAGGGAGTCCTGCTTGGTCTTGGCGCCGGAGCCGGCCAGGGCGTAGGGCTGGTCCTCAGCAAGGTTGGCATGCAGTATTATGCAAGTTCCATCCCCGCAGACGCCCCCTCCATAATGGCCGATATGCTCCCGTTCGCGTCCACCATGATCCGCGCCGTCATAGGTGCTGCCGGTTTCCTTGCCCTCATGGCCCTGCAGAAGGACCTTCCAAAGCTTGGAAAGGCGGTGAAAGACCGCACCGGAATGGGCTACGCGCTCATTATGACGCTGTTTGGTCCGGTCCTTGGCGTGTCGCTCTCCCTTATGGCAGTGCAATATGCCAATGCTGGTATCGCATCCACTCTCATGGCTCTTACGCCTGTATTCATACTTATTCCATACGCTGTCATATACAAGCAGCGCATAAAGTTCCGTGAGGTACTTGGCGTACTTGTTTCCATGACCGGCGTTGCCCTCTTCTTCCTGCTGTAATGAACGTCCTCTACTCCACAATGCTCTCCAAGGCCTGTCCGTCACAGGTCCCCGGTCTTGCCAGGTTTTTCAAAACAGGTCCTGGCCAGTACGGCTATGGAGACAAGTTTCTGGGCATCAAAGTTCCCGTCACACGCTCAGTTGTAAAGGAATGCTGGAAGTCTGTGGGCTTCCCTGAGCTGGAAGAATGCATTAGCTGCGAGTATCATGAGGTGCGCCTGGCGGCGCTGCTTTCCCTGGTAGAAATCTTCAGGCACTCAAAGCCGCTCCGGCAGCAGTGCGTAGACTTCTATCTAGCACATACAGATTATATCAACAACTGGGACCTTGTAGACCTCAGCTGCTATCCTCTTCTGGGCCAATGGCTTATGGATAAGGACCGCACTCTGCTATATAACCTTGCCAGAAACGGCAAAACCATCTGGGAGCAGCGCATTGGCATTGTAAGCACCATGACCTTCATCCGCGGCGGCCAGATTCAGGATACCTTTGACATTGCCGATATCCTCCTTCATCACCCCCACGACCTCATTCACAAGGCCGTTGGCTGGCTTCTGCGTGAAGCCGGCAAGCGTGACAAGCCCGCCCTTGAGGCCTGGCTTGACACCCGCGCCTCCCAGATGCCCCGCACCATGCTTCGATATGCAATAGAGAAGTTTCCGGAGGAGGAGAGAAAAGCGTATTTGAACAAGTAAATGCAGGTAACGTGACAAAAAAAGTCACGTTACCCGCACTTAAGCAATAAACCTCCCGTTAAAATACTTCCACAGCGGGGCGGCCATGAGGGCCTGGAGAATCTGGTTCTCTTCCAGGAGCTGCTTTACAAACGAAGGGGACTTCAGATACACGTCTATGTCTTCCGTGGCGTCAAGGTGCTGGCCTGAGACTTTGGAGACTCCAACAGCCAGGAAGCTGTGGGCCAGGTTGTTGGAGGTTGCCGGGTTGGGGGAGAGGGTCATCCACTCCTGCCACTGCCCGCCGGCATAACCTGTTTCTTCCAGAAGTTCCCGCTTAGCGGCCTGGAGCGGCGTCTCCCCGGCTTCAATGACCCCGCAGGGGAGTTCATAACAAGTATTCCCCAGCCCGTGGCGGTACTGACGCTCCAGCACAAAGTCCCCGTCTTCAGTTATTGCAATTATATTCACCCAGTCCGGGTATTCAAGCACGTAATACTCATTATTGATACGTCCGTCAGGCAGCTGGGCTACGTCGCGCCTTGCCGTGAGCCATGGACGCCTTATCAGATACTCGGAGGACAGTATGGTCCACTTTTTTTCCTGGGTTATTGTAGATTTCATAATGCAAAGATAACTCTATTTTTATTGTGACGAAAGTTCCGAGATTGCGTTTTTTGTCCCAAAACTGGCACTTTCGTCCCAAATTGGCACTTTATGTCCCAGCTTTTCGTCACAGGTGGCATTTATTTCCATGCAAGCGTCTGCGGATATATCTTTGCGAAAAACTTGAAAACAGATGACAGCGTCCATCCCCGAAAAACTCAGGCTTGACAATGCCGCCAACATATATCCCGCTTCCATGAGCAAGCACTACTGCTCGCTCTATAGAATGAAAGTAACCCTGACGGAAGATATAGACAAAGATATCCTCCAGCATGCTCTCCTGAAGACGTCCGAGCGAATTCCCACTTTCCGCTGCACCCTTAAGGCAGGGGCTTTCTGGTGGTATCTCCACAGGGTTAAAAAGGATCCCCGGCTTAAGCCGCTCAAGCCTCTCAAAGCGTTCAATTTTGCCGATCAGGACGGCCTCCTTTACCGGGTCAGCGCAGAGGGAAAGCAGATTTTCCTGGACGTTTTCCATGCCCTCACCGACGGTTTCGGCGCCATGAGTTTCCTCCTCACCCTGACAGGAGAGTACATCCACCGCCGTTACGGGGAGAGCATCTCCTACAACGGACTTGCCCTTGACCCCAGGGACGTCCCTGTCTATGCCGAGGTCGAGGACAGCTTCAAAACCGTTTTCACAGGCCGGCACGGCCAGCTGGAAAAGAATGTCGATGCGTACCATATCCGCGGCGCGGCAATGCCACTCGGCGCCGTGAAGGACATGCGCGTTTCCATGCCCATGGCGCGTATCTCGGAGGTATGCAAGGAGTACTCCTGCACCGTTACGGACCTCCTTACATCGGCAATGCTCTATGCCCTTCAGGACGAGCACCGGCAGGATCCGTCGGCAAAAAAGAGAAGCGTGCTCAAGGTTTCGGTACCAGTGAATCTTAGGCCGATATACCATAGCCGTACGGTCCGGAACTTCTCCTCCTACGTGAACCTTGGAATGGATATCAAAGACGGGTATCTTACCTTCCGCCAGATAGTTGACGCAGTCAAGACCCAGAAAGAGCACGACCTGCGCCTGAATGAACTGGAGCCCAAGATTGCCGCCAACGTGGAACTGGAAGAAATGCTTCTGGTCCGATGCCTTCCCCTTGTTGTCAAGCACCCCATCATTGACATCATAAACCTCCTTCACGGGGACCGTTTCTGCTCACAGACGCTTTCCAACATGGGCCGGGTGGACGTTCCCGCTCAGATGCAGAAGTATATTACCGATATAGATTTCATCCTTGGGCGCCAGAGAGGAAACTCCGGTGCTGCCTCATGCGTGGGTTACAACGGGCGCCTGTGCCTCCACCTTACCCGCAAGATATCCAGGGACTCGTTCGAGTTCTCCCTTCTCCGTCTTCTCTCCTCGCTTGACATTCCCACTGACGTCACAATCGATGCACTGGCATGATAGTGATTCTTCTCTTTTCGGTTTCCAGTTTCCTTATAAACAGGGGAGAGAAACGTAAACAGGCCAGCCGCAAAGGCTGACCTGTTTTTGGTACTGGGTAGGAGAATCGAACTCCTATTGCGAGATTGAGAATCTCGAGTACTAACCGTTATACGAACCCAGCAGTTATTTTGGACTGCAAAGGTAAGTAAAAAAACTGATTATCCAAATTTTTTTGTAAATTTGTACAAATATTATTTGGCTTATGACACTCATCAAATCCATTTCCGGTATTCGCGGAACCATTGGAGGAGCCCCCGGCGGAGCACTCACCCCCATAGACGTCGTCAAATTCACCGCTGCCTATGCGGCAACCCTTCCTCAGCGCAAGCCCCAGCCCAACGGCGATAAATATAAGATTGTTGTCGGCAAGGACGCCCGCATGAGCGGAGATATGGTAGAGCAGCTGGTTGTGGGAACCCTCATCGGCTGCGGCATAGACGTGGTCAAGTGCGGCTTCGCATCCACCCCCACCACGGAAATGGCCGTCCTCTTCGCAAAGGCCGATGGCGGAATAATCCTCACCGCCAGCCACAACCCCAAGCAGTGGAACGCCCTCAAACTCCTTAACGACAAGGGAGAATTCCTCACCGCCATCGAGGGCCAGGCGGTCCTGGACCTTGCAGAGAAAGAAGACTTTGACTTTGCAGAAGTGGATAACCTTGGCACCATAGAGGAAGAAGACTTCACGGACAAGCACTTGGATGCCGTCCTGGCCCTGCCTGCCGTGGACGTGGATGCCATCAAGGCAGCCAAGTTCACTGTAGTAGTAGACGCCGTGAACAGCGTAGGCGGAATCATCATGCCCCGTCTCCTTAAACGCCTGGGCGTCAAGTGTATCGGCCTTAACTGCAACCCCACGGGAGACTTTGCCCACAACACGGAGCCTCTTCCCGCAAACCTGGTAGACCTCTGCGAGACCGTAGTCAAAGAGAAGGCCGATCTTGGCGTCTCCGTAGACCCTGACGTAGACCGCCTTGCCTTCATCCAGGAGGACGGCAAGCCCTTTGTGGAGGAATACACCCTCGTGAGCGTTGCAGACTATCTCTGCGAGCTCGCAGAAAAGGAAGGAAAGCCCATTGCCACAGTCTCCAACCTTTCATCTACCCGCGCCCTTCGCGACGTCACTGAAAAGCACGGCGGCAAGTACTATGCATCGGCAGTAGGCGAGGTTAACGTAACCACCCTCATGCATAAGGTAGGCGCCCTCATCGGCGGCGAAGGCAACGGAGGCGTCATCTATCCCGCCATCCACGCAGGCCGCGACGCCATGGTTGGAGTAGCCCTGTTCTTGAGCAACCTTGCCCACAAGAAGATGAAAGTGAGCGAGCTCAAGAAGACCTACCCCCAGTACTTCATCGCCAAGAACAAGATTCAGCTCTCTGACCCCGCCCTCATAGACAAGATCCTGAGTGAGCTCAAGAAGATTTACGCCAAGGAAGATGTGAACACCATCGACGGCGTCAAGATAAGCTTCGAGTCAAAGAAGCAGTGGGTCCACCTCCGCAAATCCAACACTGAGCCCATCATCCGTATCTACTCCGAGGCCAACACCATGGCAGAAGCCGAAGCCCTTGGCAATGAGGTAATTGCGGTTGCAAATAAAATCATCGGTTAATAGCAAAGGCATATACTGTTCCGGAAACCG
>JAEEGH010009283.1_pt1 | contig 22978 bp, 13 predicted proteins | sample 9134181 | NCBI WGS metagenome assembly JAEEGH01 (sample SAMN16246544, study PRJNA631951) | gut metagenome | biome: gut microbiome; feature: rumen; material: DP-attached | host: Bos | place: Iran: Karaj | collected 2018-10
CAGCGTGGTGTTCAACCTTTTCCTGACGCCGGGTGAAGAGATTTTTTCCTTTTGGTTTCTGCATATCACGAAAGAGGGGCTGATTCACGCGAGCCGAATGGCGGCAAGGCTCGTGCTGCTGCTTCTCGGTTCGTCGCTGCTGACGTATACGACTACGCCGACCGGTCTTACGGACGGACTGGAGCAGGGCCTGTTTTTTCTGAAATACATCCGGATACCGGTCCATGAGATCGCGATGATGATGTCGATCGCCCTTCGCTTTATTCCGATCCTCGCGGAAGAAGCGGATAAGATCATGCGGGCGCAGAAGGCCCGGGGAGCGGATTTTGAGACCGGTGGGCTGATCAAGCGCGCAAAGGCGCTGGTTCCGCTGCTGGTGCCGCTCTTTGTTTCGGCGTTCCGGCGGGCGAACGACCTGGCTCTGGCCATGGAAGCACGCTGCTATCATGGGGGAAAAGGCAGGACCAAGCTGAAACCCCTGGTCTATAAGAAAAGGGATGCGATCAGTTATCTGATCCTTGCCGGCTATGTGGCAGCAGTTATTGTATCAAGCGTATGGTGGACAAGGCGATGAGAAGGATCATGCTTAGTATTGCCTATGACGGCACGGAATACGCCGGCTTTCAGCTTCAGAAGAATGCGCTCTCGATCGAGGAGGTCGTGAACCGGGCTCTTTTGGAGCTGACCGGGGAGGAGATCAAGATCTCGGGAGCCAGTCGCACGGACGCGGGCGTGCATGCCCTTGGGAACCTCGCGGTTTTTGACACCGAAAGCAGGATCCCGGCGGAGAAATTCGGCTATGCTTTGAACGAGCGCCTTCCCGAGGATGTGAAGATCCAGTGGTCCAATGAGGTTGAACCCGGGTGGCATCCGCGGAAGCAGAAAAGCAGGAAAACGTATGAGTATCGGATCCTTAATCGGGCGATGCCGGAGCCGAACGTGAGGCACAACACTTTTCATTATCATTACGCGCTGGATGCGGAGGCCATGAACGAGGCGGCTTCGTATTTTATCGGAGAACACGATTTTACCTCCTTCGCATCGATCCACAGCACCGCCGAAACGCGAACGCGGACGATCTATGTGGCGAAAGTGGTGAAACAGCAGGATACCCTGACCTTCCGGGTGACCGGAAGCGGATTTTTATACAACATGGTCCGTATCATGGCGGGGACGCTCATTGAGGTCGGAAGCGGAAAACGAAAGCCGGAGGAGATTAAGACCATCCTTCAGGGGAAAGACAGAAATTTAGCCGGTCCCACGGCTCCGGCCTGCGGCCTGACCCTGATGCAGATAGAATTGGAAGAAAACTCGTAACTCATGAAATCAGCCCGAAGTATTTTTGCCGAGGGCATACAAGAAGGAAGATTTTTTAGATCCCGGAAAGGAGCAGCAACATGATCAAGGTAGTTAAATTCGGGGGGAGTTCCCTCGCCAGTGCAGAGCAGTTTGCCAAGGCAGGGGATATCGTCCGCTCGGACGAGGACAGAAAATATGTGGTCCCCAGCGCACCGGGGAAGAGGAACGACAAGGACAGTAAGGTGACGGATATGCTGTATGACTGCTACCGTGCAGCATCGAGGCAGGAGGACATCCGCATTTCCTTTAACCGGATCAAGGAACGGTATAATACGATCATCAACGGCCTCGGACTGAAGCTTTCGCTGGAAGAAGAATACAAAAAGATCGAAAAAAACCTGAAGGACCAGATCGGAGAGGATTACGCCGCTTCACGCGGGGAATATCTGAACGGAAAGATCATGGCCGCCTATCTGGGCTTTGAGTTTATCGACGCAGCAGAAGTCATTTTCTTTGATGAAAAAGGACATTTTCTTTCCGATAAAACGAATAAGGTCTTGAAAAAAAGGCTTCACAGCGCCGAAAAGGCGGTGATCCCGGGATTCTACGGGTCGCTCCCGGACGGCACGATCAAAACCTTCAGCCGCGGAGGCTCCGATATCACAGGATCCATCGTTGCAAAAGCGGCGGAGGCCGGCATGTATGAAAACTGGACGGACGTTTCGGGCTGTATGGTGGCGGACCCCCGGATCATCAAAAACCCGAAGCCGATCCGCGTCGTGACCTATAGAGAGCTGAGGGAGCTTTCCTACATGGGCGCTTCTGTCCTTCATGAGGACGCGATCTTCCCGGTCAGGAAGGCGGGGATCCCGATCAATATCCGCAACACAAACTGCCCGGAAGCGCCGGGGACTTTGATCGTGGAAAGCACCTGCCACGTGCCGGAATACACGATCACGGGAATTGCCGGAAAGAAAGGCTTTGTGGCCGTCAATATCGATAAGGATATGATGAACTCCGAGGTGGGGTTCTGCAGAAAAGCGCTGCAGGCGTTTGAAGACAACCGGATCTCCATCGAGCACATGCCCTCCGGCATTGACACGATGACGGTCTTTGTGCAGCAGGAAGAATTCATGGGGAAGGAGCAGCAGATCCTGTCGGAGCTGCATAAATTATGCAAGCCGGATACGCTGGATCTGGAAGGAGACCTTGCGCTGATCGCTGTCGTGGGCCGTGGAATGAGAGAAGCCCGCGGTACGGCCGGCCGGCTCTTCTCCGCGCTGGCGCATGCCAACATCAACGTGAAGATGATCGACCAGGGCTCGTCGGAGCTGAACATCATCATCGGCGTGCGGAACGGGGACTTTGAAAACGCGATCCGCGCGATCTATGATATTTTTGTGGAAACGAGGCTGTAATCTCCGGTTCTTCATTTGGGCTCGTTCGGGGCATGATCGAGCACATGAATTTTACATGGAAATACAAAGAGTGAGGGCGTCATCACGATTTCATCTGCGATGACGCCCTCTAGCCTTCACTGTCCATTGGACCATACCTCTCTTTCATTTTCTGCCCCTTCGACACTCTCCACTCTCTTTCCGTTCTCCACCGGTTTTTTGGAACTGGGACCATATCTGAATATTCTCTCTGATCCTCTGTTCATTTTTTCGTTTTTTTTAGGACCCGTGGTATCTGTTCGTCGGAAGAACCTCGTCGGGAATAACCCTTAAGAACTCGTTACGTTTTCGGTGGTCCGTACCTCCTTTACTGGATTTTTTTGGACTGGCCCCGGATCGTTGGAGCCGTTTGTTTCTCTCTGTTTGGTATGAACTTATTATATATACATAATTCATATTTGTCAACAGGAAAATTGAAAAAATTTAAATATTTTTTCGCTTATAATTGACAATATTGTGCGTTTTCTTCATATTGTGCATACTTTTCAAACAATTCAAAAGACGGTCTTCCGGGACCGCCTTTTGAGTCGATTCGGTGTTTTGCAGCCGGGATACTTTACTGCACCTCTTCCAACGCCCTGGCCAGTTGATCCGGGCAGGAAGTTCCCTTCATTCCGCATTCCACGCCCTTGAGGAGAGCAGATACCTCCTTTGCGCTCTTTCCCTCCACGAGCCTTGCGATGCCTTTCAGGTTTCCGTTGCAGCCGCCGGTAAAGGAAACGTTCTTTACGATACCGTCCTCGATATCAAAGTCGATGCTCCTGGAGCAGGTGCCCTTGGTCTGATATGTGTGATGCATGAGATCCTCCTCGTATTATTGCTGCTCAGCTTGCAAATTGATCATGTGTTCGCAAGCCGGCTTCAACAGTAACTGCCAAATATGAACAGTAACTATCATATCACATATTTGTTGTAGAAAGAAAGGATTCGTGATAAAATGTTTTGGATAATGTGCCTGCGGTATGCAGGCATATGCTTAGGAGAGAAAAGCAGATGAAAGCGATTGAAAAATTATTCGGAACCCATAGTGAACATGAGATCAAGAGGATCCGCCCTCTGGTGAACAAGATCATTGCGCTGCGGCCGGAAATGCAGGCCCTGTCGGATGACGAGCTGAGAGGAAAGACACGGATCTTCAAGAAACGGCTGGAGGAAGGGGAGACGTTAGATGACCTTCTCCCGGAAGCATTTGCCGCGGTCCGCGAGGCAGCGGTCAGAACCCTTGGCATGGAGCATTACGAAGTGCAGCTCATCGGCGGCATCATCCTGCATCAGGGGCGTATCGCCGAGATGAAGACCGGTGAAGGAAAGACTTTGGTCAGTACGCTGCCCGCATATCTGAACGCATTGGAAGGAAAGGGCGTGCAGATCGTTACGGTCAACGATTATCTTGCCAAGCGTGACGCGGAGTGGATGGGAAAAGTCCATGAATTCCTGGGACTGACGGTCGGTGTGGTCTTGAATTCCATGGAAAAGGAAGAGCGGCAGAAAGCCTATCAGTGCGACATCACCTATATCACGAACAACGAACTCGGATTCGACTATCTTCGTGATAATATGGTGATCTATAAGGAACAGCTTGTGCAGCGCGGCCTGCATTATGCGATCATCGACGAGATCGACTCGATCCTGATCGACGAGGCCAGAACGCCGCTGATCATTTCCGGACAGAGCGGAAAGTCCACCAAGCTTTATGAAGCCTGCGACATCCTTGCAAATCAGATGAAGCGGGGCGAGGATATGCCGGAATTTTCCAAGATGGACGCCATCATGGGCGTGGAACGGGAAGAAACCGGAGACTTTGTCGTGAATGAAAAGGACAAGGTGGTGAACCTGACCGCGGAAGGCGTGAGAAAGGTGGAGCGGTTCTTCAAGATCGAGAACCTTGCGGATCCCGAGAATCTGGAGATCCAGCATAACATCATCCTGGCGCTGCGGGCACACAATCTGATGTTCAAGGATCAGGACTATGTTGTGAAGGATGATGAAGTGCTGATTGTCGATGAATTTACCGGGCGTATCATGCCGGGCCGCCGTTATTCGGACGGTCTGCATCAGGCCATTGAGGCGAAAGAGCATGTCCGCGTGAAGAGAGAGTCCAAGACGCTCGCGACGATCACGTTCCAGAACTTCTTTAATAAGTTCGCAAAGAAGGCCGGCATGACCGGTACGGCGTTGACGGAAGAGAAAGAATTCCGTGATATCTATGGAATGGACGTTATCGAGATCCCGACCAACCGGCCGGTGATCCGTCATGACCATCAGGACGCCGTGTTCAAGACGAAAAAGGAAAAATATGAGGCTGTGGTCGAGGATGTTGTGAGATCTCACGAAAAAGGACAGCCTGTTCTTGTCGGAACTATAAATATCGACACATCCGAGTTGATCAGCAGCATGCTGAAACGGCGGAATATCCCGCACCAGGTTTTGAATGCGAAGTTCCATGACGTTGAGGCTGAGATCGTTGCAAACGCCGGAATTCACGGGACCGTGACGATCGCGACGAATATGGCCGGTCGTGGTACCGATATTAAGCTGGATGAAGAATCCGTGGCTGCCGGCGGTTTGAAGATCGTGGGTACGGAGCGCCATGAGTCCCGCCGTATCGATAATCAGCTCCGCGGCCGTTCCGGACGGCAGGGAGACCCCGGCGAATCGAAGTTCTATATCTCCCTCGAGGATGATCTGATGAGGCTCTTCGGTTCGGAAAAGCTGATCAATGTCTTTAATTCCCTCGGAGTGCCGGAAGGGGAAGAGATCCAGCATAAGATGCTGACGAACGCAATTGAGAGGGCGCAGAAGAAGATCGAAGGAAACAACTTCGGTATCCGTAAAAACTTGCTGGAGTATGACCAGGTCATGAACGACCAGCGTGAGATCATCTACAGTGAGCGTCTTAAGGTGCTGAACGGCGACAACATGCGCGATGCCATTTATAAGATGATCACGGACCGCGTGGAAGGGGCTGTAGACACCTGCATCAGCAGCGATCTGCCGAAGGATGAGTGGGATTTCAATGAACTGAATGAGCTCCTCCTGCCGACAGTGCCCATCGCTCCTGCTGACAGGGAGCTTCTGGAGTCGGTGAAGAACGTCGGCGAACTGAAGCATGAGCTGAAGGAACGCGCCGTGAAGCTTTACGAAGCTAAGGAAACGGAGTTCCCGGAACCCGAGCAGTTCCGCGAGATCGAGCGCGTGGTGCTCTTAAAGGCCATCGACCGGAAGTGGATGGACCACATCGACGATATGGAACAGCTTCGCCAGGGTATCGGCCTTCAGGCGTATGGCCAGAGGGATCCGCTTGTGGAATATAAGATGGCGGGCTTTGAAATGTTCGACGAGATGACGACGGCGATCCAGGAAGAGACCGTGCGGGTGCTTTACCACGTCCGGATCGAGCAGAAGGTGGAAAGAGAGCAGGTTGCCAAGGTGACCGGTACAAATAAGGATAATTCTGTTGCCAAGGCTCCGAAAAAACGCGAGGTGAAGAAGATCTATCCCAACGATCCCTGCCCCTGTGGTTCCGGAAAGAAGTTTAAACAGTGCAATTGCAAAGAGTTTCATCCAATCTAAATTTAATTTTTATTAGCGTGCGATTTATGATGCCAGTTGATACATTATAAATTAAAGGAGGGTATAATAAATGGTAAACATCAGGAAAGTGACAAAAGATATCACCTGGATCGGAGCCAGCGACCGGCGCCTTGCTCTGTTTGAGAATGCTTTCCCGATTCCGAGGGGAGTTTCATATAATTCATATTTAATAAATGACGAAAAGACTGCATTAATGGACACTACAGACGCTTCGGTATCCGAACAGTTTCTGGAGAACCTGAAGGCGGCTCTGGATGGGAAAAGTCTGGACTATCTGGTGATCAATCATATGGAACCGGATCATTGCGCAACGGTGGGCGAAGTCCTTCTCCGGTATCCCGAGGTGAATGTTGTGGGAAATGCGAAGACCTTCCAGATGCTGGACCAGTTCTTTGATGCTGATCTGCCGGAGGAGCGCAGAACCGTCGTAAAGGAAGGGGACAAGCTCAGCCTTGGTACCCATGTTCTTACCTTTATCATGGCTCCGATGGTGCATTGGCCGGAAGCAATGTTCACTTATGATCTGAAGGAATATGCGCTTTTCTCCGCGGATGCGTTCGGGACCTTTGGCGCGCTGAATGGGAATATCTTTGTGGATGAGGTCGAATTTGAAAAGGAATGGCTGCCGGACGCAAGGCGGTATTACACCAATATCGTCGGGAAATTCGGAAGCAACGTGCAGGCGGTGTTTAAGAAAGCAGCCGGGATCGATATCGCATTGATCCTTCCCCTGCATGGCCCGATCTGGCGGAATCACATCTCCTGGATCCTGGATAAATATCAGAAATGGAGCAGCTATGAGGCGGAGGAAAAGGGAGTGGCCCTGTTTGTGGCTTCGATGTACGGACACACCGCATCCGTAGTGGACAGTCTGGCCGGAGCATTGGCAGAAAAGGGGATCCGCAATATCGCTGTTTATGATGTGTCGGCGACGGATGTTTCCGTTATGATCGCCGAGATCTTCCGGTTCAACACGATCGTACTGGCTTCGGTTTCCTATAACGCGGGCATTCATCCGAAGATGGAAGCTTTGCTTGCCGATATGAAAGCCTTGAACGTGCAGAACAAGAAGGTCGCCCTTCTGGAAAACGGCACCTGGGCTCCGTCAGCGCAGAGATGTATGCGCGCAGCTGTAGAAAGCATGAAGAATATGGAGATAATTGAACCTGGATTTACAATTAAATCTTCATTTAATGAAAACCAGAGAGAGGAATTTGACGCGCTTGTCCGTCAGATCGCGGAGGCTGTGCGTTAATGGAACGAAGCCTTTCTATCCTTTCAGAAATGTTTCCAACGATCAGCTCTGCCTCCACGGAGATCATCAATCTTCAGTCGATTTTGAATCTCCCCAAGGGGACAGAGCATTTTATGTCCGACCTTCATGGGGAATTTGACGCTTTTTCCCATGTGTTGCGGAACGGCTCCGGCGCGGTGCGTAAAAAGATCGACGACGTTTTCGGGCATACGCTCGGAACGGAAGAAAAGCTCCTGCTCGCTACACTGATCTATTATCCGCGCGAGAAGATGGAGATCGAGCGGAGCCGGCAGATGGACATGAACAACTGGTACAAGGTGACTTTGTACCGGCTGATCGAGGTCTGCAAGACCTGTTCCAGCAAGTATACACGTTCGAAGGTCCGTAAAGCCCTGCCGAAGGACTATGCCTATGTGATCGAGGAGCTGATCACCGAAAAACCGGAGGTTTTGAATAAGGAAGCGTATTACGATTCCATCGTCAATACGATCGTGGAGATCGGAAATGCCGAGGATTTCATCGTGGAGCTCGCGGAGCTGATCCAGCGGCTTGTCATCGACCGGCTCCATATCATCGGGGATATCTATGACCGGGGCGCGGCCCCGCATTTCATTATGGATACGCTCGAAAACTACCATTCTTTTGATATTCAGTGGGGAAATCATGATGTGGTCTGGATGGGCGCGGCGCTCGGGCAGGAAGCCTGTATGACGAATGTGCTTCGGACCTCGATCCGATATGGAAATCTTGATTTCCTGGAGGATGGGTATGGGATCAATCTGCTGCCGCTGGCTACGTTTGCGATGGAAGCTTACCGCGACGACGAATGCCAGAATTTTGCGCTCGCGGTGAAGGACGAGGGCCTCGGGATCGAGGAAATGCGGCTGAACCGGAAGATGCATAAGGCTATCACGATCATGATGCTGAAGGCGGAAGCCCAGCTGATCCAAAGGCGGCCGGAATTTGGAATGGAACATCGGACGATCCTGGATCATATCGATTATGAAAACGGAACCGTGGAGCTGGAAGGGAAGACTTATCCTTTAAAAGACACGTTCTTCCCCACGATCGACCCGAAGGATCCGTTTGCCTACAGCCCGGAGGAGGCGGAGGTCTTACAGCGCCTCGCTCATTCCTTCCGGCATTGCGAAAAGCTGCAGAAACACATGCATCTGCTGCTGGAAAAAGGAAATCTCTACCGGGTTTTCAACGGGAATCTCCTGTACCACGGCTGTATGCCGCTGAAAGGGGACGGAACCTTCAAAACAGTAAAGGTCTATGGGGCCGAATATGCCGGAAAGGCGCTTTACGACGCGTTGGAAGCTTATGTGCGGCAGGCCTTTTTCGCCCTGGATGAGGAAGAGGGGAGAAAGGGAAAGGATATTCTGTGGTACCTCTGGTGCGCGCCGGATTCGCCGCTGTTTGGGAAGAACAAGATGGCGACCTTTGAACGCTGTTTTTTGAGCGACCCTGAGATCCAGAAGGAGGACAAGGATCATTACTATAAATATCTGGATGATCCGAAGATCGCGGAGCGGATCTTGGAGGAGTTCGGGCTTGACAGCGCGGAAGGCCACATTATCAACGGCCACATGCCGGTCCATCGGCTGGAAGGGGAAAAACCCGTAAAGGCGGACGGGAAAGTGATCGTGATCGACGGAGGCTTTTCCAAGGCCTATCGCAGGGAGACCGGGATCGCCGGCTATACACTGATCTACAACTCCTACGGCCTGACCTTGACTGCCCATGAACCCTTTATCTCGCAGGATGAAGCGATCCGCAACGGGATCGATATCGTTTCCCGCCAGGAAGCCGTGGAGCATACCACGACCCGAAAGCTGGTGGGGGACACGGATAACGGAAAGGCGATCCAGAAACGGATCGGGGAATTGAAGGCGCTGATCCGGGCATACCGCACCGGCGCGCTGATCGAGAAATCAAATATTAAGGAATAGCGAATTTCAGCGGTCAGTATGCCCGCTGATTTATTAAGGGGAAGATAGTCCAGTATATTGGAATAGCGCGGCGCATCACTATTTGTTAAAATGGAATTAAAGAACAAGTCCGTACGTTCTTGTGATGACGCCGACAATCTTCCACAAATCTGTTCTTTCCGGAACGCAGTGGGTCGGCGTCATTTTTTGAATGACCGAGCACTATTGAAGAATTAAAGGAATAATTAACTAATTAAGGAGAGATTTAACAATGAGCGAGATGGTAAAGCCCCGTACTCTGTCCGGTTTTATGGAACTTTTGCCGGGGGATCAGATCCTGTTTGAAAAAATAAAGGAAACACTGGAACAGACTTACCGGTCGTTCGGGTTTCTGCCGCTGGATACGCCGGTGCTGGAACACAGCGAGATCCTGCTGGCGAAGGCGGGCGGAGAGACGGAGAAACAGATCTACCGCTTTGAAAAAGGAGATACCGACCTTACCATGCGCTTTGACCTGACCGTTCCGCTCGCGAAATATGTGGCGATGAACGCAAATGATCTTGCGTTTCCTTTTAAGAGATATCAGATCGGCAAGGTATATCGCGGAGAACGCGCACAGAAAGGGAGATTTCGGGAGTTTTATCAGGCGGATATCGATATTATCGGAGACGGGAAGTTGGACATCCGAAATGACGCGGAGATCCCCGGGATCATCAATACAGCGCTGACGGCGCTCGGGATCGATGATTTTGTGATCCGGATCAATAACCGCAAGGTCTTAAACGGGTTATTCCAGGCGTTCGGGATCGGAGACAAGGCGCAGGATGTCCTTCGCACCGTGGATAAGATCGACAAGATCGGAAATGAGAAGGTTGTGGAAGGGCTTGTCGAGCTGGGCGTCGAGGAGAAAAAAGCGGCGTCTCTGATGGAGCTTTTATGCGCCGGAGAGAGCACGGAGGAAACGCTTTCACGGCTGAAAGAATATGAAGGTGAGAATGAGACATTAAAGGAAGGGCTTTTTGAGCTGGAGGAGGTTCTGCGGGGAATGGAGCTTTTCGGAGTTCCGAAGGAGCGGTTTGAAGCGGACCTCACCATTGCGCGCGGCCTGGATTACTATACGGGGACGGTCTATGAGACCACGATCAAAAAGCATCCGGAGATCGGAAGCGTATGCAGCGGCGGGCGTTACGACAACCTGGCGGAGTTCTATACCTCAAGGCGCCTTCCGGGTGTCGGGATGTCGATCGGCCTCACCAGGCTTTTCTATATCCTGCAGGCGCAGGAGTATTTGAATAAGGGCCTTGCCGGCGCGGCGGATGCGCTGATCCTTCCGATGACCGGGGAAATGTCGGAGGCGATCTCGCTCAGCGCGGATCTAAGAAACCGGGGGATCGACGCGCAGGTCTATTTCGAGGACAGAAAATTCAAGCATAAGATCGCCTATGCGGATAAGCTCGGGATCCCGTTTTGCGTGTTTCTCGGTGAAGATGAGATCCGCGAGAACAAGATCTCGTTAAAAAAACTGTCCACCGGTGAACAGGTCACAGTGGACAGGGAAGAGGCGGTTCGCCTTATATTGGAAGAAAAAGATTTACGCAAGGCTGCGAAGACCGTTATTATGAAGTAAGTCATGCTTCAGCACAGCCGTAAACACCAGCTGTTTGCGGCGTACGAAAATAGCCGGGCAGTTCAGATCGACTTCCAGCCGGCCACGACATAACCGTCTTTTAAGCCGGAATCCTTGATAATGTATTCCACGGTCTTGATCTGGAACTGGCCGGTCTGGGTCAGCCCGTCCAGCTCCCGGAAGACAAGGGTATCGTTGACGCGGAGGCCTGTGTTTTTGATGACAAAGGCTTTCCAGTCATTATGGGAGACCTTGCTGAAGACGTCCTTCTGCACCGCAATTTCGGTACGGCTTTCATGGGAAATGTCATCCAGAGAGGGGTCCTTGCCGGTGAGGGATCCGGTCCGTTCCTCATAACGGGAATCCGAGTTTTTCGGTTTTCCGAAGGTGCTGCCGAGTTCCTCGATCAAAGATCTTTTCTTGTTGTCTTCCATAGGTTTCTCCTTTTGAAGATGGGGATTTTGGACGAAATTTATATCGTGATTTATTATAACAGTATGTAAGAGGGTTGGCAAGTTTTAATTGACAATTCTCACTTTCTATAGTATATTGACGTAGTTAGCGCTATTCGCTGATATAGCTCAGTTGGTAGAGCGCATCCTTGGTAAGGATGAGGTCACCGGTTCAAATCCGGTTATCAGCTTTATGCCGAGCCCTTGAAAGCCTGAGCTTTCAGGGGCTTTCATTATTTGCGCAGGAAGATGTCCCGGGGACACAGGATGCGCGAAAGCTGAAAAAAATGACACATAAAAGAAGAAGACGTACTTCCGAACAGAGAAGAGCAACCAAAAGAAGACAGGCGGAAAATAAACTGCGCTCGAGGGAACTCCTTGAGGAATTTCCTTTGAGGGAGCGGCTGCATGAGCAGAGAGAGGCCATTGTGGCGGATCTGATCAAAAAGGGAGAAGCAGCGCTCACGACACAGGCGCTGTACGTGCCGAAGACGCGCAGAAGAAGGCATCATGAGGGAGATGCGGAGCAAAAGCTCGGGAAACGGACGATTGAAGCGTTCTGCGTACAGAGAAAGACATCCCTCAACGAGGCTTTTTTTGCGCATGCGGCCGGAGTAAGGGATCTGACGGAGTATTTCATGGGGGTGCTCTATACGCTCCCGGAAACCGCAGCGTACTATGAGGGAGTGAAAAGCCGGAAGGCGGCGGACCATACGTTGAAACAGCAGGTGGCGGATGATCCGAATTTCCGGGACGAGATCCTGGAAAGCCTGTGGGAGCATTTCACGCCGGGAACCATCATCGCGCTTTTGGCGGAGAACCGGAACCACAGGAATGTGGCGCTGCTCTTTAAGGATAAGCTGGCCCTGCGGGATGAGATGTCCCGGGACTTTTTGAATTCCACGCCGGATAATTACGCGGATCTTTTTCCGGAGACGCGGATGCAGAAGCGGCATTTTGTGCTTCATATCGGCCCGACCAATTCGGGGAAAACGCATCAGTCCATGGAAACCCTGAAACGGGCGCCGACCGGGATCTATCTGGCGCCGTTACGGCTTCTGGCCTATGAACAGTTTGAGAGAATGCGGGACGCCGGTGTTCCCTGCTCCATGATCACGGGGGAGGAGCGGATCCTGATGGAGGACGCTTCCCACCAGTCCTCGACGATCGAGATGCTGGACAGCTCGAAGGAATATGATATCGCCGTGATCGATGAGGGACAGATGTGCGCGGACCCGCAGCGGGGCGGCGCCTGGACCAACGCGATCCTGGGTGTGCGGGCGGATATGGTTCATGTCTGCGCAGCGGAAAACGCGCTTCCCTGCCTGATCCGCATGATCCGCTCCTGCAACGACGATTACGAGATCATTAGGCATGAACGTATGACGCCGCTGGTGATCGACCGGGATGATTTTGATTTTCCGCAGGACGTGCAGGACGGCGACGCATTTATCGTTTTTTCCCGGATCGATGTTCACGGCTGTGCTTCAGATCTGAGGGAAAACGGGATCTCCTGCAGCATCATTTATGGGGCGCTGCCCTATGATGTGCGGCATAAGGAGGCGGAAAAGTTTGCGACCGGGCAGACCAAGGTGCTCGTGGCAACGGATGCGATCGGCATGGGCTTAAACCTTCCGATCCGCCGGATCGTCTTTTTGCAGCAGGTCAAATTTGACGGCCGTACGAAGCGGAGGCTCACGGGAACCGAAGTGAAGCAGATCGCGGGCCGCGCCGGGCGTTACGGCATTTATGATGTCGGACTGGTGCAGAGCTATAGCGATAAAGAAATGATCGCGGATCTTTTGAACAGGGAAGAACCCATGCTCCGGAAGGCGGTGATCGAGATCCCGCCGGCGTTTCTGGACAGTGATGCCAGGATCTCGGAGATCCTGGAGGTCTGGAACGAGCTTCCGGCGACGCGGGACTATGAAAAAGGGGATATCGAGGAGAAGATCCAGCTTGCGCAGGAGCTCGAAGCGATCGATGACCAGAAGGAGCTGATCCGGAAATTCATTTCGTTTTCGATCGACGCCAAGGATGAAAACGTACACGACTGCTGGATCTACTGCTATCGCTGCCTGGCGGCGGGATCGCAGGCAAATCTTGACGAACTGATCAGCGACGCCGATCCGGACCGCATTCCGACCAGCAACGAGAGGATGCAGGCGCTGGAAAGCGCGTATCGGATGTATGATTTTCTTTATGCCTATGCGCTGGCGTTTGAAACAGAGGAGGATGCGGAGCGGATCCTGGAAAAGAAGAGGCGGATCTCCTCGCAGCTCCTGGATATTTTGGACGACGGGCGGTTCCAGTCCAAGCGCTGCAAGCGGTGCGGGAAGAAGCTGCCGTGGATATACCCATACGGAATTTGTGACAGCTGCTTCGGATTCGGGGTCCGAAGCCATTAAAGAAAGAAGGATCATGCTATGAAAAAAATCCCTTTTGTGACCAAAGAAAAGATCGACGAGATCAAAAAAACGTATCCGACGCCCTTTCATCTTTATGACGAGAAAGGAATCCGGGAGAACGCCAAAGCGGTAAAGGAGGCGTTCGCATGGAACAAAGGGTTCTGTGAGTATTTTGCCGTAAAGGCACTGCCGAATCCTTTTATTATCAATATCTTTAAGGAATACGGATTCGGTCTCGACTGCGCCAGCAAGGCGGAGCTGGCTCTGGCAAAGGCGCTTGATTTCGAGCCTGAGAGGATCATGTTTTCCTCCAACGATACGCCTGCGGAGGAATACCGTTATGCCGCAAAGATCGGAGCCGTGATCAATTTTGACGACATCACGCATCTTCCGTTCTATGAAAAGGAAGTCGGGGCTTTCCCGGAAACCGTGTCACTGCGCTATAATCCCGGCGGGGTTTATGAGATCAGCAACGGGATCATGGATAACCCCGGGGATTCCAAATACGGCCTGACGAAGGCGCAGCTTTATGAAGCCGTGCGGATCCTGATGAGCAAGGGTGTGAAACGCTTCGGCATCCATTCATTCCTTGTCAGCAATACGGTGACAAACGAGTATTACCCGGCGCTGGCCAAAACCCTGTTTTCGCTGGCGGTAAAAATGCAGAAAGAGCTGGGTTGCGAGATCGCCTTCATCAACCTCAGCGGCGGTGTCGGCGTAGCCTACCGGCCGTATCAGGAGCCGAACGATATCCGCGTTATCGGTGAAGGCGTGCGCAAGGCGTTTGAAGAGATCCTGGTGCCCGCCGGCATGGAAAACGTTTCTCTTTACACCGAAATGGGGCGGTTCATGACCGGGCCTTACGGCGCGCTCATCACAACGGCGATCCATGAGAAGCATATCTATAAGGAATACATCGGCGTGGACGCCTGTGCTGTGGACCTTATGCGGCCGGCCATGTACAACGCTTATCACCATATCACGGTACTCGGGAAGGAAGACGAGATCTTAGACCACACCTATGACGTGACCGGGTCGCTTTGCGAAAACAACGACAAGTTCGCGATCGACCGGAATCTCCCGAAGATCTCGATGGGGGATGTGCTGTTCATTCATGATACGGGCGCACATGGGTATTCCATGGGCTATAATTACAACGGAAAGCTGAAATCGCCCGAGCTTCTTTTGAAGGAAGATGGCTCCGTGCAGCTCATCCGCCGCGGCGAGACCGTGAAGGATTATTATGCCACGTTCGATTTTTGTGATATTCTGGACGGATTGGATGAGGTGTGATAGAATAAGTAAAGCGCGTTATTGTTCACGGGTGAAAAGCCCGTGAACAGCAGCTGAAATGCCGGCATGTCGGAATTGGCAGACGAGGCAGACTCAAAATCTGTTGGCGGTAACGTCGTGTGGGTTCAAGTCCCACTGCCGGCAGGATAAACAATAAGTATGGCTTTACAAGCCATACTTATTATTTATGGAGCGGAGGGTCCTTGAACCCATGGTTCAAGGTCTCCGCTTCTCCGCTCCGTTTCGGTCCGCGCTAAACGCGTGCCACAGGCACGCAGCGCCCCACTGGCGGCTGGCACACATACACTTTTCCCCTTTGCCGGCATATAAACACTCTGAAAGACAATACAGACAGCGATGAGTGAAAAAAAGAAAAAGCGCAAACGAATAAAAAGTGACAGCCCCTCTTGCCTGATGCGGGTGATCGCGAACCAGAAGAGGCATGGGGGAAATGCGGTCGCTTATTTTTTTCGCATCATTGCGGCGGCGCTTCTGGATTTTTTTCACGCGGTGTGGATCTTGCTGTCGGGGCCGCTGATCGTCGCCGGGATCGTTCTGGTGGTCGCTTTTATCATCATCTACGCCAAATACGGGGCTTCCTATAAGGAGTGCAAGGCTTTTGCGGAGGAGATCGTCAGGGAGAGCGAACCGTATGACTTTCGCATGGAGGAGACGACGGGGATCTATGACAGCGAGGGGACCATGCTCGCGAAGTTGTCGGGCGGGGCTGACTCCATCTACCTGACCTATGTGGACATTCCGAAGGACGCCGTGAATGCGTTTGTGGCTGTGGAGGACAAGACGTTTTGGAAGAATAACGGCGTGGATCTTAAAGGCGTGCTGCGTGTTGCGGCTAATTATGTGTTTTCCCGCGGGGACGAGGTGGCCGGCGCGAGCACGATCACGCAGCAGTTGGCGAGGACGGTTTATCTTTCCAGAGAGGTTTCGATCGAGAGGAAGATCAAGGAGCTTTTTGTAGCTAAGGGGCTGACGAAGAAATATTCCAAGCAGCAGTTGATGGAGTATTACATCAACACGGCGAACTTCGGAAACGCGATCTACGGGCTCGAGGCGGCGGCCCGCTCCTATTTTAACAAGAGCTGCGCGGAGCTGACGCTGGCGGAAACGGCGTATTTATGTGCGCTCCCGAACCGGCCTACATATTTTAATCCTTACGTGGACAAGGAACGGGCCATTCCGCGGCAGCAGAAGATATTGAAGGATATGAGGGACCAGGGTTATATCACTTCGGTCCAGTATGAGAACGCGCTGCAGGAGGAGATTGAGATCACGCCGAAACGGACTTCACTCGTTCCGGAGTATAATTATGAGACGACCTATGCGATCGACTGCGCGATCCGCTATCTGATGCGGCTGGACGGGTTTACATTCCGCTATTCCTTTGAGTCCGACAGCGACTATGAGGAGTATAAAGACCTGTATGATGAGGAGTATGAGCTGGAAAGGACGAATCTGTATTCCGGTGGATATAAGGTTGTGACGAGCCTCGATACCGGGGCGGAGCGGTCTCTGCAGGAGGTTTTGGACCGGGAACTGGAATTTGAGATCGAGCAGAACGTGGACACCGGGATCTATGCGTTCCAGGGAGCCATGACGGCCATCGACAATGCGACGGGAAAGGTCATTGCCGTGGTGGGCGGAAGGAGCCAGGATTATCTTTCGGAGACCTATGCCTTAAACCGCGCCTGGCAGTCCTATCGCCAGCCCGGAAGCTCCGTGAAGCCTCTGATCGTGTATACGCCGGCGCTGATGCAGGATTATACCGCGGATTCGCCCCTAAAGGACATTGACGTAAAAGCGGCACAGGAGGGAGAAAAAAGCGTTGCGGAGCTCAGCGGGCAGACGTTTCCGCTGCGTAACGCCGTGGTGAACAGCCGAAATGGCTGCGCCATGTATCTTTTCAGCCAGATCGGGCCGAAAAACGGGCTTTCGTATCTGCAGAAGATGGAGTTTGAACGGATCAAGCCCTCGGATTACGTGCTTTCATCGGCGCTCGGGACGTTGAGCGTTTCCACGACGGAGATGGCCGGCGCATACAGCACGCTTGGAAACGGCGGGATGTTCCGTGAAGTGACCTGCCTTACTTCCATGACAGACAAGCACGGGCGTGAGCTTTACGAGGAAGCGGCGCCGAAGCAGGTGTATGACCGGAGCGCGGCGGCGGAGATGATCGACATCTTAGAGGGCGTGATCTCCGAAGGAACGGCGAAGGGCATGGAATGGGAAACGTATTCCGACATGCCTGCGGCCGGAAAGACCGGAACAACGAATGACAACAAGGACGGCTGGTTCTGCGGCCTGACACCCTACTATACCCTGACGGTCTGGATGGGCTTTGACAACCCGCGGACCCTGGAGGAGCTGACAGGCGGGTCGTATCCGGCGACCGTATGGCGGGAGGGAATGCTGGCATTGATCGATTCTCTTCCGGTGAAGGAGTTTGAATGAAATCAAAGACAAGGATCCGCTGGATGGCGTTTCTTTTGCCACTGGTGATACTTTTGATCATTTATATCGCGCAGCATGTGTATCCGTTCGGAGACCGCTGCATCCTTCATATCGACATGTACCACCAGTATGCCCCTTTTTATGCGGAACTGCAGGAAAAGCTGAAGACCCTCGGCAGCCCGCTTTTCTCATGGAACATCGGCATCGGCTCGGACTTTCTGGCAACCTATGCCTATTATCTTGCCAGCCCTTTGAATATCCTCCTGGGGCTTTTTCCGCGTGAAAATCTGATCGAGGCCATGACGTTCTTTATCTCGATAAAGATCGCGGTGGCCAGCCTTTCGATGTGTCTGTATCTGGAACACCGCATGGGGAAGGCGCACATCAGCTTGCTGATCCCCTCTCTTTTCTACGCGTTTTCCGGCTTTATCTGTGCCTATTACTGGGATATCATGTGGCTGGACGCGGTAGCTTTGTTCCCGCTGATCATTCTGGGGATGGAAAAACTCGTCAAGGAGGGGAAGTGCGGGCTTTATATCCTGACGCTCACTCTTTCCATCTGGTCAAATTATTATATCTCGATCATGATCTGCATCTTCCTTGTGATCTGGTTCTTCCTGATGCTCTTTGAACTCTGTCCGGCGGGGAAGCGGCTGAGGGCGCTTGGGAAAATGGCGCTGTCTTCGGTCCTTTCTGCGGGAGTGTCTGCTGTTTTGATCCTGCCGGAGATCGCGATCCTCGGTATATCCGGCTCCGGGGACAACCATTTTCCGACAGAGCTTTCATATTATTATAACCCGCTGGAGGGGCTGAGCCGTGGGTTCTTTGGCCTGGAGGTCACGACCACGGAGGGGAAACTGCCCAATATCTACTGCGGCGTGTTTGTGATCATTCTGATGCTGCTTTTTGCCCTGAACCGGAAGATCGGCTGGAAAAAGAAGCTGAGCAGGCTCCTGCTGCTCGTATTCCTGCAGCTTTCCTTTGGGACGAATCTGCTGGAATACCTGTGGCACGGCTGTCATTTTCCGGAGGGGCTTCCGGCGCGGCAGTCGTTCATCTATGTGTTTGTGCTCCTCCTGGTGGGGACGGAGGCGTTTTTCGAGCTGGCCGGACAAAGATCCTCGGACATTCTCATAGCGGGGGTTGCGAGCGTGAGCCTGACGGCCGTTTTATGGGCGCTGGTCCCGGAGGAGGTCTTCCCTGCCGATAAAGCCGTGATCTCGGTGATCTTTCTGGGCGCATACATTCTGCTCGTGCTGATGTACCGGGGAAAGAAGGTGGCTACCCGTGCGCTGGCGATGCTGCTCTTTCTTGTGGTCTCCGTGGCGGAGGTGAGCGCCAACTTCGCGTTGACCGGTTTCAGCACGACCGGCCGGGGGAGCTATACGAGTGATATCAAGGCCACGCGGACATTGATCACCGCGCAGAGAGAAGAGGATCCTGCATTTTGGCGGGTGGAAAAATACGAGAGGATGATGAAGGATGAAAACATGCTGAGCGCCTATCCTTCCGCGTCTTTGTTTTCTTCTTTGATCAATATTGATGTGGCGGACGCCTATCATTCCGTCGGCATGGAGGGCGGGAAGAATTACTACTGCTACAACGGCGCCACGCCGCTGTTTTCCGCCATGCTGCAGGTGAAATACATGCTTACCGACAGCCCACAGGATGAAAGCCCATATAAGGCGCTGCTTCGGGAAGAGGACGGTGTTTATCTCTATGAAAATACCTATTCCCTCCCGCTGGGCTTCCTTACGGATAAGGATCTGGAGGAAAAATGGAACCGCGCGGATCAAAGCTATGTGGGAGCGGTGAATGAATTTGGCCGCGCTCTCGGTGTTGAAGAAGATATCCTGCAATACGGCGGAGAAGGGGAACAAAAAGGGGATAAGACGGTCGTTCAGGCAACCGAAGACGGCCTTATATTTGCCGATATGAAAAATAATGATGTGTCACGGGTTTTTGTCAAGCGAAACGACGTGGAGACGGAGTACTCCAAGACCACCCACCACTATTTTCTGGAGCTGGGTTACCTCCATAAGGGGGAGAAGGCATCGGTGCGCGGCTCCAATGGGGAAACGCTGGAGTTGTCCTGGTACAGAGTGGACAGGGAGGCTTTGGACCGGGCGTTTCAAAAGCTCAATTCCTGCGTGCTTAACGTGGAGGAATGGAAGGACACGGTTGTCAAGGGATCGATCAATGCGGACCGCGACGGCCGGCTGGTGCTTGGAATTCCCAAAGAAAGCGGGTGGACAGTGGAAGTAGATGGGAAATTAAAAGAAAGTGAAACTTTTATGGATTCCTATATTGCAATTCCCATACAAGTCGGTTATCATGAAATCAATTTAAAGTACAGGACCCCGTGGCTGCCACAGGGGGCCGGGATTTCAGCCGGCTGCCTTACAGCCCTTGTTTTATGGGGGATCACAGAAAGCAGGAAGAGGAGAAATGGGAAGAAAAGGAAAGATAGTAATGGCGCTGCTGCTGGCGGCGGCGACCGCCCTGAGCCAGCCGGCGCTGACGATAAGGGCGAATGAAACAACAGAGAACACAGGGGTTTTTGAGATCTATAGTTTTGCTCCCCTGAATGAGAATCAGAAGGAACTGAGCTTTTCGGGACATCCTTCGGTGGAACAGGTGGTCAGCGCCATGCCAAAAACCTTAACGGTTTATCTGGAACAGGGCGAAGAAGAAAAGGAGCTGCCGGTTTCCTGGGAACCGCGGGAAGAGGACTATGCGGAAACCTCTTACTTTTATTATGAATTTCTTCCGGTGCTGCCGGAAGGGTATGTGAGTGTTGTGGACGAAGATGAAATCCCGGTGATCGGGGTGCATCTTACAAGGGAAATGAAGGGTCATCAGCTGGAAAGAACGGGATCCGCCGTTTATCATCAGGAAAACATGGATCCGATCTTCCTGTTTGCCAGAGATACCATGGGGCTGAACACGGCGGCCAGCTGCGGCGTGCTTGCCAATATCTATGTGGAATCGGCGTATGATCCGCAGGCTGTGAACGATTACAGCGGAGCCTACGGTTTATGCCAGTGGACCGGGGGCCGGCTTCAGAATCTGAAGAATTATTGCGCCAATAACGGTCTGAAGGTTAAAAAACTGCAATCGCAGCTCCTGTTCATGAAGTATGAAATGGAAGTTCTGACCGCCGACAGTCTGGACACGCTTGCGCAGCTGCGTGCGGTTCCGAACACCAAAGGCGGCGCAAAGCAGGCCGGCCACATCTTCTGCGATGTATATGAACGGCCGGACGATCCGGGCACGAGCAATACCAGAGCGGATCTTGCCAAAGGCTTTTGGGACAAGTATGCCGGCATGATCTATGAGGGCGGAGACCGGCTTGTGATCAAGGGCGCCACCGTGAACATGAAACCTTCGGTGACGGAATTTACTCCCACGATATGGACCTCCAGCAATCCGGAAGTGGCGACGGTCACACCGGACGGCGTGGTGAAAGGGGTCAAGAAGGGAAACTGCACGATCACGGCAACGCCCGGTGGAGCGATCAGTGATGTGAAAACGTTTGATGTGACGGTCAAAAAGGTCCGGTTTAAGGGGGAAACGACCTGGCGGACGAATGAGACCTTCAGCCTGGAGGGGTATATTCCGGATTACTATGAACTTGAGGATATGGGACTGGAAGTGAAGAAATACAAGTCCTCCAAAAAGACGGTTTTTGCGGTGGACAGAGACGGCACCGTAACGCCGGGCAAGAACGGCGCGGCGAAGCTTCAGGTGGTGTTCCGTTATCTGACAGAGGAAGGCTCCTATGAGCCAGCGGGAACGCTGTCTATGAAATTCAAGCTCGTGAAACCGGAGATCCAGGCCGATTCCTTGGATCTTCAGGTCGGCGCAAAAGCGGGGCTGAACATAGCAAACCGCGATGAAAGCGTGTATCTGCGGTTTGAATCCGATGATTCCACTGTGGCGGAAGCGATCGAAGACAACGGACAATACTTCATTAAGGTCAACGGGAAAAAGGGAGAATCCACCACGCTTTACCTTTTCCTGAATTATGAGAGCGAGCCGACGGACAGCATCAAGGTGACGATCAAATAGCGGTTCAAACCTCTACATTTTGCAGCATAACGGGTTTTCCGGCCTCCCGGAATTTTATGACGAGAGGACCGGGATCCCCGTAATAGGCGTCGCAGGCAAGCGCAGCTTCGCCCGGCGATCCCGACTCATCCAAAAGACCCACAGGGTCTTTTTTATATTCTTCAATTATATCCGCTAAGCCATTCGCTAACGGATCACTTGCCAGAACCGGATCATCGAAACGGAACGAAGGCGCCCACAGTAAAGAGATCCGTTCCTTTTCTTCGCGGAACAGATCCAGAACGCGACGGATCTTTGAAAGAGCCTTTTCTCGATGCTCATACAGAGAACTGATCCCGGTCACAAAAAGGACGGTCTTCTTTTCACGTGGCGCCTTTTCTTCAGGCTCCGTCGAAACGGAAGCCCGGCAGAGAAGCTTTTGTTCCCAGATTCCCTTTGTATCTTCTCCGGCCCATTCAGTCAGCGCTTCAAGATAGATCGAACATAACTCTTCGGAGGGCAGGAGGATTTTATCCGCCTGCGCCACGCCGGGAAGCGTGACGAGATGGTTGAGAGAGATCTGCCCCGGTACGGAGCGCAGGATCTCTTCTTTCGGCAGGAAACACGGAATATAGATCAGCTCCTTTGTCATATTCTTCAGATTCCGCGCGTAGAAGGCAGGGTGCACGGAAATCGTGTAATCCTTATCGTCAAAAGGCGCCTGAATGTAGATCTTTAAGGGCCTGCTGTGCTCATAGTCATAGGCCTGAAAGGATTCGACAGGCATCTCCTGCATAAAACGCTCCGCTTCATAGTGCCCTTCTCCAAGCGAGCCGTCCGGATTTTTATCAAACCAGGGGATCGGGATCACTCGGACCCGGTGCGTGGGGTCTTTCAATTCTTCTTCATAGGCAAAACGCATGGAAGGCCAATAATCCGCTTTATAGGGGAAGAAGAGGACATCAGCGCAATTCGGCTCGACCTCCGGACGGCCGAGATCCTGCGGGTTCCAGAAATACCGGAACGGGTAAGATGCGCCGAGATGCTCTGCCAGTACGTTCTCCTGTGCGGAATAGAAGGGATAGCCGTGGAAGGCGCCTCCGACGGCCGGCGTCATATAGTTTGCGCCGTATTCGGTGC
>JAEEGH010009288.1_pt1 | contig 22972 bp, 13 predicted proteins | sample 9134181 | NCBI WGS metagenome assembly JAEEGH01 (sample SAMN16246544, study PRJNA631951) | gut metagenome | biome: gut microbiome; feature: rumen; material: DP-attached | host: Bos | place: Iran: Karaj | collected 2018-10
TGACCGCATGGAACTTTGTGTTCGATTTATCGCTAAGGAACTTGTACTCATTGTCCTCAATATAGGCAAGATCATAGTAGTCTCCGGTAAATGTCGACAAGCTCTTTTTCCTGAGAAAATGATTGGTGATTCTGGACATCAGCGCATAGAACACCGCAAAAATGGGCACGCCCACAAGCCATCCGACAATTCCCCATATTCCTCCGAAGAAGGTGATGGAAAAGATAACCCAGAAGCTTGAAAGTCCTGTTGATCCTCCAAGTATCCTTGGCCCAAGAATGTTTCCGTCAAACTGCTGAAGTACTATGACAAAGATCAGGAATATCAGAGCCTTAATTGGGTCTATCAGCACCAGCAAAAGAGCTCCTGCCGCTCCGCCGATATACGGTCCAAAAAAAGGTACAACATTGGTGACACCCACGATAACCGAGATCAGCACCGGATAATTGATGGAAAGCAGTTTGCAGCCAACATAGCAGATAAATCCGATTATCATGGAATCGATGATCTTGCCGCCTATAAATCCCTGGAAGGTGTTATTGACAAAACGGAAGCCGCCGATCAGCTCATTTGCAAAATCCTCATTAAACAGAGCGTATGCTATCTTTTTACCTCTGGTGGTAAATCGCTCTTTTGAGTTGAGGACATAGATTGCAACGATCAGTCCCACCACCATGTCTATCACAGTGCCAAACAGTGAGAACACGCTCTGCGAAGCGACCTTTACAATGGTTCCCACCTCAGGAAGAAACGGCTTGATATTTCTGGTGATAAAACTGGAGAGTGTTGCGTAATAGTCATCAAGCTGGGAATCAATAAGCTCCTGAAGATCAGGATTGTTCTCCAGAAGAAGGTTCGAATAATAATCCATGTTCCTGATGTACACAGGCAGGTTGTTGATGATCTCTCTGATACTGCTGACAAGCTGCGGGAAAATGATCATTATCAAAAGATATATGATCAGCACAAAAATGACCATCGTAACGAGAACAGCTATGGCCCTCATCTGCTTTCTCTTTTGTCTGTCGGCGCCTTCTGCAAAAGAAACATCTATCCCCCGTTTCTTATAGATTGGCTTTAAGATCTTGTTCTGTATCCCCTCAAGCAGCGGAATCAGTATAAAAGCAATAACAATTCCAATTATTATTCCGGAAATGGAATCCAGAATATTGTTTAGAAATTTCAATATGCTCTTTCCGTTGAATATGACATAATAGGCCAGCATCACTGCCACAGCCACAAAGAAAAGAGTCACTCCCCAGGTTATCTGGTTTTTTCCCGGTTTAATCTTCATAATTACTCAATCATCCCATCAAGAATATAAACTAGGCTGTCAAGGCAGTCCACATCGATCTCTTCTGCTGCTCCACTGTCGCATTTAGCGGCAAAATCGGGGTTTACAGGAATCTTGCCAAGTACGCTGATGCCAAGCTCTGCAGCCAGTGACTCGGTCTTGCTCTCCCCGAATATGTAGATCGGCTCGCCGCAGTGAGGACATGTCATGTAGCTCATGTTCTCTACGATTCCAAGAACGGGGATGTTCATCATATTGGCCATGTTAATAGCCTTTTCAACGATCATACCCACCAGCTCCTGAGGTGTAGCCACCACGATTATGCCATCAACAGGCAATGACTGGAAAACCGTAAGAGGCACATCTCCTGTTCCCGGAGGCATATCAACAAACATAAAGTCCACATCGCCCCAATTTACATCCGACCAGAACTGTTTAACTATTCCTGCAACAACCGGGCCTCTCCATATAACAGGGTCCGTCTCATTGTCCATGAGCATATTGATGGACATTATCTTCATGCCGCCCTTGGTGGTTGCTGGCAGCATACCTGTCTCGTCAGCGAAATTCTCTTTTCCTATACCAAACATTCTCGGGATGGAGGGCCCTGTGATATCAGCGTCCATGATGGCTGTCTTATAGCCCTTTTTGTTCATGGCAACTGCAGAAAGACCTGTTACAAGGCTCTTACCTACTCCGCCTTTTCCGCTGACAATTCCAATTACTTTTTTCACATGGGAGTACTCAGAGAGCTTTGCTCTGAAGTTCTCCTCCATCTGCTTTTTAAAATCCTCAGGTTTTTTGCCGTGTCCATTTGACATTTCTTTACTCATCTCCTCTTATTTTTAACTTTTCTTTTCTTCGTTATTATCTCCAAGATAGGATTCAATAATGAATCTGGGTCGGTTCTTGGTCTCTAAATATATCTTGCCGATATACTCTCCGATCACTCCCAGGGATATCATGATGAGGCCACCGATGGCCCATACGGAAAGGACCGTCGTGGTCCAGCCCTTGATGGTGTTGCCGGTGAAATAGCGATACAGCGAGTAGATCAGCACAAGTATGCTAACAAAAAATATGATGATCCCCAGATCGGTTATCAGTCTTATGGGCTTGGTGGACAGACTTGTTATTCCCTCAATGGCAAAGCTGATCATCTTCTTAAGCGGGTATTTGCTCTCTCCCGCAAATCGTTCTGCCCTCTCATAGTAGACAACATCGCTCTTATATCCTACCATTGGCACGATTCCGCGAAGGAAAAGATTGACCTCTCCAAACTCAGCAAGTCCCAACAGTGCTCTTCTGCTCATTAGCCTGAAGTCCGCATGATTATACACCGTGTTGGCTCCAAGGCCGTTCATGACCTTGTAGAAGCCTTCGGCTGTAGCTCTTTTGAAAAAAGTGTCTGTAGTTCTTTTGGATCTTACGCCATATACTACATCGCATCCTTCATTGAACTTGTCGATCATCTCGTCAATGGCGTTGATATCGTCCTGGAGGTCTGCATCCATGGATATGGATACGTCGCAGTGATCCACCGCCGTCATAAGACCTGCCAGAAGCGCATTCTGATGGCCCATGTTCTTTGAAAGATTGATTCCCTGATATATGGGATCCTCTTCATGGAGCCTCTGAATAATGCTCCATGTGTCATCCCGGGAGCCGTCATTTACAAAAAGTATTCTGCTGTCACTTGAGATTTTTTCCTTCGAAATCAGCTCGCGAAGCTTGTCCCTTATACGGGCAGATGTTTCAGGCAGAACCTCCTGTTCGTTGTAACAGGGGATAACACAGAAAAGCCTTCCCATACTTCTCCTCCAAAAATTTCAATCTTTATTATAATAATACAAATATGAAAATAACGCCACAGAAAAAGAGCCCCATCAACCGGACGAGGCTCTGGTTTTGGTTACAATTCAGTTGTCCTCAATGGCCTTCCACGGTAAGGATTGAGTCAAATCCGGTCTGCTCAAGGATCTCAATGATATTGCCGTTGAGATTTTTCAGCGTGATTCCATGTTTGCATCTCTTTTGCATAATGAGAAGACCTCTAAGTCCTGCTGAAGAGATATACTCAAGGTCTTTGCAGTCCACGCAGGCTTCTTCGATGGTGAAAAAGCCCACCGTCTTTTCATAGAATGCAAGAAGTCCCGGGGCGGACAGTGTGTCCAGCCTGCCACACAGCTGCAGGTTCAGTCTGTTTTGTGTAAATCCGGCATGAAGATCAAAATTCTCAGCCTTAGCCACATCTGTATCAAGCTTCTCTTCCGATATTGGTGTAACTTCCCAGTAAGCATATTTTGACATTGTATCCAGGATTGTCTGCCTTTGTTCAGGGGATACCGATTTGAGGCTCGCCAGCTCTGGAACACATTCACTGACCGGAATGCGCTTTGCTTTTAATCCATGCTTTGCCAGAAAGGCAAATGCACCAGCCATATTCTCTTCGACATTGTCCGGCTTTATTACCAGCGATCTCGAAACGACGTCTACATCAGACCTGTCCTCGGCACGTTTCTGGCCTTTTTTGAGTATTTCCATATAGTTGTCGCCATAGATTGCCTTTACAGTCAGAACGTACTGAATCGCCGTCTCAGCGTCTGCCAAAAGCCAACAGCCACCATGTCCGGTAAGTATCCGGCGAATGTTGTCACACAGCTGTCCTGCTTCTGAATCCGTCAAATACATTAACAGACCTTCAGTCGTAATGCAGACTTCGCCGTCAATATCATCAAATATTTCTTTTAAGGAATCATAGTTTGTGGCATCTATGCCCTCAAATCTTACCATGTGACGGTCTTTTTCATCTATCAGTGAGGTAATGACCGGTCCGGCTTCATTGATGGCTGCCGGAAGATCCAGTCCGACAAATCTGATTCCTTTTTTTGCAAACTCTATTGCTCTTGGTGTATATCCGCAGGGGAGGTCTACTTTGGTAGCATATCCCGACTTCTCTGCAAGAGCTCCCATGGTCCTGTATCTGGTTTCAAGGATGATAGAATTTGTCAAAAGTTCTTCCGCAGTTGCAGTGTCCTGCGTTCCTTCCATGGTAAGTTTCAGACTTTCAGCTATTTTCTCAGCATTTTTATCTCCTGTGGAGGCCAGTTGAAACAGGGTCATTTTGGCGGTGTTGAATACCGGGTTTATACGTTCAAGAAAGTTCTGATCAACTTGAATGTTCATAAAATCCATGATGTTTCCTTCGCTTTTTTCATGATTGTTTTTGTTGATACCTATTTTTTAATTTTACTCTGAATATTGGGTTAAGACAATGAAAGAATCCCTGTAAAATCCATCACTTCAAATTCAAAAAGTGATGTGAAAAAGCCATAAAACCCGTCACTTTTTATATCACCGGATTCCAGGGTGCAGCCATGGAAAGTAATGACATTTTCAGACGTATCATCATATATATCAAGATCCTCTATACCAATATGACAGGTAGTAAAATGGTGACTTTCATTAAATTCAGTTACTTTTTCCTCAAGTTCCTTAAGATCCTCCCCTTTATCCACGGGTATATCCGCTCTGAAGTGGAGAATGAAGGTGTTGTCATCAAGAGTCTCAAAGGCACAGACAAACACAAGCTCTGCATCCACCACAAGGACGTAGGGAATCTCAGAGTAAATGCTCTCTGCGTTCTCTGCCCCCTCATCCTTCAATGCAAGGGTAAGGGCATTTACCCTTGGAGAAGTGTAGGAATTTGTAAGCTCAACGGCCTCTCTCTCCGGCTCTACATCTTCATCAATGTCTGTAAGTTCACCAAAATCGTCATCCGTCGCTGACGGTTCTTCAGTAGAAACGAGGGGTTCTTCCTCCCCCGTTTCATCATGGACCAGGTCCGCGGTGGGATACACCGCAAGGGTCCTGCCGGACAGCATCAGGTCGATGCAGTACTTAAGCTGATCCACACTCAAAACTTCCGATACATCCACAAGAAAATTCAAAGTCCTAAGGTCTTTGACATAGGTTTCGGAAGCATCTTTTGAATAATCCAGGGACAGCCTCATGATTTCAGGAAAATCGTCCTCTCCTTCGGTAAAGGTTATAAATATTTCTCCCTTCTCCTCAAAGTTGACCAGCAGTCCCGGGATCTCATCCTTATCCATGGAGAGCCTTGCATCCATCCCCTGGTCAGTCAGCCATGCCGCATAGTTTTCAAGTCTTGGCAAAAGATATTTCTCCAGATCGTTTATTTCTCCCACGATATTTTTCCTCTCTTTTATACACAATTAATATTTTGCAATATGAAATCCCCTGAAAAGTCTGAAGTATGTATCAAGTGGAACAAAGAGTATACCGCCCTCGCTGAAAGACTTGGTATGCCGGGTAGATATAGCTCCGGTTTCTTTGTTGTAGTATACATCGGTTCCGCCGGTTCCCCAGGGATTTCTGAGCACAACATTTTTCTCGCCTGCTATCTCCTCGATTCCCAGAACCGAATAGGCATGCCTGTTGTAAACTCCGTTTGCAAGATCAGTTGCTTCAAGGCCGGTTCCGTCACCTGCATCAAAACTTCCCATTGAACCTGACATGATTGTATAATTCACACCATTTTTAATATTTGTAGCCTTATCAATAAACAGAAGCTGTTCCGATGTGTATTTTATTTTTCCCTTATCCAGCTGTTTCTCAAATTCATTTTCGGCACTCCACTTCTTCTTGTCTGCCTTTACCCCGGTTACTATTTCAGAAAATGCATGGGCATCACCGCTGGCTATTGTTGTGTAGGAAACCATGTTCATGGCTTTGATGTCATTCATTATCTTCATTCTGTCCTTAAATTCATTATTTGCATCTGCAGCATCAAGATTCAATACATCGACAACCATTCCTGATGCAGCATAGGCTTTTTCGATCATCTGAACCCACAGGGCTCCCTTTGCAAAGAGATCGCCGCCAAGATTTTCATCTTCTGATTTTGTATTTCTGGGTACTGTCTTTTCAACAGTTATAAATACAGGTGTCGTTCCCCTGTAGAACCTGACTGTAACTGTACCGTCATCATTATCCCTCATCATTCTTTTAATAACGTTAGGCGTTTTCTCAACAATTGAAGCCAGGGCAGCAAGCACATAACAGTCTCCGACATTTCCCTGAGCAATATCACCGACACAGGGCTCATGGGCAAAGAGCGGGACATCTTTTTTATTGACCATCTCATATTTCTTTATTTTGGTTATTTTGTTTTCGATCTTGTCATAATTTATATCTGCAAACCTGTCGTCTTTATACACCCTATGATTCGGATTGTCCTCAGAAATCTTAGGCAGGCCTCCCCTTGTCATTTCTTCAAATCTTTTCTGGATTTTTTCAAGATTTTTCTTTTCTCTCAACAGAAGCATGTCTTTAGTATCATCAGGTATCTGCGCAAGTATTTCTTTGACCATCTTTTTTATCCTGTTCACCAGAAGGGCTTCTTTCTTGAAATCCTCAGACAGGAAAACAGGAACATTTCCCTCATAAAAAACACTGTCCTTAATACACTTTGATACTGTCACATCGAGATCTGCGTACTCATTCATGACTTCCATCAGTTCTCTGAACTTTTCTGTTGCCTCTTTTGGATTTTCGTCAGTAAGATACACTGCCACCATATTCTTGATCTTTTTCTTGTCATCAATCCTTCTTTTATCAGAGACTGATACGTATTTTCCTGTGGCTTTCCTTATCTCTAATATTTTATTCCTTGCTGCAAACTCACGCTGTTTTTTCTCAAGGTCCACGCCTTCTCTGCTTAGGATCTCATCCTGTTCCTTCTTTTCTTCCTCAGCTGTTCTCTCCTTTTCAATATAGGTCAGTTTCTCGACAAATGATGGCTCAATAAGACCAAGGTCGTCACCATTCTCCTGCAGTCGTCTAAAATCGGAGGTATAAAGCCCTGCCGGATCTTTTACCCCGGTTTTCTTAAGATCCCTGATCTGCTTTTTTACATCGGCCACAACCGCATTGTCATCGGCAAGCTTCCATCTTCTGAATTTTTTCAGATTGTTTCTGCAGTCTTTTATTGATTCTTCTCTGTCTTTTGCATCCTTCTTATCCTGCTTGGACCTCCAGCTGTGTTCATTCTTAAGATCTTGTTCAAAAGCAGATTTTAATTTGTTATACCTCTGTTTAAAACCCTCCTTTTCATCCTGTGAGAGCACCATTCCAAGTCTTTCAAATTCTTTCAGACCTTCTTCTGCTGTCTGTGACATTATCCTGTTGGCAACTTTCCTGTCATAGACCCTTATCTTTAATTTGCCTTCATCATCAAGTACAGAAGTATCCTTAACCTTGGATCCTTCCTGCTCATCTGCTTCTCCGCTTCCGGCATAGCCCGAAAAGTCCCGGCAGACAACTCCCCTTATTACAATCCTGACCTCTCCAAATACCACCTGGGTAGCTGCATTATATACCAGTTTATCAAGATCCCTCCTCTTCTTGCCAAAGAGTGTATCCATTACTCTTATATTGGATAGCTGCCTGAGGGCAGTTTCCGAATAAACTATATTCAGGTGATTGTTCCTTGCCTCCTCCAGGATCTTACTTGCAGTTGCATACCTTACTACAGCTACGTGTCCCTCTATTTTGTCTTCTATCCCCCTGTGGGACAGCCCCATTTTGGTCTTGCCGTTTCTGTAATGCATCCTTGTAGGCTTGTAGTTAACGCACATGGTATTGTCGCCACCGATAAAGGAAAAGGCTCTGCCATAATTGTACTTCTTACGGTCGCTTTCCTGATCAGTAAACTTCTGGCCGGCAGATTTTTTGGTATTATCTCCGGAAATCCTTTTGGCCCCTTCTTCATACATGGTGTACATCTCTTCACCAAAAACAATGTCTGACCATTTAAGGTTTGCAATATTCCTATCCTTAATCTGTGCAAAGCTTATATTCTTAAGCAGATTGAGCATCTCCTTTGCATATTCAGTGGTCTGCCGTACCTTGTCATACCTTTCCATTTTGGATGCGGATGAAGAGGTCCCATTCTTAGTGTAACTAAGTCCCAGATTCTGCATTACAGTATACTCTTCTACCAGCTGATTCTTTACATCATTAAAGTCTTCCTCATTATCAGGCGCCTTCTGATTATAAATAGTGTCAATATCGGCAAAGCTTTCTATAAAACTGTTAAGCCTCTCTACTCCTGAGAATGATTCATGAATTTCAGTTCTGGCATAGTTGTAGTGAAGCATCCGGAGGAACTCTTTCTGAGACCTGACTCTCTCCTCCTTAGTCTGTGAAACCCTGTGGTCAGATTTCATAAATATTTTTGACAAAGGCTGATTCTGGTCCCCCTGAGACATCTGCGCAAAATCACTGTCAGTCATTGCATAGAGAAACTTAAAGCACCCACTGGCTGAATCAAGGACATCCAGTATGTTCTGCTGTCTCTTTGATATTTCATTGCCCGTTATCCTGTCCTTCTGATAATCCTTGCAGGAATTTACCAGGTTCAAAAAGGCATACATCAGCTCAAATCTGACATTCTCAGCCCCAATTTCAGACAGTGGTTTATTGAGCATATCCAGAACAAAACCCACATGTTTTCTTACAAGTTTCATCTGAAAACTTGAGGTTTCAAAAAATCTGATATTGTCCACGACGCCATTAAAGGAGCCTATCAGATATTTGAACAGACTGCTGCTCTTATCACTTCGGGTAACATAAACACCCTCGCCGTTTACAGCGAAGTAGTCCATTCTGTTCAGGGCTTCTTCCATTTTCTGTCTTTGAAGCTCTTTAAGTTCCTGACTGTTGGCAAAAGAATCCCTTACCTGCTGCGAAAGCTGCTCCGTTGCCTGATCATCAAATGCGAGATTTCCGACAGTCTTGTCTATATCCTGCTGGTTTTGATTATAGGAGGCCATCAGCATCCTTCCGGCAATAACCGATTCCATCATATTTTTTGAAAGAGCCTTCTGCTGGTTGTCAGCACCTGTGACATTCATCGAGATTTCCTCGTTGTAATGGCTTCTGTAGTACTTATTGGTGATGACGTCCCTGCGGGAAAGATAAAATAAAGACAGATCCTGAAGTCTCTTTAACTGGTTCTTAACTATGGAACCGATCTTTTCATCGATATCATCAAAGTAGGTCTTTACATTTCCATCATTATCTGTTTTTTCATAGCGCCTCAGCATGCGCTCATAGGCATTTACCCGGGCCACAACAGATTCAAGTTTTGCTGCATTCTGAGCAATATAGGTGTCACTGTCCAGCCTTATGGAAGGTATGTCTATGGCAAACAGGGCCTTGGTCATAAGATCAAGAGCCTTCTGGGTATCCTGTCCCTCACGACCTTCCGGACCTTCCGGACCTTTTTTTGTGCTCTTTCCAAGATAAAAGTTCAGAAGATCCTTTTTATCCTGTGATGTAAAAGTGCTCTCTGTAGATCCGATAAATGCAGTAAGATCGCTGTAAACCTCTCTGTCATCGCACTTTATCTCTCTTTTTTCCATCAGCTTTTCCATAGCGGTAAGACTGTTTTTATAGAAACTCGTGCCTGCTCCCTCTATCATTTTGGCATTCTGTTCCTTCTGATATAGCTCAGAGCTTCGGTCGTGCTTTTTCAGTACCCGTGTCTGAGGTTGAAGCATATTTCTCCTGGTCTTTGAATAGCCGGTAATAAGGGCAGATTTTTGAGGAAAATAAACAAGCTTTCTTTTTTCTCTTTTGCCTCTTCCGGTTGATACAAGTATATCGTGGAGTCTCTGGGTGTGAGCATTAACAGTATGATCCTGCAAATATGCTATAGTCTCCTCCTTAAGCCTTGTGTCATCCTCTTTCTTTTCCTCCATTTTCTTAAGCCTGTTCTTCAGCCATCCCTTTTCCAAAGAATTATCTTTCCTGTCAGATTCCTCCTTTGATTTATTCTGCACGGGGCCGTCTTCAAGTGATAAGGCATTTCTGCTCTGGATAACATCCTCTGCTGATACAGATACTTTTATTTCCTGGTCTTTCTTTAAATTCTCATGCTGGAACATACCGTCACCTCATTCAATATTTAAGATTTAAATTAAAAAGAACAATTTCTTCAAAGCGGATTGCACTGCCATCAGTGATAAGTCTGAGGGTTTTCTTTACCCTGTCGGAATTTGCGTCGATCAGGATTCTGACATTGTCAGAGAACTCCTGTCTGATATGGGCCAGTGCTCTGAAAAGCAGTGAGTATAGTGCAATATCATTATTCTCACCATAGGCTTCCAATTTGACAAGTTCAAGAAAACTTCCGAATCTCCGAAACAGGATCATTCCCAGTATCTTTTTCCCATCAGTAGCAATAAAGCTGAAGTCCAGAAGGTAATCGACAATTTCATCAATCGGAAGGCTGTCCATTTTTTTCTTCAGCGCACCATCAATACTTATTATGTTAAAAGGCTCATCGTCTGCCACAGACTTTGACAGTTCAAAGCTGCCCGCCCTCACAGCATATACACAGAGCCTTTCTGATTCATCCGCAAAGCCTTCTTTTTCAAGAAGTCTGTAAAGGTAATAATTATCAGCCTCTTTTATATACGAACAACTAATGCTTTTGACATCAATCTTTTGGACTATTTCCAGAAAGAATTCCAAAAGAACCGTTCCTGCGCCCCTGTTTCTATAATCCGGAGCAACATAGATATATCTGATAATAAGACTGTCTCCCGTGTTTTCCTGTGCAATCAGCACACCGCAGGCCGTATCTGTCTTTTCATCTATAACTCCAACAATAAGGTCAGTGTCCTTTAACTCTTCCTTTTTTATTCCCGGAATAAACATTTCCAGATTTTCATCATTAACCAGTGTTCCTATCATTTCATACATCTCCTTCTTTGTGCTCTCTTATTTCTCTATATTATCTTCTGTGATAAGATCTGTTGTCATGTTCTCATACGACCTGACCCGCTCGTCCAAAGAGCTCTTCTCCAATAGTGAATCCATTGCCGGACTGTATACAGCCATTTGATATATGCCTGTCCCTCGAATATATAAAACGCCATGACTGAACAGGCCTTTCCATCATCGGTAATCATTCCCAGTCTGGTATATGTGTCATCCTCCAGAACATTGGAAGGGCACAGAAACCTGAAGAATTCCAGATTATCTTTTTCTATTCGAGTCAGTTTCATAGTCTTACCTTTCTGATTTATTCAACGTTCATACGATAATAATTATATCATTAATCGTCCCCATAACAAAAAAGCCCCATACCCTTAGGACCGCTATTCTGGTCGTTGTGATGAACTGACACTTTATTCTATTAATGCCTATCTTTCTCTGCTTTTTTCAGCTTTTTCTTCGTCTTTTACCTGTTTCCCTTTCTTTGCAATCTCATAAATGTCAATAAAAGAATACAACTGGTATTAGATATAGTGCACCACACAAAAATAGGAGAAAGCTTTGAGCCTTCCCCTAATTTTTCATGTTACTTTTTCCCACGCATCGCATTTACTGCTGATGGTCAGCTTCTTAATCAAGCTTGCCTGGTTCTTTTCCGAAAAGCCTTACATATGATGATTTGCCGCTTGATAAACGGCAGGGACCGGAAGTTTTGTGATGATATCAGATTCAGGTTATTCCTCAGAAAAAATCAGAATCTGTTATAGATCATTTGCTTTCTTTGTAAGTAACTTTTGTACCTGCACCTTTACTCTTGAAAAGCTTTTTGTAGCTGGCTTTCTTTCCTTTTGGTACATTGACTGTTACCTTGTACTTGGATCCAAAGTCCTTGAAAGCTTCTGCAGCTACAGACTTGTTAGTCATCTTGGTACTCTTGACAGTTAACTTCCTGAGTTTCTTGCAGTTTCCGGCAAACTGTTTACCAAGCTTACTTGTCTTTGCAGGAAGTGTCATTGCCGTCAGGGACGCGCAGTCATAAAATGCCTTAGCACCAATAGATGTTACTTTACTTCCGATAGGTGCTTTCTTCAGCTTCTTGCAGCCGTTAAATGCACCTGTGCCAATGGTCTTGACTGCAGGACCGCCGGTTACTGTCGTTAGACTTGTGCAGCCTGAGAATGCCTCATTTCCGATCTTGGTGACATACTTGCCGATCTTGACAGTCTTGATTTTCTTGTTCTTTTTGAAGGCTCTCGGGCTTACTTCCGTGATCTTGTATTTTACGTTGTTAAAGGTGACGGTGTTGGGTATGGTTACGCTGGTTGAAGTGGTTTTCTTTGTTGCTGTGTATTTTACTGTAGGGTTCTTGGCATCGCTGGAGGTTACAACAAAGCTGGCGGATTTGTTTGCAATAGGCGTACCAACTGATTTAGGAGCATTGGCATTGTTATTATTGCTGTTATTGTTGCCGGAATTGTTCTTATCCTCCTTAGTACCGCTGTTTTCACCGGAATTATTCTTATCCTCCTTAGTACCGCTATTGTCACCGGATTTATTCTTGTCTTCTTTATTAGTACTGCCTCCATCACTGCCACTATTCTCGTTCTTGGCCTTGTTGACCTTAACAGTTATACAATTTGCAGGAATACCATTGTAGTGTTCATCGCCCTTTGTCAAATACCATACATAATAGGTTCCTGCATTCTTTGCTGTTGGTATATTTGTCTTAAAGGTTGTTGCTGAAGGAGCTGTAACACTACTATTTCCCAACGCATAAAGCATTGTTCCGTTCTGAGATTGACCTGCATTAATCAGTTCCTGTGCAGATCCGTTCTCAGTAAGAGTTTTTGCTGAAGGAGATTTTACTTCATACGCATATCCCGTCAAGATAGTAAATAGAACTTTTGCGGAGTGTGAATTGTTTTCCTTATCTTTAAACACAAGTTCAGCAGCGTAATCTCCCGGATCAACCACCTCAGATTTATCAATAATATTACCGGGATTTACGTCATCCCTGTAATATTTTATTTCACAATCTCCCACGAAAATTTTCTTATCATAATCATTTGTTTTAGCAATTTTAGCCTTACCATCATACATTAGATTATCAGGCTCAAGAATAGTAAGTTTGGAATCAGCAAATGCTCCATCTTTTATTATGATACTGTCTGTCTTTCCTTCACCATAATACTTTATATCACCTATTCTTTCGATTTCAAATGTCGGGCTGGCAAAATCAGTGCTTTGTTCATCATTAATATCCTCAGCAATCAGATATAGTTTGTATGTTTTTCCTGTGCCAATCTGACTAGCAGAGATTCCATTCGGAAGAGTAAATGTACCGACGCCACTTGTTCCTATTGTGCCTGTATTCAACTTATTGTAATACTTTATTTTATTCGAACTATCCAATATAAATACTGAAACCTGCTCAACTTTGTTAGAATTTGTACCTGAAATAGTATATGGTACTGCTATAACATCTGAATACGGAGAAGAATACTGATATGCTTCTTTTCCATCAGGCACCTCTATCTTCATATTATTGTCGTAAACTGTAAGTTTGAACTCAGCATCATATTTTGAAGATGAACTGTATTTCACAGTTGTAGTAAACAGGATTTTTGTTGTATCAACAAAAAATGCGGGGTATATATTCTTTAAATAAGTACTATCGTCATAATGCATCTTACCGTTCGTTGTCATATATAAAGCATATTTTCCACGATTATTGTTTCCCAATTCACTCAACCAACATCGCGTCCATGAATCAGAATCTTTTCCTTTTCCCTCTGCATTATCCAAACTTGAATTATAACCAAGTTTATTATTTGTTAAATCAGCTTTACCAAGAAGAATAAGATTTTCATTATGAACTACCTGATCATAACAACTCCTACTAATCAAATCTCCATTATATTTTTTTTCAGCTTGCATAAGAGGAACAAGTACTTTTTCTCTTGAATCAAATTCGTTTGTCCAAACATTATATAGTTTCGTACCAAAGTTTGTATAATTACTTTCAAATGGTGCTTGTCCAGCATCTATCTCGCTGTCGAGAAACATCATTTTATGCGTTTTCATAGAATCATCCATTATTCTATATTCATCACCGGTATCATTTATAGCATCTGTTGACAAAATCCTGCACTTAAGCGGATTACCATTTTGGTTTCTTCCAAACCAAACATAATTCCATTTACCAAGTATGGTTTTATCCGTTTTTTCGATTCGGCTGATACCATATGTAGTATTACTTGCAGTTTTAACATTTTCGAAGTCAGCCCTTACTTCCAAAGCGCCACCTACAAACTCCGGCGCAAGCGTAGCAATCATGACGCTGGACAGCGATACAGCTAGTATTTTCTTCCCTTTCCCTATAATCTCCTTCTTACTTATCATCCTAGTTTCCCCCTCTCTGATGATATAGTTGGCAGCAAAAGAGTTTGCTGTCACGATTAATAGTTTTTTGTCAATAATAATTTTATCATTTCTTATTAAAATTTTAATATATAAAAGACGTCAAGTCGTAAATTAGATATTTAACATCAACTAAAGTTAAAATTGTAATATATGCTTAAAAGATGCAAAAAATACAGAAATGAGAATGCCATCAAACTTTTCCAATCGGTCGCCCTGGTGCGCCGGCCCAACCGCCCATGGGACCCGCCGCTCGCACCAAACAGGGCTCGGTACGAATATCACCTAAGGAGAAAAGGGCTTTCGATGCCTTCATGGTATTTGGATTTAGTAGTCAGGTTATCAGGTTAGGACGTTGGGTCACTAAGTGATGATCAGAGACTCCTGGATGATAGATAAAATATAATTCAGTTTTACTTATCCATACTGTCATAGCTATTTTAACGCTATATATTTTTTTCACATGTTGTCATAAGTCAGACTGGTTGCGAAGTTAAAAAAGATGTATTTCTCTATCTTGTTGTTGCAAAAAGTTAATCCGAGCGGGTACTGTATTCAATTGGTACGTTTTGATCCGAGGCCCGCAAAAAAACCGCCCATGGGTTCCCGCCTCGGATCAATTCTGCGGAAAAAGCACCGCAGAACCACTTACATTATAAAAGAGTCACCTAAGCAAGAAAATTTATTGACTAATATTAAGAAGTATAGAATTGATTGCTTGGTTCCGCATTAGGGTCTGTTTACTCTGCCCCTCTTTTTTATGGCTCTTTTACTCGTAATTGCAAAAGTGCCATAATTCTTTATTCCCTTTTCGCTTCTCTTTTATGGCACTTTCATCCATTGATTCTTTTTGGGCATAAATTTCTGTTCCTCTTTTTATGGCTCTTTTACTTGTAATTGCAATAGTGCCATAATTCTTTGTTTAATACTTTACTTTGCCGGAGCAAAATTATGCTTCTGGCTCAAGTCTCCGTTTTTCAACTGCTCAAACATCCGGAGTCGAAGGAATTAAACCAGTTGCCGCTCTTAGCTTTTCTATTCTGCCCCGTCCTTTCCAGCGGTAGAAATCCATTTTTTGTTTATCTCTACCGCCGCCTCTTCTCTATTAGCACTTCCAATGTTCTTTTTCGGCGGTAGAGATTCACTTTTTGTTTATCTCTACCGCCGCGCCTTCTCCAATAACACTTCCAACGCTATTTTTCGGCGGTAGAAATCAGCATTCTGTTCATCTCTACCGCCGCGTCTTCTAAGGCCTACAGTTATATCAAAAAAGACCCGGAAATCGGCTTCTTCGTGAAAACGAAGTAGCCATTTCCGGGTCATAATAATAGTTCTAACAGCGTTCAATTCTATGAACATTCTCGATTGAGAGCCAAATCTAAATCTAAGTTCTGATTCAAACCCAAATACCGGTAGATGCCCATGTCCAAATCCAGGTAAAAGTCCAGGTACAAATCCCCCAGTCCAAATCCAGATCCATCTCAACCTTATTTCGCATTGATATAGTTAACAAGTCCCTCAGAATCGATGATCTTCTGCATGAATTCCGGGAAGGCCTGTCCCTGGAAGGACTTGCCGGTGGTCTCATCGACGATCTTGCCTGTGTCGAAGTCGATGCTGACTGTGTCGCCGGCATTGATGTTCTCGGCGGCTTCCTCGCACTCGATGATGGGTAGACCGATGTTGATGCTGTTCCTGTAGAAGATCCTGGCGAAGCTCTTGGCGATGACGCAGCTTACGCCGGCGGCCTTGATGGCGATGGGGGCATGCTCTCTTGATGAGCCACAGCCGAAGTTCTTGTCGGCGACGATGATGTCGCCCTCTTTTACGTTGTTTACAAATTCCTTGTCGATATCTTCCATGCAGTGTTTGGCAAGATCTGCAGGATCAGTGCTGTTTAAGTATCTTGCCGGTATGATAACATCTGTATCAACATTGTCTCCGTATTTAAAAACGCAACCTTTTGCAGCTTTCATGTTTTCCTCCTAATAATGTCAGTATATTATCTGACTGGCTATTCATCATGTTACAGGAAATATCCTGCCCGGTTCTGAATTCACAGATTAAGCTCTGATGGCTGTGACAGTTTGCCTGTTATGGCGCTTGCTGCAGCGACAGCCGGGGAAGCAAGATATATCTCAGAATCAATAGCGCCCATTCTGCCGACAAAGTTTCTGTTGGTGGTTGATACACACTTCTCGCCTGATGCAAGAACTCCCATGTATCCGCCAAGGCAGGGACCGCAAGTAGGTGTTGATACAATGGCACCGGCTTCGATAAAGGATCTGATAAGCCCCTCTTCCATTGCCTGAAGATAGATCTTCTGAGTTGCAGGGATAATGATGCATCTCATACCCTCCGCGATGTGTCTGCCTGATAGGATCTCAGCGGCACAGCGAAGGTCATCGATTCTGCCGTTGGTGCAGGATCCGATAACTACCTGATCGATCTTAATGTCTGCTATATCATCAAATGTATGTGTATTCTCAGGAAGATGCGGGAAGGATACTGTTGACTTCAAGGTGCTTAAATCAATTGTGTATTCCTCATCATAAACTGCATCTTCGTCAGCTTCATAGACAGTATATTCTTTTCCCGGAGCATGCTCCTTAAGATATTCTTTAGCAATGTCATCAACGGGGAAAATGCCGTTTTTGCCGCCGGCTTCTATAGCCATGTTGGCAATGGTGAATCTGTCATCCATGGTGAGGTTCCTGATTCCCTCTCCCACGAATTCCATTGATTTGTAGAGAGCGCCATCCACACCGATCATTCCTATGATGTGAAGGATAACGTCCTTACCTGAAACCCACTTGGAGGGCTTGCCAACGATGTTGAACTTGATGGCTGAAGGAACTTTGAACCATGCCTTGCCTGTGGCCATTCCTGCGGCCATGTCTGTTGAACCTATTCCTGTTGAGAAGGCACCCAGTGCACCGTATGTGCAGGTGTGAGAATCTGCTCCAATGATGAGATCCCCGGGAACAGTAAGTCCCTGCTCTGGTAAAAGAGCGTGCTCGATACCCATCTGTCCTACTTCAAAGTAATTGGTTATCTCATTTTTTCGTGCAAACTCGCGGACACATTTGCAGTTCTCGGCTGACTTTATGTCCTTATTTGGAACAAAGTGGTCCGGAACCAGGGCAATCTTGTCCTTATCGAAGACACCTTCCTTATTGAATTTGGACATCTCTTTGATGGCAACAGGACTTGTTATATCATTCCCCAGTACTAAGTCCAGATCTGCCTCTATCAGTTGTCCGGCCGTTACCTGTTCAAGTCCTGCGTGTGCTGCAAGGATCTTCTGGCTCATGGTCATCTGACTCATTGTGTTATCTCCTCCTTTGATTTAAGTTGTCGAAGCAGTCAGGGCTTCATGTTCATCCGTACTGCCTGCAGGTTTTTGTAATTTAAATTACAATATATAAAATATACCACAAATTAAAATCAATAAAAACATGGCAGATTTAAGGTTTTTCTTCGAATAGTTCGCAACTTCCGCCATCCAGAACCAAATCAGGTTTCTGAACAACATGTTTTATATGGCACTTGTATACTGACTTTTTTATATTTTACCCCAACGCCATTTAATGTGTGAACATCAAACAACAGTTTTATGCTTTACGCGGCTATACCCTGCAATCCCAATCAAGATCAGAATACCAGCAACAGACATAATGCATCCCGGCAGTTTGCCTTCCGGTGTATAGCTTAAACGAATGGCGTGCTCTCCCCTTGATACAGGGATGGCCATAAGGCCGTAGTCTGCGGTGTAGATGGGAGTATCTTTGCCATCGACTTTGCAGCTAAACCCTTGTGTGTTGGGGATTGACAGGAACAACAGAGTGTCATCTGCAATGTATGCTGTGCGGGCGGTGCAGCCCAGGGTGTCGGTGTCAAACTTCACGCAGGAGGTGGCAGCTCTCCTGTCGCACTCGTCTTTAAAGCCGCTGTAGGTCAGTTCATTGGCGATAAGGTCTTCAGCGGTCAATTCCTTCATTGCAATTTTGCCATCAAGCTCAATACACAGATCATCGGGGAGAATAAGAGTCCTCACAAGGTCATAATCGTTCTCCTCTGGATCAAGGTCCGACCACTCCGATTCACTGATGTAGTAATCAAAGGTAAAGCCCATGGGGATGAAATTTCTGTTTTCGAATATGTCAAATCCGTTCTGGTGATCCTCAAAGGTGTAACCTGGAGTTCCCTCGTCGTTATTAAAGACTCTGTTCTTTGAGATCTGCTCGTTCTCGAAATAGTATCTGCCGGATACAAGGGTCTTTGCTCCCGCTCTTTCCACAGGAATATTGGTCTCCACTGTTCTGGTGATCCCAAGTGCTCCTTCCATGTAGTCGAAGATCTCGGAAGGCACCGTGCTGAGGAAGCAGTGAATCGAAGGTATTCCCCAGACCATGTCATAATTGGTCGAAGTAGAATCCACCTCTCCCCGCGAGAACCTGCTCATATCGACATCGACCCTGTTAAAGAGCATCTGCTCCTGCCACTTTTCTTTTCCTCTGTCGCTGATGATGCTGCTTCCGTTCTTAACCGGCACATAAGTTGATATAATACATGCGATCATGACGGTAAGCAGGATCAGGCTGTCTCTGATCCGCCTTTTACCCTTGCCGAGGAAAAGAGGGAACACATAGGTTGTCGTGAGCAGCAGAATACTCAGTATCGCCGTTCCGATCAAATCTCTGATAAATATGCTGTCATTGTCCGTCATATTGAACAGGACAATCTCCCCTGCTTCATTCTCCGAAGGCAAAAGATATACCAGAACAAAAATAAGGAAAAACACCACCGCCGTAGCCGTGCCTTTTCTCAGCTGCACAGAATTTCCCCGCTCAGCCACCTGAGCAGTCATAAGACACATGATCAGTATCGGCATGTAGAACCATCTGGCGTAATATGAGCTGTTAAAAAGAGAAAAAGCCGCATTCAGGACTGGTATCATTGCCATGACAAGGCAGGTTATGATGATGCTCTTCTCCCAGTTCTTCTTTTTGAAGGTCATAAAGAAAGCCAATACACCGGCAATTCCATACATAGGAATATAAGCCGCAAGAGAAGCGTTCTTCACGGTGCTAGTATAGAAAAGCGTTCCCTTTCCGATTATATCCGGCAGCATGGCAAAGCTCTTGATGATGTCCCAGAGCATCTTCTCACTTGGATATATCAGCATATTGTAGCCTGTCAGCATATCCTTAAGCCTGGTATTGCCGGTCACGCCGCATATGGCAGGAATCAGGAAAAAACCTGACAGAAGCACTCCAATAATTCCTGAACAAAAAGCAATATTGAGCCGCTTTACAACCAGCGCCAGTGAAGCATTTCGTGTATACCTGATCAGGAAATAAATTGCCAGAAAAACCACCTGTCCGAAGAAAAAGTAATAATTCACTATGGCCATAAAAGCAGTCATGAGTGAAAACCTGATAAGAGCACACCTGGCAGCGGTCAGTGTAGCTCCTTCCTCATCTCCCTTGTCTACACAAGCCATCAGTTCCTCAAACAACAGCAGATACAGAGGGAAAAAAGCTACAGAATCCGTAAAGTGGTTGAACACAATATTGCAGGCATTAAACCCGGAAAAAGCATAAAGAAACCCGCCCAGCATCGCATATACATATCTCTTCACATATCTTCTGATATAAAGATATCCGCAGGTTGCAGCCGTGGCATACTTAAGCGCCATCAGAAACGGCATCAGATAGGGAATTGCCTTCTCCGGAAAAGGAAGGGTCATCCAAAAGAACGGGCTCCCCCACAGATAAAACGAAAAGTCTCCAGCCATGGATCCGCCCAGATCCACATTCCAGTTCCAAAAAAGCTCACCGCTTCTGACCGCACGATGGGCCAGAATATAAAATGGCACCTGTTGCACGTTATAGTCGCCATAGTAAAAAAATGGCAGGCCCCTTTTTACAAAGATGGGAAGAAGCGCAATTAAATACATCAGAAAAGCACTGCAAAAAACTGTACAGGGAACATACCAGCTTTTTGAATCTTTCTCCTCACCTGCATACTGTCTCTCTTTATCTGAAAAAAACATTCTGTTCTGATTCCTCGTTGATACTCTTTTTATAAATAGTGTTTTCCAAAAATGCTTGGAAAATCAACAATACAATATATAGTATACATCATAAGTATGCATTTCAACATCTTATGATATTTGATCATAAGAGTCATTCTGCACACAAATAAGAGAGCCTGACATTTATGTATGTCAGACCCTCGCAAGATCGATAATATTGCCATAGATATTTCAGAAACTTCATTACTGTCGAATCGGCTTATTACTTTACGACCACCTTACATTCGCCTTTCTTTTTGCCGTCTTTGGTTGTTACAGTTATTTTGACCGTGCCCTTCTTCTTTGCGGTAACTTTTCCGTTTTTATCAATAGTTGCGATTTTCTTATTGCTGCTCTTATAGGTTACTTCTTTGTTAGTTGCATCCTTTGGTAAAATCGAGGGCTTGAGCGTGATGGTCTTACCCTTCTTTACGGAATAGGATTTCTTATCAAACTTGATGCTCTTAACTTTTATGGGCTCAGTGACTGTAACCTTGCATTTTGCTGTCTTTTTGCCGTCAACAGTTGTTACAGTGATTGTGGCAGTACCTTTTTTATTGCCCTTTATTACGCCGTTATTATCTATTGTTACGACTTTTTTGTTGCTGCTTTTCCATTTAACATTTTTGTTGGTGGCGTTTGTAGGTGTGATCTTAGCCTTTAAGCTATATGTATTGCCCTTGACGATACTTACAGCCTCTTTGTTTATCTTAACTTTGGTGACAGGAATCGGCGCCTTAACTGTAATCTTACAAACAGCTGTCTTGTCGCCATCATCTGTAATAACCGTTATTTTGGCTTCACCTTTGCCTACTGCTGTAACAACACCGTCTTCATCAACCCTGGCAACCTTAGTATTGCTGCTCTTCCATGTCACATCCTGGTCGTCTGCGTCATAAGGATCAATTGTAGCCTCAAGAGTAAGCTCCTCACCTTTATAGAGGGTTGCTGATTTTTTATTGAGACTAACGCTGATAACTGAGATTACTTCCTCTTCATCCTCTTCGTAGTCATCGTAGTCTTCATCGTCATCATAGTCGTCATAGTCGTCATAGTCTTCATCGTCATCATAATCATCGTAGTCGTCATCATCATCGCTGTAATCATCATAGTCATCGTAGTCGTCAACACCATCATAGTTGTCTTCGTCATCATCGTTGTAATCATTATCATTAAAGTCATCATTGTACTCATCTTCTTCGTAATCAGCATCATCTGAGTAGTCATCAGAATATGCCAAAGAAGTCATGTAGTCTGACCAGAAAATTCCGCTGAACATCATTAGCATTACAAGACATGCAATAAACCTTTTCATCAACTTTGTCATCAGTAGTCCCTCACTTTTATTTTTTTCAGTGAGTTATTATTTCACATAATGATTATTATTCTATAAATCACGTATAAATAAACAATAAATTCTGCTTCATTTTGGAACTTTAATTCACAAAAAAATAAAAAACCCGGTTTAAAAAACCAGGTTTTTTACTGTCATTTCATATGAATCATTCTGTATACAGTATCCGATCAGTTGTTTATGAGCTTGTCGGACTCGTTGTTCCAGCTGTAGAGCTTTCTGATCTCCTCACCGATCTTCTCAGCGGGATGCTCTGCATGAAGCTTTCTCATGGCGTTGAAGTGAACCTGTCCGCCGGCCTCTGACATGTCGAGAAGGAAGTCTTTTGCAAAGGTTCCGTCCTGGATGTCAGCAAGGATCTTCTTCATGGTCTTCTTGGTATCCTCTGTGATGATCTTGGGACCTGTGATGTAGTCGCCGTACTCAGCTGTATTGGAGATTGAATATCTCATTCCTGCAAAGCCTGACTGATAGATGAGGTCAACGATGAGCTTCATCTCATGTACGCACTCGAAGTATGCGTTTCTTGGATCGTAGCCTGCCTCAACCAGTGTATCGAAGCCTGCCTGCATAAGTGCGCAAACACCGCCGCAGAGAACAGCCTGCTCACCAAAGAGGTCTGTCTCAGTCTCTGTTCTGAAGGTAGTATCAAGAAGACCTGCTCTTGCGCCGCCGATTCCTGCGCCATAAGCCAGTGCCAGGTCAAGAGCCTTACCTGTTGCATCCTGCTCTACAGCTACAAGACAAGGAGTTCCCTTGCCTGCCTGGTACTCAGAGCGAACTGTATGTCCGGGAGCCTTGGGAGCGATCATGGCAACATCCACATCCTTGGGAGCCTTGATAAGACCGAAGTGTACGTTGAAGCCGTGTGCAAACATAAGCATGTTGCCGGGCTGAAGGTTGGGCTCGATGTCCTCTTTGTACATCTTGGCCTGTTTCTCATCGTTGATGAGGATCATGATGATATCAGCAAGCTTGGCAGCCTCAGCTGTGTTGTAAACCTTAAGTCCCTGAGCCT
>JAEEGH010009291.1_pt1 | contig 22963 bp, 20 predicted proteins | sample 9134181 | NCBI WGS metagenome assembly JAEEGH01 (sample SAMN16246544, study PRJNA631951) | gut metagenome | biome: gut microbiome; feature: rumen; material: DP-attached | host: Bos | place: Iran: Karaj | collected 2018-10
GGTACATGCGGTTGTACGGACGCGGGGTCACCACGTTGTGCTCGACCAGGATGGTCTTGCCTTTGCGGGTGCGGATGAAGGTCATGGTATTGTCGCCGTTGGCGTACTTCTCCACGACACCCTTGCCGTAGCGCTTGTCGGCGATGGCCTGGCCGTTGAAGGCGTCCGTGTCCATGGACACGAGGACATCCATCTTGTCCCCGCGGTGGATGTCCAGGTCCTCGCAGATGGGGCCGATCCCGTGCGTGGGATAGACGTCACCATGGTGCTCCCGGTTGTAGAGCATGCGCCAGTCACCCTGGTACTCGTCCCAGTAGGGATCGAGGTTGTGGCAGTAAGCGCCTTCCACGTGCACGACCTCGCCGAAGACACCTTGCTGGATCATGTTCAGGCAGGTGAGTTCGAAGAAATCATAGCAGCAGTTCTCCAGCATCATGCAGTGCTTGCGGGTGCGCTCGGACGTGTTCACCAACGCCCAGCACTCCTCGATGCTCGTCGCGGCCGGAACCTCGATGGCGACATGCTTGCCGTGCTCCATCGCATAGACGGCGATGGGCGTGTGCAGTTGCCACGGCACGGCGAGATAGACCAGGTCGATGTCATCGCGCTGGCAAAGTTCCTTGTAGCCTTCCTCTCCGGAATACTCCGCCGCACGGGCTTTGCCGTGCCGGTCCAGGATCTTCTGGGCGTCCTCCACGCGTTCGGGATACAGGTCGCAGAGGGCGACGATGGTGGCGTCCTCCAGATAGCAGAAGCGCTGGACGGCGCCCGGGCCGCGCATGCCCAGGCCGACGAAACCCACACGCACGTTCTCGATGGGGTCGCAGGCGAAGTTCAGCATGGACTGCTGGTCGGCCGGACGGGCCGGCGTGTTATAGACAATCTGGTTGTCTTTGATGATGTAACCGTACTCGTCCTGGACCGCCTTCTTGGAGCAGGAGAGGGCCAGAAGGGCCGCCATGGCGGCAAAGATAACCTTTCTCATATTATGGATAATTAATGATTGTTCACTCGGTTCACAGTGCCAGAGCCCGGCCGAAACGATCCCGGCAAATCCGGCGTACGGCTTCCAGGGAAGTGAAGGCTCCGGTGCCGCCGGCAGCCGTGGTGTTCACGGCGCCGGTGAGATTGCCCGTCACCTGGCATTCCTCCGGGGACATCCCCTTCACGAAAGCGCTGACGAAACCGGAATTGAAACTGTCCCCGGCGCCGATGGCGTCCACGACGTCCGCGTTGAGGAAGGCGTCCAACTGTTTCCGGGAGCCGTCTTTCCGGACCAGGAGGGATCCCTTGGACCCGCACTTGACCACCATCATGCCGCCCAGGTAGGGGAGGACGGCGGCGATGGCGTCCTGCAGGTCCCCGGCACCGGTCAAGGCCTGGAGTTCCTTCTCGTTCGGCAGGAACACCGTCACCTTGGGCAGGACGGTCTTGTAATCCAGATTCCACGTTTCAAGCGGGTCCCACTGCGTGTCCAGCGAAACGGTGGCTCCGTTCCCGGCCGCGGCATCCAGGATCCTGTGGATATCCCGGAGCAGTCCGCTCTGCATGAACAGCGACGACAGATGGATGTGCCTGGCCTGGGCGAAGACGGCCGGGTCGATGTCGTCGAACCCCATCACGTCCATCGCGCCCTGGTACGTAAGATTGGCGCGGTCCTCCCCGTAATTCATGCAGATGGTCGCGCCGGTGGGCGTGCTGCCGTGAATCAGGTAAGCGGTATCCACGCCCTTGGCCTGGAGGGAGGTATTCACCAGTTCGCCGAAAGCGTCCTGTCCGACCATGCCCACGAAACAGACCTTGCTGCCGAGGGCTGCCGCATTGGCGGCGAAAATGGCGGTGGAACTGCCCAGCGTCACGATCATGTCCTTGCAGAACTTTTCCTTTCCGATTTCCGGCTCCGATTCGATGCCGTTCAGGATGATGTCCACATTGAGTTCGCCGATGGCTGCGATGTCATACTGTTTCATATCAAGGTGTTTTGTCTTGCGAATATCTGCAAAACATTTCGTTTTTCGCTTCCTGCAGGCGGATTGTTCGCAAAAAAAACGTTTTGATTGGTTTCATTTAAGATAAAACGTATCTTTGTACAAATCTAAACCGAAATGAATATCTACGATTCAGCCCAGGGGAGGCGTTCCGCCATTCTCCAGCAAGTGCGCAAGGAGTCTTCCGTCAACGTGTCCGAACTCAGCAAACGGTTCGGGGTTTCGGAGGTGACCATCCGGAAAGACCTCAAAATCCTGAAGGAGCGGAAACTCCTCGTCCGGGTCCATGGCGGGGCCATCATGAATACCAACGTCGTGTCCGACGAATCCGAAGAACGGAACATCCATTTCAAGATGCTGGTGAACTCCCGTGAGAAAGAGGCCATCGGCCGTGCGGCCGCAGCCCATATCAAGGAAGGCGACACCATTCTCCTGGATGCCGGGACGACGACGCTGCAGGTGGCGAAGAACCTGGACCGTTTCCAGGACCTGACCATCATCACGAACTCTGCGAACATCATGATGGAAGCGCTGAAATACAAGCGCTTCAAGGTGATTCTCCTGGGCGGTGCCGTCCGGGAGCCCAACTATGCCACGGTCGGGCCTCTGACCGAGTCCAACCTGAAACTTTTCTACTGTGACAAACTGTTCCTGGGCGTGGATTCCTTCAGTGTGGAGGACGGCCTTTCCACACCCAGCGTGGAAGAAGCCAGCACCAATCAGGTCATGATTTCCCGCGCCCGCGAGGTCATCGCCATCTTCGATTCTTCCAAGGTGAACAAAAGGGCTTTTGCCTTCATCACCTCCATCGACCAGATTGACACCATTATTACGGACAGCCACCTCTCGTCCAGCGTACGGGGGCAACTCAAATCCTCGAAAGTGAATGTGGAGATCATTCCGGTATGACGGATGGCGGAATGAATCGTAACCCTTTGAAACGTTTTTTAAATTTAGTTAAATAATTGTCAATAAGCAATTTATAAGGAATATTCGCCTTTCAGGCATGTCCTGCGGGAAAAAACGAAGCGGAAATCGAAAGGTTTTGTGCTTCGTTTTGTCTATTTTTGCAAAAGTACCGTTTCATTTATTTGAATTATGGCCAAGACAGAAAATCTACTCCATCGGCTGGATGAACTCCAGCGCGAAAGCGGCATACCACGCACCATTTTCGCCGCCTGCCCCAACTCCCCGTCCGTCATCCGCGCCTCCCTGCGTGCGGCCAAGCGCAACAACGCACCGATCTACTTCGCTGCGACGCTCAACCAGGTCGACTGTGACGGCGGCTATACCGGGATGACCCAGGAGCAGTTTACGCGGCTGGTCCGTTTCGAGACCGCCCGGGTGAACTTCACCGGCCCCGTCATCATCGCCATCGACCATGGCGGCCCCTGGCTCAAGGATAAGCAGCGCACGGAGAAATGGTCGGTCAAGGACGCCATGGACGGCGTCAAGAAGTCTTTCGAGGCGGCAGTCCTCGCCGGCTACGACCTCATCCACGTGGATCCCACCGTGGACATCAACGTCCCCAAGGGGGAGATCATCGACATCCACCTGGTCGCCGCCCGCACCGTGGAACTGATCGCCCATGTGGAGAACTTCCGCAAGCAGCGGGGCCTTCCCCCCATTTCCTATGAAGTGGGCACCGAGGAAGTCCACGGCGGCCTCGCGGATGAAACTACTTTCGACACTTTCATCAAGGATTTGAAAAAAGGGTTGGTAAACGTTGGTTTGGATGATGTCTGGCCCTGCTTCATCGTCGGGAAAGTGGGCACCGACCTGGACACGACGGTGTTCGACGGAGAAGTGGCACGGCGCCTCACATCGAAGGTACGTCCTCTGGGTAGCTACATCAAAGGTCATTATACCGATGATGTGGCTAACCCCGAGGAGTATCCCCTCTGCGGCATGGGCGCCGCCAACGTCGGCCCTGAATTCACGATGGGCGAATACCGTGCTCTCTGCGAACTGGAGCAGTTGGAGAAGGAATACGAGGCGAAAGGCCGCATCGCCGTTCCCTCCAGGATGCGCGAAACCCTCCTCGAAGCCGTCCACGAGTCCCACCGCTGGGAAAAATGGCTCCATGAGGACGAAAAGGGCAAGGACCTCCATGAACTGACCCCGGAGCGCCAGGATTGGATTGTCGCCACCTGCTGCCGCTACATCTGGCAGGAGCCCCGGCCCCTCGCTGCGCGCGGTTTCCTGTATGACAATCTGAACCGCCTCGGCGTCGATGCGGAAGAAGTGGTCCTGGGCCGGATCGAGCGCGACATGGACAAGTATTTCCGGGCGTTCAACCTGATTGGCGTGAACGATTTGCTGTAAACCCCCATGAAAAGAATCGCTGTCTTCGGCCTTGCCGCCATCGTGCTGGCCGTCTCCTGCAAGCGCAGGGAGGAAGGTAAAACACTGCAGTATTATGCCACACCCAACCCGTACGAGATTGTCGATGTGGCCATGCCACCGGTGGACAACGAGGTGCGCAATGTCATCCTCATGATCGGTGACGGCATGGGCTTGGAGCAGGTCAGTTGCGCCTGGGTCCTGAACCACGGCAAACTGAACCTGGACCGGTTCCCCTCCATCGGCCTTTCCCGCACGTGGTGTACGAACGAACTGATTACGGATTCCGGTGCGGGCGGAACCGCCCTCGCGGCCGGCCAGAAGACCGCCTACAGCCATGTGGGTACGGCGGCTGACTCCACGGACCTCGCATCCATGCTGGTCAAGGCGCAAGAACTGGGCAAGAAGACCGGCGTGGTCGTTACCTGCCACTTCGCCGACGCCACCCCCTGCGATTTCTGCTGTCACAACGAGTATCGGTACAACCAGGATGACCTGATTGCGGATTACGTCACCTGCGGGGTGGACTATCTCTCCGGCGGCGGTCTGGATTGGTTTACCGTCAATCGGAAGGATAACCGGGACATTACCCGGGAAATGGCGGCTGCGGGCTATACCGTCGCCCTGACCGAAGAGGATCTGATGGCGGCGGACCTGCCGGTCATCGGTATCCTCGCACCGGACAACCTTCCTGTCGCGATGGAACGCGGTGACCTGTACCGGCGCACCGTGACCCGTGGGCTGGACATTCTCTCCCGTGAAAGCGGAGACCGGGGGTTCGTGATGATGCTGGAAGGATCCTGCATCGATGACTGGCTGCACGGGAACGATATCGAAAAGGCGATGGAGGAACTCCTGGACTTTGACCGCACGATCGGCGACGTACTGACTTGGGCGGCCGCCGACGGTCACACCCTCGTGGTCGTTACCGCCGACCATAACACCGGATGCCTGACCCTGCAGGACGGAAACCTGGAGGAAGGCCGTATCGGCGTCGCCTTCGGCAGCGAGAGCCACAACGGCATCGCTGTCCCCGTCTATGCCTGGGGCCCGGGCTCCGACGCCTTCACCGGCATCCGGGAAAACGACGAATGGGGCCGGTTGATCGCAAGTTTTGTCAAGTAGGATATGGCACAGAAGAAAAACACGTGGCTGCTGTATGCCCTGGTGACGATGATTACTTGGGGCATCTGGGGCGCCTTCAGCGACCAGACCACCCTTCCCAAGAATCTGGTTTACGTCGTGTGGGCCCTGAGCATGGTCCCCTGCGCCCTGGCGGCGCTCGTCAACATCCGGTTCAAACTGGACATGCGCGCCAAGCCCGCGCTGCTGAGCATGGCCGTGGGCCTGCTCGGCGCCGGCGGTCAGTTGGTGCTGTTCCTGGCCCTGGACTACGCCCCGGCGTACCTGGTGATGCCGATGATCTCCGTAGCGCCCATCGTGACCGTCCTCCTCTCCACGGTTTTCCTGAAGGAACGGGTGAGCAAACTGGGCATCCTGGGCATCGTCCTGGCCTTTGTCGCCCTGGTTTGTTTCGCACTTCCGGACAACACCGACGGGGCGGTCAAGAGTTGGGTGTGGATCCTGTATGCCTCGGTGGTGTTCATCTCGTGGGGTATCCAGGCTTTCGTGATGAAACTGGCCAACAACTCCACGCCTGACGCCGAGAGCGTTTTCGTGTACATGGCCGCTGCGGCCGTGTTGCTCATCCCCGTGGCCCTCTTCATGGGCGACGGCTCCTGCATGACCGACCAGGGCTGGGGAGAACTGACCAAGGTGTTCTTCGTGCAGATTCTGAATTCCATCGGCGCCTTCACGCTCGTGTATGCGAACCGCTATGGCAAGGCCATGATCGTGGCCCCGCTGGCCGACGCCTGCGCACCGGTCATCATGTGCGTCATTTCCCTCATCCTGTACGCCGCCGTTCCCACGCTGCCGCAGATTATCGGCATCGTGGCCGCCATCAGTTGCGTCTTCATCTTCAGCCGGGAGTAAGTGATGAGAAGCCCCCTTCTTTTCTTCGCCCTGTTCCTGGTTTCCTGCACCTGCAGGAACAGACCGGAGGCGGACGATCCCGCCGCGGCGGAGTACGGCAAGCGCATCCCTCTGCAGTCAACCGTCACCCAGGTGCAACCGATGACGGGCCTGGTGCTGTGGAGCGACAGCAAGTCCAGGGCGGACTACATCCAACTGGAGTATGCCTACATGCTCTACAATCAAGTGTGCACCAGGCAGGACGAATTCAACTGGGATGCCATGGACCGGCTGCTGGCCGATGTGGCATCGCGGGGGCATCAGGCGGTGGTCCGTTTCCGGTATACGTATCCGGGGTATGCCTCCGCCGTCCCGGATTACATCAAGGCGCTTCCCGGCTATGAAGCCAGGTGGGCCCAGGCCGACGGCCGCTCCCAGCCGGACACCGAGTATCCCGACTGGCGCTGCGAAGAACTGCAGCGTTTCCACCGGGAATTCCATCGCCGTTTTGCGGAAAGATATGACAGAGACCCCCGTCTGGCTTTCGTGGAGACCGGTTTCGGCCACTGGGCCGAATACCATGTCTATGACGGCCTTTATATAGAAGGACAGACTTTCCCTTCCACAGCGTTCCAGAAAGCGTTTCTGCCTCTGATGGATGAGTGGTTCCAGGATACGCCGTGGCTGATTTCCATCGATGCTGCCGACGGTTCGTACGGGTCTCCATTCCCGGGCACCCGGTCCCTCCTGGATTTGAGATTCGGCAACTTCGACGATTCTTTCATGTGCGAGGACTGGGACGGCTACAACTGGGAATGCTGGTCGTTCTTCGGGAATGAGCGCTACCGGAAAGGACCTGCCGGGGGAGAATTCAGTTACTATTCTTCCTACGACCAGAAACACTGCCTGGATGCCAAGGGAATGTATGGCAGGACGTTTGAGGGATTGGCCGCCAAGGTCCACATGTCCTTCATCATCGCAGCCGACCAGCCGGGCAAGCAAAGCGACGCGCGGCTCAAGGAGGCCTCCATGGCCATGGGGTACCGCTTCGAGGTCCGTGACTTCCGGATCAAGGAAGGGGAAAGTGCCGCCGTGCTCATCGCCAATACGGGCGTCGCGCCCATCTACCGGGATGCCTTCGTCCAAGTGGCAGGCGTCAGGGGAGACCTCAATCTCCGCACGTTGATGCCCGGCGATGAGGCGTGGGTCCGGATTCCCTGCAAGGCGGCACCGTCCGACCGTCCCTCCATCGCCTGTGACCATCTTGTTCCGGGGCAGGCCATCCAATACAAGGCCGATGTCCGATAGGTGTTTCTAAAGGCGGTTCTGCCTCTCAATCAGGCACTTTGAAAGTTTCCGTTCTCCCTTTTCCTGGGGGAGCGGAACAATTTTTTTGAAAATTTAAGTACTTTGTATTGCAAAGTATCAAAAAAAGTTTATATCTTTGCAGTAACAAATATATTGTGTAATATGAAACGAGTGACAAATGCCTGTGTCGGAGGGCGCAACTTCACCCTCAACGACGATGCCTACAACCGCCTGGATGCCTACCTGCGGAACTTCAAGGCCAAGTTGACCGTTCCCGAATCCCAGAAGGCGGAGGTGATGGACGATATCGAAAGCCGGATTTCCGACCTGTTCTTCCAGGAAGTGGGGGAGACCTCCCGCGTGGTCACCCTCGAGATGGTGGAAAAGGTGGTGTCCACCCTCGGCATGCCCGACGGCTCGCCTGAGACGGGCTACACCTATTCCCAGGCCTTCTCCGAGGATAAGCCCCCCCGGAAACTGTACCGTGACATGGAGAACAAGGGCGTGGCCGGTGTGTGCTCCGGCCTGGCCTGGTACTTCAACATCGACGTGACCATCATCCGGATCATCATGCTGGTGGCTCTCCTCGCAGGCACCTCCGGATTCTGGATCTATCTGGTCCTGTGGATCGCCATCCCCAAGGCCCTGACTCCCGCGCAGCAGTGCGAGATGCGGGGCATCCCTGCCACCGCGGAGAACATGGCGCGTTTCACGAACTACGCGCAGGACACTTATAACCGATAGCCTTATGGAGAGCACGACCGACAATGTCCGTTCCCAGATGCGGAAGGGCGTGCTGGAATACTGCATCCTGTGTATTCTCAGCAAGCAGGAAGCCTACGCTTCCAGCATCATCGACTCCCTCAAGGCCGCGAACATGATCGTGGTGGAGGGAACCCTGTACCCCCTGCTTATCCGGCAGAAGAACCAGGGCCTGCTGACCTACCGTTGGGAGGAGTCCACGCAGGGCCCTCCCCGGAAGTACTATGGGATTACCGAGAAAGGCCGCACCCAACTCGCTGAGATGGATGCCGCGTGGCAGGAAATGGTGGATAGTATAGAAACGCTCAAGAAATGACTGAAATCGAGAAAGTGAGCATCGGAGGCTATGCCTTCACGCTCGAGAAAGCCGCCGCCGAGGAGGTGGGACAGTATCTGAAGAACCTGGAGGCCCATTACCTGGGCAAGCCGGGCGGCAAAGAGATCATGGAAGGCATCGAGGAACGGATGGCCGAACTCCTGCTGGAACGCTGCGGACGGAACGGCGTCGCCACGTTGACCGACATCCAGGGCATCATCGGCATCCTCGGCCGTCCCGAGCGGATCGAGGCCGACGACCCGGATCCGGCGGAAGCCCAGGCCCGGCCTCCCAAGAAACTCTACCGCGACCTGGAGAACAAGAAGATCGCCGGTGTCTGCGCCGGTCTGGGGAACTATTTCAATTTCGACGTGGTGGCCATGCGGATCATCTTCTGTGTCATCACCCTGGCGCTGTTCTTCACCGGGGCGGATGACGGGGTCTGGTCGCTGTCCGGATTTATCGCCTACGCCGTCCTCTGGCTGGCGATGCCGGCGGCCCGCACGGCACAGGAGCGCTGGGCGATGAAGGGTGACGCGGGCACGCTGGACGACATCCAGCGGAACATCCGCAGCGGCGTTGAGGAAATGGGCGACGCGGCCCGGCGGGGGATGCGCGAGGTGACCGACACGGTCCGTGGGCATGGCAACGAACTGGGGAAGATCATCCTCCTGGTCCTCGGCATCATCCTCCTGCTCGGCGGCGTGTCCGGTCTGGCCTCGGTGTCTGTCATCGGCCTGAAGGGACCGACGCTGTTCAGCGCCCCCCTCGACCGTTTCCTGGACGACATGTCCGTGCACGTGCCGATTTTCTATGACATGGTCAACACGCCCTGGATCCTGATTCTCGTCATCCTGGCTGTCGTCCTGCCTCTGATCTGGCTCATCTACGGAGGTGTTTTGCTGATCTTCGGCTTCAAGCCGCCGAAATGGCGTCCCGGCCTGGTCATCTTCGTCCTCTGGCTCGTCATCCTGGTGGTCGTGGGTGTCCTGTTCGCGATGGGGGTCGTATCGACGGAATACCTGCACGTCTGATTGGAAGTGTCCGTGTTTTTCCGTACTTTTACGGAACCAACACGGACACTATGCTGATGACTTATCTCGCCGCACTCGTCGCTGCGGCAACCATCCAGATCCATCATTACCAGGTTCCCGTCATCCAGGACAAGGACGTCCCGGTAGCGACCGTGACCATTCCGGAAGGGGCGGAACCTGTTTTCAAAGTCTCTCTCCGCGGATTGCGCCGCAAGGCTCTCCGCTCCTGGGAAGTCCGGGACGGGGTCTTGTATGTGAACCTGGATGCGGCCCGCGTGAAAGATATCCGTAAGCCTTTCTCCTTGAAAATCAAGGCGAAAGGCTTTTCCGTCCAGGAAGACGGCGCCCTGAAGCACCGCCTCGCCCGCAAGGTTCGCACCGCCGGCGACGACGGCGTGGCCGCCTACCGGATCCCCGGCCTGGTGACCACGAAGAAAGGAACGCTCGTGGGCGTATATGATATCCGGCATGAGAATTCCCGCGACCTGCAGGGCCATGTCGATGTGGGCGTGAGCCGCTCCACGGACGGGGGCCGCACCTGGGGGCCGATGATCGTCGCGATGGACATGGGGGAGTGGGGCGGCCTGCCACAGAATGTCAATGGGGTGGGCGACCCCTGCATCCTGCTGGATGAAGTGACGGGAGACTTGCTCGTGTTTGCGGCCTGGACGCACGGCGGCGAAGCCGGCAAGGCGGCCTGGTGGACGGCCGGCAGCGGTTTCGAGCCCGCTACCACGCCCCAACTGATGATGGTCCGCTCCACGGACGACGGCCTCACCTGGTCCGAACCCGTGAATCTGACGCGGCAGGTCAAGCAGGAAGCCTGGAATTTCACCTTCCAGGGTCCCGGCCGCGGCATCACGATGGACGACGGCACCCTCGTCGTCCCGTTCCAGCACCAGGAGCCGGAACCGGAGCGGACTCCGGCCGCCGGCATCATGTATTCCTCCGACCGGGGCCTTACCTGGCATGTCCATGAATATGCCAAGATCAACACCACGGAGTCCCAGGTGGCCGAAATCGCGCCCGGCGAGCTGATGCTCAACATGCGGGACAACCGGGGGACCGGCCGCGCCGTGTATGTGACGAAGGATATGGGCCGTACCTGGACCCCGCACGTGTCGGACGGTAAACTCGTGGAGCCCGTCTGCATGGCCAGCCTCCTGAAGGTCCGGGCTTCCGAGAACGCCCTGAAGCAGGACATTCTCCTGTTCTCCAATCCGGCGGACGCGGACGACCGCAAGAACATCACCGTCCAGTTGAGCCTGGACGGCGGAAAGACCTGGACGCGGAAATGCCTCCTGGACGAAGGCGAGGGGTGGGGCTATTCCTGCCTCACGATGATCGACAGGAAGACCGTGGGCATCCTCTACGAGAGTTCCCAGGCGCACATGACCTTCCAGGCCATCCCCCTGAAAGACATCCGATAACTATTCGTACCGGAAAGCCCGGTAGGAGTGCGGCTTGACGGTCATGGCCGCCTTGGGGGAAGGCGTTCCCATCCGGCGGAAGAAGGCGGGCATCTGCTCCACCGTCGCCTCGACGGTTTCTCCGGTTTCCAGGTCGGTCAGCTGCTTCAGCCCGGCCGTTCCCACCAGCTTGACATCGACCGGCTCATCGTTGAAGTTCTCGACGATGACCGTCTTGTTGTCATACAGGAACAGTCCGACCTTCGCAGGACCCTCCAGGTACAGGTCCAAGTCCCGGCTCATCCGGCGGCGGATCTCGTTCAGCGCGGCTTCCGGATAGTCGTACAGGTTGCCGAAGTCGTCCGGGATGGTCAGGACGTAGAGCGTGCCCTGGGAGTAGGTGGCCCGGTGCAGGATGGGCCAGCCCGAAACGCCGCCGCTGAGCGGCCTGCCGGCGCTCACCACCTCCCAGCTGTCGTTGGTCCAGTAACGGACCTGCGGGATGATGATGTCCCGCCCGCTCTTACCGTAGCGGCCGAAGTCGTTGACGATGGCTTTCAGGTCGTCGCAGCGGAGCTCGCAGATGGGCGCGATCTTCTCGGGGACCGCCTTCAGCAGGCCGGTCGTGATGACGACGTCGCCGCCGGCTTTCAGTTGGCGGTCGATCTTCTCGGTCAGGGCGGGGTCGGCCGCCGCCTGCGCGGTCAGCAGGACGGTCTTGCGGCCTTCGGAGAAGGTCGGATACATGTCCATCGGCAGGCCGATCATGCCCAGATAGTTCTGCAGGAACTCCTCGCCCGGCTGGTGGTAGATCTTGTAGGAATGGATGCCGACGGGATTGCCCAGCTTGCCCACCAGTTCGTCGGTCTTGCGCAGGACGATATCCGCGATCCGGGCCATCGTGGTCGGCGTCACGGTCTCCTTTCCTTTCTGGAACGGGGCCGTCATCTCGTCATAGCTCCAGCTCGTGCCCTGGTCCTGCCAGGGGGCGCGGAACATCGGGTTCAGTTTGACGTCCACGAGCTGGTTGTAGGCGAACAGCATCACGTCCCGGCCCTTCGCGATGGCCGTGAGGAAAAGCTGCTCCGCATAGCGGTCCATGCTCATGGTGATGCCGCCGGAATCCACCCAGCCCCCGCCATTGCGGCCGCCCGAGATATTCTCGAAATACCGCATAATGTTGTAGCTGAGGTAGTTCTGCAGATGTTGGTTGCCTGCCGGGTCGCGGGTTTCCGTACCGGTCCAGACGCCGTCGAAGATCTGCGGCCCCCATTCGAGGTTGAAGCCGAGGCCCTGGAAGTCATCATACCAGTTCGGGTACTTGATGATGACCTTGACCTTCGGGTTGACGGCCTTCGCGGGGCCGACGACCAGGTTGCGGCCGGCCTCGTTCATCCGCTCCAGGCGGTATTCGGTCCAGCTCCTGTCCCCCTTGGCGGCGATTTCCACGTCTTTCTTGCTGCTGGTGAAGAAGAAGTCGTCCAGCAGGAACTCGTCGAAATGCCGCGCCGTCGTCTCGGCCACTTTCTTCACCCATTCCCGGTCCTTCGGGTCCGAGTAGCTGAAGGTTTCGAAATCGTTCGGTTCGCTGATGGTGTAGGTGATGCCGCCGGCGACCTCGATGCCCTGCTTCTCGAAGAACTTCTTGGCTTTCTCGAGCGTGGCGTCGTCCACCAGCAGCATGTCGCGGTGGGTCTCCAGGTAGATCTTGTCCACGTCCAACTGGCTGGAGATGGTCTTCCAGGTGGATTCCAGCCACTGGGTGTCCTTCATCTTGTCCACTTCGTACGCGCGGACATAGACGGACACGGTGAAATTCTTGTGCTTGCTCTGCGCAGCGGCGGGCAGAAGCAGAAGGGAAAGGAGCAGAAGCAGGATTCTTTTCATGTGGTTACGCTTTATCGGAAAATGTGAAATATTCCAAAGTCAAAGATAAACAATAATTTACATTTCCTCAATAAAAAACGGCCCCCATATGATTGGGAGCCGATGAAGGGAGGGGAAGGACGGCCGTCCTACTTGATGAACGCGTGCGCGGAGGTCATGGCCTTCGGGTCGAGTGCCTCGTCCAGTTTCTCCTGGGTCATCAGGCCGTGCTCGAGCACGAGGTCATAGACGCTGCGTCCGGTTTCGAGCGCTTCCTTCGCCACCTTGGTGGAGGCCTTGTAGCCGATGTACGGGTTCAGGGCCGTGACGATGCCGATGGAGTTCTTGACCATCTCGTAGCAGTGCTCCACATTGACGGTGATGCCGTCGATGCACTTGGTGCGGAGGGTGTTCATCACGTTGATGAGCCAGGTCTGGCTCTCGAGGATGCACTGGACGATGACGGGTTCCATCACGTTCAGTTGCAACTGGCCGGCCTCGGCGGCGAAGGCGACGGCGGTGTCGTTGCCGATGACCTTGAAGCACACCTGGTTGGTGACCTCGGGAATGACGGGGTTCACCTTGCCCGGCATGATGGAGGAACCCGGCGCCATGGGTGGCAGGTTGATCTCATGCAGGCCGCAGCGGGGACCGGACGCCATCAGGCGCAGGTCGTTGCAGATCTTGGAAAGTTTGATGGCGAGGCGCTTGAGGGCGGCGGAATAACTCACATAGGCGCCGGTGTCCGGGGTGGCTTCCACCAGGTCCGGAGCCTTCTCGAACTTGTCCCCCGTGAACTCGGAAAGGCGGATGGTGCACAGTTCCGCAAATCCCGGGACGGCGTTGAGGCCGGTGCCGATGGCGGTACCGCCCATGTTGACCTCCTTCAGGAGGACGGCGTTGCGCTCGAGGTTGCCGATTTCCTCTTCCAGGTTGTTCGCGAAGGCGTTGAATTCCTGGCCGGAAGTCATCGGGACGGCGTCCTGCAACTGGGTGCGTCCCATCTTGATGATGTCCTTGAATTCCTGGCCCTTGGCGCGGAAGGAGGCGATCAGGTCGGTGAGGGCCTTCTCGACGTGCCGGTTCATACGCACGAAGGTGTAACGGAATGCGCTCGGGAAAGCGTCGTTGGTGGACTGGGCGCAGTTCACGTGGTCGTTCGGGGAGCAGTACTGGTACTCACCCTTGTTATGACCCATGATCTCGAGGGCACGGTTCGCGATCACCTCGTTCGCGTTCATGTTCACGGAGGTGCCGGCACCGCCCTGCATCATGTCCACGGGGAACTGGTCATGGAACTTCCCGTCCACGATTTCCTGGCAGGCCTTCACGATGGCGTCCGCGATCGTGCGGTCCAGTACGCCCAGTTCGGCATTGGCCTCCGCGGCGGCCATCTTCACGTACGCGATGGCGATGATGTACTCCGGGTAATGGAGCATCTGCGTGGTGGAAATCTTGTAGTTGTTGAGGGCCCGCTGCGTCTGGACGCCGTAGTAGGCGTCGGCCGGAACCTGAAGTTCTCCAAGGAGGTCGCTTTCGACCCTGAATTTGGTTTTAGCCATGTCTAAGTGTCATTATGAAGTTGATTCTACAAAGATAGCGAATCGCCGAGGCAAATCCAAGGTTTATTCCAGCATGATGGCCCGCAAATCGTCGATATCCTGCTGGGGAACGCCGATTTGCAGCAGATATTTCACGATCCGTTCCTGGTAGGTGCCGCCGTCTGTCTCCTTGAAGACCGTCTCGTAGATAGACTGGAAACTGTATGTGCTGATGATATGCTGGTAAGAGCCCTCGTACATGCTCCAGTCTTCGGGTGAGAAGTAGGTGAGTTCGTAATCCTTGGCCATGTCGCTTTCGCTCACGCCCAGCGCACCTTCCAGGAGGACGGCCAGGGTTCCGGTGCGGTCCCGTCCTGCCGAGCAGTGGAAGTACACGGGTTTGTTCTCCCGCAGGCACTGCACGACGAAGCAGAAGGTTTCCTTTACCTTGGGCTTGTTATCCCGGATCATGTGATTGTATCCGCTGTCGAAACCCGGTGCGAAAAAGGCGATGTCGTCGCCCATCGGAGACCTGGAAGGGACCTCGGACGCACCCCGGAGGTCCACTTCGGCCTTGATGCCCTGTGCCCGGAATTCCGCCTTCCCCGTGCTGTCGGTGCGGGAACCGTGGATGGCGCCGCCGCGGTACAGTTTGCGGAAGGCCAATGTCTTCCCGCCGAGACCCTTCCAGCCGCCCAGGTCCCGCGCGTTGCGTCCCCGGGGTTCGAAATACACCTGGTGCAGCATGCCCCGGGTCTTGAAAGATCCCTCGGCGACGGTCTTGCCGCCGGTGGATGCCGTCACTTTGTAGTGGTATTCCCGTCCGGGAACCAGGCCGGTCAGGACCTGGCTTGCCGTGCCGGCCGCCAGGCTGTACGTCCGGCTCCAGTCGCTTTCCCAGACGAGCAGTTCGAGCGGGCCCGCCGAGGCGTTGGCCGTCCATTTGACCGTATGCGTGGGTGGGATGTCGGCCTCGCCGGGGCCGCCGCCGGGGTAGCCCAGGATCTTGGTCTCTTCGTTCCTGATGCCCTTGTAGGTCACTTCTTCCAGGTATTTCTCGACATAGGGGTTCGTCACCAGGATTGCGCTCAAGTCCTCCTGCGGGGCCGGAGGCGTAGGAGTCTGGTTGCCGTCGTTTCCGGCATTGCCATCGTTGCCGCCATTCCCGCTGTTGTTCCCCCCTTGCTGGCCCGTGGGCTTGTTCGGGATCGGGATGACGATTTTCTGGGCGGGCTTGTCGCAGGCGAGCAGCAGCGGCAGGGCGACAAGGAAAAAGGTGAGCAGTCGTTTCATGGCGGAATCTTTTCATGGGGGAGTTTAACCCAATACGACGTCGAGCACCATCATCAGGACAAACCCCAGGGCGAAACCGATGGTGCCGATGTTGGAGTGCGCGCCCTGGGAATACTCCGGAACCAGTTCTTCCACGACCACATAGAGCATGGCTCCGGCCGCAAAAGCCAGCATGTAGGGCATGATGCCCAGGATGGAAGTGGCCAGCAGCAGCACCAGCGCACCGCCGAGGGGCTCCACGATGCCGCTCAAGGCGCCGATGACGAACGCCTTCAGGCGGGAATTCCCCTCTGCCCGGAGGGGCATGGAGATGATGGCTCCTTCCGGCACGTTCTGGATGGCGATACCCAGCGACAGGGCCAGGGCGCCGGCCATGTTGAAATCGGCGGTCAGGGCGCCTGCGATGGCGACGCCCACGGCCATTCCCTCCGGGAAATTGTGGATGGTGACGGCCAGGGCCAACTTGGCGGTGCGGGACAGGCGGCTTTCCGGGCCTTCCGGACCGCCGACCGGATGGATGTGCGGGGTGATGTAGTCGATGAGCAGCAGGAAGGCGAAGCCGGCGAGCAGGCCGACGGCCGGCGGGATGACAGCCGTCGGCCCGCTCCCCATCTCGATGGACGGGATGACCAGCGACCACACGGAAGCCGCCACCATCACACCGGAGGCGAAACCCAGCAGGACCTTCTGCACGAGGGGAGGCATCTCCCGTTTCATGAAGAACACGAAGGCCGATCCCAGGGCGGTCCCCAGGAACGGAATCAGCAGGGCAGTCAGGGTGGGACTCATGGATTAGTTCGTTAATTAATACAAATATCGGTAAAAATAATCACTTTCCCAGGAACTCCGAAGGGGTGATTCCCGTCGTCCTCCTGAACAGACGGGTGAAATGGTGGGGGAACTCGAAACCGAGCAGGTGCGCGGTTTCATTGATGTTGTGTCCGTTCATCAGGAGATTCTTGCCCTGCTCGACCACGAAAGAATGGATGTAGCCGATGGCGGTGCCGCCGGTGGCCTTGTGGATGACATCCCCCAGATAACGGGCCGAATAGGCCAGTTCTTCGGCGCAGTACCGGACGGAAGGAACGCCCAGGTCCAGTTGGCGGCCTTCCAGATAATAATCCCGTAATAGTTGATGGAAGCGTTTGAGCAGGTCCGATGAGGATTTGTCTTCTTGGGACAGTTGCCGCAGGTAGATGCGCTGGCAGTATTCCAGGATGAGCCGGATATAGCCGAGGATGACGGCACGGAGGGTGGGGGAGTCGGCGTTTTCCTGCAGTTCGTGCCGCAGTTGCGTGAGCAACTGGGTGATCCGGCCCCATTCCGACGGCTCCATCTTCAAGGTTTCCGTGGCGAAGTAGGAGAAGAAGCGGTAATCCTTCATCCTGGGTTCCAGGTCCGTGCCGTGCAGCAGTTCCGGAGAAAACAGGAATGCCCATCCGCTGATGTTAATTTGCTCGCCGTCATCTTCCTTTCCGCCGATCTGGCCGGGCTCGACGGCGATGATCGAACCGTCGGGCACGTCGAACATCTTCATTCCGTAGGTCAGGTTCTTCGGGAAGTTCCGCTGGATGAAGAGTCCATAGACACCATAGCGGTTCAGACTGGAATGGATGGGAGAGACCTCGTCGTAATGGATGACATTCACCAGCGGATGCAGGACGGGGGCGCCCAGAAAGCGGGCGTACACATTGGGGTTTGAGACGGACAGCGTGTTCTTCATGATACCTGTAAAGGTAGAAAATTACGCATAATAAACCAAATATCTGCGATATTGGTAGAAATCCGGCCAAAATCGGTAGCAGACTCTCCCGTCGGCTCCGTACCTTTGCAAAAAAAGAAATGAAGATGAAAGCGTTCCTCTCCTTTTCCCTGGCAGCCCTGCTGCTGATCGCCTGCAAATCGAATACTGAGAATATCATGAGCACACTTACCCTTACCCAGGAATGGGACAAGACCTTCCCGAAATCGGAGTTGGTCAACCACTGCAAAGTCACTTTCCACAACCGCTACGGCATTGCGTTGGCGGCCGACATGTATGTCCCGAAGGACACCGACGGCAAACTTCCCGCGATTGCGGTTTCCGGCCCCTTCGGTGCCGTGAAGGAGCAGTCCTCCGGCCTGTATGCGCAGCATATGGCGGAAAGAGGCTTCGTGACAGTCGCCTTCGACCCTTCCTATACCGGAGAATCCGGTGGCGAACCCCGCCGGATGGCCTCCCCGGACATCAACACGGAGGACTTCCTGGCCGCCGTGGACTTCCTTTCCAACTGCGACCTGGTGGATCCGGAGCGCATCGGCATCATCGGCATCTGCGGTTTCGGCGGGATGGCTGTCAACGCCGCGGCCCTCGACCCGCGCATCAAGGCGACGGTGGCATCGACCATGTATGACATGAGCAAGGTCAATGTCGAAGGCTATTTCGCCAGCGAGGACACGCCGGCCCAGAGGATGGAGAAGCGCAAGGCCCTGGCGGCCCAGCGCACGAAGGACTATGCGGCCGGGACGTACGAGCGCGCCGGCGGCGTCATCGACCCGCTTCCGGAGGACGCTCCTTGGTTCGTCAAGGATTATCACGCCTACTACAAGACCCCGCGCGGCTACCACAAGCGCAGCGGCAACTCTAACGACGGCTGGAACGTCATCGGCTGCCAGAGTTTCCTGAACCAGCCCCTGCTGGCCTGGGCCGGCGAGATTGAGAATCCCGTCCTCCTTATCCACGGCGAGAAGGCCCACAGCCGCTATTTCAGCGAGTATGCCTTCGGCCTCCTGACCGGCAGCAACAAGGAACTCATGATCATCCCCGGCGCTTCTCACGTGGACCTTTATGACGACGTCGCCGGCGTGATTCCCTACGACAGGATGGAGGCTTTCTTCAAAGAGAATCTGAAGTAAGATGTTTCGCGCGACAGTCTTCTGTCTCCTGGCGCTGCTTTCATGCACCAAGGATCCGGTGGTGATCCTTCCTGACCCGCCACAGGAGAAGCAGGAAGAAAACGGAAATGATAACGGGAATGACGACACCGCTATGCCCAGCCAGATCAAGATAACCGTTTCCGGGAAGTCTGTCCCGGTGACAATCGAGGATAATGCGGCCACGAAGGCCCTGGTCGCGGCGCTCCGCGAGGCATCCATCACCTATGAGGCCGATGATTACGGCGGTTTCGAGAAGGTTGGCGCCCTCGGACGGTCGCTTCCGACCAGCAATAGCCAGATTACCACACAACCCGGCGACGTGATTCTGTACAGCGGGAACCAGATCGTCCTGTTCTACGGAAGCAATTCCTGGAGTTACACCCGGATCGGCAAGATGGAGTATGGGACTTTGGACGAATTAAAGTCTTTCCTGAAGGCGGGGCAAGGAAAAATAAGCGTAACTTTGTCTTTATAGCCATCGACTATGAAAACGAAACGGATCCTTGCTTTGATGATTATGTCAGTATCGACAGCGACCGGGCTGTGGGCGCAGATCGACGTCCACAGCCATGCCATTACGGCTTCTTACATGGATTTCATCAAGGCCCATGGGGCCGAGATGGACGAAGGCTTTCCGATTCCGGGCTGGAACGCGGAGGAGCATCTGGCCTTCATGGACCAGGCGGGTATCGAGACGGCTATCCTGACGATGCCGGCGCCGCAGCCCTGGTTCGGGGACGGCGCCGAATCGGCGGCTTTCTGCCGCAAGTACAACGAGGAGTGCGCCGCGCTGAAGGCCCGGTATCCCGGTCGGTTCCTTTTCTGCGCCGCCCTGCCGCTGCCGGATGTGAAGCGGGCGGTGGAAGAGGCGGTCTATGTGCTGGATGTCCTGCATGCGGACGGCGTGAAACTGGCCACCAACAGTTACGGTCAATACTTGGGCGACCCGGAACTGGAGCCGCTGATGGCGGTGCTGAATGCGCGCAAGGCCGTGATGATCACGCATCCTCACAAGCCCTCCGCCGTGAATGACAAACTGATCGCCGAGGTGCCGCTGGCTTCCTACGAGTATCTGGCCGAAACTACGCGCGCCATCCTCAACATGGTCGCACACGATGTCCTGGTCCGGTATCCCGACCTCAAGGTCGTGGTTCCGCACTGTGGCTCGTTCCTTCCGAACGCCCTTCCTCGTTTCAAGGGCCTCCTGCCCGTCATGATCAAGCAGGGGTATATGAAGCCTGTGGATGTGGATGCCAATATCGCCCGCCTGTACTTTGACCTCGCCGGCGCCGCGACGGACGATGCCGTCCGCTCCCTCCTGACCATCACCACCGCCGACCATCTGCTCTATGGTTCCGACTATCCCTATGTCGCCGCTCCGGCGCTGGTCGCCGCGAAGGGCTCCCTGCAGCAGCGGCTCCCGGCCATGGGCCTGGACCCGCAGGCAGTCCTGGCGGACAACGCCCGCCGGCTCTTCGGCGCCGACATCCCCGTGCGGGAGTATGGCGAAAAGCTGGTCCGGCTGGCGGAGATTGAGGTCGTTCCGGAGAAACTCGAGGAGTATCTGAAATACGCCGCGGAGGTAGGCCGCGTGTCCATGGCAACGGAACCGGGCGTCATCGCCCTCTTCTCCATGCAGGACAAGGCCGATCCCAACAAGGTGTACATCCTGGAGGTCTATGCCGACCAGCAGGCCTATCAGGCCCACATCCAGACCGCCCATTTCCGCAAATACAAGGAGGGCACGGCCGATATGGTCCAGTCCCTCAAACTGATCGACACCATCCCGCTGGTGATGGCGGAGTTCGTGAAAAAGGCGCAATAACCCATGCAATTGAAAAAGACTATGAAAACAAGAATCGGCATGCTGGTCCTGTTGCTGACCGCATCCGTTTCACTTTTTGCACAGAATAATATGGCACTGACTCAGAAACAGCAGGCGCTCGCGGCCATCGCGGCCAACGAGGCGAAAGGAAATATCGAGGGGCTGAAGGCGGCCCTGAACGAAGGACTTGAACAGGGATTGACCGTGAGCGAAGCCAAGGAGGCCCTATCGCATCTTTATGCTTACACAGGCTTTCCTCGCTCGCTGAACGCGCTGGGCGCCCTGCAGCAGGTAATTAAAGAGCGCACGGAAGCAGGTCTTCGCGTGGAGGAAGGCCGCGAGGCCGACCCGCTGCCGAAGGACTACGATGCGCTCCGGCAGGGCACCGAGGTGCAGACGAAACTCGTGGGTGGCCAGCCTTTCACCTACGCTTTCGCCCCTCAGACCGATTTCTATCTGAAGGCCCATCTGTTCGGCGACATCTTCGCCCGGAACAACCTGACTTTCGCCGAGCGCGAGATCGTCACGGTCAGCGCCATCTCGGCCCTGCCCGGCTGCGAGCCGCAGCTGGTGGCCCACGTCTCCGGCGCCCGGAACATGGGCGTGTCCGATGTCGAACTCCGCGCCCTCCCGGCGTTCCTGGAGGAGAAAGTAGGCTTCGCGGAGGCCGAGCGGCTTCGCGGCGCGCTGGCTTCCGTCCTCGGCGGCACCCATACGCCCGTGCAGACGGTCGATTTCTCCGTCTGGCCCCAGGGCGAGCCGAACTCGGCCTATGCCCAGTATTTCACGGGGAACAGCTACCTCGCGCCGATGGAAGGCGGCATTGCCAATGTCACTTTCGAGCCCCGCTGCCGCAACAATTGGCACATCCACCACAAGCAGGTGCAGGTGCTGATCTGCGTGGCCGGCCGCGGCTGGTATCAGGAATGGGGAAAGCCGGCGGTGCCCATGACGCCCGGCACCATCATCGCCATTCCCGCTGAGGTCAAGCATTGGCACGGAGCCGCGAAGGACTCCTGGTTCCAGCACCTGACTTACCACAAGGACGTGCAGGAAGGCGCCTCCAACGAATGGCTGGAGCCGGTGACGGACGGACAGTATGATGCGCTTTGATGCGGTCTTTCCGCAAAAAAGCGTATCTTTGTGGCTATGAAAGGATTGAAAGAATTATCGGCAGGGAAGAGATTCCTGATGTCGCTGCTGGCCACGACGGTTTCCATCGTGCTCACGTTCGGTACCACCGCCATCGTCGACCGCATGAAGCAGCGGGCCGAAAAGCGGGAGATGGTGTTGATGGTGATGTATGACATGCGGGAATCCCTGCAAGAGATTGAGCAGTGCCAGGAAAACATGGACACTTTCTGTGACTTGCAGGTGGACATGGTGGCTCATCCGGAAAAGTTTTCGGCCTCCGCCACCAATCTGTTGGTGAACATTCCCGTCTTGCACTATACTACGACGACGGAGAATATCTTCAAGTCCAATATCGAAACGATCAGCACCATCGGCAACATCCTCTTTGTCGAGACCGTCTCCGCTTTCTATGACTATCGGAACAAGTACAAGAATGATGTGGTGGATGCTTTTTTGCAGGAGGGAGAAACTTCCATCCAGAGTTATGAGGGCTTGTCGGAATTCAATGCTCCTTCCATCTCGTATATGGGTGAGCTTCACTATCTGGCCATGAAACGGAATTTCGAGCAGTGCAAGATGCTCATGAAAGTGAGCGAGGAGGACATGGATGTGTTCAGCAAGGAACGGAAGCGTGTGGAGGAGCCTATCCACGATGAATCCATGGTCGAGATGACCAAGGTATTCGAGGAACGTGATCAGCGGAATGCTGCCCTGCAGAAGGCCCGGGAGGAGGGCCGGAAAGCGCTCGGACAGGATTGATTTCTTCCGTCAGACCCCGGCTTTCTTGGTGAAGGCCAGCGAATCACCCCAGGCGTTATACAGGATCTTGTGGCCGATGGCCGCCAGCCGGATGTCCAGGCAGGACTGGCACTGGTCGGGCGTGTCGTGGACGCACGCCTTGTCCGGATAGATGAAATAGCTCTCGCGGTATTCCCCGGGCGTGAGGTTCGGCATGATGACATTGGCCCCGGCGGAGATGGCCTTTTCCCGTCCCTGGGGATCGACCGTCTGGTTCGCCGTCGCCGCCACCATGTTGATTTCGGGCATCAGGAGGCGGAGGATGGCGATCATCTTGAGGGTCAGGTCCATGCGCTCGGCGGCGGAAGGGATGAGGTCCTTGAACTTGTACAAGGGCGTGTCGGGGTGGGGGATGTACGGCCCGAGCCCGACCATCGCCACATCCATCTGCCGGAAGAAGAGCAGGTCCGCGGCCAGGTGGTCCAGCGTCTGGAAGGGAAGGCCCACCATCACGCC
>JAEEGH010009293.1_pt1 | contig 22961 bp, 16 predicted proteins | sample 9134181 | NCBI WGS metagenome assembly JAEEGH01 (sample SAMN16246544, study PRJNA631951) | gut metagenome | biome: gut microbiome; feature: rumen; material: DP-attached | host: Bos | place: Iran: Karaj | collected 2018-10
GGGATGACGTGCTTTCCGAAGTCGCATCCGGACTGTCCCGAAAGCGCAACGAGCGCCTCGCGCAGCAGCTTCCACGAGAAAATGTAGATACCCATCGAAGCCAGATTGCTCCTGGGTTTCGCGGGCTTCTCTTCGAAGTCTACGACCTGCTTGTTCTCGTCCGTTATGATAAGTCCGAAGCGGGAAGCATCCTCCCACGCCACGGGATATGAAGCTATGGTGATATCGGCATTGTTTGCCTTATGGAAGTCAAGGAGCATCTCATAATCCATCTTATAGATATGATCGCCGCCGAGAATGAGAACATAGTCGGGGTTATAATACTCCATGTACTTGAGATTCTGATAGATGGCATTCGCGGTGCCGCTGTACCACTCCGCGTTGTCCGACTTTTCATACGGCGGGAGTATGCTTACACCGCCGATGTTACGGTCAAGGTCCCACGGAATGCCTATTCCGATGTGTGTGTTCAGTCTGAGCGGCTGATACTGTGTAAGAACGCCTACCGTATCAACACCCGAATTGATGCAATTGCTCAGCGGGAAATCGATAATCCTGTACTTTCCGCCATAGCTCACGGCCGGCTTTGCCATATCAGCCGTCAGGACGCCGAGTCTCGAACCCTGTCCTCCCGCAAGGAGCATTGCGATCATTTCTTTATGGATCAAAAATACCACCCCCTGTATTATATAGTTGGGCATCGGAATAATGGCCGTCTTCCGATACCGATACAGACTAATTATAGCACATGTGCGCGGAAAATGGAATAAACATTGAGCGCAAATGACCCAAAGGTGCGGTTGGTAAACAAGTTTACTTTTTTTGCGGCAGAAGAAATTTCGGCGATTTTCTTTTAATCAACTTCAAAACGCTCCGCCTGTTGATAACTGTGACCCGAAAAGGCGCATAAAAGGCAGGTAAAGACCGGCCTTGCCGGAAAACCGTCCACTTTGTCCACTTAAAAATTATCCACATCGGCGGATGATCCTCCCGGACCTTTTCTTATGGGCGTTCCGGCTTTTCGGGGCTGATTTATCCACATCTTCCCCCGGCGTTTTCGACAGTTGTTTTACCTTCGATCCGACTTTGCTAAAATTTTTGCGCATGCTATAATTCAGTCTGCCGGCGCTCGAGAAAGTTGAGGGGCTTTCAGCCGGACGACGCTCTGATGTGGAGGGGACTTATGACAAGGCCCATTAAGCTTTCTTTTGGAAATGAGATCGGTGAGACAACCGTTTCTAATATATTTATCGACGAATACATGGCTGACGCCAACGGTGCATATGTAAAGGTATATCTGTATCTTCTGCGCTGCCTGGGTGATCCTTCCGTAGACGTTTCCGTAGCCGCAGTGTCGGAAAAACTGGACGAGACCGAGAAGGATATCATCAAGGCTCTCCGTTACTGGGAGAAGCAGAAGCTTCTTCATATTCTCTGGGATGCCGAGGGGCAGATCAGCTCCATCACGCTCGATCCCCTGACCGGTAATTCGAGGCGCCCGGACAATATCATCACGCTCTCGGCAGCGGAGCCGCGCATCGAGACTCCCGCTCCCGCCGTGACAGATATTCCCCGTATCCGTCCGGTAAAGGAGACTCCCGCCGAGGTCACTCCCAAGCCCGATTACACCACGCGCCAGATCGCGAAGTTCAAGCAGCACGACGATTTCAACGAGCTCATCGATTTCATCGAGGAGCGCCTCGGCTGCACGATGAAGCTCTCCGATCTGCAGACTCCGGCTTTTCTGTACGAACAGCTCGAGATGTCGGCGCCCCTGATCAGATATCTCTATGAGTTCTGCATCTACAAGGGCAAGACGGCTCCGGCCTACATCGAAAAAGTAGCGATGTCCTGGCACGATAAGAACATCGACACTGTCGAGCGGGCCAAATCAGAGGTTTTCTCCCGCTCAAAGGACTGCTCCGCGATCAGGGAGGCATTCGGCATCAGCAGGGCATTCGGCGCGATCGAGCTCGACATGATCAACCGCTGGAAGCTCACCTACAACATGAGCACCGATATGATCCGTGAGGCCTGCAACAGAACGCTGCTGAGCACCGGAAGCCCCGATTTTAAATATGCCGACAGCATTCTCGCGGGCTGGCACAAAAAGGGCATCACCGACATGACCGGTGTTGCGGCAGCAGACGCCGAGCACGCCGCAAAGGCGCAGAAGTCGGGCAGGACTGCCTCGCCGCGCAGCGGTTCGGATACCTCTTCAAACAACAAATTCAATCAGTTTCCGCAGCGCACCTACTCCGAGCGCGACTATGAGGAGCTCGAGCGCAGAAAACTCGGAAAACTGTAATTCAGATACATCCGTAGCGCTCATTGCTAAATCCAAACGGATGTTAAGCACGGGTACGATATGAGTCTTAAGAATTATCAGTATGATGTCATTATCCATCAGTTAGATATGCGCAGGCTCCATGCCAAATATGTGCTGGACAAACGCATGGAGGAGATTTATAATAAGTGCCCGGAGATTTTGGATATCGACAATCAGATCGCCATACAGTCCGCCGAGCGCGCCCGCCGCGCCATCATGGGAGACGATACGGCGCTTCAGGGACTGGCCGAGGCGAACCGCGCCCTTGCCCGCGAAAAAGAGACCATTCTGGTCAAGAACGGGTACCCCGCGGATTACTTAAGCCCCAGATATGAGTGCTCGTTATGCAAAGACACCGGATATGTCAACGGAGAGCGCTGCAGCTGCTTCAACAAGGCGGTCTCCAATCTGATCTACAGTGAGTCGAACGTACGCGAGATCATCCGCGAAGAGAATTTCGATAATTTCAATTACGAGCTCTATTCCGATGAGGCCGATCATTACGATGTCTCGACCGGGACCATGAGGAGTTCCCGCGATCTGGTCCGCGACGTGGTCAAGCTCGCTCACGACTTCATCGACAATTTTGATACCGAGTATCACAATCTCCTTATCTACGGAAATACCGGCGTCGGTAAGACTTTCCTCAGCAACTGCATCGCCAAGGAGCTGCTCGACCGCTCGCATTCCGTACTCTACTACACGGCTTTCAGATTCTTCAAATACATGGAAAACTGCAAATTCAGTTACGATGCCACCGAAGACTCGGGCACGCTCGGTGAGGATTACCTCCTCGACTGCGACCTGCTCATCCTCGACGATATCGGAACCGAACTCTCGAATTCATTTACGAATTCGGCGCTCTATACGGTCATCAACGAGCGCCACATAAAGCGCCGCCCCACGATCATCTCGACGAACCTTTCGCTCGCCGAGCTCGAGAAGCGCTACAGTGAACGTATCTTTTCCCGTCTCAGCAAGGATTATTCCCTGCTCAAGATAGTCGGGAGCGATATAAGAAGAAAATAAAATATTCGGAGGTTTCAATGGGTCAGCAGGATGTCATTTACGATACTATCCCCGTAGGCAGTCTCGGGTTGATAGCACTCAAGAGCAGTGAGGAGCTTGGCAATAAGGTAAACAACTACCTTGTAAGCTGGAGAAACAACCGCGATCATGAGCACGCTTCGACGATCGCATTCGCAGGTTACATCAAGGACAGCTATCTCATCGATTCTAAGTGCCCCCGTTTCGGCACGGGCGAAGCAAAGGGTGTTATCAACGAATCAGTCAGAGGCGTAGACCTTTACATTCTGGTTGACGTTACCAACTGGAGCCTTACCTATACAGTCAGCGGACACGAGAACCACATGTCCCCCGACGATCATTTCCAGGACCTGAAGCGCATCATTGCCGCAGTCGGCGGTAAGGCCCGCAAGATTACGGTCATCATGCCGTTCCTTTACGAGAGCAGACAGCATAAGCGCTCGGCGCGTGAATCTCTCGACTGTGCACTGGCTCTTCAGGAGCTCTACAGTATGGGCGTTGAGAGCATCGTAACCTTCGATGCGCACGATCCCCGCGTACAGAACGCGGTTCCTTTAAAGACCTTCGAGACCATCAAACCCACCTATCAGTTCATCAAGGCATTGCTCCGCAATGTTCCCGATATCCAGTTCAAGCCCGACAAGGTAGTCATCATCAGCCCGGACGAGGGCGCCATGGAGCGCGCGGTATACTTCGCGAACGTGCTCGGCGTGGACATGGGACTCTTCTACAAGAGACGCGATTACACAAAGATCGTTAACGGCCGCAATCCCATCGTTGCCCATGAGTACCTCGGCAGCCCTCTTGACGGACGCGACGCCATCATCATCGACGACATGATCTCCTCCGGAGACAGCATGCTCGACGTTGCGAGACAGCTCAAGTCCAGAGGCGCGGGCAGGATCTTCGTCTGCGCGACCTTCGGTCTGTTCACCGACGGACTCGCCCGTTTCGACGAAGCTTATAAGTCCGGCCTGATCTACCGCGTGGTTACCACGAACTCGATCTATCAGACGCCCGAACTTCTCTCGAGAGAGTATTACCTCTCCGCAGACATGAGCAAGTACATCGCGCTGCTCATCGATACACTGAATCACGATCAGAGTATCAGCGAGTTCCTCGATCCTACGGACCGCATCAGGAAGATACTCAAGCAGTACAATCAGATCTGATATATAATAAGACCCCGGCACCGGCCGGGGTTTGTTTCTTTAGGTGACAGGCACCTGATCTTTATTTCTTTATAATCGCCGAACTGTAGATGATCTCATGGATGCGGCTTATTATCTCATAATCGATCAGGGTATCAAGCGGAAGATAGGTCATCAGCTCATCGAAGCTGTCCACCTCGTAATACTCGATGTACTCGTCCACGAGTTTGGCCGCCTCAGCGCCGGTCAGATACACATTTTCCTTCTCGGCGATCGCCGCGTAGAAACAATGTATCTTTATGTCACTGTCGATATCTGCGTCCATCATATTGATGAAATCCTCAAGACTGTATCCCGCCGAAGCGAAGTACTCCTCGGGGCGCTGTCCGAACTCGCAGGTCACGTCATACATATTGTCATAGTATTCCTGTCTGAGCGAATTGCGGATATCCTCGGGCAGCGGAGTAAACACGGTATTGTCATATGCTGTGCCCTCCAGCTCCGCAGCGATCTCGTTATCCGACACCTCAGTATCCGCGCGCAGCCCGCTCATGATATCGTCGCTGCATGCGTCGAGGGATTCATAGCCCAGGACTCCGCAGATAAAGCTCTCTGTCCACGAAGGCTCGATGTATCTTTCAATGTGCTTGAGCGTCAGTCTGAAGGTTCCGGTAAATCCGGCGAAATCGCCGTACATCTCTCCGAGCGTGATCTCGAGGTCCCTGACCTCTCCGACCTTCATTCCGATGATCATATCATCGAGGCCTTCGCCGTAAGTATAATCGCCAATGCGCGCGTAGCAGTCCTCGAACGTGTACGCATTGACCGCATAGCCGCCCATTATCGGCACTATGTCAAAGTATATCTCGTCACCCATCTGCACCGAGATTTTTGTCTCATCCTCGGTATATATTCCGATGCAGTTGTCGAGCAGTTCTTTCTTCGCCTGCTCAAAATCCGCGGAAGAAATGTCCTGATGCTTCGGGACGTTATATTCCAGGCCCTTGTACTGTCCGGGCACCGCAAAAGGCGCAAGCTCCGCATGTGAATAGCGGTAGATCTCACCTTCCGTGGGATAATTCCATTTCCTCGCGACATATTCATCGGGATCGGGCGATACGATTCCGGGTATCGCTGCCGCACCCGACTGGGTCTCCTCCATCGGAGGCGCAGTGATCACAGGCTCCGGATCGGGATTGGTCTTTCCCGCGTCGCCCTCGGGCGTTACGGGTGCGCTGTCCGAACCGCTGAACATATCGAACATGCCCTGCTCATTGTATTCCCTGATGGTATCGATCGTGAATTCATCTCCGAGCCAGTCCTGCAGGCTGTCATTGATGAAATCGTTCAGATAAGGCTCGTCGATCTTATCAACGATCGAAAGCGCCAGATCGATCAGCTTCGGCAGATCAAAATACGGGGTCGTATCGAGCGTATCTACGTCATAGACCGCCTTGCCTTCGGTGGTAAAGATCGGATCCTTGTATTTCCCGCTCTCGGCAGCGATCGTAAATGAAGCGATCGACTTGCCCGAATCCAGGAGTTCCGCGGTCCACGTACCGGCCTTTGCCTTACCCTTGAACCTCATGGCCAGCGACAGGCTGCCGTATTCCTGCATCGCGGTTTTTACGAAAGCTCCGGGCTTTGCCTCGATCTTTATATCCTTTTCATCGTCGTCCGAACTGTCGGTTGTCTTTATCGACACAACAGTGATCGCGTTCGCGGTGATCTTCAATGTGCTGACGCTGTCGCTGCCGTCTTTGTAGGGGATAAATTCCGCCGCGACCTTTGTCGCATTGAGCGAAAACTCCAATTCGCCGCCTGCCACGCGTCCTTTTCCGTTCACGTATTCGGTCAGCGTGATCTTTGTCGAAGGATCGATCTCGGACACCAGATCCCTGATATCCGCAGCTTTGATCATGCCTTCGTCATTCAGTATCTCATCCTCTTCGAGCATATCGAGGAGTCCTTTTATCAGGCTCTTAAGGTCCTTCGCGTCAAACGTTACGATGACCTCCGCAACCTTTACCTCATCGTCTCCGACAGTTAAGGACCGGTCCTTTTTGACCTTTACGTCCTCAGCGGACTCGACCAGATATGATGCATATTTCTTATACTGCTTCGCAAGCGACTCATCATCCTTGCCGCGCAGGGTCTCCACGGTACTCTCGCCCTCGGTAAAGGATTCAAGATACTCCCTGACCGTTTTGCCGTCTCCCATTTCCTCATTGAGCAGCGACGAAAGGTCCACAACGTCATCCCTGTAGGTAGGGATCTGCGCGTACAGCAGGCCTTTCTTGTAATCCGCGAGCGCCCTGACCGAGAGCAGCTCCTCTCCTCCGTACACGGGCACGAGCTCCAACCCGAACTCGTTCTCGTTCGAGGTAACACGGAATCTCAGCTCCGTGTCCTTAAAACTGTAGATATTAAACTTATCGCAGAAATCGTCGGTGACCGAAATTTTATAGCTGAAGCTTCCTTCAGTCCCCTTCGTTTCCTTTTCATCCTTCCCCGAAAAAAGACCGACGGCCTGCGCAGCTGTTTCACCCATGCTGATCTTTCTTGCCGTACGGTTTATCTGTCTGGACGAGAGCCATTCAAAATAAGCTTCGTCGCTCTTGGTCATAAGCATAAAGTTATTGACAATGTAATCCCCCGCAATAACATACGTCGCAGCGGCCGAAAGTACCAGCACCGCGGCGATAATGCCGATCACCAGTCCTATATGTTTTTTCATTCACTCTTCCTTCCTGAAGATCACGGCTTTAGGCTCCCCCCTCCGCCATGATACCTGTCACGTGGCTATTGCATTATACTCCATACTTCACATATCGTCAAATCGGGGGATACGGACGCGGGCGGAAGCGCACAGAATGTGATATAATACGAGTGAGGCGAAAGCTCATAAGCTGTGCTTGTGATATAACGCCGAAGATCAGGAAGGGGACTTATGCATGCAGACACGCGAAGAAGCTCTGACGTACGGGCTTTCGTTTCCGGATACATACCGGGACGCTCCGTTTCATGATATGAACTGGCAGCTGGTAAGGTTCAAGGGAAATAAGAAGGCTTTTTTGTGGACATACGAGAAAGACGGTTATATCAATCTGAACGTCAAAGTCGATCCCGAGAAGGCCTTCTTCTGGAGGGATATGTACAGCTCCGTGATCCCGGGCTATCACCAGAATAAGGACCATTGGAATACGGTCATTCTGGACGGAAGTATTCCGGACAGGGATGTCGAGCGGATGATCGAGGAGAGCTATGAGCTGATCAGCGACTCTCCGAGCAGGCGTATCTACGAGGCCGTAAAAAGGATTCCATACGGGAAGGTAGCGACATATGCGCAGGTCGCCGAGATGGCCGGAGACAAAAAAATGGCGCGTGCCGTAGGCAACGCGCTGCATAAAAATCCCGATCCCGGAAATATCCCATGCTTTCGCGTGGTCAACGCAAAGGGCGAACTCTCAGGTGAATTCGCTTTCGGCGGTCCCGATGCACAGGCAAAGCTTTTGCGCGCCGAAGGGATAGAGGTAGTCGACGGCAGGGTGGATCTTATAAAGTACAAAATGGAGATGTAGAGCTGTATGATCCAATATATAAGCTATCAAAGCAGCTCTCCCGCGCAGCTCTCGCCGAGCACCCTGATGCCGTTGGCAGCCAGCAGGCGCGCTGTTACGCCGCTTCCGTCGATAAGCGTGCCGGAAAAGGTCCCGTCATAGACCTTTCCGAATCCGCAGGAAGGACTGCGCTCTTTAAGGAGCGCAGTATCGCATTCGAACATTTTTGCAAGGCGCAGGACTTCTTCCGCGCCTTTTTTAAACGCCTCGGTCACATCCGCGCCGTTTACGGTTACAACCTTATCGCCGCGCTTCTCCGAGGGATCCCGGGGCGTAGACAGGCCTCCGAGCTGCTCGGGGCAGACCGGGATCAGATGGTATTTCTTTTTCAGTTCTTCAAGCGCGGGAAGCTCGGAAGTTTTCCCGTCGTATCTGGTCCTGCAGCCGATCAGGCATGCGCTGATGATGAGATTTTTCATATTTGCCTCCGCCGGTATTTATTCGTCTCCGCCTATCGTATACGTCTCTCCCGTCCTCGGGTCTACCCATTCCACGCCGGTTCCGGGCTTAACCCAGATCACATCGTCGCTCTCGTACATATCGGGAATACCATCACCGTCCGCGTCGGGCAGATCGTCGGGATAGCCGTCCGGGATACCGTCGCCGTCCTTGTCGATCCATCCGTAGGGATAACTGTCAGGTATGCCGTCGCCGTCCGTATCGACCCATCCGTAAGGGTAAGTGTCCGGAAGTCCGTCTCCGTTGGTATCGAAGCCTGCCCCGGATATCTCCGTCGGCACCGGTACGTCAGTGGGCACGGGGTAATCCGTTTCGCCGGGACCGGGCGTGATCCAGGGATCCGTATTATCCGGTCCGTCCGTCGGCATCGGGATATACGACGGATTTAGCCCGTCTATGTAAATATCGGGGATGCCGTCACCATCGGTATCGTTCCATCCGATCGGGAAGAAATCGGGGATACCGTCTCCGTCCGTATCGATCCAGTCGTCGGGATAGCCGTCCGGGATATCGTCCCCGTCTTTGTCGATCCAGCCGACAGGGTAGCCGTCGGGCACGCCGTCGCCGTCATTGTCCACCCATCCGTAAGGATATATCTCCTCGGGAGGAGGCGCGGGGCGGTCGTCCTTATAAGGCTCGAAAGCCCTGTCCTCAAGCCCCTCGTGGATCGCCTGCATGTAATCATGCCAGATGTAGGCGGGATAAGTATTGCCCATGAGGTCCTCTATCGTCACGGGCATATCGCAGCCGACCCAGATACCTGTCGTATAATATCTCGAATAACCCACGAACCAGCCGTCCTTCTGGTTCTTCGTGGTTCCGGTCTTGCCGGCGGTCGTGATGCCCTCGATCGCGGACTTTCGGCCCGTACCCGTGGTCATTACCGTAGTCATTACATCGGTCATCATCCGGGCCGCGTTCTTCTCGTAAATCCTCTTGTTCTCCACATTCGAGGGTGCTGCGGATACCGCGGATGAATTGTCTATGATCGGATCTCCGTGAGTGTCGGTTATGCGCAGGATGCAGGTCGGAGTGCGGTATACGCCGTCGTTGGCCAGCGCCGCGTAGGCCGAAGTCATCTCCACCGCGGTCGCGCCGTAGGTCAGGCCTCCGAGCGACGCAGCGGGATAATAATCCGTATCGACGATGCTCGCGAAGTTCATCTTCTTCAGATATGCAAGGCCCTTGTCAACGCCGATCTCCTGCAGCAGCTTCCAGGCCACGGTATTTTTCGATACCGAAACCGCATATCTCACATCGATCTCGCCCGAATAAACATCGCTCGAGTTTGCGGGACCGCCCTCGAACTTTTCATCTACAACTGTAGTATCAGGATAATATCCCCTCTCGAAGATCGGAGTGTAGACTATCAGAGGCTTGATCGAACTGCCGGGCTGTCTCGGGCTCTGGAATGCGCGGTTCAGCGTATATCCGTTGGTTTCCTGACCTCTTCCGCCGACGATCGCGACCACGAAGCCGGTGTCATTGTCAATGCACACGCCCGCAGCCTGGAACTTATATATTCCTTCTGAATTTGTCTCGGTATAGTCCGCAAGCTCCCCGTCGATCGAGGCCTGCAGCTGCTCCTGCTTCGCGGGATTTATCGAAGTATAGATCCTGTATCCTTTCGCGTAGAGATTGCGCCAGATACGGTAATACTCGTCGTAATACATCTGGTCATACATCTCTTTATCCGCATCGTCCTCGAAATTGTAGCGGAGCGCGAAGCCGTCCGCCTGCATCAGCGCATGGATCGCGCATCTGAAGGTGTATGTCTCCTCGTAATTGTTCATCTCGCTCTCGGTCGAAACGAGCGTAATGCCTTCCGCGAGCGCCATGCGGTACTCGGTCTCGACGATAAAGCCGTTCTCGTACATCTGCTTAAGTACGCTGTCGCGGCGCTCCATCGTCTTCTCATAATTCGTGACCGGATTGTAGTTCGAGGGGCTGTTCGGGATTCCGCACAAAAACGCGATCTGTGAAAGCGAAAGCTCGCCCGCGGTCTTGCCGAAATATCCCTTTGCCGCGGCCTGTATTCCGTAATAGCCGTTGGCAAAGTATATGTTGTTCAGGTAGAATTCGAGGATATCGTTCTTGCTGTATTTACGCTCGAGAGCCGCGGCGAGGAATATCTCGGTCGCCTTTCTCTCGATGGTCTTTTCGTTGGTCAGATAGATTGAACGCGCCAGCTGCTGTGTGATCGTACTTCCGCCCTGTTTGATCGCGCCTTCGTTCTCGATATATGCCTTGGCCGCACGCGCGATCGCGTAGACGTCATAGCCCTTGTGCTGGAAAAACTTTCGGTCCTCAACCGCGAGCACCGCGTTCACCGCATTGTCGGGTATCGCCGAAAACGGCAGATAATATACATTCTTGCTGCCCGCGAGGATCTGCATCACGCTTCCGTCGGAGTAGTAGCAGATTGAAGTCTGGTCGTTGGCAAAGTCGCTGCGTGAGGAACGCGCGGCGATGATCAGCGCTTTGTCCCTGCAGGCCAGAAGGTCACGTCCGTATTTGTAATAGAGCCATCCTCCGACTCCGAGTCCGGCCAGAAAAACGAGCAAAAGGAACCAAAGGAGCACCTTTCCGACGATGCTCCCCTTCTTCTTTCTGCGATTGTCCTTACTGCGTTTCTCCGACATTTTTTCTCCGATAGAACGTTCTATATAATCTGTCCTCCTGTCGCCTCAGGCAGACAGCGAAATGTAATTATAAGCCGCGCCGAGCTCATCCAGTATCGCTTTTTCGTCCTTCCTGCACGTAAACAATACCGTCTGCTGCCCTTCCCGGTCCGCGAGCGCCGAAAGCGCGCTGCGCATCCTCTGCTCATCCGAATACGCAAAGCATTCGTCGAGCAGAACGGGTATCTTCATATCCCCGAAGAACAGTCTCGACGACGCGAATCTGAGTGCCGCGAACAGCTGCTGCATCGTGCCTGCGCTGAGCGACTCCGCGGGAACATAGTCAATCCCGCTCATGACCTCGATCCCGAGATCCTGATTTACCCTTCCGGCCGAATATCTTCCGTCTGTCGCCAGGCATATCTCCTCGGAGAGCAGTTCGTTGAACGAAGCGCTGAAGCTGTCGCGAAGGCCTTCGGATATCTCCCGAATCGTTCCCGCAGCGAGCGCCAAAGCCTCCATCTCCCGGTTCAGCACCGATTCCTTCTGCCTTGCTTCTTCCAGCTCATGCCTGCACGCATTGGCCTCATTTCCGATATCTCCGATATTCTCAAGCTCCCATTCCTGCCTGTCTGCCGACGATTCAAAAGCATCCGCTCTTTCGTCCAGTTCAAGGATCTCTCCGTTGATCCTCTCCTGCGCGGCAATCGCGGCTTCAAGCCTCCCTGCGGCCTGTGAAAGCCGTTCGCCCGCGAGCCGGTAATTCTCCCTCGCAGAATCGCAGTCCATCAGGGCATTTCCTTCCGACCCGTCCGGCACGATTTCTGTTTCTTCTGCCTGCTCCGAGCCCTCGCTCACGAGTCCCTCCGACAGATCAGAAACATCCTCATGTTCATTGTCACTCCCTGTAATAGCATCCGCATCCGGCTTCCCGGCCATATATGCGGCAAACAGTACAATGAGCGAAACCATCAGCAGCACGACTCCCGCGCCGATAAGCACGGCAGACCGCCCGTTTCCGGCCACGCAGAGGAGTCCTCCGGCCGCCAGCAGGCCCATTCCCGTTCCTGCCAGTTTCTTTCTCTTTACGGCGCGCAACTTTTCCTGTTCCTTTTCGCGCCCGTCTTCACCTGCTCCGATATTTCTTTCGTGTTCCTTTTTCTCGGCTTTGAGAAGCGCGTCAAGCGCCGCGTCGGCCTCCGCCCGGGCCTGTTCCCATTCGGCTCTCAGCCCTCCGGTCTCCGGCAATTCGCTTTTAAGCCGCTCGATCTCTTCCCTCAGCGGTTTTGCCTGCTCGAGATTTGCTTTGCGCTTTTCGGCCAGCTCCGACGCCTCTTTTTCCTTTTCGAGAAGCTCGTTCTGTCTGTTCCGTATCGCTTCGGTATCCAGCCTCTTCAGCTCTCCCGCGAGCGCCTTTCTTCGCGTCTCAAGTTCGGCAAGCGCTCCCTCGACATTTACTTTGCATCCGCCCGTCGTGGCAAGATTTGTGATATGATTCCTGACCTCGCCCGCAAAATCCTCCGAGCACCTGAGACTCATCTGCCCCATGCTCACGGTATTGTAATATGCAGTCTTTGTGAGCTGCGGGATCAGTGAGGTAATGCTGTCGTCCGCAAGCGGGATCTTCCTTCCGGTCTCAAGATCGGTCAGCACGCAGGACTTCTCTTTCTGATAGAACACTCTGGTAATGCGGTATTCTTTTCCCTCGTGCTCGAAGTCCATGCTGCCTTGGTAGGCACCCGGCGTGTCCCACGGCAGGTATCTCATGTACGGATCGTCCCGGCCCGCGCGTCCCCTGCCGCGGTCGAGCCCGAAAAGCATCGCCCCGATAAATGCATGAAGAGTAGACTTGCCCGACTCATTCCCTCCGTAAATGAGGTTCAGTCCGTCGTCAAGCCTGACCGTTGTGTTATGAAGCTTTCCGAAATGTCCGATGCGTAGTTCCCTGATCTTCACTTTTTTTCCCTGAAGAGCGCCGTAATACCGTAATCGAGGGCTTTCCTCCGAAGCTCCTCATCGGCTGTCTCCGCTCTCATTTTTTCTATGAATTTCCCGATGATATTGTCCCTGTTCTCAATATACAGTCTGTCAAAGTCGTAATCGGGCTCGGTCTCGTCGCTTATCTCAACGATCCTTCCTTCTTTCATGAGTGATTCGGTATCAAACTCAATGTCGGGATCGCGCCTGCCCAGGATCGTGAATGAAAAGATATTGGAATCGCCCTTTTCCGCAATGCGGTCCCTGATCATTGCCCCGAGAATGAAATTCGTCGTATCCGGTCCGACCGTGAGCTCCTCCTTGAAATACTGAACACTCGCGCATTCCCTGAATTCTGCAGAGAGAAGCGATTCATTTCCGCTTTTTTCGATGCTCCCGGCGATATATCCCCTGCCGCCCGTATCGTTCCGCTCCTGCGGCTCGGGACTGCCCGGATATCTCATCCTTTCGCTGACCTCCAGCGGCACATGAATATGTCCGCAGGCAATGTAGTCAAACCCCGCCGCGCACAGCCTTTTCCGGTCAACCGGCAGGTTCCCCGGCTCGCCGCCGTGCATCAGCAGGATATTGATCCTGTCGGGATGCTGCGGTCTCACTCCGTCCAGCAGCGCTTCATGTATCTGCCTGTGGCAGAAGCTCAGGCCGTAAACCTCGGTATTGATATCCTCAAAATATACGCTCTCCGTCTGCTCGGTCCGAAAAAACGTCACATTATCCGACCATTCGAAGCCGTTGTAATTAGAGATCCCGCTGATATAGTCGTGATTCCCTGCAATGATCACCACCCGTACTCCGGGGATCGAGGCAAACAGCGAATCGACCTCTTTCAGTTCGCGCACGAGCGGCTGCTTATGGAACAGGTCTCCCGCGATCAGCAGCAGGTCGGGCCGCTCGCTCCGGCATTTCTCGATTATGCCGCGAAAAGTCTCATATATGCTTTCTTTTCGCTCCTGTGCCCACGGAAAGCCTTTGTCCGGCTCCGCTCCGAGATGCACGTCCGCGATGTGTATAAATCTCATTTATTTACTCCGCTATCTTTGAAGGCGATGTTCCGAAACGCTTTTTAAACAGCTTGCTGAAATGGTACGCGTCGTCGTAGCCGACCATCTCCGCGACCTCGTGGACACTCAGCTCTGGCCGCGTCATCAGAAGCTTTTTCGCTTTGTCGAGGCGCACGTCGATGAGATACCTGATCGGCGTATCACCGGTGACCGTCTTAAAGATCTTTGAAATATAGAAGGGGCTCACATACATATTCTCGGAAATGATGTCGAGAGAGATCTTCTCCGCATAATGCTCCTCGAAATACTGCATGATCTGGCTCACGATCTCATTTTTATTGACCGACTCGAACGCGCAGCGGCCGTTCGGGAGCGCCGATTCCTGCATGTCGCGAAGGATGTAGAGCACATACTGCACAAGGTAGCTCTGCATCATGTAATACTTGCCCGTGTAGCAGGTATTCTTCTCCGAGTCCATGGCAATACAGAGTCTCATGAGCTTCAGCCTCAGCTCGGGACCGGTCTTATACACGGGCGAATGCCCCTCGATGTCAAAGCAGTTCGGCCGCATACCCTCGAGACAGAAATCCGAAAGTCCGACGAAAAACTCGGTCGCGGGATGCATCGGGTCGCTGACGATCGACTGGTGATAAACGCCCGGATTGAGGATCAGCAGGTCGCCCTCCTCAATGTCATATATCTTCCCGTCGATCTTGTATTTCCCATGTCCGGACATGATAAACGCGAGCTCCAGCTGATGCTCATGCACATGATAGCGCTCCTCCGATCGGGTACGCACGCCCTTCCAGGTAAACAAAAACGTCGGACAAAAACCATTTGTAAACAGATCTGCAGTCATAGGCTCTCCTATTTTTTCAGTGCCGCACAACACTTAATGTAGAAAATCCACCTAATAACAATTATACTATAAGCTGTAAATAAATATCTATAAAAAAACTATGAACGGAGCATGCGATGAATAAGAATCAATTTGCGATCACCCCGCCGATGGGCTGGAACAGCTACGATTATTACGATACTACCGTGAATGAGGCTCAGGTTAAGGCCAACGCCGACTATATGGCCGCGCACCTGAAGTCCTGCGGATGGGAATACATTGTCATCGATATCGAATGGTACGCGCATGACGCAGGTTCACAGCGCGACCGCTATCAGTACATCCCCTTCTGGCCGGTGGAAATGGACGAATACTCACGCCTGCTGCCCGATCCGGAACGCTTCCCTTCATCGGTAAACGGCGCAGGATTCAAGCCCCTGGCCGACTATATCCACGGCAAAGGCCTGAAATTCGGTATCCACATCATGCGCGGAATCCCGCGTGAAGCGGCTCACAAGCACACCGCGATCCTCGGCTCGGATATGCGCGCGAACGACATTGCGGATCCCGCCAATACCTGCTTCTGGAATCCCGATATGTACGGATTGCGCCCCGAACTTTCCAGTTCACAGGCGTATTATGATTCGATCATGGCGCTCTATGCCGAATGGGGCGTGGATTTCATCAAATGCGACGACATCTGTAGAATGGATCAGCCTTCCGCGAAGCAGGAGATCAGGATGCTCCATGAGGCTATTGAGAAATGCGGCCGCCCGATCGTGCTCTCCCTTTCTCCGGGGCCCGCACGCATCGAAGAAGCGTGGCATTATGAAAAATACGCCAACATGTGGCGTATCACGGATGATTTCTGGGACAAATGGGACCTGCTCCTCAATATGTTCGAGCGCTGCGAGCTCTGGGAAAGACATGTGAGCGAGGGCTGCTGGCCCGACTGCGACATGCTGCCGCTCGGCAAGATAGGCGCCGCTTTCGGACACGAGCACGACACGGGACTTACGCGTCCCGAACGCATCACGATGCTGACTCTGTGGAGCATTTTCCGCTCGCCGATGATGCTCGGCTGCGAACTGACAAAACTGGATGACGATACTTTGTCTCTCATCACTAACGCGGACGTTATGCGCCTGCTTCAGTACTCCGCCGGCGCCCGCCAGGTGATGAGGAATAAAAAGCAGTGCATCTGGAAGACACACGATACAGAGGAGAATGCCTGCTACATCGCGATGTTCAACTTTGCTGATGAGGCGGCGGTACTTGAGTTTGAGCATGAATGCGGACACGGCGGCGGACACGGACCGTTAGGCAAACCCTGCAAAGAACTTTGGACCGGAAAAGAATATGCTGCGCTCGCGGACGCAATAAAAGAACCCGTGGATGCACACGGGGCAAGACTATACAAAATATTCAAGTAATGCACAGCTTCATTCTCTTTAAAGCCGCAGGACATTTATGCGGCATAGCGGGTCCGTACTGGCAGCGGGGGCATTCGAAGCATTTAACATAAGGCGCTCCGTCAAGCACCGCTTCACAAATGGCCGGATCGGCAAGGATCGCCCTTCCGAAATCCACTGTATCGACCAGCTCGTTCTCTATCAGGTATCTGACGAGTTCGGGCGTCATTATCCCATTGACGCAGGATACCGGAACACGTCCCTTGAAATGCTCGTGGAACAGCACACCGAGCTTACAGATGAGATTGTAGGGCTCGCCCTCTTCCTTCAGGGAAGGGTCGTTCCACTCGATACCGGTGGAAACCTGCAGGTAATCGCAGCCTGCTTTTACGTATTCCTCCGCGATCTCTATGGCTGTGGCCACATCCGGCTCTATTCCTACGGTTCTGGCTGAGATAAGGAAATCCGCGCCGCATCTTTCCCTTATCGTCCGAATGATCTCTGCCCCGAAGCGTGCTCTGTTCTCAACGCTTCCGCCGTATTCGTCCGTGCGGAGATTCGTCTTTTTTGACACGAACTGATTTATCAGGTATGAGTGACACGCATGGAGCTGTACGCCGTCGTAGCCGGCCTTTTGGGCGCTTACCGCAGCGTCGGCATATTTCTCCTGAATGGCATGGATCTCATCAATGCTCAGTTCCCTTGACAGCACATTCTCATTCCTCGTCGGAACGGCAGAGGGCGCGATCTGCTCTCCGAGCTCCGGATTTGAATTCAGGCCTGCGTGATTCAGCTGGATGATCACCGCCGCTCCCGCATTATGACATGCTTCGGTGATCTTTTTATGGCCGTCGATCTGGCTGTCGTCCCAGAGTCCCATATGGTTCTTTCCGAAACGTCCGCCGGGGGTTACCGCTGTAGCCTCGACGCAGATCAGGCCGCAGCCGTGCTCCGCCCTTTCCCTGTAATGCTCAATATGCTTCTCCGTGACCTTTCCGTCCTCACCGGCATAATCGAACTTTACCGTAGGCGCCATGGTAAGGCGGTTCTTTACAAGGGTTTTGTTTATCATTATAGGGTCGTTCGCTCTTGTCATATCCCGTCTCCTCCTCTTCGGCCCGCTGCTCTTTATTTCGCTGTCAGCTTTGCAACCACTTCATTGATCACTTTTCCGTCTGCCTTGCCTTTGAGTTCTCCCATTACGGCCTTCATGATCTGGCCCTTGTTGCCCGTAGCCAGAACATCGGCAAACTTCTCTTTGAGCACTGCCTCAACTTCTTCCGCGGAGAGCATCTTGGGTGCATACTCCTCAAACACCTTTAATCTGGCCTCGTATTCGGCTTTCAGCTCAGCACGGGAATCGGGACAGGTCTCGATCTGCTCCTTAACGCTCTTGATCTCCTTCAGGATCGCCTGATCGGTCATCTCATCGGGAATATCCTCGCGGCAGCCGGCGTCGATGGCCAGCTTCTTGGTTGCAGATACAAGCGTGGAAAGAGCATCCTTCTTCACCTTGTCATGATCCTTCATGGCCTGCATCATATCTTTTTGTAAGGTTGTAAACTGCATAACTTCTTCCTCCTTTGTACAACTCATTCTATTCTATTTGCAGAGATCTATCAACTCTTTCAGCTCTGCCGTCGCCAGGCACTCAACCGTATCGGACGCACCGTAATAGATCTTTACGGATCCGTCTTCCTCCGGGATTGCTGCACCGGGGAAGATAACGTTCGTACGGAAACCGCCTTCGACCTCGTATTCGGTCTCGGGCGCGATCAGCGGATCTTTATACATTCCGATGACCTTCGAAGGGTCTTTGAGGTCCAGCAGCATGACTCCCGCGCAGTAGCGCTTCTGCCACTTCTCTTCCCAGCCGTTCTTTCCTCTCGTACTGTCAATATCGACAGTGTGGAAGATCGTCAGCCATCCGGCTTCGGTCTTTATCGGAGGGGCTCCGGGCCCGATCTTGTCATTCGCGAAGGGCACGTCCTCCACACCCAGCAGCAGTTCCGATTCGCCCCAATATTTCAGATCGGGGGACTTTGATATCCAGATATCGAAGCGGTCCTTACCGCCTCGCGAATACACAGGGAAAGGCCTCTCAAGCCGTACAAATTTCCCGTCGATCTTTTCCGGGAACAGGACCATGTTCCGGTTGTCCGGCACCGTCAGCGACAAAATCTCAAGCCTTTTGAGATCGTCGGTCACGCCGATGCCGCCGCGTATCCCGTGCTTTGTATCGACCGCAAAGCACATATAGCAGCGGTCTTCGATCACGGTCAGGCGCGGATCGTAGATCCTTGTGATCTCGGGATCGTGCAGATCCTCTGCCGTGATGACCGGCTTATCCTGCACATCCCAGTGTATTCCGTCATCGGAAAACGCAATACCTACGTCGCATTTTGCAAAGCTGCTCTTCCCGTCAAAGCCGTGATCGTTGCGGAACGCCATCACGTATCTGCCGCGGAATTTCGCAACGCCCGCATTGAAAATGCAGTCAGCGTCATACGGGATGTCTTTTTTGCTCAGGACCGGCTCGCCGCCGTTATATCTTTTGATCACACTGCTCGATCTCAGTTCCGGCCACATCTTCCCCATAGAATTCCCTCCATGCAATCTCGCGAGCAAGCTCGCTCGATTTCGGTTTGCTCATAACCCGACACGCAGTCTGACGACTGCTTATACAAAAGGTGACCACACTGAAAGCAAGCTTTCGTGTGTGTCACCTCTTTTGTATGTACGCACACTTCGTGTGCTGTCGGGTCATTTCGCTATTTACGCAATGTCTTCTAACTGTGCCGTATACAGATGGTAGTAAGCGCCGCCCTTTGCCATCAATTCTTCATGCGTTCCGGCCTCCATGATGCCGCCGTCATCGATGTACATGATCAGGTCACAGTTGCGGATGGTCGAGAGTCTGTGCGCAATGATGAACGACGTACGTCCCTGAAGCATCGTGTTGAGACCCTGCTGCAGAGCCTTCTCTGTCTGCACGTCTATGCTCGAGGTAGCCTCGTCGAGGATCAGGATCGCGGGATCCGAGAGCAGTGTTCTCGCGAACGAGATCAGCTGCTTCTGGCCCTGGCTCAGCAGCGAGCCGCGCTCCTTAACCTCGGTGTCGTAGCCGTCGGGCATACGCCTGATGAACGAATCCGCGCATACCTTTTCGCTCGCCCTTACGATCTCCTCATCGGTCGCGTCAAGCTTGCCGTAGAGGATGTTGTCCTTGATCGTACCGGAGAAAATGAAGCTGTCCTGCATCATTATGCCCATCTGCGAACGCAGCGAATGCAGCGTAACCTTCGAAATATCCTGTCCGTCTATCAGCACGCGTCCGTTTTCCACATTGTAGAAGCGGGAGATCAGATTTACCACAGTGCTCTTGCCTGCGCCGGTAGGTCCGACGAGCGCCACGCTCATTCCGGGTTCAACCGTGAACGAAACATTGTGCAGGACTTCCTTGCTCTCGTCGTATGAAAAGCTTACGTTCTCGAACTCGACCTTGCCCTTGATAGGAGGCATCTCGACAGCGTCGGGAGCGTCGTCGACTTCTACCTTCTCGTTCATCGTCTCGAAAATTCTCTCGAGGTAAGCCATGTTATTTACAACGTTGTTGAAGATATTTCCGAGATTCATGATCGGCTGCCAGAAACGCGCCGCATAACTCGAGATCGCAATGATCACGCCGACGGTCTTGCCGCCCTGAGCGAATACAACCATACCGAAAATATAGATCGCCGCTCTGATCAGTACCGAAATCGTGTCGATACCGGGCCAGATCGCGTTGTTGTAGCTGACCGCCTTCATCCAGGTCTTGCGGCAGTCTCCTGCGAGACCCGAGAAGATCTGCGCGTTTTCGTTCTCACGCGCGAATATCTGCGTAATGCGCGCGCCGACGATATTCTCCTGAAGATATGCGTTCAGGTTTGAATTCTTGTTTGAAACCATGCGCCACGCCTTGCGCTGCCTGTTCTTCATGATGAGCATGAACGCCGCGAGCACGGGCACGCCGCAGAGCACGACGAGCGACATCTGAACGTCGGTGATCATCATGAAAATGACGATGAAGATCAGGTTCAGCATCTCCAGCACGACGTTGATCAATCCGTTCGAGAGCATATCCGAAACCGAATTGACGTAGTTTACGACACGGATCAGGATCTTGCCGTGAGGACGGTCGTCGTAATATTTAAAGCTGAGCTTCTGAAGGTGTGCGAACAGGTCCTTTCGGATATCGTAAATGATGTACTGCGAGACCTTGACCATTATCTTCGATCTGAGCATCGCGAACACAACGCTCAGGAAATAAACCAGGATCGTCAGGAGTACCAGGATTACCAGATACTTGACATTCTTCGCGGGAATCGCTTCGTCGAGCGCTTTCTGGACCAGCATCGGGGCAAAGAGCACCGCCACGCCGGCAAGGCCCGAGAACAGGATCGCGAGACCCATTTTTTTGATGTACTTTTTAATGTAAGCCGAAGCAAGGAGCAAATGTCTGATATTAAACGGCTCATCCAGCTGTTCATCCTTGCGGTAAGTATTTCTCTCAGCCATTTGCAGCACCTCCCTTCGCTTCCGGAACCGCGCCTACGGCTTCGGTAATGTCGCCGACCTGAAGTTTAACCAGCTCGCTGTAGTATCCGCCCTTTTTGATCAGCTCGTCATGCGTGCCTTCTTCGATAATGCTTCCGTCCTTCAGGACAAGAATATTGTCGGCAAATTTCGTGGTAGATATTCTCTGCGCAATGATGATCTTCGTGCATTCGAATTCAAGGTCGCGCAGGCTGTGCTGAATATGCTTCTCGGTCTCCATGTCGACCGCGGAAGTCGTATCGTCCAGTATCAGGATCGAAGGCTCGATGGCCAGCGCGCGTGCCAGCGAAATACGCTGCTTCTGTCCGCCGGAAAGTCCGACTCCGCGCTCTCCGACGATCGTGTCGTAGCCTTCGGGCATCTTCAGGATGAACTCCTCGGCTGCCGAAGCTCTCGCGAACTTGACCACCTCATTGGCAGTCAGATGCGAAACGCCGTATGCGATATTGCCCTCGATCGTATCCGAGTAGAGCAGAACGTCCTGAGTAGCTAAACCGATGTTCTTGCGCAGATCCTCGAGCTTGTATCTGTTTACGTTTACGCCGTCCACGGTGATCGTTCCGGAATTCGGCTCATAGAAACGCGGGATCATCTGGATCAGCGAGGTCTTGCCGCAGCCGGTCTCACCGATGATCGCCACGGTCTCGCCCGGATGCGCGGTAAATGATATATCCTTGAGCACGGGCAGTTTTCCGTCCTCATATTTGAAGCTTACATGGTCGAATACAACCTCGCCCTTGAAGCGTCCGGGATGCGAGATTGCATCGGGAGCGTCCACGATCTCAGCCTCGGAGTAGTAGATCTCCATGACCTTCGCCGAAGCGGCGGAGAAACGCTGGAACTCGTTCATGATGTTGCCCATCTGGCGCATCGGGTTGCAGATCGCCCAGATCAGACCCGAGAACGCTACATATTCGCCCATCGTAATCTGTCCGCTGATAATGAACAGACCGCCAACCAGCAGCAGGATTACGGGAAGCGCATCGGCCACGGTTTCAACATAAGGGAAATAATGCAGCCAGGTGTAATGCGTATCGATGTTGGTGTCCCTGAAATCGGTGTTCGCGGTATCGAACTTCTCCATCTCGTATTCCTCGCGCGCAAACGCCTTGACCACGCGGTTTCCCGAGATATTCTCCTGGGCGTAGGTATTCATCCCCGCCAGCTTTTCACGCAGAGCGCGATGCTTCGGGGTAACCGTTTTCTTGAACCTTACAACGATAAAGAAGATCAGCGGCGAGATCAGTAGGATCGAGATCGCCAGCTTCCAGTCCATTATCAAAAAGTACACGGCCGCCGCGGTGTAGAGCGTGATCGACTCGATGATGCTCCTGACAACCCACGCGATATTGTGTCTTACCGCGTCCAGGTCGCCCGTTACTCTCGTCATCAGATCGCCCGTGCGGTAAGTCGAATAGAATTTCATGTCCTGACGCTGTATCTTGTCATAGAGGAAATTCCTGATCCTGAAAAGTGCGTACTGCGAAACCGACTCATACGCCATGCAGTCCAGATATACCACGGTCACGCGGAACAGTGTCAGCACGATCATCGTGATTATCAGGCGGTAAAACTCGTTGCTGTGCGCAGCGATAGAGTCGCCGGTGTCGTTGATCTCATTGAAGAGGTCGACTATTTTTCCTGAAAAATAAGGCACAACGAGCTGCAATGTATTGTAGACCACGGTACCCAACATCGCGGTCACATACAAAGCCCGTCTGCCTTTCATATTTTCCCATAACCAGCCAAAGCGTGATTTCGGGAACTTCTTTTCCTGCTCATCCATATTTCATACTCTCCTGTTTAGAATCGGCTTTCAGCCGATTCTGATTCCTCGCCGAAAATGCGACTAGCATACCAGTTCTCCTTCAATATAGTCATCATAGCAA
>JAEEGH010009298.1_pt1 | contig 22956 bp, 15 predicted proteins | sample 9134181 | NCBI WGS metagenome assembly JAEEGH01 (sample SAMN16246544, study PRJNA631951) | gut metagenome | biome: gut microbiome; feature: rumen; material: DP-attached | host: Bos | place: Iran: Karaj | collected 2018-10
GCCGTTCAGCACCACGCCGATGCTGTCGCCGTTACAGACTATCTTGAGACCGCTCTTGTCAGCAAGTTCCTCGGTGGTGCAGTTGAGCTTGTCGCCACCCACATAAACCGTATCTTTTGCCGAACTGTGGTCAGTTACAAACCACTCGCCGTCCACGCAAAGCCGTGCATAGGTTTCGCCCTTCACGTAGGCCTGGTCGCCCTCGTTTTCGTCGGTACATTCCGGGAGTTCGTCTTCGGAATCGACAATATCCATGCCCATCTGGTTTATTTGGCTCACATTTTCGACCGTATCGCCACAGGCCGCAAAGAACACGGCAGCAATGGCAAGCAGGGCGAAGATCTTTTTCATACAGGCTCCTTATGTAACATAACGGGCAAAAAAAAATACCTTGTCCTAAATATATCTTTTTCTTACACGCTCCGCAACGGCGGAAACGCTCAATGTATAAAAACGCACATTCGGCCAAAAAAGCCGGCGATATTTTGGCCTATTTTAACCATAAAGGGCATTTTTGAAGCACACGGCAGAAGAACCTCATTTACTATCTTATGGCCATGTTCGAAAAAGCGTTCCAAGCAGCCAAGTGCACCTGCACCGCCGTATTGCTGGCCTCGTTTGCCACCGCGGCCTACGCGCAGGACCTGTGCCCGCACAAGTTGCTCGACCGCGACATGATTGTGAACCTGGAAGGCTGGTTCATCAATGCGGAACATTCCCGCGCAAGGATAGACCTGGAGTGGCGCCATCACGAATCCAAGGAACTGGACACCTTCTTTGTCCATATTCCGAACAAGCCCTCCTTCAAGTACATCACGAGCAAGACCGGCAGGTACCTCGAATTTTCCGAGCCCAAGATTAAACGGCAGATGGCGATGCACCACCTGAAAGAGGACATCGCGAACACGCCCGTCAAGTACGACGATCTCGAACTCCTCGCCCACGGATACTTCATGTGCAAGGACTCGAGCATCCAGAAGCCGAATATCCTTTCGCCCGCATACTCGAACATGTGGTGGAGCGTCACGCTGGACTCGCTTGCAAGCCCGCGCCTGATTACCATGCGGGGCGCCGCAAAGGAAAAGCGCGAACTGCGCATTGACGACTGGAAGGATTTCTCGGGAATCAACCTTCCCTCGCTCATTACGGTCGCGGGCCTCAACTACCGCGGGAAGCTCTGGGTGCGTTCGGTCTACCCCGTCGAAGAAATCGACACGGACCCCCTGCGCGAAAATATCCTAAAATCAGGCCACGACTACAAGGCCTTCTGGTGGATCGGGAACGAGAAGTAGCCCTGGTACTTCAGCTGCACAATAAATTCCTGACCCAGGTTGCCGTCGTAGAAGCGGTCTTCCTTGCGTTTCCAGAACCCGAGCTCAAAAGTCAAGCTCTGCAAACCGTCTTTCCACGAAAAATGCGGGCCCATCTTCGCCATCATGTAGCTCAGCGCTTCCTTTTCCACGGTATTCCCGTTGCGTAGCGTGCCCGTCCGGTAGTACGACGTCTCAAACAAGGCCGCAATGTTCTTGTTGATAGAGAACATCCCGTATAGTTCGAAATCCAGCACAAAGTCGCGGCTGAAAATCGGCATGTTAATCTTGTAGTCGTAACTCTTGCCATCGAAGTCCGTGCTGATATCGGAGAGGATATAGTGCATATTGAACCCGATAAACGAGTAGCGCGGCAAGAAGTACTCAATCTTTACGTAGAAGTCAAACAACTGCGCATAGTCGAACTCGTCATCGTCACCCCAGACGTTATCCACGATATAGTCCGCATTCCAGGTTTCGGCGATTCGCCCGCCCTCTAGGGCATCAACCGTCACCATTTCCCGGTTGCTCAGCAGGTAAAGGTAGCTGCGGTAAATTGCCCCGACCTCCACCTGCGGGTTGGTCTTGAAGGGGCGCAGCCCGAGACCGGCCTCGTAACCCGCAAAGAACGGGGAAAGTTCAACGGCACCTTCCATCCGGAGGAAGGTGGGGGACTTTTCCATCGGCGCACCGTAGTCGAGCAGCCCGATAGGCTCCAGCCACGTGTAGCGGACCGTACCCTCCAACTGCGGGAGCCACTGCCCCCACACGAAGGGGGCATTGCCCATCACGCTCCAGGAAAGGTTCGGGCCATAGCGGAAGCCCTGCTTGACGCTCGCATCGAACCCGAGAGAGAACGAAAACGAGAACGCTGAAAGCAGCAAAATGGCAAAAATCCTCGTATGGCGGCCAAAAATCTTCATTTCATTGTAAAATCTATAAAATATTTCATCTATTTGCCCGATAAATTCTTATTTTGTGGACACTAAATCTTATAGGAGTTCCTATGAAAATTTCTTACCTGTGCATACTCGCCCTGGGCGGACTGCTCCTCTGGGGTTGCGCAAACAAGACTTCCTCCCCCATTCTTATTGAACGTGGCGTAGGCCAGAACGAATACGAACGCGAATACTTCGTCACGAAGGAAAGCATGGGCATCGACAAGCGCCTCAAGGACGTGTTCAAGCAGGGCTATATCGAAGAAGGCATGACCAACGACATGGTGAACCTGCTCTGGGGCCCTCCTGACCACGAAGTCGAGACCGACACCAGCAGCGTGTGGGAATACTACACCGCCGAAGGCAAGCTCATCACGCGCCTCATCTGGAAGCACCCCGACCAGGCACGTTTGAAGGGCTACGAGAACGAATGGATCCTCGAAAAGATCGAAGGCGACCGCTATGGCGGCTCTCCGGCACCGACTTCCAGCCGCTCCAGCAACTACAACTAACATTCTTTACCACTGCATTTCTGCAAAAAAGAGACTGATATAAATCAATCTCTTTTTTTATTTTTGGCCTACACTAGCGCAATTTATAGAAATGAGAAAGACAATTTTTTTCTGTTTTTTTTGGTTGCTGGCATTCAGCCTTTGGACGAGTTGTTCCAATGTCAAATCCAGTGAAAGCGACAATGACATCGATGATGAACAGGAATTCTCCAGCCCTTCGGAAGATATTGACGAAGACCAGAAATCATCCTGTTCCTCCGAATCGTCCAGTTCTTCCGAAGAACCAGAATACTCCATAGAAGGTTTTGTAAAGCAGAAAGGCCCCAAGACGGTATCTTTGACGGACGCCTCTGACGAGTCTAACGTCACGATGGATGTCCAACTGGACTACGACTTCTACATTGGCCGCACCGAAGTGACCCGAGAACAGTACGCAGCACTCATGGGAGGCGATATACCGGAAAACGAAAAGAATCTTCCGCAGGTCAGTGTCAATTTCTACGATGCCGTTTTGTACGCAAACGCATTAAGCAAAAGCAAGGGGCTCGACACCGTATATACCTACACAAATTCCAATTTCACTCCCACAGGAAGTTGCGTTTTCCTTGAAGGACTAGTCACTCACTACGAGGTTTTTGGCTACCGACTGCCAACGGAAGCCGAGTGGGTGTATGTCGCAAAAAAATTCTGGGATGTCGAAAATTCCTGGAATGCAGATAATTCTTCATCTATTCCCCACGAGGTTTGCACCGCCCCCGGATTAGACAGTTCGCACGTCAAACTTGAAGAAAACCCAGATGCAGTCTGCAACATGACAGGGAACGTCGCCGAATGGGTAGACGGATGGCTTGCGGATTTTAAGGACACCACCCTGACAAACTATGTTGGAGCCACATCTCCCAACAGTTTAAAAGAAAACATTATAAAGGGCGGAAACTGCCGATTGTCTCCCAACGATATCAACATCAACACTCGCCGGGATGTGTACCCCATTGCGATGAATTCCAGCGCCGACTATGTAGGTTTCAGGTTGGTGCTTGGAGCCATCGACAAACCGCTTTGGCTAGATCCATCTGGAGCCGTGAACACGGTCAAGATAAACATCGTGGCTACCATAGAATCCATTTTGGGAACTTTAAACGCCAGAAGGGCAAAGGCGAAGCTCGTATTCAGAAACGACGTTTCCGGCAAACTGACTTTTATCGATTACACCAAGAATGCTTCTAGGGCAATTGAAATTGAAGATGACGCAGGCGCATTCCACCCTGACGTATCTCCCGATGGCAATTACATCGCATTCAGCACCAAGATTGAAGGAATATCCGGAAAATCAGAAGTTTATGTTTGCCGCCTGGATTCCGCATGTTCAGAAAAGATAAAGCTCCCCGTTGAAAGCGCCGCCATTCCGCGATTCAGGGTGTTAGAACCAGGCGATACCGCTTTAGTGTACGTGTCTGACGCCGGAAGCAACAAGGATTCCTTGACCTGGGCAGGGTACAGCACATGGATTGTTCCCTTCGCAGGGGGGAAGTTCGGCACGCCGCGGCTATTGCTAAAGGGTAGTTTTAACGGAGGCGTAACAGAGGGGCTTGCGGTAACAGGCACGAAGCTCTTGCGCGTTGCCACCTGGAACGACCCCGACAAGGTTAAATATGACGTATGGTACAACAACGAGCAGGCCTGCAACGTTTCTCTTGCCACCGATGGTTCGAACCGGACTCTATTCCTCGATTTCGGAAGCTCTACAGGTCAAAAGTTTGTCGGCCAAAAATACGGCACTCACGAACAAATTCTTGTAATGAACAGCAACGGAAATCTAGTAGACGCAGTCGCTGCTCCGGCAGGCTATTCCTATGACCATACGGAATGGGTGACCGGCAAGAATGCGGCGGTGGCAACACTTTCGGACCAAAACGGATCCCACAAAAAAATCGTCTTGATAGATATGGAAACGAAAAAAATTGTTGAACTTGTTGAAAGCGATGAATTGTGGCATCCGGTTCTTTGGGTAGAACGTTCTACGCCCCTTGTCGCAGAACAATCTTCCAGTTCATCAAGCGAAACGCCCAAAGCATCATCATCCAGCACAAGCGTCCAGACAAGCTCTTCAAGCGGGAATGTCGAAACAAGTTCTTCCAGCGAGATTGCCCCAATCAGCTCTTCAAGCGAATATATTGAAAGCAGTTCTTCCAGCGAGAATGTCAAAACCAGTTCCTCAAGCGAGTTTGCCCTAACAAGTTCTTCGAGCGAAGATATTGGAACCAGTTCTTCAAGTGAATTTACAGAAACGAGTTCATCAAGCGAGATTGCCCCGACAAGTTCTTCAGGCGAGCACAGCCTGGTTCTGGACCCCGACAGTGCCGGAATATATGTGTACAGCTACACGCAGTTCAAGGATTTCATCATACGATACAAGATGGAGCTCTTGTGGCAGTTCGCCGATTCCGCCAATGTGGTCGTCATAGGGTCTTCGCGCCCCCTAAACGCGGTTTACCCCACAAAACTGAGCAGCAAATTCACTGCGGTAAACTTGGGCCTTGCATCATGTACAATCCACATGTCGAAGGACCTCCTGATGAAGTACATTATGCCCCACTACAAGAAAATGAAGTATCTGGTCGTTTCTCTCGATTTGGATTTTTGGTGGAAAACACCGTCTGCCAAAGACGACAACTGGTTCGCCGACAACGACGCCAATGCAAAGTACCTGTTGTATCCTGGATTTGTATATGACAAGAACCACAATTACTGGGTAGGTGAAGAAGATCTTACACCTTTATACGAGGCTGCGAAGGACGGAATACTCTACCCGTCATCAAATCGTACCGACCATATTATTGAGCTTAGAGGCCAATTGCACACTACTTGCTCAAAATCGTGGCCAGGAGCAGCCTTTGGTGCAACCGTTAGCGATCCCGGACAAGAAATCCTCGCAGGCTCCATGAATTCCCTAAAGACCATCATCGAAGAGTCGGCCAAACAAGGCGTAACAGTCATCGGGACAATCCTCCCCCAGTCTCCTGCATACAGGAATTCCGCCATGTTCGGTTACCTGGGCATGAACCGCGATATAGCCGATTCTCTAATCGGAGAATTCGTCAAGATGGAACAAACATATTCGAATTTTGTTCTGTTCGACGAAAACAAGGGCGGCCTGCACGACTACGCCAATGGAATGAACGAAGACTCCCAGCACCTTTGCGATGAGGGAGCCGAACTCTACACTCACCGCTTGGATTCCCTTTTGCTAGAACTTGACAACAAATAGCATATTCGGAGCCTAAAAACACCACCCTACCTACCCAAATCCATAAATTTTTCTACATTTACGCCCGTTAAATTTTAAACCTCTCAAGGAGTTAATTATGCGTCAGTATATCATTGCTGGTAACTGGAAGATGAACAAGACCGTTAGCGAATCCATTCAGCTCGCTAAAGATATCGTGGAAGCCGTCAAGGACGTGAAGAAGACCGAAGTGGTCATCGCCCCGACTTACCTCGCTGCCGCCAAGGTCGCCGACGTCATCAAGGGTACCAACGTGAAGCTCGCCATCCAGGACATCCACTGGAAGGACCAGGGCGCATACACTGGTAAGGTTTCTGTGGACATGGTCAAGGAAATCGGTGCCGAATACATCATCATCGGCCACTCCGAACAGCGCCAGTACTTCCACGAAACTGAAGAAACTGTGAACCTCAAGGTCAAGAAGACCCTCGAAGCCGGCCTGAAGCCGATTATCTGCATTGGCGAAACCCTCGACCAGCGCAACGGCGGCAAGCTCGAAGAAGTTCTCTCCACCCAGGTGAAGGGCGCTTTCGAAGGCGTTTCTGCTGAAGACGCTGCCAAGTGCGTTCTCGCTTACGAACCGGTTTGGGCAATCGGTACTGGCGTTACCGCTACCGACGAACAGGCTCAGGACACCCAGGCTTTCGTCCGCTCCGTTGTGAAGGGCATCTACGGCGAAGCTGTTGCTGAAGGCATGCGCATTCAGTACGGTGGCTCCATGAAGGGCGCCAACGCTGCCGGCCTTCTCGCTCAGAAGGACATCGACGGTGGTTTGATCGGTGGTGCAGGCCTCAAGGCTAACACCTTCAAGGAAATCATCGACGCTGCCGAAGCTCGCTAATTAAAACTTTAAATTCAAGGTAAAACGACTATGACAACACTCTTTTGGATTGGTATCGTCCTCCACGTGTTCCTGTGCCTCTTCCTCATGTTGCTCGTTCTGGTTCAGAACGACAAGATGGGTGGTCTCGCAGGCCTCGGCGGCATGACTTCCCAGTCTGCATTCTCTACCGCAGGTGCCGCGACCTTCATCCAGAAGTTGACCCGCGTCGTGGCCGTGATCTTCTTTATCGTCGTGTTCGCCCTCGGCCTGATTACTGCTAAGCAGGACCAGACTGTGGAAGAATCTTCGATGCAGAAGGCTACCCGTGAAAACGCTGCCCAGCAGCATGCCCCGGCTCCGGCACTCCCGGCTGACTTTGCAGCACCTGCTGCACCGGCCGCCGACGTTGCTCCGGCTACCGAAGCTCCCGCAGCTGAATAAGGTTTTGTCTCGCGCGGCTTAGGCTGCGCAGGCAATGCTGCGGTCGTGGTGGAATTGGTAGACACGCTAGCTTGAGGTGCTAGTGGGAGCGATCCCATGACAGTTCAAGTCTGTCCGACCGCATTACGAAGTCCGCCCTTGTGAAAAGGGCGGATTTTTTTAATTTCTTTTCCCGAGGTTTTATATGCAGAATACATTAGTCGCACCGGTCGGAGTTTTGGGTTTTGGCGTCGAAGGCCAGAGCACATTCAATTATCTTGTTCGTAACGGAGTCAAGGACATCGTAGTGATGGACAAGAATCCGGTGAACTTGCCGCAAGTGCCCGCCGGCGTGAACGTGAAAGTTTGCAGCGGAGAAAGCTACCTGGACGGTCTTAAGGATTGCGTGACCGTGGTGCGCTCCGCAGGCGTTTACCCTATGAGCCAGGAGCTGTTCAAGTTCCAGATGAACGGCGGCCTCATGACAAGCCAGATTCAGTTGTTTTTAGAACAAACTAAATCCAAAAAAGTTGTCGGCGTGACAGGTACGCTGGGCAAGGGTTCTACCGTGAGCATGATCAGCCACATTTTGACGAAGTGCGGCGTGAACAACGAGATTGGCGGCAACTTCGGTGTGCCGGCGCTTGACTTGCTCGAAACGGAAACGGCAGACCGAATCAGCATTCTGGAACTTTCGAGTTTCCAGCTGATGACATTGTCGCTGTCGCCGGACGTGGGCGTGGTGCTGCGTGTTTCCACGGAGCACCTCGACTGGCACAAGACGGTCGAAGAATACCGGGACGCGAAAGCAAACCTGGTTCGTTGGCAGAAGCGTGCCGGTACATGCGTGTACTTGAAGGATGCAGCACCCACCGCAAAGATTGCAGCTGAAAGCCCCGCTGGGACCAAGTATGCAGTTAGCCTTAAAGACGGTCCGAGCGCGGGCGAAGGCGATGCAGTTATTGACGGCGCCACCCTCGCAATCGACGGCGAAAAGCTTTACCTTTCGGACTGCAAGGTACGCGGCATTTACCAGTTGGAAAACATGGCCGCAGCAACGCTCGCTTGCAAGGCCTTGGGATTCAAAGTGGCAGATGCATTCAACGCACTGAAGAGCTACGAGACGCTCCCCTTCCGCATGGAATTCAAGGGCGAAAAGAATGGCATCGAATTCTTTAACGACAGCTACGCCACTCGCCCCGATGCAACGATTGCCGCAACGGCCAGCATGAAGCGCCCCTTCGCACTCATTCTCGGCGGCTCCGAAAAGAATGCAGACTTTACCGAGCTCTCGCAGATTCTGGTGAACGAACGTCCGAACCTCAAGCGCATCGCGCTCATCGGCGCTACAGCAGAGCGCATGCTGGAATCGCTGAAGCAGGCCGGGCTCAAAGTCACCGCAAACATCTTCCCCTCTCTGGAAGAAGCTTTTGCAGACAGCTTGAAAATCGGCGAAGGCGGCACCGTCATCATGAGCCCCGCCTGCGCAAGCTTCGGACTGTTCAAGAACTACAAAGTCCGCGGACAAGTATTTGACAAACTGGTGGAGAATGTGTAATGTGAGATGTGTGGTGTGAGATGAGAGTATCAAAAAAAAATTCAATTTTTTTCAAAAAAATTCATCCTTACCCCTTTACAAGCGGAGTGATTTAATCTAAATTTGGGTCGTTCCGCTAAGGACCACGCGGTCGTGGTGGAATTGGTAGACACGCTAGCTTGAGGTGCTAGTGGGAGCGATCCCATGACAGTTCAAGTCTGTCCGACCGCAGAAGAAAGACTCAGTGAAAACTGAGTCTTTTTTCGTTTTATCACAAGCTCATTTTCTATCAAAAAACAACATACCTGAAAAAGCAAATCCCTTCCGACATAAAGCCGAAAGGGATTCGTTGGAGGTGTATGTAAGAAGCTTATTTGGTGAAGTTCACCACGAAGGTCTTATTGCCCTGCACATGCTTGAGCATGTAGACCCCCTTCTTGAAACCAGCAGCCTTGAGGGCTGCAGATGCGCCGCCCTTACGAGCCAGTTCGACCGTTCCGAGCACAGAGCCCTTCAGGTCAAACACACGGTAAGATTCGGAAGCCTTGTTCTGGAAATTGACCTGTCCGATAGAAGTCGTTGTTTCCGGTGCATCCTTACCAGCCACAAAGTTAAAGTAGTCGACATCGAACCAGTCACCAGTCACTTCGAAGCGAAGGATGTGTTCGCCTGCGGGGAGCGTCAGGTTAGCCTTCACCTTGGTAAAGTTATCCCAACTGGAGCCGGAGACCGCCACTTCGGCCACGGCATCGCCATCGACAGAGAGCTTGAAGCCTGCAGTTGAATTGTCAGTCGCAACAGAAGCGTACATAGTGTAATCGCCCGCTTCCTTCACATTCACGGAGTATTCAAGCCATTCGCCTGCCTGGTTGTAACCCACAACGACGCCCGTTTCCTTTTCGTAAAGGTCAACGCCGGTGTCCTTGCGCAAGTCGCTATCACCATGGTTGTCGGAATCATTTTCGGCATAGGAATCGTTGCCAGCACCGTAACCCGGTTCATCGAAGTTTTCTGCTTCAATCTTGCCCGGAATACTCCAAACATTGCCGCCGAACGGAGTCTGCGGTTCAGGTTCACGCTTGGTGCCCTGGAATTCCCATTCCAGAAGACCCATGGTGGAATCCTTAGAGCCCTTGAACACGAAGAAGAGTTCATCGACAACACCAGAAAGGCCGCTCATTTCGCAATCGTTATCAACATAAGAGTTCCAATTGCCAGTCTTAGCGAGTTCGCAGGTACCGGCGAGCGTACCACTCACAGAACCCTTATGGATTTCAACCTTGTTGCCATCGCCCACGTTGGCTGCCTTGATGCGAAGGTTCTGGGCTCCATTACCGAAATCAACGCCAGAAACGCGAATCCAGGATTCCTTGGTAGCAAGCGGAGTCAGCACATGTACAACGGGCTTACCCTTGGTCCAGTCGGTACGGCTGCGCACATTGCGCTGCTTGGAACTGGTGAGAGCCTTGTAGGTATTATAGGGGTCAAAATTCTTGATCTGCTTGGGACCTTCACGGGTAAAGGTCAGCTTGTTCATCTTGTCACCACTCCAGGTGAGTTCATCGATGGACACGCTTCTGTGGTTTTCCTTGTTCGGGCTATTAGTGCACTGGCCCGACTGGGTGCAGGAACCCGGATGTTCATCCGCAGTCACCAAGCGGCGGTCATGGTACACGGCGTACCACTTGCCCTGGAATTCAGCAAAGCCCTGGTGGTTGTTGCCGCCCTCGTTATGAGCATCGGGCACAGCACTGATTCCGGGGATAACCGTACCAACGAACGTGTAAGGGCCCGTAATCTTGTCAGCCATGCCGTAATCGATCACCTGAGGAGGCGTATTGAAACTCAAGTAGTACTTACTCCCCTTCTTGTGGATATAGGGAGCTTCGAAGGAATTCTGAGCACTGACGCGCGTCAGGGAATTCTTGTCGATGGTAATCTTGCCATTGTTTTCGGTAAACTTGATGATGTCCAGGTTGTTGCCATAGGGGCGCTGACCGTTTTCGCCACCGCCGAAAATCACGTAACCCGTGCCGTCATCTTCAATGAAAATTCCCGGATCGAAACAGTGTGCAATGCCGTCGCAGCCACCAATCACGCTGGAGCCATAGGATGCAGCAATGTAGTTCACGCCATGGGTTTCCTTGACGGGGTCGGTATAAGGGCCGTCGATGCTTGTCGCAGTAAGCATACCCACGCCGCTAGCGCCGTTGGGGTAAACGATGTAGATTCTACCCTTATGGACAGCGATACCAGAAGCCCAAGTATTGTTGGGGTAATCCCCAAATTCGCGCTTGGAGCGGAAAACCATGCCGTGGTCGGTCCAGTTTTTCATGTCCTTGGACGTAAATGCATTAAGGCCCACGATATCGTAGTCGTAATTCTTCTGGGGACTGTAGTCATCCACATCGGTCAAGATGTAGAAGGTACTATCGTCGGCTGCAGCCGAAGGGTCTGCCAGGTAATGGTAAGTTGAAATTGGATTATCGGCCAAGCCAAATACGGCAAGGCCAGCCACAAGGCAAGCTGCCTTTTTCCACACCTTTTTGTATTCCATTTATCACTCCATGCAAGGGCCACAACTTGTAGACCCATCCAAAGATAAAACTACCCCTTTTTTATGAAAAAATCCACTTTACAACGACATTGCCATGGATAAATTGACAACGGGGAAATTTTTCTACATTTGAGCCTAATGAACCGTTTTGAACTTCTAAAAACTTCAAAAAAGTCAAAAGCGCGTCTTGGCGTGGTCCATACCGATCACGGCGACGTGACGACGCCGATTTTTATGCCCGTGGGCACCGAAGCGACCGTAAAAGCGGTCACTCCAGCGCAGCTTAAGGACATCAAGGCCGAAATTATCCTTGCAAACACCTACCATTTGTACCTGCGCCCGACAACCCCGCGAATCGCAAAAGCGGGCGGAATCCATAAGTTTATGGCGTGGGACGGCCCGGTTTTGACGGATAGCGGCGGATTCCAGGTGTGGAGTCTGAAGGATTTGCGCAAAATTACCCCCGAAGGCGTGGAATTCAGGAGCATTCTGGACGGTTCAAAGCACTTTTTCAGCCCGGCAAGCGTCATGAACGCCCAGCGCGAAATCGGCGCGGATATCATTATGGCGCTCGACGAGTGCACTCCGTACCCGAGTACCGCCAAAGAGGCCGAACACAGCCTGAATTACACCCTGAAATGGACCGCCGAGGCCATGCAATGGCTTAAGGAACACCCGCCCATTCACGGTTACGACCAGCAGTTCTTCGGAATTATCCAGGGCGGCATGCACAAGAACCTGCGCAAGCAGGCTATCGAGCGCATTGCGGAACTTGGCCCCGACGGCTTTGCCATGGGAGGCCTCTCCGTAGGCGAACCCACCGAAACCATGTACGAAATCGCCGATTTCTGCACCGACATTTTGCCCCAGGACCATGCCCGCTACGTAATGGGTGTGGGCACCCCGTGGAACCTGTTGGAGCTCATTGAGCGAGGCGTGGACATGTGCGACTGCGTGATGCCCACCCGCAACGCCCGCAACGGCATGCTGTTCACAAGTGAAGGCGTTTTGCGCTACAAGGCCGCCCGCCATGCCGAAGAATTCGACAAGCCAGTCGACCCGAATTGCGACTGCTACTGTTGCCGCAACTTTAGCCGCGCCTACCTGCGCCACCTGCACCATGCAGGCGAATCGCTCGGGTTTACGCTGGCAAGCATCCACAATCTGCATTTTTATTTGCACCTGATGCGAGAAGCCAAGCAGCACATCGCCGACGACACCTTCGAGGAATGGAAGAAGGAAAAGTGCGAAATACTCCAACGCGATCTTCAATAACCTGGTAGCATTCCCTTACGGTCTCACTTTTCACAACGTAAAAACGCCTGCATTTTACTGCAGGCGTTTTTATTATTCACAGTTAGAAGAAGCTTAGCGGATGCTGACGCGGGCTGTCTTGGTGATACCGGCAGACTTCACGCGGACAACGTAGTTGCCACGGTTCACGTTTTCAAGAGATACCTGGTGGTTACCGGCAGCATTTTCGACGCGGCTTGCCACGAGGTTACCCATCATGTCGAACACCTGGATGCGGGCCGCGGCAGTAGTCACCACATTCAGCATATTGCCGTTCACCGCAAGCTTGAGGTCGCTTGCAGACTTGCGAGCCATACGAATACCAACGGAACCATCATCTATGCACTTGAGATCATCCACATAGAGGTAGTTAATTTCCGGCTGAAGGTCGAGGCCCTTATAACCAACAACTTCCCAAGCCATCTTCTTTATATTTGCATGATTGAGTTCAACTTCTTTGCCCCAGCCACGCGGTTGCTGGATATCATTCCAAGCAAGAACAACCGTTGTCCATTCTGTAGCATCAGAGAAACCCTTCTGATGATAGGCATAATCCTGCACCTGACCATCAATGACCTTAAAGATGTGCGCACTACCCTTATAGCGGTAAGAAATACCACTACATTTGCTCATATCATAACCCATGGAAGTGTCTGCCATCATATTAAGACCAAGAGCTACGAACGGAGCTTCAGTATAATCAGCCTGTTTCCAGACGACACCAGTAACACCGACAAAACCAGCAGTTCCATTCGACGGGTCGGTTGTACCCGGGAACACAACCACGTAACCCGGGAGTTCCGGGTCGTAGGTATTTGTCATAGAAGACTTTCCACCCGGCACAGAATCATTATAAGCATACCACGTACCAGTCGTTTTAAGAACTTCATCAGCGTCTTCAACATCATCGATGATGAAGAGATCAACAATCGTAGGTTGAGTTGAAGAAGAAGAAGATACTACAGGAACAATCGAGTTCGAAGAAGACGATTCTACAGGAACAATTGCACTGCTTGAAGAAGACGATTCTACATTCTTAGACGAACTAGAAGAAGCAGGCTTTTCACCCCCAGAAATAGCAGTAACGCTAAGACCGTCGCAACGGACATCGTCAATATAGAGGTATTTGTAAGTTGGCTGGTTCACACCAGCAGGTGTTTTTGCCTTACCATTAACTTCCCAAGCCAAACGCTTTGCCTTTCCAAGAGCAGAAGCAAGGGCCGTTATTTGGGGATTTTCCCAGTCATCATGCTGCTTAAGCATGTCCATAGTAAGTTCAAGAGACGTCCAGCTATCAGAAGGAGGAGCCGAATAATAGTGGAAATTATAGTTGGTAATCGAAGAGATTTCTACACGGAAATTATGCGCAGCACCCTTATACTTATAAGAAATCGATTTGCAATTCTTGAAATCGGCAAATTCCGTCGTATCCTTCGTGAAATTAAGACCTATAATTGCATACGGATCCCACTGATAACCACCATTATTCCAGTCACCGGCATCAATATAAATATCTTCCAAGGCGGCTACATATTTAGACGTATTTTCCGAGCCAGCATTTTTCAATTCCGAAGTTTTCTTTAAAACATCATACACACTCTTGCCAAAGTCATTTACAAACTTCGTATTGCTAATAGATGTTTTACCAGTGCCATCTTCCTTTTTCTCGCTACTGGCATCAGTCCAGGCAGACCATTGTCCACCCGTATAAGTGTAATGGTCACCATCTTCAAAGTCATCAATAAAATCTGTTTGCGCTCCATTCGCTACACCCGTAGAGAAGCCGTCGTCAGAAGTCTTTGATCCAACGTAGTTCTCCAACCCACAATCGCTATAGGAGTGAGAACCGGAAGTAAGTATATCCTTTATCCAATTTCCCGAAGAAGTATACTTCAAACCATCGGTAATAATATTGGTGCTAAATGCAGCAGACGTTTCCGATTTAGCAGATGCAGACCAGTTTGCCCAGGAAATATTATTCTGAGCCATCCAATTTACCCAGTTCTGACTTTCGCTTGTATTCGGCTGACCATCACCTTGCGCATTTACAGTACCCCATTCAGAAGCAAAAACCGGGACGCCGGCGTCCAATGCTTTTTGAGCATTTGAGGCATAATCGCCACTCTGCGGATGAGACGCGGCATAGAAATGAAGCGTACATGCAAAATTATTCTTAGGATCCTGAATACCGGCATTTGCGCAATCATTCGGCTGGCTGGACCATCCCGGGCTACCCACAAGCACAAGGTTATCGGAACCGGCATCGCGAATAGCCTTAATCACAGCATTCGCATGGGAGGCTACATTACTCATGCTCGCCCCATTCGTCGGCTCATTCCAAACTTCAAAAATCACGTTGTTCGTCTTACCAAATTCCTTTGCGGCCCAAGTAAAGAAATCCTTGGCTTTTTCCGTATAAGCATTATTAGCCGTTTCAACGTGCCAGTCAATAATGATATAAATATCGTTTTGCACGGCAGAATAGACCATGCTCTTGACGCGAGCCTTCTGGTCATTTTCACCATCTCTTACATAGAAACGCCTATTACTGGATTCATTACTGCCGCCATCCTTTTCATCAACGCCCAAGGCAAAGCGGATAACTTCTATCCCCATATCCTGCACCATAAGATTCAGGGCGTTTGCAGAATAGAAATCAGAAGCCTCACGTTCTGCGGAACTCCAGAAAAGGCTCATGCCTTTTACCTGAACAGCCTTGTCTGCATATTGTGGGCAGCTGCCGACAAGCTGTCCCTTATTGTTGATTTTGGTAGCCTTAAGTTCACCATAAGTGCTTACGGGGCCAACCCTGCTTGCACTGACAGCCATGGCGGACACCGCAGCCATAGACAAAATCGCAAGAATTTTTTTCATTCTGCACCTTTTTGGTTTATGTGAAACCAATCCCTTTTCTTATCCCGAAAAAAAAATAGTAATGAAACACTTCTTTTTCTTGTAATATTTTGTTAGTGTCTTTTTCAGCCCAATAAACACGTTGACCTTTAACATCTTTTTACAAAAAAGAAAGTCCCACCCGAAGGCAGGACTTTCTCCATTGTAAAATTTCAAACACCTCTATTTTACAATTATTCTACGGACTTGCCCTTTTCCACTGCTTCGGCAAGGGACATGCCCGTAAAATCTTGAGCGCTGAACCAGCGACCACTCTTCTTGTCATCGAGCATGACAGACACCATGGAACCCGGAATTACGCTTTCGGGAGCGTTAGGAGCGTTGGGGCCACCGAGATCCGTGCGCAACCAACCCGGATCCATCACATTCATCATGACATCGGTACCGTTCAACTTGCAGGCGAAATCCTTGACAAATTTTGTCAACGCAGCCTTAGCGCAAGCGTACGCCATGAGTTCAGGTTCGTTGGCAATACCGCTTGTGGTAAGCTGCATACGGCCAAAACCGCGCTTGATCATGCCCGGCAAGAAATGGTAAGCAATCTTGATCGGAGCAAGGAAGTTCACGGCGAGAGCCTGATGAAAGTCTTCCATGGTATTGGTCAGATAATCGGTAAAGTAATGGCTCATGAGGCCCGCATTGTTGAACACGATATCGACCTGCACGCCCCAGCTATCGATTTCTGCAAGGGCGGCATCGATTTCGCAAGCGACTTCAAGGTTGCAACCTACAGCGCGACATTCTACACCATACTTTTTGATTTCGGCCATCACCGGTTCTGCATGGGACTTGTCGCGACCCTGCAGAATAATGTTGGCACCGAGTTTTGCCATTTCGATAGCAGTGAGTCGGCCTACTCCGCGGCAGCCGCCGGTAATCAAGGTCCATTTGCCCTTAACGTCAATCATAAGTCATCCTTTTGTGTTTTACGAGGGGTACCCCACCCTCTCGGTTTATAGGTATAAAGATAAACTTCAACGATACAAAAAGCACCATTTTTTCCAAGAAAACTGTATACAGAAGTAAAAAACAAGAGGAGAAGCCCGTTCATCCCCGTCAAGCGAGGACAGGCGTCGGGCATGACAAAGAGCGAAAAAGCTAAATTTGTTCCAAAAATTGAAAGGTAAATGTATGAAAAGCTCTAGAGACAACTGGGGTTCGAAACTGGGTGTGATTCTCGCTGTCGCGGGTTCCGCCGTCGGACTCGGCAACTTTTTACGTTTTCCAGTACAGGCAGCCACAAACGGTGGTGGCGCATTCATTATCCCGTACCTCATCGCCTTCCTGCTTTTGGGCATTCCTCTTTCGTGGATGGAATGGACGCTTGGCCGCGCAGCCGGTAACAAGCACCACGGCACCGCTCCGGGCGGATTCCACTACATTCTGAACAAGAAACCCTGGGCCAAGCATCTCGGTTCGCTCGGGCTCTTGCCCCCGCTGTTCATCAGCTTCTACTATATCTTTATCCAGTCTTGGATTCTGGCGTTCACCTACTACTCTGCCACAGGCAAACTGATGGAAGTGGTCGCCGGCGGTTACGAACCGATGAAGGAATTCTTCGGCAACTACATCATGCTGAACACCAAGATTGGCCCGGTTCCTGCCGCCATTCTCTTCTTCTTGATTACGTTCGCCTGCAACATGGGGCTCCTGTCGTTCGGCGTGCGCAAGGGCATTGAACGCGTGAACAAGATTACCATGCCGATTCTTTTGATCATGGGCATTATCCTTGTGGTGCGCGTGCTTACCATTAGCGATATCGGTAAGGGCCTGGCCTTCGTGTGGAATCCGAACCTTTCTGAAATTCTTAACCCCGCCGTTTGGCTTGCCGCCTCCGGCCAGGTATTCTTTACCATGAGCCTCGGTATGGGCATCGTCTTCTGCTACGCCAGCTACCTGAAGCCCAAGGAAGACCTGGTGCTTTCGTCCTTGACTGCAGGCGCCACCAACGGTTTTGCTGAAATCATTTTGGGCGGCACCATCGTGATTCCGATGGCCGTACTCATTGCCGGCAACAATATTGAAGAATGCGCGAAGCTCGGCACCTTCGGCCTCGGTTTCCAGACTATGCCGTTCGTATTCGGCCAGTTGCCGTTCGGCGGATTCTTCCAGACGCTTTGGTTTGCGATGCTCTTTATCGCAGGCGTCACCAGCGCCATTTCGATTATCCAGCCGCTTATCAGTTTCTGCGAAGATGACTTGAAGTTTAGCCGCAAGGGCTCCATTACCGCCACCGGTACAGTGACCTTCTTGGGAGGCCTTGTGGGTATCTTCGGCCTTGCCGCAGGCGCGGTCGATGAGCTCGACTTCTGGGGCGGAAGCTTCTTACTCGTGGTTCTCGGCACAATCCAGGCATTCATCTTCTCGTTCGTGCTCGGTCGCCGCAAGTCCGACGTGATTGGCGAAGACGGCAAGCCGGAAAGCGAAGCTTTCGCCTTGATGAACGACGGCGCCGCCCTGAAACTCCCCCGCTTCTTTAGGCCGATCATTATGTACGTGTGCCCGATTTACCTGGCAGTCGTGCTGGTCGCCTGGATGATTCACGACGGCATGGGCGTGCTCCTGTTGAGCAACGTTCCCGCCGATGCCAAGGTGACCTTCCTCGGTAGCGAATTCTCGCAGATTGGCTTTACCTGGGGCGTTCGCGGATTCCTGCTCGCCCTCGTGGTGCTTTTGAACATTGCCATCTACTACGCCTGGAAGGTGAACGGCCCGGCCAGAAAGACAACCGTTCTCCACAAGCAGAACATGACTGTCGGCGATTCCGACAACGAGGAGGCATAACATGGAATTTTCTACTAGCGGCCTGATTTTTATGGTCCTTTCGTGGGCCGGCATTATCGGGATGTGCACCTTCTGCTTCTACAAGGTGTTCAAGAAGAAATAGTTGGTAGTCGGCAGAATGCAGTTTACAGTACAAAGTTCTGCTGAGCAGCGAACTACGTTCTAAGATATTTTACTGAGGAATCATGAAACTTACGAAGTACCAGAGTTCCATTGCGTACCTGATTTTTGTTTTCTGTAGCATTTTTGTGCAAATGGGCTTGTTTGTTCATTTCCAGCGGTGGCTTTCGTTCTCGTTCGAGGGGTCTGCCTTCTGGTGGCGCAGCATGCTGTTGCAGGTAGCCATTTTTGCACCGAGCATCTTTATGCTCCCGGCAGCGAGCTACTTTGCGGGCCGATTCCACAAGGGTCACGTCATGGCGTGGTCCTCGGTGGGAATGCTTGCCTCGGTAATTGCAGTCGTTGTCTGCTATGTGGCGGGCGCCGAATGGGTTGCCTACGGGCTTCTTGGCTTGTACGGTATTTTTCTTGCCGTACTCAGTCCGGCAAAGCTTGGCATTATGAAAGAGATGGTCGAAAGCGAGGACTTGGTCAAGATTAACTCTTGGTACATGGCCCTTTCAGTGCTCGGCACCGCGACCGCGGCCTTCTTTGCCATGGGACTTTCGGGCAGGCCCGATTCCCCCGTAAGCATTGACCTTACATTGTGGATTTACCTTGGCTTGAGCGTCGTGACAACCATTGCCGGTTTTTGCATCAAGGTCGGCGAAAGGCATGACAACCTAAAAATGCGCTCCCCCATGCGCAATTTCTCGGCCACCTGGAGCCACCCGATTGTACGCCTTTCGATTCTCGGTCTTGCCGCCTTCTGGGGCGTGACTCAGATTTTCTTGATCTTGATTCAGAACATGACCGACATGCTGAACACCGCCGTGATTCCGGTTTCGATGTTCATCGTGACCGCGGGCTACGTGGTCGGCGCCTTCTCTGCAAGCAAGGCTTCGAAGGGCTTTGTGGAAACGGGCTTGATTCCGTTCTCCGCAGCAGCTTCCGCCATTACCATGTTCGCCCTTCCGCTGGTACAAAACGGCTGGATTCAAGCGCTTCTGTACGGTGTGATTGGCTGGTGCGCCGGTTCCGCCTTCGTGATTTTGCGCACCGTGATCCAAAGCTTTACGCGCCCCGATACCGCAGGCCGTATTCACGCTGTGGCAAACGCAATCCAGATGGCATTGCTCGTGCTGATTATGGGCGGTCAGACCCTGCTCTTAATCTTTACGCCGATTACGCTTGATTACTGCTTCATGATTTTGGCAGTGATTCTTGCACTCTGCTTTATTGCAAACCTCAAGAACAATCCGATGGCCCTGTTGCGTGCAGCGCTCCGCTTTGCTTTCTTCTTTGTATTCCGCTACAAAGTGAAGGTGATGGGCGTGCAGAACATTCCTGAATCGGGTCCGGTTCTTTTGGTGGGTCCGCACTTCAGCTTTATCGACTGGGCTGTGCTCCAGATTGCATCTCCTAGACCGCTCCGTATCGCAAGCAACCGTAACACCTTTGCCGACTGGTACCAGCGCTGGTTCTTCCACGGAAACTTCTTGATTAGCATTAACCGCCGCGATCCGGCGCCCGCTATGGAAGAAATCCACAAGGCACTCTTGAACGGTGAAGCCGTCGTGATTTTCCCGGAAGGCGAAGTGTCAAAGACTCCGTTTGTGTCGACCTTTTCGCTGGACTATTCCAAGGCAATTGAAGGCACCGAAGCTCCGATTATCCCATTCTACATTCAAGGTCTTTGGGGCAGCCGCTACAGCCACGCCAGCGAAAGCGTGAACCGCCCGCAGTCCTTCAACCGTATCATCAGCGTCGGTTTCTCGAAGCCACTACCGACGAACGCGACCGAGAAAGAAATCCGCCACGACCTGGAACTTTTGGATACCGACATTTGGAACATTGCCATGGACCATTCCGCTTCCATTGTTCCGCTGTGGTTCAAGGCCATGCGCAAGCGTCGTAGCCGCATGATTTTGATTGACCCCGCCGGCAACCATGTGAACGGTTACGGAATGATTCGCCTGTGTCACTACCTCGGTAAAGTGATCAAGTCTGCCACCAAGAACGACAAGAACGTGGGCTTCATGATGCCCACCAGCCGCGACGCCGCTCTCGGCATCATGTCTATTCTCGGTACCGGCAAGACGACGGTGAACCTGAACTACTCCGCTCCGGTGGATACGATTCTCGGATGCATCGAGAAGGCCGACCTTACCACCGTGGTTACGACCCGCCCCTTCTTCGACAAGCTTTGCGGCAAGAATCCGGCCTTCGGCCAGATTGCCGGCAAATGCCAGATGATTTATCTGGACGAAGAAGAAGCCAAGATGTCGACGGTTTGCCGTTTTGTTTCGGCATTCATTATCCGTGCGTGCCCGGCCGCCATTTTGCGCCGTCTGTGGTTTACCTCGGCTAAGCTCGAAGACGACGCCGTGATTCTGTTCAGCTCGGGTTCCGAAGGCACGCCGAAGGGTGTTGAACTCACCCATAAGAACGTGATTTCCAACGCCCAGCAAGGCGACCACATTATCAAGCTGCGCCGTACCGACGTAATGACCACCTTGCTCCCGCTATTCCATTCCTTCGGCTTTACCATGACCTTCATGATGCCGCTGCTGGATGGCGTGCCCATGGTGCTTTGCCCGGATCCGACGGACATCAAGACGCTCGCCCGCGTGTGCGCCCAGTACAAGACCACCATTATGATGGGTACACCCACGTTCCTGCGTGCTATTGCCATTAACCGCTGGGTTCACCCGATGTGCTTGGATTCTCTGCGCTACATTATTGCCGGTGCCGAAAAGCTCCGCCCCGAAATGCGCGAAACCTTCAAGCTCAAGTTCGGTAAGGATGTTTACGAAGGCTACGGTTGTACGGAACTCACTCCGCTTGCCACCTTGAACGCCCCGAACGTATTGCTAGACGACTTCTTGACCATGGAAAAGTGCAGCGACAATTCCAGTATCGGTATGTCGGTACCGGGAGCTATTTGCGCGATTATCGATCCGGAAACCAACGAATTCTTGCCGCAGGGTGAAGAAGGCATGTTAGTGGTGACAGGCCCGCAGGTGATGAAGGGTTACTTGAAGGACAAGGAAAAGACCGACGCCGTGGTCATCAACATCGATGGCCGTCGCTGGTACAAGACAGGCGACAAATGCACCATCACACCTGACGGATTCGTACAGATTCTCGGCCGCTACAGCCGCTTCGCCAAGCTCGGTGGCGAAATGATTTCGTTGACGGCCGTGGAACTGCGCATTGCAGAATCCAAGGTCATGGAAGATTGCGAATTCGCCGTTACAGCCGTACCCGATTCCGCCAAGGGCGAAAAGATCGTGCTCCTGGTCAAGGGCAACGTGAACGCCGAAGACGTTTCTCGCAACCTCCGCAAGGCAGGCATTCCGCCGCTCATGCAGCCGGGCGCCGTATTTGTGGTAGACAACATTCCGAAGCTGGGTTCCGGCAAGTGGGACTTCAACGGAATGAAGAAGATGGCCTTGGAGCTAGTCGAAAAGAAAGCATAAGTTCCCATTAAAACAGCAATTACACGGCAATTTATACAGAATGTGTAAATTGCCGTTCTTTTTTGCAGATAAAATTGTATATTAATGGGGCGAAAAAAGAGCAAGGAGTCTATATGGAACAAATCGTTAAAAAAGTTAAAGAACTGGGATTGACGCTCCCCAAGTGCCCCGCACCGCTCGCCGCCTATGTACCAGCCACTCGTAATGGCGACACCATTTATGTTTCGGGCCAACTGCCCTCGATTAACGGAGATTTCTCTGCATTCTGCGGCTCCGTCCCGACAGAAGTTTCTGTTGAAAAGGCCGCCGAAGGCGCCGCCATCTGCTTGATGAACAATATTGCCGCTGCAGCAACACAGCTTGAAGAAGGCGAAACCCTTAGACTCGTGCAGATGCAAGGCTTTGTGCAGTCTGCCGCCGGATTCCACGAACAGCCCGCCGTACTGAACGGCGCCAGCGAACTTGCCGTGAAGATTTTTGGCGAAAACGGAAAGCATGCCCGTACGGCAGTGGGCGTATCGAATTTGCCCAAGAATGTGGCAGTCGAAATCAGCTGCACGTTCCAAGTTTTAAAGGCAGAAGCCAAGTTCAACGGCCGTTATGGCTGGATTGAAGGCTAAAAAAGTCATTTTTTTATAAAAACTACCCTTTTCAAGACCCTTTCGTCCTCCGAAAGGGTCTTTTCATTCAAACTTCACCACAAAAACACACGATTTACTTTATCCAAAATTCAAAATTTTACAAACTTACACTAAAAATACACCGATTTCCAGAGACACAAACAAAGATTTTTTCAAAAACATGTCAAAAACGAGCAAACTTTTTAGAACACAAGGTATAAAAAATCACAACTTTTCAAAAAATCTTAAAAATTTTTGGATATTTTAGAGAAAATCTCTTGCCACTAGGGGGTATTCGTTCTATATTTCAGCCATATTTTTAAAACAAGAACCTAATTTAGATAGGAAAAGTTATGGCAAATTCTCCATTAAGTGGCGCAGA
>JAEEGH010009299.1_pt1 | contig 22955 bp, 22 predicted proteins | sample 9134181 | NCBI WGS metagenome assembly JAEEGH01 (sample SAMN16246544, study PRJNA631951) | gut metagenome | biome: gut microbiome; feature: rumen; material: DP-attached | host: Bos | place: Iran: Karaj | collected 2018-10
GAATGAGGGGCAAAAGTCGCGGAATGAGGGGCAAAAGTCGCGGAATGAGGGGCAAAAGTCGCGGAATGAGGGGCAAAAGTCGCGGAATGAGGGGCAAACACTTTTTAACAGTTGTTTGTAAGTAGTTGATAATTAAATCTTTATAAGGTATTTTTTGAGAGGCAAAAAAATCCTTATATTATATTTATATTATTTTTAAATTATCTCCAGATTACTTTTAAAAATAATACGGGAAAAATCACTTTTTTTGCCCTTGGTGGGCAGAGTGATTTTCCCCTTTAGTTGTTTGGAGAATAAAATTAAAGGGAAATAACAGAAACATTCTCGTCACTTTACCAGATTAACCCATCAGCTTCGGTGTGCCGTCATGTTCTTTTTCCCTTTAGTTTTGCCCCCATTTTTCAATGTTCAAACGACTTACGTCGCGGATATACTTCATTATCTGCCCTGCAGAGACTTCGGATCCGTCCTGGGTGTGTTGCTTTAGCTCTTCAAGCAAAGCAGAGAAGTTCTCACGCTGTGAGAAGGTTCTTATGTGTGGTAGGTTCGTGGACTCCTTGATATAATCACCCAGTTTGGGAAAACGTGGTGCTATACTCTCCAAATAATTCTGCAGTTGCTGAAAGTTGTTCTGATTAGGGAGAGGAAAAGGTATAGACCTTGACGGCTGAGAAGAGACTGGTGTCTGAAGCCTGCTCTTGAAAGCCTGAAATTTTTTCTGATATTCGTAATTGGCAGGAGCTGCTTTTGACCAAGCCTCAAATTCAGCAAGCACGCTCAGATCGTTTTCCACCTGACGGAGAATAACAGCTTCGGTAGCTTGGGAGGGTACTGAATACATCCATAGAATGCTTCTCATGGCACGCTTACGCTCTTTATCGGTGGAGTTGGTAAGGCGAAAGACGATGCTACTGTCTTTAACAAGTGGACGTACCATCTTCCAGTTGCTACCATACTGAATAATGGCAGCAGCTATTTTCGCTGGTTTCATTTCCGTTGCGCCAAAGCGAGAAAGATACCATTCAAGGTGTATGTCTTTGCAGACTACCTTTGAACCTCGTTTTTGCAGTTCCTCGTTTACCGGTGAGTGGAAATAAATAGGTTGACTCTTCAGGAAGAGCTGCCTTTGCAGCTTCTTCACTGTTAGAGTCCAATCTGAGTTGTATTTTTTTATTTCCCTTATGTCGGCATCGGTAAGAGGAACTGGTGGGAGGAAAGAATGTATTTTTTTTTGCAATTCGTCGAGCAGCTCAATGGCTCTTCGGCTATCACCGGAAAGAATGCCTTTTCCTGACTTCAGTGAATTATACACCTCACTTGGTGTCAGGTGGCAAAGTTTCTGCAACTGCTGCAGGGAAAATTCTTTGACCTCTCTATTCACTGAAATGGTGACGCGCTTTGAGGATGTGGCTGCATCGGGACGCTTTATTTTCTTGACTCTTCTCTCCATTTTTTCTTTAAATATTTTTCAGGTGCAAAGTTACATAATTTTTTAAAATCTTCCTGACTCTTTTCAAGTTTTTTTCTTGAATGCTATAAAAAAATAAAGTTGTACGCGTGCGTGCGCACGTTAATAAACTATAATTATATATATAACTTGTACGGAAAACGATAAGATTTTCGTACATTTGCAGCGAAAAACTTCTGACTGCCAAAATATGTACTGTTGCCAGTTGGACGTTTGTCATACATTTTTGCAAGCAAAAAAGTATTCAAACGAACTGGCTAATACGTCGCAGGCTCGTATTAGATGAGGGGTATGTTCGCAGGCTCCCATGTGAAAAATTTATTATTAAAACAATTTTGAAAATGCAAGACACCATATATAGATTCAATGCCGATTCATACATAAAAATATATGAACCTGAAAAGGCTTTCTATGAAGCCGTAATTTCGGTTGCTGACAAAGGCAGTAGAAAAACAGAATGGCATCCTGTTTCAGTTGGTACTGTATGGATTACGGAAGGCCCGAAAGAGCATCAGATACACATTCCTGTGACGGAAGAAGGAATGAGAGAATACACCTTAAATTTCCCGATAACAAAGGAGGAATATCGAAAGTTCCAGGAATATAAAGGTGATAAGCGTAGGCTTAACCTTGTGGCAAAGGTGGCGAAAGGAAAACTAAAATATAAAAACCTGAAAAAAACCGAGAAGGTGGAGGTACGCCTGAACGCTCGCCAAATGCAGTTATTGAATAGAAATGCTGAATTATGCGGCCTTACAACATCTGCATACGCACGACAGTTGTTAGAAGGAAAGCATCCGAGAGCTGCCTTTACCGATGCCGAGGCAAGAAAAATAGAAGAGCTAATCAAACTTCGTTCTGATATGCTGAATTTCTATAACGCATCAAAAGCAGAACTCGCAAAAATCCCCCGTGAACAACGAACAGCATTTATAGTCTTAGGTCTCAGCTATAAAAGTTTCCGAGACTATATCCGGGCATCTCTAATCATGCTCGACAAGATGATAGGTGATGAATACAATGAAAAAAAAATGCTCGAATATTACGAGGCAAATCATAAAGGAGGAAATAGAGAATGAGTGGAATAATAAAGGTTGAACCAATCTCAACCAGTCATGCGCACAATGCCATTGAATATACAATGGCAAAAGATAGAGCAGATAAGGAAAAGCCTGAAATACTTCGGCTCAACCATATAGATATGGGAGATTTAACCTTTTCTGACCCTACACCGAAAGACGTATGGAACCTGATGAAAACACACCAGGCTAAATACCGTTTTCAGCGAAGCGAAATGTTTGTCCGGGTGGAGCTTTGTCCTCCGATGGAGAAATGTCGTGACTGGAACAATGATCAGTGGCAGGAATGGCTCGATGGTTGTCTGCGTCACCTTGACGACAAGAATAACTATTACCGCAAGCAGCTTATCAAAGACAAGGACGGAAAGCCTAAACTTGATAAGGATGGGAAAAAGCGATATCGAACTATCGGAAAGCCTTTCAGATTTCAGGATAGCCAGTATGTTGCCTGCATACACCGTGATAGTGGCAAATGGCATGTTCATCTTATCGCTAATCGTGTAACAATGGATGGGGAATGTATGGATATGCATAAGTGTCATGAACGAGCTATAAAAGCATCAGATAACTATGCCGACGAACTGGGGTGGAAACATACCAGTGAATACGAAAACCAACGCAAGGCACGAATATATAAGGATGCTTTGAATGTGCTGAAAAGCATGGATGCGTTTAATCTCGATGAATACTTCAAAGGTATGAGAAGTAAAGGCTGGGTTGTTCGACCTAACACCCCGGACTCTAAAGGAGTGATACATGGATATTCCGTCGGGGAATATGTTAATGAACAGGACAATACTCCACTAATGTACAGAGCATCGAAGCTTGGGTATGGTGACGCGCTGACCATGAAAAATTTGGAAAGAACCTGGAATAAGGTTCATGGTGACACCCATACCGAAGTGTCTCTGCAGACAAAACCTGTTCAGGAAGAGCGGACTGCGCCCAGCAAAACGAATGCTACGGCAGAACCGGCTATTACCTATGAATATGAAGGTAAGACGTTTGAGATACCGGTTATCATTGACTCTTATATCCGTGAGAACATAACCTTACCAGATATTTCGGACTATGAAGATGAAGAGATAGACGGTGAGGATTATCAGCCAGAAATCCCTACGGAGAATGATATAGCAGAGACAGCTGCTGCCATCTTCACGGGAGCAATGAAATTGCCTCTTGAAATCGTAGAAGATTTATTGTCGGCTGAACCTTCCGGCGGTGGCGGAGGAGGCGGTGGCAGTAGCTGCGATGATGATGATGATGAATGGAAGGATAAGGCAAGACGAGCAGCGAGATATGCAAGCGGCATTCATACCCCGAAACATGGTTCAAAGAAAATAAAATCTGCGAGAAGAAGAAGATAATACATATATTAAATATTAAATAATAAATATTATATAATATGAGAAACAATTACGAGGACGATGATGAATTGGAACTGGTGCCTGAAGGCAATCAGAACCATAAGCCGATGACTTCTGGAAATACCTCTCCGGAAGAGGAGAAGATAGAAAAAATAATGTCTCTTTATAATAAACTTGAGGATCTTTATAATAAACTTGAGGATAAAGAGAAGAAAGTCAATGCTAAGGCTGATGAACTGGTAGAGAAGATGCAGAATATATACAATATTCAAAACGCATTGGACGAACAAGTAAAGTCCCTAAATCCAAACGTACACAAGATTTCAACTGAAATAGAGAAGTTCAGAAATGACGTTTCATCTGATTTTTCCAAAGGTTATAGGTTGTCAGAGAAAAATAAATCGGAATTTGATAAAACACTTAAAGGTATTGCTGATAATCTTATATTACAAGTAAAAAACGAAATTAGCGAAGGAATAAAGAATGGGATAAAGGACGGTCTAAAAGAATATAAAGAGAATCTGAAACAAGTGAGAGACCAGTTCACGAAAGAAAAAAATTTTTTAAATAATCAAATAGAGGAACTGGCAGGCAGATATTCTGAGTTGAATGATAAATTTATCGTTCCTACAAAATTATTCGGTATAATTACAGTTATATCAGTATTTATCATTCTGTGTGGAAATATATATTTCTTCAAACATGTTGATGTAGATTTCCAATATGCGATGGCAGCAGCCATTATATTGTTTTTGATTGCTGTTGCGGTAGATATTTTAGGTGGTATAGGTGAAGGCAAAAATATAAGGCAGCAACCTGTAAAATTAAACTTACAACAGGTCTCGCATTGGATTTTTGTGATAATTGTCTCGGTGATTTGGATTGCCGTAGGTTTTTTCTGCGATTATCACACTGAATATCTTGATGTGTTAGCTTATTTGTACCCTATATCTATAGCAACCAATTTTTTATTATCAGTCGGGAACTATATTCTGTTAAACGTCATGAGGCGGAGTTAAAATGGAAGAGGATGTGTTTTGAGAGACACATCCTCTAATTTTTTTCCCTTTTGTTCCGTAGAGTTATACCTTCCATCTGAAGGTATTTGTAAACTGTGTTTCTTGACAGAATGCCAGTAGTGCGCATGATAGCCGATACACTGTTGCCGTTGCGGTAAAGCTGAGCACACATCGACGCACGTTCCGGCTTCGGCTGCTTCGGCCTACCAAAACGAACCCCTTTTTTCTTAGCCTCTCTCCTACCCTCTTCAGTGCGTTCCTTAATCAGGTCACGTTCAAATTCAGCAAGGCTGGCAAAGATATGCAGTACCAGCTTCCCTGTAGTGCTGCAGGTGTCGATGTTATCCTTCAATGATACCAGGTTAACTTTTTTCTCCTGCAGCTGCTCGATAATATCAAGCAAATCCTTCAGTGACCTCCCTAATCTATCCAGCTTGTAAATAACCAGGCAGTCACCTTCACGGAGGTACTGCATACACTCCTGCAGCTGTTCCCGATGGGCGACACCACTCACCTTCTCCGAATAGATTTTCTCACATCCTGCATCGGTGAGCGCAGTCTGCTGTATATCAAGGTGCTGTCCTAAGGAACTCACACGGGCATAACCTATTTTCATACTATGTATAATTAAATCCTATTTGGTAAAACTCCATTTTTATACACTTGTGCAAGTTCTGAATCCCGCTGTTTTGGGCGCAGTCCGCTATGTTCACCTAACTCCTAAGTTTTTTGAACAGGTTCAAGATTGAATGGAATATAGGTTGACAACCAAATTTTTCCCTCTATTATTTTGTTAGTCTCGAATATCTCATCTCCCTTGTCTGTGTGTACCCAAATATCACAGGCTCCAATAGTCTCTTTGATAAAACTTAATGCACAATAATCTATCTCATCGGCATTCTCAAAGAATATTCTCACCTCAATTAAGTTTTTATTTACGCCTCCCAACTCAGGCATAACCTTACAAACAATATCATGCAGCCCCCCTAATTCTTCATCTGTTAGCATCATTTGTATGGTGTCAGTAAGACGTTCTATAGACTCATTAAATCCTTCTTTGATTTTGATAAATCTTTCAAGGTCTTCTTTCAGTTTCTTTTCCATAATTATTATTTTTGATTACTAATAGCTTGCATAAGCATATCCACCATCGGATTATTCTCCTTGCCGGTGATATTCAGGGCCTCGCCCTCTGCAGTCTCGAAGATAACGCTGGGTGCTGCACCGGCGGCAGCAGCTTCCTCCAGAAAAGCTAACGTCTCTTCCTGACTCTTACCGTGGCCGATGAATGCTGACATGATACATGCCATCACGTCGGTCTTGAAACCTTTGTCACGGAGCTGCTGGAGGTCACCTTTATCCGGCTTGATGGTGGCTATGTGATATTTGATTACCATCTGGCCACCCACCTCATTCCAGAGGTCGAGCAGTTCCACCTCATAGGGATTTACTGTTTTTTTCTTTGCCATATTTATTTTTTGAAATTGTTACAAATTCAAACTGAAACTATCCCGCGCTGCACAATAGCCCGAAAACATCTGACAGTTACCTCTACGTCGGCTGCTGACTGGTGCCAGTCGATATCCGCAGTGTTTATTTTAAGAGCTGCAGCCAGTTCGCTGAGCCTTGGCCACTTGTATTCATCATAATAACCAGGAAGAGCACAGAAATCTGTCATCCTGTGCATGGTGTCCCATAGTGGCTGTGCCATGTTTATCTTCACCTGCTCTCGTCTCGCTTCGACTAAAACAAACATTCTGTCGAAATTGCCATTGTGCGCAACCAGTAAATCGGCATCGGTAAGAACCGATGCAAACTCTTCTAAGGCTGCTGCTTTATTCGATGTTCCAAGCTCTGCTAACCTTTCCTTCGTGAGTCCGTTCACGTTAATTGCTTCACTTGTTACGCGCCTTTCGTCTGATGGCCAGTCGAAATAGTATGTCTTTTCACTTACCTTCTGGAGCTTATTGTTAAGAACCTGCCAGGAGAGTGACAAGATAACATTCCGCAGGTATTCGACACCTGATGTTTCCGTGTCGAATACTACAATCTTATTTACTCTGGATAGAAAGTCCTTCCAAGACTCCTTGTAATCACTCATAATCAAAATGAGTTTTTTTTATAGCCCTTCAGAGCATCCTCGATGTGGGTACTTCGCTCACCAGGTCAGAGGAAAATTCTCTGAAGGACTTAATTATGTTAATTCTTGATAGAGTTTGAATAGCTCTGCCACGCATTTGCTTTCCGTCATTGTCTTGACATCAAAGCCGTATGCCTCCATGACGGCACGGTCATTAGCCTGGTGTGCTTTACGCAATTCTGGTGGCATTGAAACCTCGTCATAAAGGTCGGCTAAGCTGCTATCAGGGTAAAGAGCACGTGCATCAAGTATTGCTTGTGCAGTCTGCTCTATCTTCGCTTTTTGTGTTTCAGTAGGTGATGGCCATGGGAAATTGTTATAAACTATCACGCTTGAATAGCTGTAATCACTTTTCAGACGGCCACAAACAACGCGCATCCATGCCATGTGAACATTACTCTCCAATACACCAAAATGATATATTTCAGCGTCGGGGATTACTTTTAGTTTATTTGTACATACAATATCTGGTGTCAGGAAATCCATAGGTACATATCTCCTGTTCTGGGATGACACTTCAGGAATTGCTATAAAACTGGAATCTGGCTGATTGATTTCTGCAAACAGTGTTGGAAATTCTGCCAGTTTATTAGTTTGCTTTCGTGTACTATCAAGTCTAAACTTTCTTACTCCTTCAACAGCTTTGCGAATAGGTTCAGACTTTGCTATTATAGCAGGGTCTGCACCCTTTAACCATAGACAGTATCTTTTCTTGTTGTGCAAAAACTCTTCAGAACCAAGAATTGGATGAAACAAAGGTTTCGTCTCTGGAGGTATTGTGATAATATGCTGTTATTCTTCTGCCGAATAATTACTGAGGAATCCTCCATCGCGAGGGATGCTTCCAAGAATCATTTTTGGAACATCGCAAAGAGGCTGCAGTCTTGTTTCTATGAAAATATTTTGTGCATCAATTAAATAACCATTGATATTGTTTGCTCTTATCTGTTTCTCACCATCATAAATTATCTTATTTGAGCATCCGACAGAAGAGAAACCTACAATAACACAATGAACATGTGCTTTCATACTGGCTTCACTGCTCCAAGTGAAAGTTCGGTAAGCAAAATCTATATGGATGCCGAATAATTCCTTTAGAGGTTTCCATATAGACGCAACCTGTTCACCTTGACATATTGAGTTGGTCGATACCAAAGCAGCCTTGATACGAGTATGCTGCATCAGTTCTGCTGCCTTATAATACCAACCTGCAACATAATCAATTTTTCCTGCAGTTTTAAATGTTTTGCCATTTCCATCAAGGAATACGCTTAGAATATCGCTTTTCTGCTCGTTATTTTGATATGCGTAGCCGATGAACGGAGGATTACCGATGATGTATGAGAGCCTATCCACTGGTACAATAGAACTCCAGTCAATGCGCAGCGCATTTCCCTCAGTAATATTGGTGTAAGTCTTCAGAGGCAGGAAATTATCTTCAAAACTGATAATTTTCTCTGTCTCAGCCATCATCTGAGCCTCACTTATCCAAAGTGCGGTGGTGGCTACAGTAACGGCAAAGTCGTTTATCTCTATGCCGTAGAATTGACCGATGCCGACCTTGATGGGATTAACTGTATCCATTCCCAAGAATGTCTGTCCGTGATGTCTGGCACGGATAACCTCATTCTCCAATCTACGAAGCGAGAGGTAGGTTTCCGTGAGGAAATTGCCACTGCCACAGGCAGGGTCAAAGAAAACCTGACTGGCAAGTTTTCCTTGAAAGGCATCCAACTTCTTGTTCCTGGTCTTTTCTACTTTATCTTCAAGAATAGTTTCAAACTCTGCCTTGAAATCATTCATAAAGAGAGGGTCTATCACCTTGTGGATATTCTCGATGGAAGTATAGTGCATACCTCCTGAACGTCTCGTCTCAGGATTGAGAGTGCTTTCAAATACTGCACCGAAGATAGTAGGTGAAATCTCACTCCAATCAAAATCAAGACTGGCATTGTGAAGCAGTGTTTGCCTTAGTTCTTCTGTAAATTGAGGTATTTCTATTTGCTCTGCAAACATACCACCATTGGTGTATGGAAATGCCTTCAAATCTTCCATCAGATAGCGGCTACGTTTATCTGTCGGTGTATTTAGAACCTCAAACAGTCTGATAAGCGCATTACGCATATCAGCTGCGTCATATTTGGAGAGATAATCATGGAACTGGTCTCGGCTGAATATGCCAGCATCTTCGGCATAGAGACAGAATACAATGCGAACACATAACACGTTAAGCCATCGCAACGCTTCTGGTGAGTTATCATCGTATTGTATCAGCAATGCGTCGTATATCCTGCCGACAATCTCACCTGCCTGCATTGAAACCTCCATTTCCCTGCTGATGTGTTCTGACGTGTTATCTACAAGGAATTTCAAGCGATAATATTCTTTTCCTAAATCCTTCAGGAAAATCTGCTCAGGCTCTCCATTGGGATTTTCCATGTCATAGACCAGGAACTCTGCAAAGTTACATGTCACAATCCATTTAGGATGTTGTGAGCGTGGCATATTTGCCACATATTGCTTTGCCTGTTGGAAAGGTGTAAGCATTATTCCGCTACTTTGTTTTATAGGCGCACGTAAATCTTTGTCGATAGACTTTTGTTCGATAAGCACTTTTGTCGTTGGTATGTGCGCGTCTATAAAGTTGGTGGAGTCCACCATGCTGTGTACCTGTTCTTCATAGCGGATAAAAGAAGGAAGGTTTTCAACCCCAAACACTGTAGTGAGCAAGTCTGCCCAGAATAGTTGAGACTCGCCTTTTTCATATCCTTTTCCTTGCCAGCGTTCAGCAAACTCAGCAGCAGCTAACGCTATTTGCTTATCTGTTTTCATACCACGATATGAGTATTATCTTCCCTTGTGTCGGTTATAATCGTACAAATCCCAATCCATCAGTGCCTCGTCTGGAGTATAGCCTTTGCTCATGGCGAGTTTTATCTCACTTTCAAGGTTATACTGCCTGGCTATCTCCAGAGCTTCCTCGCGTGTGTATTCGCATTCGTGGCCTGCCCTGAGGCATAACTTGTGCCAGTACCTCCAGTACAGGCGTATGTCACCGAACTTTGCCATGTTATTAAATATTATATAATATATATTATTTATTTCTTATATATCTCAGGCACCTGGATTTCACCGTTTTTGCGCTCGTAGGTCTTGAAATAGTCCTTCAGAGCATCCTCGATGATGGAATTAAGCTGCCTGCCGGTATTCAGTGCCAGGGTGCGCAGTTTACCCATCACCTCAGAGTCAAGGGTGATACTGGTACGTGCCTGAGGATGTGCATGTACCTTCGGACGGCCAGCACCCTTCTTCGGTGTTTCAGGAACCGCTATTGCTCCGTTCTGTTCACCGTTGCCGTTGATATCACCTACCAAATCTTCCAGTCCGGCAACGCCGTAGTTTACTTTTTTCTTCTCAGCCATAATTCTATGCTTTTAATAGTTTTGTAATCTCTTCAAAAGTATTCTTCACAACATCCCTTTGGGATGCTGTTATATCCATTGTGTCAAACCTCTCCAGAGAGGCACGCGATGGTATCATAGGAAGCACTGTTCCCACCATGTCGAAGGTATCGACGTTCTGCTTCCAGACCTTCTTTTCTTCAAGGTTTCCTTTTCGACTGATATTGTTAGGCAGGAACAGCAGTTGTGTCTTTGTGCCTGGCACATCCTTCTCGATACGTCGAAAAGCCTTTACAAAGGTAATGGTGGATGATGTCGTAGCCTTGTCGTAACGGAACGGACACACCACGAAATCAGCCTTTGATAGGAGCGGTATCAAACCATCCTGATTAAGGTTGCCCGGTGCGTCTATCAGCACCACACCATCAAATTTCTTGGCGTTTTCCATCAGTTTTCCCATCGTCTCGATGTCGGCCACCGGAAACGCCTGGATGCTGTATGGTGCTTCGCTGCCGTAGAAATCGAGGTCACTCTTGCGCATCTGTGCCACAGTCTGCTGCAGATCCGTGTCGATGATGCAGACATTTTCCTTTTTCCAACACAGATAGTTGGCAAACAGGGTGCAGATAGTGGACTTCCCTACCCCACCTTTCTGATTGGCAAATACTATAATCTTATTCATGTTATTTTGTAATTAGAAATCATCAAATAAACCTTTCCTCTTCAGAGGATTATCTAATCTCTCACGTATGTTTTCTCGGCATTTCACGAGATATTTACCGAGAGAATTTCCATGAAATTTCTTATCTCGATAACTCGTGCCATTTGATATACGGATTTTCTTAATTCCGTGTTCCTCTATTTTGTCTATCTCTTCCGGGGTGATGTCGTAGAGAGACGAATAGTAGTCCACATCCCTTGATGGGGATATAGAGGTATAGTTTCCAATAGTATAGCCATATCCAGGCATTGTAATTTTTCCTGTATTTACACTGTTACAAGACAGGTAAATTGTTTCACCGTTGCCAAGTTTAAGCAATACTTCGGCATAGTCCGGAATGTAGGAAAAAGAGGATATGAGCAGACACCATTGTTTACTATATTCTCCTTCAAACACCTTCATGCCGAAACTGTACTTTGACCCATCTATGGAATAGTCCTTTGTTTCCGTCATTATCTGGTGCCTGCCACTACTTGTAAACCCATCAACGTCTATCTTCTGTGCGTCCACCACCGATGCACAGAACGCCCAAGCGAATAATAGTATAAGTCTTTTCATATTATATAATATTTATTATTTAATATTTAGAGAGCCAGGTAAATGAAGTCATTCCCACGGAATAAAATCCGAATGATATGAGCATAGTATTGTTCTGAGAAACGAGGACATAACTGTCTGTCATTACTTACTCTATTATATGACATGAGTTCTTCTCTTAGTGCCTCTGTGGCATCGGCGAGAGTAAATTCTCCATGTGTACCATCACTCTTCATATATGGTACAAAACCGTAAGGCTGCTCGATGATTTTAATGACTTCATCAGCTACAGACGCTACCTGAAGTTTGGGAAAATCTGTCGCCACCATCGCCTCAAAGGATTCTCTGCTTATTACTATTGCTATATCCACAATACCCTCGTTATTGAATATGGTTTCCTTCATTGCCCCGTATTTGTGTCCTGTAGCATATACTTCATCAACCTTAAATGTATCTTTGAATTTCTGAAGCAATTCAGTGCTTACACCACGAAGAAGACCAACACGGATTTCGAGTATGTTTGTGATAGTATCAGACTCCCAATTCTTCCCTTGAAAATCTATGGGAGGAGCACTTACAAAAGACACTGACACACCTGCTATATCTTCGTCGCCAACAAAGTTCTTGACAATACCCCTAACCCACGCCTGCAGTTGATTGCGCAATTCCTTGTGTGAGACCTTCATCGGCTTCTTACTCTCAAAGAATGAACCTATCTTATAGGACAGCTCACGCAGAGCATTTTTCATGATAATTTCATGCTGCTCGTAATCTAAGCTGCTTCCATCTTTCTGCATACGCTCCATATCCTCAAAGCGTTCCGCGCAATCTCTCAGTTGTTGTACAATATTCTGCTCCATATATTTTAGGTTTTATTTCTGCTACAAAGGTACGAAAAATATCTGATAATTACAAATTATTTAATAAATATTATATATTAGATAATAAATATTACGTAATTTGTTAATGGAAAAATACTTCGTATGTATCATTATCAGGGTCTGACAGCATTTCCTTGCGGAACTGCTTGATGTCATCCATCCGCGTTGGGTCGGGATATCCCATGCGGTCAAATTCCCTGATGGCATAGTCGAGAGCCTTTTCTGCCTCTGCCTTTGTTTTTTCCCTTTTGTCACCATTACCAGAAAAAATGTTGGGTCTCTGCTCACCGAAAGCACGATACATCAGTGCGTCAGCATAGCCAAAGAAAAACGTGTAGTTCTTCTTCCTCTTGTTGCAAATTCCAAAGTCATGTGCCATAATAAAACTTCCTTTGTTGTAAATTATATACTGCAAAGGTACAAAAAATATCTGATAATTACAAATTATTTAATAAATATTATATATTAAATATTATATAATACTAATTTATAATTTCCCTCAGATACTTTGCAGGAAATGGCAGGACTGTGTAGTTTTTCATCTTCACAAAACCCACCTGCATCATCTCCAGTAGTTTCAACACAATTTCTTCAGAAGGCTGGGCGCAGTCCGCTCTAAGAACCTGACGCATTACCGGCGAAGTAGAAACGGACTGATTTAGTGTGTCGTACTGACCGACCACGTAACAGAACACCTTTGCCGGTTTCTCTTCCTGGCCATCCTCTTCATCATATTCAAGGGATTCCCATAAATGTATGTGCCGATAAACGTCAGTACCCAAACGCTCACTATCTTCTGCACGTCGGCCAACCTTCAGGATAACACCTGTAGCGTTAGCTATGGCCTCCTTTGCCTTGGTACAGATAGTGACTCGTTTCTTTTTTTCCGTCTTAGTGGGGTAGAGTAGGGGAATAAGTTCGCTCTTCAAGATTTGCTCCTTATTCCTGATGCCGTTTATAATCTTATCATAAACATCTTCATGGGCGGCATTCCCATCCTGCAACCCTTCTATGGCATTCAAGATGACAGCGGTATCAAGCAGCACATCTTCTTTCTCATCCATGAAACTACGTTCCATTTCCAAGATATTGCTCATAGCCCTTACATTAGTTCGTCTGATGATATATGCACTGCTTATGTTATTATCCGGCCAGACTGCAAGCTCTACATTTCTGTCAAAATAACTGCAGCCGAAGTTCCTACGGAAGAATAGTCGTACTATCTCCCTTTGGTGTTCGTCCTGGAACTCCGGAGACTTGATATTGGCAATAACGAATTTTTCTGTAGTAAACGAACCATCCTGGCTGATTGTCATTCCTACAAACAAAACTGGGCGCAGTCCGCTCTTCCTGTCCTTATCTGTAGCACAAGACCTTGCACTATAAAAGGATAGCGGACGGCGCACATTATAGCGACTCCAGTCAACCAGCCGTATGCGTCCATCACGGAGGTCTGCCTTGATGACAACCTCCTTCAGGACAGTGCGGATTGTCTCAGTGAATGCCTTGCATATCTCACCCTTGGAGGTCTTATAAGTGACCGGTACCGTTACATGTTGGCAAATAATATCCTTCTCAGGAACATACGGATCTTTCATATCCTTATTGATATCATAGAACTTCTCAGTCCTGACAATCTCAATGTTCGCATTATACAAGTCTTTGAAGCCAACCCTGAACGGAATGCAATTCTCCTTACAAAAGGATGAAAAAGCATCGTGGTATGCCTTCCGGCTTTCCTCAGTCCATTGAACAATGGCTTTTTTCTTTTCCTCCTTCTCTTTCTGGGAATAGGCGGTGCTATCGACAAGGCAGATACCATTCTCGCGCAGGACTTCGGCAATACCGGCATCCCCAAGAGCCAGGTCATGTGCGCTTATCTCCTTTGTACCGATGGCGGTAAAGTCAAATTGTACGTAAGGATTCAGCTCCTGGCGCACTGTTCTGAAAAACCTGGCAACACATGACATCCGTGACTTTTCCCAATAGGGTAGGGTAGTGCCGTCATACGCACGGGTTCCATGAGTTCCGTCGATACCCTGTCTGTAATAGATTACATTCTCAGGATCATCTTTCAGAGCTTTCCGGATGGCCATACTGCCAGAGTCGTAAACAACCTTCTCAACATAGCGGACTGCGCCCGGCTTTATCTTAGTAAAGGTAACCACTGAAGGATACATGACCATATCCTTTTCCAAAGTGAGGTCTATCAACTCTATCTTCCTGTCCGGTTCATCATTCCATTCCCTATTGTAATAATAGCAGCGTCCTGTAATATTCTGATATTCATCTTCTGAAAATACTCCGTTGAGTGTAGAGTTTATCAGCAGCTGAAGCAGTGCACGACATCGGTAGCCAAACAACTTGCGCAGCTCCGACATACGGCGTGAGAGTATTTTCAGAGGAATGCGCCTGACAGTACACTTACCCTCTCCTGATTTGTTCAGGATAAACTGCAAGGTCATTTCATCCGTAGCATCCTTACGGGTCAAAACAAAGGACTGCTGACCTGTATAGTAAACAGTTGACAGAATCCTGAACTTGATATCCTGAGTATTCAGAATATTCCTCGACGCAGGACTGTCAAGAACAACCTGAAATATATCAAAGTCCTTCTCTATGGCTTCATATTTCCACTGGCTGACCGTTATCTGGTTCAGCAATATATTGGTATTCTTTGCTTCACTCATAATAACAACAATTTCTTTAAATACTGGTTGGCAATGCCATCCTCATTTATCATCCATTGGAAAACTATTATCCGTTTACCAAAGAAGGACTTAGGACGTTCTATCATATCACCACCGGCCTTGATGATGTTCATGATATACATTCGCTTACCACCCATTGATTCCAGTTTTTCAAGGGCGTGTGTCAATTCTTTCGAACCTTCGCGAACAGTTACCGCTGAGTAGTGCTTGAAGTCCACATATTCACCAGGCTTATCCTCTATCACAAAATCGGCGTTCTCAAACTTCTCAGGTTCTGTGATATCAGACAGATGCCATCCTGTCTCTGACTGGAGAATAAACCTTCCAGCTTCCTCACCAACTGTACCCTTATATATCTCCGTATAAAGGAATGGTGACATAATATAGGGCTTGGGGTCTATATGCTCTGCATAGCCCTTGGAAACCCACCATTTGCGAAGTCCTGGATATTTCAGGATAATGTCAAGACGCAGATTTTCCTCGCTCATGGGCAACACCAACGGACTGTTGTCATCCCTGGACTTCGGGTATGGCCGGTGGTCTTCATCAGCATGGATAAACCCTTCTTCATCACCGAACCATACACGCTGATGGTCATAGTAGCGGTTATTAACAGAAAACAGATATTCACATACAGGCTGATCACCATTATCAATGTAGTTGAACTTTATGAATGGAATACTGTCGCGTTCTTCCTGGGTGGCCGTCGGATATTTCTTCACAAGTTCACGCATCTCCTGCCACCATTCCATGACTCCTGTTTCCCAATAACCTTCATGCTGAGCAGCTTTTCTACGCCTGTTGACCGCCTCAGAAGTTCTGTCTGACATAGTGGCTGCTCGATTAAGGATAAGCAGTTGTTGCTCTGTTGCAGTAAAAGTATTGCTCTGAACGAATAACCTGGTTATCTCTTCCATTTCGGGCGAGGTAAACCGTCTTTCGAGGGTGTCCTTATGAAGTCCGTATAGTACGGAGCTATCAATGTAGATATTTATCTCTTTACAGCGTTGATTGGAGCGACCTATACGGCCAACAGCCTGTATGACCTGACGGCTACGCTCTGACCTGATACTCTCACAAGGACGAAGTTCGTTAGCTGACGGATAACTTTCCCCAAGATGGTTGAAAGCCGTCCTGATATTCTTTTCTTTAGTTTCCGGAGTAATCTCCCAATTAGCATTCAGTTCCTCTGCCTGGAAGATGTTCATAATAAGGTCTTTCTCAGTAATTTTGTCGGTTCCAAAATTGCTGACAAGATGGGTGATATCTCCTAAATAAATTCCGTCGATGTCCTTATCCCTGTAGGTATCGGATTTTTCTTCACCTCTGGGCGTGAGCCTTACGAGGTGCTGGAGATAAGCGGACGGCGCAGGATATTGCATATTCTGACCAATACCAACACTGGCATAGGCTGATATAATAATAAGCCGCTCTGGTACCTTGGGGGTACCATCGGTATTACTATCACTTAGACGCAAACGAATGTTATCCATTGTCGCATCAAACCCTTTGGCATAGACGTAGGCAACATCTATCTTTTCGTTTCCACTGAGCTTCAGACGGTGATTGACGGCATTCACAAGTTTACGGATAATCCATTTATCAAACTTGTTCTTTCCAGTCGGCTCATCGTCTTCGTCGTTGCCGGCGGCAGCTTTGCTACCGAGGTATATTAGTGATTGCATATGCTTTCTTCCGGCGAAGTCAAGCATCACCTTCAGAAGGTTGTAATAGCGCAGGACGCTATAATTGTATTCCTTCTGACTAACGCGCTGAAGGGACTTCCTTATATATCTCTCAATTAAAATGGCTTCTTTATCAGGAATACCCCATTCTCGTAGAATCTTACAAGGCACAGTACGACCGTCACCAAGGAGATAGCTTTGGTTCTGTGCCGCCTTGCCATTATCAATAACGTGGGTATTGATGACTATCCTTCCATCCCTGTATGGTTCATACCTTTTTCTCAGGAAGTCATCGACCTCCTGAGCGAGTTCCGGGTATTCCTCCACCAAATCAATATAATCCTCCACGTTGTCCTGGCACCAGTTCAGATTATAATTACCTGTGGCTGACGGAATGCCAGCCGTTGCAGACATTCCTATAAGCAGCGCACTCTTGCTCATCTTTACAAGCATAGACTCTGCAGTGATAGGAATATCGACCATGAACACAATGGTATTGTCATCATGGTGAGGTGCATCGGCCATGCTATAATAGGTGAATCCGTCGATATAATAGTCGTAGCCCTGGCGCAGTCCGCTCTTCTTACGGCTAATGGAGATATTCGATGCGTCGGCCATATCCATCAGTAGTCGGGTAGGGTGGTTCGGTGTCATTTCGTTACGACTGATACCGTACTTATACAAATATGACCGGAAGGCATCTTCAAAAGACATCGAGGCTTCTGCCATTTCATCGGCTTCCTTGTTTCTCTGCTCTGCATAGTTACTGGCAAGTCGTTGTACGTAGTTGGCAAACTGCTTTAGGAAACCTGTCACCCAACGGATAGTGCCGTCAAGGTAGAAATCACCTGGCTGCTTATCTTCCTGACGGCATAGCAGAAGTGAAACACTCCCGTCTGATGGTCTTGCGACTATCTGCATACCGCCGCCGGTCTTGGTAATGGTACGAGTGGCATTATCCATAAAGATGAATGCCTGGTTAGTGTCACGTAAATCACCGTCGGTCTTATATGTATAGTCGAGTTTATAGTCATGCCGTCTTTTCTCGGCTCTCTCCATTACCTTTTCAAGGCTGTAATTGATATCTTCCAGCTTTTGGTCTATTTCTTCAAAAGACGGAGAAGCCCAGATTGTCTTAGCTCCTGAATAGATGTTATGGAATAACTGAAGGAAATCCACCTGGTGTTCAGACTGCTCAGCAGCCAGGCTGTCCTTGATTGTCTGTTTCGTAGAATCAAACTCGTCAATAATTACTATCTTATTCTTCAGGAATTGGTTACTCCTGAATGCACATGCAGGACGTTCATAGACTCTTCCATCCAGCAGCTTATTAAAACTCATAAGCAGTACCTTCCGCTTTGGTATAAGCAAATCGGGGTACAGGTTGAAAATCCAGTTGTACCCTTCCATTTCACCAAGATCTGCAAGGGTCATCTTACGATTCTCGTTCTTTTCATGCCTATATGCCGGAAGAATCCGCTTACGGAACTCAAAATAGAGTTTAGTTGCCTCCTTTGAAACCTCGGCATACAGCTCAGGATCTTCCTGAAGAGCCTGGGATGTTGTCATCTGCAAAACTTTCTTTGTCAGCTTTTCATACTCAGGAAGCTTACAAAGATATGGTTGGATGACTTTGCTTGATGTCAATGTCTGCAGGTTATCCTTCAGTATCTCTGGCAGGGCATTGAGAAACAGAACTTCTTCATCATACTTATCCAGACGACCACGGTTTGCATAAGCCTTCCGCAGACCTTGAAGTTCGTTTTCTTCACCATCGGCAGAATACCGTCTGCCGTTCTGAAGGTTATTCTTACGACTGGTTACAAAAAGTATCTGACGAAAAGAACTACGCTCATGCGTCTTCATGTATTCAGCCCAATCCTCGGTGTATTTGGCAATACACTCAAAGGTCGAGTAGGTCTTACCTATCGACGTGGGCAGCTCTACAATTCCCAATCCGGTCTTGTGACTGTCAATAAATTGTCTGAATACATCTGATATCATAACTTCGGGCGCAGTCCGCTCTTCCTGTATTATATATTATATATTATTTATTCTTCATCTTTTGAAGAATTATAGTCAAGATTGAAAACAAACTCTACCGCCTGTTTGCTTCCTTTGCCTTCTATATGGTATTCGGTTATAAGTTCTATTTTATCACGAAAGAACCTCATATTCTTATCTATTAAGTCACGCATCCTGTTCCAACGTCTTTTCTTGGCATAATCTGATACACTATTATCAGCAATGGACTGGAAAAGAATACGGACAGTGAGCATCTTTTTTATTTTTTCTTTCAAAATCTTATCAGACTCTGACTTTGAAATTTTATTCTTCCGATGTTCTGCTTGTAACCTTTCCCTTAGTTTAAGAGCGTGAAAACGATAATTGCCAATCAAAGAAAGAAGTTCATTAAGCAGAACAGGGAAAAGCTCGTTCTGCGTTCCTTCCTTACCCCATTCCGTAATAAGAGCCTTAGGGATGGAAGCAAAACGCTTTTCCACATTGTGAAGAAGTGCTCTGCCAACGGTAATTCTCATAGTGCCTTGATTATATATCTTTTCCAATACACTATCAGAATTATTATCACCTCCAACAGGAATATCTATCTCATACCTCAGGAAAGGAGCTATCTTCTTCCATGTTTGCGGATTTCCTTCGTCATCTATTCTTTCATACGTCCATGAAACAGGAATGCTGGAAAGTTGTATAATATTCTTTATTACTACGAGAGAGTTTTCATGGAGATCTCTGCTTCCAAACATGAATTTAACAAATTCCTTTATTGGAATTTCACGAGTAACATACTGTGACTCATTTATCGCCATCGTCGTTGATGATAACTTGCTAAACTCAAAAATATCATCGTCATTGTCTTTCGTGAGACAATAACATAATGAAAACAAGGTACGTATGGTGCTATTGTCGAATACAGATTTCTTATTCAGAAAACTGAAAATCTCGGCTTTCTGAGCAATCTTCAAATCACGCTCCCTCTCTTCCTCTTCCGTAAAAAGAGTCAATTCATTCTGCTGATACAAGTGTTTGGTCAACATAGTAGGCACGCGACCATGAGCCTCTGCCTGCTTGTGACCATGCACACTAAGCTTAACAAAATTGTTATTTACAGCTTTTTTAGGCGTTTCTTTATTTCTTTTACTTTTTCCAGACTGAGTTGCCATTGTTCTAACGTTACATTAAGTATTGACCTTGCTGTTGATTCACCGTCTGAATCTATCGAGGTAAATTTGTAATCCGGAAAGACCTCAAATTTCTCTTCTTCTTTTGTCGAATCCCTACCTTCCTCCTTTGAAATAAAATATTTCTTAGGATAAGGAGGTTTTCTTGGAGGTGTAATATAGTCAGTAAAGCTATAAGGAACGAGTTCCTTAATAAGGTTATCTCCTTTGCCAACCAATTCCTTACCTACTTCTATCCAGGCTTTCAAGACAGCCAAAGAATGAGCAGTACGAGAAGATTGTCTATACATCGTCTCTAAAAGGTTTCCTTGCTCGTCGATGTCGAGATTGCATTCTCCATTTTTACCTAACTGTATAAAAATTCCTACATCGTGACCTCGTAAAAATAGCGGAATAGATATAGATTTCTCTATTCTTATTGCATCTTTATCTGTCTGGAGCTGGAAATTTCTACAAGATGACGATAACATTTCATAAATATCAACATACATTGCCAGAACCTCTAAATCTCTCTCATAGTTAGCGGCAGTATTTGAGATATAATTAGCATATTGCATCATGGCATTGTAGAAATTTATATAATCCTGTGCCTCTTCCCTTTCTTTTGAAGAGTGCTTCATAAGGGCATCGGTAATAACCGCTATTTCTTCCTGTGTAAAGTTATAACATCCTCCATCATCATGCGTGGAAGTGTAGTCGTTTTCACGAAGAATGGCGCGAACCTTGTCATAAGCAGAACCTTTGACAACATCGGTGACAGATAATTTATCTTTTTTATTCATTGTATTTTCTTTGTTATATTGATGCATCAATTTCTTTCATATTTTTGTCAAGTTTCTTTTGGGGTGGGATATAAACCGGCTTAGAAGGAGAATTGCCAGCAATAAGACCTGTGTTTTGATTAAATTCAAGAATTGCTTCAGTACCTCTCGGACCTCCACGCCATTTGGTGACGAGAATATACATCTTTCCTGACTGACCAGGAATAAGCCCCATGTCTTCTAATCTTTCCCTTTCCTTTTTTGACTCCGGTCTATCCCAGGATGAGCCATTTATAGCACGGAATGAAGAGTTCCATTCCATCAGAACCAGTCCGGCATTATGCTCTATATCTGAGGCATCGGCCATGTTCTGATTGTGAAGATCAAGCGGACTGCCAGCACTCCTGTTCAACTGGGCGGCAAGAATGATGGGAAGTTTTGCTTTCAATACGGCAAAGTCCTGGAGTGCCCTCATAACATAGCTTATATCCACCTTTGTATTACCGGTTTCTTTCTTTCTCCGGATAAGTTGTACATAATCAATGAAAACAGCCTTGATAATCTTTCCCTCTTCTGCAAATTTCTTGCTGAGGAAAGTAATGTTATCCATGATTTCCTCAGCACTGTATGGCTTATTGATTATTCTCAAGTGCTGCTGCTGTTGCTTATCAAATGCGTCGGCAAGACTGTCAAACCTGTCAAGGTCTGCTTTTTGGTTTATAAAGGCGTAATTACCCTTTAAGCGCTTCCTTATAGTGTCGATATTACGACCATAGCTTAAAGGTGCCTCACTGGTATAGATACTCAGTAACTCCTCAAAAACCATGTTCCGGCTTTCCTCAAAAGTGTAATAAAGGAAAACCTCGTTATCTTGTGCCTGTTCAATAAAATGAACTGCTATGTTTTCGAGCATACGACTCTTACCATGTGAAGTCTGAGCACCTATGAGTGTTAGCTGTTTGGCTGGAATCTCCAAATTGTAATTGTTACCATCTTTATCTGTAACATAATATTGAGTTTCCAGACCATCAGGTTCACTTCGTTCTTCGTCCATTACCTTCTTTAAAGTCAGAGGTTCAAAGTCCTCTTCATAAACTCCATTGGCTGCAGCAAAGAGCTGTTCCATTGAAGTCATGAATTTCTTGGCCTCTTCCGGGATATCATTTCCATTGCTCTGAGCAAGCTTGATTGCGAAACGCTGGAGCTGTCTTTCAGCCAGGATCTGAGAATGATATTTGACGTTTACAGAAGTGGCTACCCGGCTCGATAACTCTACTATATATTCTGCACCACCAACTTCTTCCAACTTTTTATTATCACGAAGCCGCTCGGTGACAGTAAGAATATCAACAGGAAATTCTTTCTCAGCGAGAAATTTAATTGCGTCAAACACAAACTGATTACGAGGCTCAACAAAAGAGTCTGCAGACAAAACATGCTTAACAGAACTGTAAGCATTCTTGTCTATCATCAGTGCACCAAGGACAGCCTTCTCTACATCAGGAGCCTGAGGTAGGACATTATCGGTTTTACTATGAATATTATTACTTCGGTACATTTTTCTGTTTTTTTACCGTCCATGCAGAAACAGGGGGACATGCATCTGCTATAAGCTGTTCAGTAATATTCTTAACAGTGGTTCCCTCAACAGCGGCACGAATCTTTATTCTATCTAAAAGTTCCTTCTTAACAAGAATCGTAGCTAATCTTTCTTCTTTCTTTGCCATAGTTGTAATTTCTTTAACACGCTACAAAATTACAATATTTTTTTATTTTAAAAAATATATAACTATATTTATTTTATGATTTTGTATTATTTAACAAAACAGAGAAATGTACCTCATTTTGCGAAAAAGTCGCGGAATGAGGGGCAAAAAGTCGCGGAATGAGGGGCAAAAGTCGCGGAATGAGGGGCAAAAGTCGCGGAATGAGGGGCAAAAGTCGCGGAATGAGGGGCAAAAGTCGCGGAATGAGGGGCAAACACT
>JAEEGH010009302.1_pt1 | contig 22951 bp, 16 predicted proteins | sample 9134181 | NCBI WGS metagenome assembly JAEEGH01 (sample SAMN16246544, study PRJNA631951) | gut metagenome | biome: gut microbiome; feature: rumen; material: DP-attached | host: Bos | place: Iran: Karaj | collected 2018-10
CCGTCAATACGTCTCTCGATGCCCCCATCACGGGTCTGCGTTATTCGGGTTTCTCGGAGGTCTATGAGTACCGCATTAACGGAGACGGCACGATCGCCCTCCATCACATCCTTGAACCCGAAGGTCCTATGCCAGCCTTGTTGCCTCGCATTGGCCTGACCATGACCCTCCGTGACGAGTTCCAGCAGGTGAAGTGGTACGGCCGTGGACCCGAGGAGAACTATCCCGACCGCAAGACGGGTTATGCCATCGGGGTGTATGAGCGGAGTGTGGACGATATGTTCGAGCCTTACCTCATCCCCCAGGACTGCGGTCTGCGTTGCGACAACCGTTGGCTCGCCATGAGCAATGGGGCTGGTCAAGGACTGTGCATTGCGATGGACGAGTTGTTCAACTTCAATGCCTACCATTATAGCACCGACCACCTCACCAAGGCGGTATATACCTACCAGCTGCGTAAGCAGGACGGTATCACCTTGAACTTGGACTACAATACCACCGGTGTGGGTTGTACGGCTTGCTATGTTCTGCCTGGCTATCAAGTCAAGCCATCACGTTACGAGCGTCATCTGACCATCCAACCAATCGTGCAGAGTCGTTGAGTTCAGTTACTTTACCAACGAGAGGAAGAACTCGTGCACGCGGGTGTCGGAGGTGAGTTCGGGGTGGAAGGCACAGACCAGTTGGTTGCCTTGTCGGGCGGCAACAATATGTCCATCCACCTCGGCGAGTACTTCGACGCCAGGTCCGACGGCCTCGATGTAAGGGGCGCGGATGAAGGTCATGGGAAAGTCCTTGCCGATGCTCTTGATATCGGCAACGTGGTTGAAGCTACCCAACTGACGACCATAGGCATTGCGGCGCACGGTGATATCCATCGTGTTGAGGTGCTGAGGGTCGAGCATGATGAGACCTGCGCACGTGCCCAAGACGGGCAGTCCCGCCAAAATGGCTTGACGGATAGGCTCGTACAACCCTTCGTCGCGGATGATGCGCGTCATGGCAGTACTCTCACCGCCAGGGATGATAAGGCCCTGATGCTGAGGGTTCTGTTGGATATAATTGTCCCAATCCTCCAAGTTGCGAATCTGTACAGAATCAACGTGAAGTGCCTCCAACATCTGTGCATGTTCGGCAAAGGCACCTTGGAGTGCAAGTATGGCGATAGTCATAGTCTGAATTTATAAGGGATATTAAGGGAAGTGACAGAGAAGTGACAGAGAAGTGACAAGGAAGTGACAAAGACGTTTGCTAAAGCTGCCAAGAAAACTTCTCTCAGCGCAATGAAGTAGTTGATTAATAAGTTTTGATCAACTACTTATTGTTTTATTCTTCGTCCTTCTTTTCATTCTACTTTACTCTTTATCCTTTACTCTCTACTCTCTTCAAGTCCCTACTTTCCTCTTTCTGCCATCAGAAGAGCAATCTCCTGTTCGTTGATGCCGACCATGGCTTCGCCGAGGTCTTCACTCAGTTCGGCGATAATCTTGGGATTCTGGTAGTTGGTGACAGCCTTGACGATGGCTTGGGCACGTTTGACGGGGTCGCCACTCTTGAAGATACCACTGCCTACAAAGACACCTTCGGCACCGAGTTGCATCATGAGAGCAGCGTCGGCAGGAGTTGCTACACCGCCGGCGGCGAAGTTGACTACAGGCAGTTTGCCGTTGTCGTGCACGTATTGAACCAGGTCGAAAGGTACTTGCAACTGCTTGGCTGCCTCATAGAGTTCGTCTTCGCGCATCGAGGTGAGACGATGAATCTCGCTCTGCATCTTGCGCATGTGGCGCACGGCCTGAATGACATCACCCGTGCCGGGTTCGCCCTTGGTGCGGATCATCGTCGCACCCTCGTTGATGCGGCGGAGCGCTTCGCCCAAATCCTTGGCACCACACACAAAGGGGACTTTGAATTCGCGTTTGTTGATATGATAAACGTCGTCGGCAGGCGAGAGAACTTCGCTCTCGTCGATGTAGTCAATCTCGATGGCTTCCAGAATCTGAGCCTCGACGAAGTGACCGATACGGCACTTGGCCATGACGGGAATGGTGACGGCCTCCTGGATGCCGCGAATCATCTTGGGGTCGCTCATACGTGACACACCTCCTGCTGCGCGGATATCGGCAGGAATGCGTTCCAATGCCATGACGGCACAGGCACCTGCGGCCTCGGCAATACGGGCTTGTTCGGGAGTTGTTACATCCATGATGACACCGCCTTTGAGCATCTGAGCCAACTGGCGGTTGAGCAAAGTTCTATCTTCCATAACACTATATTTTATTGGTTTGCCGCAAAGGTATATACAAAAATAGGAACAGAAAAACATCTGTTCCTATAGGGGTAAACTTTGTTCTTAAATTCGGAAATATGGAGGGCCAAAATTCGGGGCTCAGGGTTGCGCCAACTCTTTGTTCCTGTATTGGGAGGGCGTCATGCCCGTGGCCAGATGGAAGAGTTCGGTGAACTGTTTCTGGTTGGAGAACCCCAGTCGTTGAGCCACCTCCTGCACCGACCATTCTCGGGTGGCGAGTAGTGTCTTGCCCTTCTCGGCCAAGAAGTTATGGAGTATGGCCTTGGGCGCCAACCCCGACACCTGTTTGGTGACCTGGTGGAGGTACCGGGTCGAAATAAGAAGTTTGTCGGCATAGAAAGCAACGTCGTGCGCCTCGGTGTAGTGTTGTGCCAAGAGGTTCAAGTATCGGTTATAGAGATAGGCAGGACGTTGATTGTCCACCTTTTCCTTCGATACGTATATCATCTTGGTGTGGAGGTAGAGGTGCGCCTTCTCGATGGCGGCAGGAACCTCTTCGCCCATGGCCAGGCAAGTGGCAAGCGCCGACGAAAGGACGCTGCCCACACCGTGCTGTTGCCATCCTTCGACGTTGATGGAGGAGAAAAACTGTTGATGACCCTCGCCGTAGAGCAAGGCAGTGATGCGTTCGCTGCCTTTCAAGCATCCGCGCAGGAAGATCCATTGTGGACCCATGTCGGTCAGGATCTTCGCAGCCGAGAGCATGTCGTCGTCGCTCTGTATCTTCTTGTCCAACAGTTGCTCGGCATCCTGGCAACGGATAATGAGGATGCGGACGATGGGAAGCAGGTGCGCCTTGAACGACTGGAATGCCTCGGTCGGCAGCAGGTCGTCGCCTTGGACCGACGTCATGCCGAGGTCGCAGACGATGTTGCCGTTGCCCACCAGTTCCTGACGAAGTTGCTGGATGAGGTGTGGTTGTCGCACCAACCCCACCTTGATTGCTTTGGGGCGATATTCCCGCAATAGCGATTGTACCTGCTTGATAACCAGCGCATCGGGTAGGTCGTAGAGCGTAGGTTCCTCTTTCCCTTCCCGCACAGAGAGGCACGTCACGGCCGAGAGGGCTTTGCCGCCCAGGGCAGTGATGGTCTGCACATCGGCTTGAATGCCTGTGCCGCCAGTTCCATCGGAACCCGTGATGCTGAGTATGGAGGGAAAAGATAAAGACATAGTTAAAACAGGACTCTCCCCGACTTTGCCCCTCGACTAAAGTCTCGTCTTCTCGCGAAGGGTTATCAACCCTTCTTATTGCTGCGAGGACCCTACGAGAGAGGGAGTATTAAAAAATACAACTGAGGGTAATTTACACTTCGTGCTGTTGTGTGGACTCAACAAGTGAGAAAACCAAGATACAGATTGAGATAAACTCTATGTATTTGGATTGCCCACTGATGGTATTATTTTTGCCCCCTCCCTCATAGGGAGGGCAGGGGAGAGTCCTTACCATCGTATAGGCTCGATGCCGTGTTGTTCCAGATATTGGTTGGTCTTGACGAAATGACCGCAACCGAAGAAACCTCGATAGACCGAGAGGGGTGAGGGGTGCGGTGCTTCGAGCACCAGGTGTTTGCGGTGGTCGATGATGCGCCCTTTCTGTCGGGCATAACTGCCCCAGAGAAGGAAGACAAGATGCTCGCGATATTGCGACAAGGCGGCAATGGCGGCATCTGTGAAAGTCTCCCAACCCTTGCCCTGATGGCTACCCGCCATGCCGGCTTGCACCGTGAGCGTGGCATTGAGCAGCAGGACACCTTGGTCTGCCCAATGCGTCAGGTCGCCGTTGCGCTGACTGTAGTCGAGATTATACTCGTTCGACAACTCCTTATATATATTGACCAACGACGGAGGAACGGCCACGCCCGGTAGCACGGAGAAACTAAGTCCATGTGCCTGACCCAGTTCGTGGTAGGGGTCTTGTCCCAAGATGACCACTTTCACCTTGTCGAAAGGGGTGCGGTTGAATGCCTCGAAGATCTTGCCGGCTGGAGGGAAGACCACACTCGTCTGGTAGGCGCGTCGCACATAGTCGGTGAGCAGTTCGAAGTAGGTACTGTCAAACTGTGGCTGCAATACCTGCCGCCATGACTCTTCAATTCTTACATTCATAAACAAAGGGGAAAAAAGTAGTGACCTCGGTGGGATTCAAACCCACGACCTTCAGAACCGGAATCTGACGCTCTATTCAGCTAAGCTACGAGGCCTTTGCAAAAAGCGGTGCAAAGATAGTCAATCTTTTTCAATTAAACAAGGAAAAGAACGAAAAAATCAGTCAATGACCGTCAGTTTGACGAACTTGAGCAGGAGGGTCTTGTCGCCCATTGTGTCGAAAGTGACGACAATGCGGGCATCTCCGTCTCGTCCAGACAACTCCTTGACCGTACCCTGTCCAAAGCGGTCGTGCACAATGCGTGTACCTTGGACAATCTCCTTGCCGCCATAGGTCAGCGATGCGGGTGTATCCAATGCCGTCTGGCGCATGGCCACTTTGCGTGGGTTGTGCAGGTCCATCGGTGTGCGGGGACGTGCTGCCTCCTCGGTCGGATAACTGGTCGTGGCAGGTCTCGGTGTGGGCGAGAAGGCGCGTCTTGTCTCGAAAACTGGGGTCGATGCGGTGGCACCGAAGAAGGACCCTCCGCCGTTTCGACTATAGTCGGTCACGGGAGTTGTGTTGTTCACCCGTTGAATAAAGCGAGGGTCAATGTCTTTCAAGAAACGAGAAGGCCGACTTGGTTCGCTCTTTCCATTGCGGAAACGGTATGTGGCATATGATAGAAAACAATTTTCTTCTGCTCTAGTGATTGCAACGTAAAAGAGTCGACGTTCTTCCTCTATTCCGCTTGGCGAGTCGGAAGACATGTCGGAAGGTAGGAGGTTTTCTTCTATGCCTACAATAAATACGTTCTTGAATTCAAGACCCTTGGCTTGGTGAATGGTCATCAAGGCTACGTAGTCGCGGTTCGGGTCGTCCTTGGCGGGGTCTGGCTCGTCCAACGAAATCGTTGAAAGATATTCCGTTACGTTCAAATCCCCTTCACCTGCTTCCTTGTGTTCTATGGCTGCCTCATGAATGGAATCTACTAGTTCTTGCACATTTTCTTTTTTATTCCTTCCTTCAAATGAGGTATCTCCGTCTAATATTTCATTGTAATGGAATTTGCGTAATAATTCACAAACAGTGTCATATACATCATTGACTTGACTAAACCTTTGACAATCAATTATAGTTTGAAAGAAAAGATTAAGTTTGCTCTTTGTGCCGTTGTTGACTGAAATGTAAGAATCTGGGGATTGCGCTATTTCAAAAAGAGTGAGAGATGTATCTTGCTCTACTGCAAAGGATACGGCTTTAGTCATTTTTTCTAAAGTCGTGGAGCCTATGCCAAAAGGACAAGCTTTGATAACTCTTTTGAATGCAGCTTCATCGGCTGGATTAACAACCAGTCGGAGCATCGATATGACGTCTTTTATTTCAGCGCGTTGGTAGAATGAGAGTCCTCCAAAGATTCTGTAGTCAATGCCTTTTTGTCGCAAAGCATCTTCTAAAGAACGACTTTGGGCATTAGTGCGGTAAAGAATAGCGCAGTCTCGATATTTGTAATTTTCGTTTTCATGTAGTTCTTCAATCTTCTTGGTAATCATATACGATTCAACTAAATCGGAACTACAGTCTATTAATCTTAGCCGCGAGCCTCTTTCCTTTTCGCTATAAATAGTCTTTTTAATCTGTTCTGTATTTTTTGCAATAAGACTATTCGCAGCCTCGACAATATTTTGAGAACTGCGATAGTTCTGTTCCAATTTAAACAGTCTTGTTCCTGGTATCTGTTCACGCAAGTCCAAGATGTTGCGAATGTTGGCACCTCGGAAAGAGTAGATGGACTGGGCATCGTCGCCCACCACGGTGAGCTTTTGATTCTTCTGTACCAACTTTTCGACGATAAGGTGTTGGGCTCGGTTCGTATCTTGATACTCGTCAACTAAGACGTACTTGAAACGATCTTGGTAGAATGCTAAAGTTTCTTCGTTGTCTCTAAACAAGATGTTAGTATAGAGTAGAAGATCATCGAAGTCCATGGCACCTGCTTGATAACACCGGTTCCAATATCGTTGATAAATTTCTCCAATCCAAGGACGTTTGGCGATGGTATCATGCTCTACTAACAACCTGTTTTTTAAGTACATCTTTGGCGTGATGAGATTGTTTTTGGCATTACTGATTATGTCGTGAACGGAATTCGGTCTATACAATTTTTTCGCTTTTTCTATCGTATCCTTATCACCATGGTATTTTTGATTAAGAAGATCGTCTATAATCTCACTTAATAAACTTTGAGAATCTTTTTGGTCGTAGATGGTGAAGTCCGAGCGGAAGCCAATGCGCTGAGCCTCACGGCGCAAGATGCGACAGAAGAGCGAATGGAAGGTGCCCATCCAGATGCGGTGCGCCGACTTGCCACCCACCAGTTGGTCGATACGTTGCTGCATCTCGGTGGCAGCTTTCTTGGTGAAAGTCAGGGCGATGATGGAGTCGGGCGTGTAGCCGTTCTGCAACAAGTAGGCAATCTTACAGGTCAGAACTCGGGTCTTGCCCGACCCGGCACCTGCAATAACTAACTGCGGGCCGTCGCAGTACTCTACGGCGGCCCTCTGTGATGGGTTTAGTGTATCTAAATAATTGCTATTGCTCATCCAAAAAAGATACGATACGCAAAACTGAATTGATTGAACGAAGCTTAGAATCGCATGCCGAAGGTGACGTCCCAAGTCAGGACACGAGTCTTCAGATCATAATAAGTACCACGGACAGCATAGCCAGGGTCTTCCTCGTAAGTGGTATATATGTACCCTTTACTATCAATGCCTTTGACGGCATCGTTTGTTGGGAAGGCGGCCACCTTTTCGTCCATCAGTCTGTTCATGAACGAGAAGTCGATGTGGCACCAGTCATTGCTCCAACCCAGACCTGCAGTATAGTATTCCTGCTTGCCCAACAAATTGTGGTTGGGCTTGGTGCTGCTGTCAAAGAGGTAGGTATTGTCGTCTCCATAATTGCCGTTAGTCCAACTTCTTGACGCATCAGGATGGTTATAAAGTTCCTCCTTGTAGGGCGAAGACTTGTAGGCATAGCCCAACCGGACACTCCAATTCTCGTTTAGACGATATTCGCCACCCACCTTATAGGTCTGCTGCACATTGCAATAGTCCTTGAAGAGGTCTTTGTAGATGTCGAATGCACCGTCGTCCCAACTGTCATCGTCAACCTTGAATTTCTGGCTGTTGAAGTATTGGAAATCGGCTTCTGCACTGACCAAGGCACGTCCGGCAATGACCCATGCTGAGCTGACCTGCATCTGCCAAGGTGAGTTGTAGCGGTACTTGTAAGAGTAAGTTTTTCCGCCGCTGGGGTCGGTCTTGGAACCATCTTCATTCCGAGCATTGGTTTCCATCGTTCCGTTGTAGAGATCCTCCATCTTGTACCAGGTTGGCGTGTGGGCAGCAAAGCCGACGCGCCAAGTGTCTGTTGGTTTAACCAATATGCCAGCCTTGAGACCAATACCGTTACCTTTCGTTTCAAGGTCGTTTCGATACTGCGTGTAGTCCTCTCGGTTGTAGTATTCGAACATATCCGACTGAATAGTCGAGTTGAGGTCGGCGATAGATACCGTCAAGCCAGCATAGAGGAAGTCCTCCCAGTTGCCCGAAACGTTGAGGTTATATTCGTCTGTACGGTTACTTTCGGTGACGAAGAGTTGCTGGTTGGTTGAACGATCAATTGTTCGGTCGTAGTTGATGACATAATCAGTCGGTTCCTTGGTTGTTGGATCTATTTCTGTGTCAATGGCGTAAGTGTCCATGGCATAGAGAGCTGTCAAAGGAATCGATGGGTTGCCCCATGCGTCATCGGATAGCAGATATTCTGGTTTTTTATCCAAGCTCCAGAGAACATTGTTGGCACGGTTGGCCAAATAATCACCAAAGGTGCAACGTGGGAAGTCCGATATCATCTGATACTTGCGGCGCAGTCCCTCCTTGTGGTTGAAGCCGAGGCCGATGTTGAAGTTCACCAGATGGTCGCCATTTGTCTTGATGGAGAGGATCCATGCGGCATTGGCAACCGAGACATCCGCTTTCTTATTGTCCGTTTTGGTCGAACCATTCACCTTGCTGTGACTGAACGAGAGGTTCGGCGTGAACGAAATCTCGCTGTTGCCACGGTAGATACCGATGCCGGCTGGGTTGTCGGTCATGGCCGAAGGGTCTCCACCCAAGGCTCCGAAGGCACCCGCCATCGAACGATAGCGGGCTGTACCTGTGATATTACTGCTGCCAAAGCGGACGGCATCAACCACCGCTTGGCCGAATAGAGGCATTGTCATTGCGCCCATGAGGGCGGGAAGGATATATCTTTTCATATTGTTAGCGTTTTAGTACAAAGTACAAAGGGACTAAGTACAAAGTACAAGTTCAATTTCATCGAATGGGGATTTTCAATTATTAATTTTTAATTGAAAAATTGGCTCTGTTGAGATTCCTTATCGTCTGCCACGACTGCCACCGCTGGAGCTGCCTCCACGGCTACCACCGCTGGAGCTACCTCCACGGCTGCTGCCGCCACCGCTATAACTGCTTCGTGAACTGCTGCTGCCTCCGCTGTAACTGCTGCTGCCTCCGCTGTAACTGCTGCGGGAGCTGCTGCTGCTACCGCTGTAGCTGCTGCTGGAACGGTTGGAAGAACTGCTGCTGCCGCTGCTGTAACTGTTGGAGCTGCGCGAAGAAGAGGAATAGGAACTTCTGTTGCGAGAACTGCTGCTACTGTTGCGTGTAGAATTCTCGGCACTGCGGCTGATGTTCTGACGGGTCGTGTTGACCGCGCTGTTGCGGTTGGCCGAAGCGGTGTTGCGGTTGCTGCTGTTGGCTGTCGAAGAACCCGAACGGTTGGCCGAAGAACTGCTGTAGCTGTTGCGTGTCGTGCCACCGTTGCCCGACACGCTGTTGTTATTGCGGTTGGTGGTGGTGCGCTGTACGGTATTGCCTGCCGCTGCCGTGGTGCGTGTGCTCATGTTGTTGCCACGCGTGGTGAGGTTGGTGCTGGCATTGCGGTTGGCACCGTTGCGACTGTTGACCGTATTGCGTGTCGCGAGGGTCGTGCCACCGGCATTACGGGTGCCCGATGTGCTGTAGGCCCGGTTGCGGTTGGCGCTTGCCAAGGCATTGTTGCGAGTGCGATTGCCGCTTACGCCGCCACGGTTGTTGTAGTAGCCACCCATGTTGTTGCGACTGCCACGGTTGATGGGGCGCTCATGTCGTGGGTAATGATGTCCAGGACCATGGTATCCACCGTGGGCATAGTGATGATAGTGACGGTAGTGATAGGGGTGAGCCCAATAGTTGCCATAGTAGTGTGGACGCGGGTGATAATAAGGAGCATACCATCCACCGTACCAACCGGTGTAGTAACCGAAGTCCCAACCGCCCCACCAGCTGCCGTAGTGGAAACCGAAGCTTGGGGTCATGTACCACCAGGGGTCGAAGGTGCAATAATCCCAATAGAAAGGATCATAGTAGGCTACATCATACCAAGGTGAGTATGAATAGTAGTGGAACCACGGGTTGTGGAAACGGTAGATTCGGTTGCTGAAGTTGTAGGCCTCGACGATATAGAGGGTGTCGTGCACATACTTTATCTGCGACTTGTCAAAAGCCGATGCCGGAATCTCCAACGTGGTGTTGTTCTGCTCCGCCACGTTGTTGCTACTGTTATTGGTGTTGAACTCTTTGCCGCGACGGTTGTAGTCGTCCAGATCCCAATCATCGTTGGCGGAGGTGCTCCAGGTCTCATTGTCGGCTGGTGCATTCTGCGCGGATGTATATGTTGACTTGGTCGAGGTGGTTGCAACCTGCGACTTCTTGCGGCTAAAGTATATGTCATCTTGTGCCAGGACACTGGTGACGAAGGTGAGGCTTGCTAAGAATGCCAAACCTAAGAGGATCATCTTTTTCATAGCTGTTAGGTTTTTATGTTTTTTACTTGGACTCCATTTGCACGAAATAGTTTAAAAATGTCTGATAGAACCGAAATTATACATCGTGCATGAAGTTTTTAAATAATTATGGAGCAAAGATAACAAAAAAAACTTATCTTTGCGCACGGTTTGGTCAAATTAACCAAAATTAAGTGGCATTTATCAATGAAAAGCCTGTTTTTATAAAGCAAATATAAAGAAATACACTACATTTATGAATTATATTGAAGTCAAACTTGTCCCTGTGCCAATGAACGAGCCCGTCGCCGATGTGCTTGCCGCTCTGTTGGGTCCATTGGGTTTCGACAGTTTCTCGACCGAGGCCGACTGCCTCAAAGCTTATTGTCCTCAGAACCTCTTTGACGACGTGGCGTTGCAAAGCACGTTGGACGATTTCCCGTTGCCCGATGTCTCGGTCAAATGGGTGGCTGAGGTGGTTGAAACGCAGAATTGGAACCAAGCATGGGAGGCCGAGAATGCACTCACGCCTATTCCCTTTGGTAATCAGGAAATTGTCATCCACCCCTGTATGTCGTTCGGAAGCGGTCACCACGAAACCACTTCGCAACTGTTGGAGGAGATTGCCAATTTCTTCGATGCGCATCCTTCCTCTCGTGAGACTCCTCTACAGGTCCTAGATATGGGTACGGGAACGGGTGTCCTTGCCATCGCCTGTGCCCTTAGCGGTGCGCAGGTTCGTGCCATCGAGATTGATGACTGGGTGGCCGACAATGCTCGCGACAATGTGTTGGCCAACGACGTCGCCGGTCGCGTCCAAGTGGAGTGTGGCGATGCCTCTTTGCTCCAACCCGAACCTCGCTACGACCTTGTCCTTGCCAACATCAACCGCAATATCCTGTTGGCCGACATGGCCACCTATTGTTCCACCATGCGTTCGGGTGCCACTCTGCTCATGAGTGGTTTCTACGAGGAGGATGTTCCTGCCATTCGACAATGTGCCGAAGGTCTTGGTCTTCAATATGTTGCTCACCGAAACCGCAACAACTGGGTGGTCATCAAATTTGAGAACCCGGAGGCATAGCACTTGATTGAAATCACCGAACCATGACTTTACACATATAATATGAAGAGACTCCTCGTTTTTCTCAGTCAGTTATATTTGGCCTTTCTTGGTCTCTTTATTCTGGTAGAACGTGGCCCGGATTGTGGGCCAGGGGATCCTGTTGTTTGGGCAATGGAATTCGAGAGTAGTGTACTACTTTCTTTTGTTTTTTGGATTCTCTTTTTGTTATTGCAATGGATAGGTCGGCGGACTCGAATCGTAATGAGTGCCGTGTTCTTGTTCATTATTTTCTCATTACGGATTTGGGAAATTTTGATTCTTTTCGATAATTGGCCTTGGTGGAAACACTTCTGGTTGATTATTCACCCTGCTTTGCCAGAATTGGTTTATTTGATTTATCAAATCAAGCAGAAACCAGTCGATTCCAATTAATCTGTTTTGCTTGGTTGAAATCATCTTTTTGTTCATCGCTCCTTTGGCCGTCCTTCGGGCATCCTTCGGGATGCTTTCGGGACGGTTTCTTTTGGTCTTGACCTCTTTTTTCGAAAAAAAGTAGGAAACTCTTGACAATCCCACAAATAATACTTATCTTTGCCGCCGGAACAATAAACCCAAATCTCTCACCGTTGAGGCACAGCCTTAACCATAATACTAAATTCTACGACTATGTTATCTACATCTATCCGTTACATCGGTTGCGACGACGCCGATTTGGACCTCTTTGAAAGTCAATACGTTACGCCAGAAGGCATGTGCTACAACAGCTACGTCATCCTCGACCAAAAGGTGGCTGTGATGGACTCTGTCGATCCTCGCAAGACCGAACAGTGGTTGCAGCAACTCGACAAGGCCTTGGAAGGTCGCGAGCCCGACTACCTCATTGTGCAACACATGGAACCGGACCACTCCGGCAGTCTCGCCGCTTTCCGTAAGGCTTATCCCAACGCCACCTTCGTGGCATCGGCCAAGGCTTTGCAGTTCATGGCACAGTTCAATCCTGGCACCGACATGGGCAAGACGCAAGCCGTCAAGGAGGGCGACACTCTCTCGTTGGGCGCTCATACCTTGCAGTTCTTCACGGCTCCGATGGTTCATTGGCCCGAGGTCGTCATGACCTACTGCCCGGAGGAGAAAGTCTTCTTCTCGGCCGACGCTTTCGGTAAGTTCGGTGTGAAGGCTGCCGACCCCGATGACTGGGCTTGTGAGGCACGCCGTTACTTCTTTAATATCTGCGGCAAATATACCGCTCCTGTGAGCGCCGTTATGAAGAAAGCCACCACGCTCGATATCGCCACTATCTGTCCTTTGCATGGTCCAGAACTGGAGGGTGAGGCATTGGCCGAGGCTATCCGTCTCTACTCCACATGGAGCAATAATGAGGTGGAAACCAAGGGCGTACTGGTTGCTCACGCCTCTATTCACGGCAACACCGCCCGCGTAGCCGAGAAGCTTGGCGAGATGCTCGAAGCCCGTGGCGCTGGCAAGGTGGCGGTGGCCGACCTCTGTCGTGAGGATATGGCCGAGGTCATCGAGGATGCTTTCCGTATGCGCAAGGTCATCTTGTGTGGTGCCACTTACGATGGCGATGTCTTCCCTCCTATGCACCAGTTCCTCTGGAAGTTGCAACTCAAGGCTTTCCAGAATGCCACCGTCGGACTGGTCGAGAACGGCACTTGGGCTCCGATGGCCGCCAAAGCCATGCGTGCCCTCATTGAACCTATGAAGAATGTCACCATCGTCGAACCTGTCGTCAGCATCAAGTCCGCCCTCAAGGACGATGACCTCCCTCAATTGGAGGCATTGGTCAATGCGATGATTTGATAACGAAAACGATAACGAAAATAGCCGCCCATTTCTGGACGGCTATTTTTATGCTTGTATCTCTCGCAGAACATCATCTACGATATATAAGTCACCAAACAAATATAATTGCGATTATTATTGACCAACTACTTAATGGGGGAAATGTCGCTTACCAGTTGAAGCCCAGACCGATGAAGAAACGCATGCGGTTGTCTTTCAGGAAGTCGGTGTAGTTGTTGTCGTTAATCCAATAGGTGTACTGGAAAGTGCCCTTGAGGTTCATGTGCCAGATCTTGAAGATGAGGCCTGCCTCCAGGTCGGCACCATTGAACCACTGGGCCTTGGTACACTTGTGACGAAGTTCGTCTTCCCAGAGCTCGAAAGGCTTGATGTTCGATCTGTCGAGGGTGCCTTTCTCGGTGATGGCTTCGCCAATGGCCGTTGGAGCTTTCTTGAAATCGAGGGCATTGAATCCACCTCCGTGATAGCCTAAACCGACGGTACCGAACAGATAGTCACAAGCTTTGATGGTCCAACCGACCGAGAGGGCACCTTCAAAGTCCAGTTTCTCGGGATAGCAATAGCGGTAATCGTCGGTCTTGGTGTAAGAGTCGTATTTCCACAAGTTGGGAAGGTTATTTTCCAAATCTTTGGCAATATCCTGCTTATTGCCTTCGGTTCTAAAGCTTCCATCGATTTTACCTTCCACGATGTTCTTGCCTGTTATCAAGCCAATCAAAGATGGGTTGAAGTGCAACGTGACGTAACCCGAAGTACGGCGGTCGGCCTTGTAACATTGGCCATAGGTGATACCGATAGGGAGGTTAGGACCCACTTCGTAGAAGAAGCAGCGGGCGTGCTGTTCTTTCTTGCGCTCGTACTTGCTGATGTTCTGGAGAGCAACGGTAGCTTCGGTCATGTATTTGGAACAACGCTTGTCCAACAGGCGCTGGTAAGACTCCTTGGCCAAGCGTATCTGCTTGATATCCATGTAGTGCTCTGCCAGGATGTACTCGTTGTCGCAATCCTCGCGGAACTGGCGGCGGCACTCGAAGATCTTCTGGGTAATGGCGTTGTTGGCCGAGTTGTGGAAGGCCATCTTCTGGTAGAGGTCGGCAGCATCGGCGAACTGTGCAAACTGCTCTAACTGAATGGCTTTCGAGTTCCATTCAATCATGGAGTCGCAAAGGGCGATGCGCTCGTCGATGGTCTCGCGGTTGACCTCATACTCCGGGCAGGTGCGAATCATCTGATAGACATCCTTGGCGCGCTGATATTGAGCGTCGTAGAAATGGTTGTTGGCTTGCTCCTGCAAGATGAAGTAAGGACTGCGCAACGCGCTGTAGGGGTCGCTGACTTTATAGACAAACTTCTGTTTGTCGCGCAAGTTGAGGGTCATGCGGTGAGCACGGAATCCGGGTGCCATGATGGTGAGGCGACGACCGTCATAGTTGACGCCAGGGGCCTGGGTGATGAAGATGATAGTGTAGGTTTTCTTGCCACCCAACGTATCCATCTGGACTTGCAGGTCGGGGTCATAGTTGGAGCGGAACTCCAATCCGAAGGGTTCATAGGTCTCGAACTGAAGCATTGCCTCGTGGCGGTCGCCACAAGGATAGACGCCAATGCCGCTCTCGGTATCCTCTTCGACGTTGAGGATCTTCAGGTCCTGTGCAAAGAGTGCCTGCGTTGCCCAAATACAGGTAGTCAGTAAGAATAGTACAATACGTTTCATATATATATTTATTTTTGAACAGCTATTTAAATATTGAAGTCCTCCAACTTATAAATCTCGTCGCGCTTGATGGTTTCGCCCGTGTCGGAGTATTTGTCGGGTTGCCAAGTGCGCACCTCGATGGTGGGTTGGAGTTCGTCCTCGAAGTTGATCATCAAGAAGAGGTAGCCCACGTCGCTGTAGGTCGATGAATTCCACTCTTGTTTCATCGTCACGCCGTAGATGCGGTCGCGGACAGGATGGCGCTTGACCGACATCTCGGAGAAATGCACGTCGATGTAGGAATTGCGTCCAAAGACTTTCTGGAGGTGCTTCATGTACTGTTCCTTGCTCATGACAGTCTGGAGCACTTTGGTTGCGCCCAAAGAACGACTCATGATGTCGTTGCCCTCTGTCTTTTTCTGTTTGAGCACCTTGCCCGTAATGATGAGGGCATCGTTGCTGAATACTTGTTTCAAGTAGTTCAAGTCCTTGCGGTTATAGGCGGTGCGGAAATTCTCGACGAAATCCAGAATAATCTGTCGGCGCATGAAGTCCTCCACCACGACGCCGTCGATGATGACGTTGCGGTAGTTGTGCAGTTCGAGGGCAACATAGATGTTCGAAAGATTGCCCTGGGCATCGAAGTTGAAGACCAAGTCCTTGTCCCCCTCTTCTTCCGAGGCGAGCATGGAGATAGGAATGTCGCGCAACTGGTAACCGCCATTGGGCAAGTGTAACAACTTGCCGTTCACTTCGCTGACGGGGCACATCATGGCACTGCTCTGCCACATGCTGTGAACCAAGTGGTCCAACTCTTTGGGCAGCGGGTGCAGTTTCAACTTATCCTTGAGTTTCTTACCCTCCATGATGGCGCCGTTGAAGCAGGTGAGGAGGTTGGATGCGTTCTCTTCGATGGTACTTTTCAAGACGGGGTCGTCAATGCCGCTGGTGATGTTGACCTTCACCTCAATTTGGGCAAAGGCTTGCTGCGTGTGTAGCAACAAGAGCATGACGACAGTAGCGAGTAGTCTGAGTAGCTTATTCATAGAGATTCAGTATATTATGTTGCGGAATATTGGTGAACAGGTCGGCTTTCAGAACGTGCTTTTGGGCATCGTCCGAAAAGAGCTGTTCGGGAGTGACGGAGAAGACCAACATGTGGACATAGTTGCCGTCGGGATGATGGAAGAGTACGATGCCGCGCAAGGCATTTCCCTCTTCCCTTCGGGCGCTGGAAGCGTAAGGTCGAACCCCTTCGGGACAGAGCGTGTGGTAGAGCGATGCCCAATCCACCAGGAATTGCGGGCGTTCGTTTCCGTAGCGTCGGTGCGTGAGGTCGATGGTGAAGTCGGGCGACTCTATCTGTCCCAACAGCAGGTTGGTCAACGACTGCAAGGGGTAGCGTTCGTCCCAAAGTATCTTCAACGTGTCGTCCCAAGTGGAATAATAGAGGTCGTTGGAGACCTTGTCAATCATGTAAGTAGCTCCCAGAGAACGTAACACCTCGGCGCTGTCGGTCTTGTGCAACGGCATGGAGTGCGGGTCAACGGGGTGGAACCGTTCGGTCGAACCTTGCATAATCAACTCTGTGACACGACAATCCAACTCTTTCTTGTCCCCCACGACCTGCACTCCGCCGACAGGGGGAAGGACCTGTAGCAGGCAACCAAGGAATATAGATAATGTGTTCAACATAAGGGGGCAGAGTTTGTTGGTGAAAGATTCGGGATGTTCCAGAGGAAAGATAGATGTCTCGACGGGAGGTTACTTGACGCGGGAATAAACGGCCTTGCGCTTGTCGTAGGTCCGGTTCGTTATGACCGTTGGCAGGTTCGATGACGTGGTGCGCATCAGCAATTCCATCGTACGGATTCGGACGGCCTCTTCGCTGCGCTTGGCAGGATGGGTGAAGTCGAGGTTCGGAATCTCGTAAGTGGCAACGACATTGCCCGATAGACGTTCTGTGAGCAGAATCTTGAGGGAGCAGTGTGTCACGGCCAACATATAGTCGCCATGCTTCTCTTCCTGAGAACGCTCGTTCTGGTAAACCACTTGGCAGAGGAGGTCGGCTTCTTCGGCCGAAGGTACTTCCACCATGCCGGCACGAGTCAGGACAATGGCAATGGAGTCGTGATGCAGGGCATCGATGCTGTCCATCTGAATGGCGAATGCCGGTGTCGGGTCGAAAGGCAACAGATGGGTCTTGGCAGAGTCCAACCCTTGGTTCAACTTCTTGGCCAACAACGAACGGCCAAAGACGTTGGCAGTGAGCACCGCTATATTCTCGGCAGGGGTGAGACAGAGGTCACTCTCACCAGCAGGGGCTTGCTTGATATGCACCGTGACCAGACCCTTCTCGTCGGTCTGTTCGGGGGCCGACAGTTCGCCCTCTTTCATCTGAGCTTTGACGGGGAAGTGGATGACAGGACGGTTGCCTGAAAGCACTTGGAAAGTCACGTTCAAGGGAATCTCTTCGCCGCCGACGACAGGCATTTCTTTACGTTGCGCTACAAAACGGATGCTGTCAAAAAGCGTGATATATTCGTTGAAGAGCATCTGTCCGAAGTCGCTCGTGAAGGTCGAGTCGGGGAGGATAGGTTGGTGCATGAACGGGACAATCAACTTCAGCGCACCAGCATACTCGTTGGCGGCCTTCAGGAGGTCACCTTGACTTTGGCTGTCGAGGGCACGGAGCCGTTGCACGCGAGCCTCTGACAGTAGCGAATCCTGCAAGTGCTGCTGCATCTGCTCAATCTGTTCGGGTGCCGCTTTGACCAACACCCAAAGTGTGGAATCGACCACGGCGGAGTCGGCAATGACCAACGGTTGCAGGGGTACGACTTTCTCGATCCAGTCATTGCGGCGGTCAACGCTCAATGTGGAGTCGGTCTGTTGCAGGAACGACATTAACGAGGTGGAATCCACCGCATTAGGGAGTCGGTCATATATCTGTTGCAAGGCATCGATCATGGCGCTGTTGGCGTCAAGACCGCGGCCGATGATTTCGTCTGCTTTCAGTTTTCCCTCTTTGGCCCACTTCGGTAAGCCGTCGGTCTTGGCGTCGAGAGTGGTCAAGGGGAGAAGCGTGAGTGCTAAGAGTGTCAGAAAAAACTTTTTCATTTCTCTGGGAGTGTATTAGTGTTTTTGAGGGAGTCTAACATACATTGATAGGTGGCGGGTTGGCGCTCGGCCAAGATGCCATATTGGACAATGGCCGTCTTCTGATAGCGGGCGGCCTCCTCCTTCCGATCCTCCTGCGAGAGGCAGAGGCGGTAGAGGTTGTAGTAGCAACGCGCCAACAGAGGCATCACACCTTGCGGATTACGTGCCATGAGGGGCAGCAACATCCTTTCGCTCTGTTTGTAACGGATTTCCGCCTCCTTGGGGTGACCAGTGGTGAAGTAGAGGTGACCCAGCGAATTGCAGATGCCGGCGCGTTCCAATTCCCCCTTTTCCAAGTTCTTGGTGCGCATCAGGGCCGACTGCAAAGTCTTCTGTGCCAAGGTGTAATCTTTCAATTGCTCATAGACATCGCCGAGGTGATTTTCCACCAGTACCAATTGGCGGAGGATGTCCTGCTGGGTCGAGTCTTGGGCCAGGAGGGACAGACAAGAGTCGCGCAATGCCGTCAGATACTCGCGGGCCTGTTCCTGTTGCCCGGTAGCCATCAACAATGTGGACAAGGAGAGTCGTACATTCAGTTGGTCCATCTTCCAACGCTCGGCATCCATCTTGTAGAGACTGTCAATGTCGGCCGTGGCGATGTCCAACTCCTTTCGTGCCAAGTCGTAAAGCCCCAACTGGAGGTAGGAGAGGCTCAGTCGGTGACTGGACCAAGCGCGTTGCACGATGTTGCTGCCGAGGTGGCGGAGAACCACCTCGTAGGCGGTACGTGCCTCGCTCCAATCGGCTTGCAGGTAGGCGAAGTCGGCAAACTTCAACATGCTTTGCGTCTGGGTGGTATCGCTCCACGCCGAACGGCGCAACAGCGAGTCGGCTTTTTCCATATTCTCGACACCTCCTGCCAGCATGTAGAGTTCGGCCATGTGCATCATGTCGCCTCGCTCCTCGGCGGTGAGGATGGCTTGCTGTATCTTGCCCTCTTGTACCATCGAGATAACTTCGCGTTCGGTCTTCGATACCTCCGAGAGGTCGATGCGCGAGAACTTTTCTGCTACGGCCGAGGCCTGTGTCTTGCTCTGTTGCAAGGCGGCAGTGGCTTTCTGCACTCCTTTCTCGTATTGGGCGGTGGTGATGGAACCCTCTTGTCGGCGTTGTGCCAACTTGGCTTTTTCCTTCTGGAACTGTGCCTCGTAGTTGGCCGATGCGGCACGTTCATAGGTGTCGCGCATCAGCTTGAACTTCTTGGTAGGGCACATCACGATGGTGAAGACCACATTCGTTCGACCCGAAATGATCCACTGTTCCAACGCCTCTTTGTTGAATATCTCGTACCCCGCCTTCTCGATGCGACGCACGGTGACCAGGTCGCCGGCATGGAGGGTTCGGAAGTTGAGGATGAAGTTGCCGGCCGAGTCCGACACCGCGTTGGCGGCATTCTGTACTTGGATGGTGACTCCCGCCAACGGCACTTTCTCATCGGCACCTCGGTACTCTTTGATTACACCGTGGGTCACGACTTGACCCCACACTGCCTCCACCAAGGTGCAGTGCATGACAAGGACAAGTGTCAGGAGCAGGATATGTCTCAAGTAGTATTTCATCATTTTGAGGTCCGTCTAAGAGTAAATGCGAGGGGAGTCCGTTTTCTCCTATCAGGTTGGTCAATCAGAAACCCTCCCTCTTTAAAATTGCGGCAAATATAATGAAAAAACGCTTATTGTGTATAATAATGTGTCAAATATTACTTTTTTTCTTCCATTTTCTTCCATTCTGCGAGAAAAAGAGACGAAATAACGACTCTTTTTACTTCAACAGCATGGCTGCCACCGAGAGAATCGTTACCACCTGTATGAAGCGTCGGAAGGCTTTTTCGGGGAACAATTTGACCAGTCGGATGCCAATCAAGGCGCCGATTCCGATGGCCGGTAGCATGAGTAGATTGAGCGAGAAAGTGGACCAGGTGATATTGTCCCAGACAAAGATTTGCAGGGGTACTTTCAGGAGGTTGACAACCAGAAAGAACCAAGCATTGATGCCAATATAGGCCATTTTTTCTTTGCGCATCGACAACAGATAGACCGACATCACAGGCCCCGCAGCATTGCCAATCATGGTAGTAAATCCTCCGAGGAGTCCAAACAGCGCCGAGTACCACCAACAGTTCATCCAACGGTTCTCTTTGCCGAAAATCTCACTCCACAGCATCACGCCCAATGCCAGCGCCAGGGTCCAACCCATGAGGGTGCGGAACCGATCTGTCGGTATCATGCTGTCCACCAGGATGGCGACAAAGAATCCCAGAATGGCTGTGGGCAACAGGCGGACCACTACTTTCCAGTCGGCAATCCGTTTGTAGTAGGCCACGGCAATGATGTCCGCCAGACAGAGCATGGGTAATATCACACCGGTCGATTCTTTGGCTCCGAAGGCCATCGCCATGTAAGGTACAACCAACAACATCATACCCTGTATGCCCGTCTTGGACATGCCTATACACAAGGCCGTCAGGGTCAAAATGGACCACTGGAAGAGGGTTAAATCAAGCGACAACAATTTGTTATTTTCAATTATTTATTATTTGGACAATTTTCCCTCCCGTTGGTTTATTTCGGGAGGGAAATTTTGACGGATTTACTTTTTGCCGGGAGTCGGCGATGGAGTGATTTTTCCACCCTCGCTATGTGCCACGAACTGCGGTGCCATCTGACTTTGGATAGTGGCAATGCCCACCGAGAAGGTGCCTTCGTTGGTGACGTGGCAATCGTAAGTCAATGTGTATGAGCCTTCTGCCAGTCGACGGATAAAGAAGTTCGTCTGGCTGTCCTTGGTCTCTTGGTAGTAGAAGAAGTCCTCCCAACCGTGACGAGAGAGTTGGTCAACTGGTTCCAGCGTGGCGGGACGTTCGTCGGTCAAGGTGAGGTACTCCAAAGCCTTGGTGCAAGTGATGATGAGACGCACTTGCACTTTCTGTCCGAGGTGCAGATTTGCGTTCTTTTTGCCCTCCAACGAGAGGCGGCGCCATTCCCCGTTGTCGTCCTGCGCCCAGAGTTCCTTGCGGAGGGTCAACTCCTTGACGCCCTGCTTCTTAACCTCCTGCATAGGTGCCTCGTACTGATGCACGACAGCTCCCCAGGCGGGGTGATTCTCACTCTTGACAATCTCCACGCGGTGGGCATCGGCCGGCAGGTCCATGCGCATGTTGCCCAGCAGCGGATTAAGGGCTTTGTAATCAACGGGTTTACCATCAATCTTGATCTGCAACAATGGGGTAGTATCCATCTCGGCGTGCAACCAATCTCCGCCTGTGCGGAGCAAGGCATAGACTGCATCTGCCGCCATGCTCGAACCACCCCAGTCGGAGGTCTGTTTCTCCAACAGAAGCCATTGGCGCACACGTTCTATCTCGGTGACATATTGCTCTGCCGACACCTCGTTCATTGCTTCCAGAATGGTGGCGGTGTGTGCCACGGGGTGTGACCAGAAGTTTTCCAGACGCTCCCAGTACATGCCTTTGTCCTTGTCGTTGATGGCCAACTGCCTGAAACTCTCCACAATACGTTGTGCCTCTTTCTCGTGGCCCGAGCGTTGCAAGGTGACGGCGCAGAAGGCTCTGTTGGTCAACGACAGGTCGTGCCATCTCTTCTCCATCGCACTCAGTATGCGGTTGCGTAACAAGCTGGTGCTCAACTTGATGGCGGTCGATGTGTAGGGCCTGTCCTTGTCGAACAGAGTGCAGATGTATGCATAGTCGCCATAGTCCAACATATCCACCTTGCCTGTCTCCACCAGGTCATCTTTCAGTTCTGCCAACACCTCTTTGTCCAGATATTGCAGCGCCTTGATAAGTGCTGCCGACAGTTTCTCGTCCTCTTGCAGACATCCCAACAGACGCAGTCGGCCCAACAGTTGGAGCACCGTCGAAGTGGCCCAATAGGAGGCTATTGTGTCTCGTGGATTGTCGAACCAACCGAAGCCTCCATTCTTTTTCTGCAATGCCAACAGTTTGTCCATCAAGGCGTTGTAGTCGGCGCGGTTCTGTTCGGGGTTCAATAATCGGCTCAAGGCCTGCATCTGTTCCTCCTGTTGGTCGGCAGCACGGGTCCAGGGGGAAGCTTGCAACGTAGTGGTTTTCAAATCTTGGTCCTGACGCAGGCGGGAGACCTTTTCCAGGGCGGGTTCATTCTTGACCAACGACGCTGCCATACCGAGGGCAAACAGGTTGTGTGCCAAGCCTGTAGAGGTCACCAGATCGGTGTTTGCAATGCTGGGCAGGGCCGAGATGCAGTACCACGTCGGATTGCTGCAAGCGGTCAGTACGCTATGAGATTTTCCTACCGAGGGTCGATGCACATCCAGTGTCAATGTCTGTTGCCCCGCGGTCAGGAAGAATGGCTGACCCTCGATGACCGGCGAAGTGCTTGGCAATACGGGCAGCTTCTGTTGTTCACCATCGCCATTGCCTTGACCGTCAACCACTTTGATGCGGAATCCGATGTAAGGCTCGTCCAACGGAGCCTCGCATTCTATGCCCACCACCTCTGTGCCCTTGGCGCCGATGTTGAGGGTGTACTGCTTCTTCTTCAGCACTTTATCGGTGCGTGGGTCAAAGAGTTCCACCAGGGCCACTGCCTTGACCGCCGCGTCGGCAGCATTCTGCACATTGGCCATCAGGGTGGTCCTGTCGCCCGAACGGAGGAAGCGGGGCAGCGAGGGTTGCGCCATCAGTGTCCTTTGTGCCAATATCTCCTTCTGCATCAGGCAGGTAGCCATCGTTTTGGAGAAGGCCAATGCCTGCATGCACCAGGTTGTATTGTCATCGGGCACATCAAACTCTATCTGGAAATTACCCTCCATGTCCGATGTCAACGTCGGCCTCCACAATGCCACATGGGTCTTTGTGGTGCGGACGGAGATATTTTCCAATGCAGAATTGTCAACCGCCATGG
>JAEEGH010009303.1_pt1 | contig 22949 bp, 18 predicted proteins | sample 9134181 | NCBI WGS metagenome assembly JAEEGH01 (sample SAMN16246544, study PRJNA631951) | gut metagenome | biome: gut microbiome; feature: rumen; material: DP-attached | host: Bos | place: Iran: Karaj | collected 2018-10
CTTCGTAAGGGTGGCTTCGCTGGGCGGTGCAGACAAAGAGAGTATTGTCATTATTCCGGAATGTGATTATGAAATAATCCCCTGGATGAACGAGAGTGCATCCGGAGGCGGGCAGGGTATAGTGCCCGGAGAACTTGTTACCTACAAGTACCTGGTTATAGATCATCCGGAGCAGACCATCAACAATGAGCAGAAGGTTTACTTTACTTATGTCAGCAGTGCCCCTATCTATTCCGTGACGATAAAGAGTATAGAGTATTATGTGAATTCTAACTCCAATCCTTTGCAGACACAGACTCTTAACAGAACCATTACGGAAGATACGGGGACGGTGAATACAAATGATGGCACCATTACCATAAACAAAGAGAATCCAGGCTATATCACATTCCAGCGTTCATTGGACAACAAATACAGTTCTATTACTGTGTATGCAACGATTACAAACGCTGACGGCTGTTCTCAGGATATTTCGTTTGTCCAGAATCCCTCCATTAGAATGGTATGTGATTACTCTCACGTTGGAGACGTATTTGTCAATGGATTCTTTGGGCACGTATCCAACGCTACATTTGGAGGAACTCACAGGCCTTATCTCCGTTATCGTTCAACAAATGGCCAGGACTCTAACTATTATGGACACTGTAACACGGGATGGAATGGCGGTACAAGTCAAAATGTTGATTATGCATATAGTACCACATACCAGACGGGTCTATATGGAACAGTAATCGGAGGATTCTACAATCTTGACGAGTCAATCAGCAGAAATTTCTTCACAACATTAATTGATATTTCCTCGTTCAATACGAATAATCATAATAATGAATATCTAGCTAATGGGGATTATGTTGAATATCGGATAGGAGATCCAAGAGTTGAGAGTTCCTCCGTATACGGGGATTCGTGGAATACAGCTTCGAATTTCTATAAGTATCTTACTTCTGATGGTCCTACAGCTACTGCCTGGAAATCACCTGAACAGATTTCAATTACCTCACAGAGTGTGGAAGATCGAAACATCATCGCTCCTCGCTTGTTGGTGAGTTCGGGTTTGAATGCAACATCGACTACAAACATGACGTTTGAGACTGCAGTTAAACGAGCTGCCACGTATCAAGAAGCCGGTTATCCTGCTGGACGTTGGAGAATTCCTTCCGAAGCTGAGGTTGCTTTTATTGTCGCACGTCAAAATGACGGCACTATTCCTAACCTGTTTGCTGTGGGGTCCAAGTACTGGGCTGGAAGTGGCCGGACGCTGACTCCGCAACCCGGAGGCAATATTACATTTGCAAATGCCGATGGTAGCGGGCATTCAGCTCGTTTCGTCTACGACCTCTGGTACTGGGGCGATGATGCCTCCACTACCAATGTCTATCATCCTAACGGGCATCTCTATAACTACGATTCAGCCGGCAACGCGACACTTATTAGATAAGAGCCTATGAAAAAGATATTAACATACCTTAGCATAATAGCTTCTCTGGTGCTGCTTGCCCCGTCGTGCGTAAAAGAGAACCTGCGTGAGGTGGAACCTGTCGCAAAGAACGAGGACGGGAAGATCTCCCTGGACGGCAGCCTTATCCTTCCCTTTGCTCAGGATTCGGGAGACTGGATTTCCACCAAGGCTGCAACGATGGGCGAAGAGACTCCCAAAGTGAAATTCCTTTACCTAGCCGTATTCAGCGCGGGAGACATCCTATATGAGATTGTGAAAGCCAAGCCTGGCACGCAGTCCCACCCTACGGCTGAAGAAGCCGGCTTCAACTGCGGTTCCGAAGCTGAACACTACATTACCAAATTCCATGTGGACAAGCTCACCAGTGTTTCATCGGGAGACCGCTACATCCAGTTCATCGCCACCACCAAGGCCATTCCGGAGTTCGAGAACATGGAGATGAACCTGATGGACGAAGGCACGTTCGTGCGTACCCTGGTCACCAGCAACGGCGGCCTGGCATACTGGGGCCGCAGGCACGTCACCTCCATTTTGGAAACCACGGATTTGAAAGGAATCAAAATGATCCGTAACTTTGCCAAGGTGAAGGTGAAGGTGGCCGACGGCGTGTCCAATTTCCGCATCCTTGGATTCAAGGTTTTCAACACCCCGGTATACGGCACCATAGTCCCTTTCAATTCCAACACGGAAGATTACGTTACAGTTAACCAGGAACAGGTAATCAATTTTGACCGCTACGCCCATTACGAGCAAGCCTCAGAGCAGGAAACACCTTACTCCTGGCTTACCAATACGGACATGTACTACGGCTTCATGCCGCCGGTGATCCAGTATAATGCATGGGACGGCTATTATTCCTCCGACGGCACCGACACCATGGCCGCCAACGATCTGTGGATAGATCCATCCGAACCTGACTACCTTTACGAATGCTCCTACCGTCCGGACCAGAACCCGTTCATTATCCTCAAGGCCGAGTTCAATGATGGAAGCTCCTGGAAGACATATTATTACAAGGCCGACTTCGTGTACAAGGACCTGTTTGAAGATCCTAATACACATGCCATGACAGGCACCGGAGACAATATCTACTACAACATCCTGCGTAACTTCTGCTACACTCTCAATATCACCGGTGTGGACGGAAAGGGCAGCACCAGCGTTTACGATGCGGTGAACAGTATCGCTCTCAACAACTTTGAGGGTTCCACCATGGCCCAGGAGCTGACCAACATCGCCAATGACGACAGCCGCCTGTACGTCAGTCAGACCGATATTCTGATTACTTTCGGAACATCATTCAAGATGTATGTAAAGAGCGGCACCGGCACGAACTTCGCCACCGACGACAATGCCAGCATCACTGCCGAGATCCGTGAAGCGACCAGCGGCAGTAATATCGTATCCTCCGCTTCCAACATCACCATTGCAGGCAGCAATGTGAGCGGCGGTGTTTACAACGGCTGGCGCGAGGTAACCATCACATGCGCCGACCCGGAGAACCTCAAGCCCGGTGAAGTGTGGAAACAGCCCATAGTCTTCAAGAACGGCAGCGGCCTCACCCGTACGGTGAACCTCACACTCCGCCGTCCCTTCTCCCTTTCGGTTGATGCCCAGGATTATGTGCCCGCCACCAAAGGAGAGGAAGTATGGGTAGATTTCAACGTGCCTGCCGGTCTTACAGTGGCACGCTTCCCTCTGTACTTCTACATCGAGCAGGAAGAGAATACTATGTACCCCAAGCCGCTTGCTTCAGGTGCGAACGAAACTCTTACCGTGGAGAACGGCCCCAGCCTTATTCCAGGCCGCACCAAGAACAACTACTATTACCGCAGGACCATCAACTGGGACGAGTATACTGCCACTCCTACCGACATAAACGGAATCAAGACGTTCCGCAGTTATTTCAAGACAATGGTGGAGGAAAGTGCCACTACCGTATGGGTGGTTGCATCACCGAACAATGACTTCTACTATCCTGTGGACGATGGCAACAACTCCACCAACAGGGACACTTTCGCAAACGAAATGGAACAGGGCGTCCTGTATTTCAGTTACTATGGAATGCAGATCAAGGTTGGACAGAAAGCCACCAACAAGGCGACGTCTAACGCTGGTGCCCCTATTGTGTATACCTCAAATAACACCTCGGTAGCGAAGGTAAATGAAAACGGTGAAGTTGAAGCTGTAGGTGTGGGAACCGCCACAATCACGGCCTCTGCCGATGCCTACAGGAACTACACAGCAGCCGACCCTGTTACCTACACGGTGACCGTTACCACCGATGAACTCAGCAAGCTCTCCGTAAAATGGAAGACTGAACCCACGTTCGTGGTCAAGGTTGGCTCCAATGTTCAGACCCAGGGCGAATACAGCGTTGATCCCGGATACACCGGATCTCCCGTTGCTACGTACTCATCGGGTGACACCGGCATCGCCACGGTATCTGCGGACGGAACTGTGCACGGCGTGTCGGCCGGTAAAGTGCTCATCACCTATTCTGTAACGGCACCTGCCGGAAACGGTTATGCGGCAGCCACCCAGGCCGTGCATTACGAGATTCAGGTTACGGCAAACAAGGCGGCATCCGGCACCATTCACCATGAAGAGACCTTCCTCGAAAACAACATGGGAGACTACTCGATAGTCCAGGAAAGAGTATCCGATGGTGAAACCTGGAATACCGGGAATGATAAGACAGCCCAATTCCTTCAGTACACCTGGTTCAGCGCAGGCAGCTGCTACAGGCACTTGTGGTATCCTTATTATAATGTGGGTACGGGAATGTCCTTCGGCGTAGCACAATCGGCCTGGGGCGCTATAGATGAGCCCACTAACCGCTGGAACGTGAGCGAAGGCAAGTGGGAAACCGACTACCACAACCGTCGTTTTGCCGGTTATTCAAAGATATCCTCCAAGGACATAGACCTTTCCTGCTCAGCCGGAGCTACAATTACCTTCTATCACGCAGGTAACTACTTCTCCGACCCGGCACATCCCGATGCCCGTGCCAATATGAGAAGCGACGCCAAGATGCGGTTCAGCAAGGACGGCGGCAGCACCTGGAGCGATCCGATCAACATCAACTATCCTCCAGGCACGAACTGGATCTACATCAAGGCCCAGGCGCAGATCCCTTCGGATTACCTTGTGTCCAACTTCCGTGTCGCATTCGAATGCGAGAGTTTCCCGGATCACTTTACCCAGCTTTACTTCACAGCAGCTGATTCGAACGTTACGACCACGACCAATACAGGATTCAAAGTCTACTATGATGTTGTAACAGTTGGAGAAGAACAGCGCGTGACCACCAGCTACACCCACACCAACACCGGCTATCCCGTCACAGTCACCATGGACGACGGCCGTGCAGGCACCTGGGAAATCAAGAATCTTGTAATAACTGAAAACTAATATGAGTAGAGGGGCTTCAAAGCCCCTCTATTTCTTCTTTGCTCAGGCCCGTGGCCTTGACGATGTCTTCTACAGACATCCCCATAGCCTGCAACTTCCCCGCAATCTCACGGCTGTTCTCTGCCCGTCCTTCTGCCCGTCCTTCTGCCCGTCCTTCTGCGACGGCCTCTTCTTTAGCCATGTTCATGCGGATGATTTGATCAAGTTCCCTCATGAGGGACAAATCGTACTCTTTTCGTCTTTCGATACTCATGTTAGCCAGTTCTGCTGCTTCAAAAAGCAGGATTAATAGTTCATCAGTAAAAGATGCCGGTATTTCATCCACTTCGTGCATATGCTTCACCGACCATGCAAGTTGCTCGAACAGGTTTTTACACTTTTCCGGTTCGTTTTTCCCGACTTTCAAACGCCCCATTTCAAGATAAACGAAATGCAAAGCATTTGTCATCAGTTCAGAATTTCTGTCGTTGCGCACGGAATATCGACTCACCATACCGTCTTCATCGATAGCATCGTCCGTGTCATGATCCAACTCGAAGTTGATAAGGCTCACAACGTAGATGGGCAGAAGCCTGTAATCCATCTTGTCTTGGACTTCCTTTTGTTTTACGGCTCCCAGTTTTGCGTTAAGCTGCAGTCGAATAGGGTAGGAAGAGTATGACAGCATCCTGTCCGGATAGCTTTCGTTCGATCTGCTCTGAAGTTCTACAATAAACTGGCTGTCGTCTTCCGCCGTACACAACAAGTCAAATGTAGCATTTTTGTCTGAAACTACCAAACCATGTTGCTCTTTATCAGCGAATTTCAATGTTGTAATGCGAATATCGGGGATGAGCAGTTGAATGATTTTGGTAAGAAGGCGCTCGTTTCCCGGCGCCAGGATGATTACCTTAAAGGCATCATCGTTCAAGATTTTTGCATATCGTTGTCCCATAATTCAATTTGTTTAATAATGGAACAACAATAATATACTCAAAATCCCGAGCCTCCAAATATTTGCGTCAAACAGAAATAAAATAGAAAAGAAAGCAGCCATAAGAAAAATCTTATGGCCGCCATAAACACATAAATAAAAGATTTAAATATGCCCACCCCCCTGGGCGCGAAGTTCTTCGTCCACTTTGTCTTTCTCGGCCATGAGAAGGTCCAGGAGCCAGTCTTTCTGCTCGTCTACGAGGCCGAGGTCCCGGCAGGCGCTTTCGTAGCGGCCCAGAACGGCCTCCTGGTAGCGGTGATATACCATCGACTTGCGGATTTCGTCTTCGATGGTCTCGTGCTCGATCTCGTAACTGTCTTTGTAGTAATCCTTATACACCTTCTCCGAGGTATACTGGATGCAGAAGAAGAACAGGCCGGAGGCCAGGATCACTATGCCGAGGATCCCCACGATGAGCGGCACTCTCTGGATGAGGCCCAGCATGCCCAGCGTGGCTCCGATAAGGAATATTGCAAGCGCAATCAGTTCGTTGCGGTGGTTCTTATAAATTGAGGATATCTTCATAGCCGGTCAGTTTGTTGGTGGTTCGGTTCTGCAGTATCTTGATCTTGTAGTTGTTTTCGGATTCCTTGGCCTCCATGGCCTTCTGGAAGGCCCTGCGTGCGGCCAGCGCCTGGCTGTTCTTGGCGCGCATCTCGTCCAGGTTCTGCCTCAGCTGCCACTGGCTCAGCAGGATGGCGAAGAACGCAATGGCGAACATCACCAGGAAGCCTATCAGTATGGTCATCTGGTTCTGCGCCTTCAGCCTGGCGGCCTCTGCGCGTAAGCGAGCATTGTTCATCTCGGCGTCCAGGATGGCCATGTCTTCGTTCTGTACCTTTATATATATAGAGTCTTTTTCGCTCATCAGCGAGGCGAGCTCGCCGTAGGCGGGAGCGAAGGAGCCCATGTCGGCGTAGATACCGTGCTTGTAGGCGTGGCGGTCGCGTGCGGTGCCCAGCGAATCGGCCCTGGCGAGAGCTTCGGCGAAGAGGCCCTTGGATCGGAGGTACACCACATCCATCTCGCAGCGCTGGTCGCCTTCTGTCTGCACCTCGTAGAGAGGATCCTCCATTAGGGCATCGTAGCAGGCCCAGAAGTTCTGCCAGTCTCCTTTAGCATTATATAGGTACGCGCGCGTCATGCGCGTCTTGATGCGCAGCGAAGGGAAGAATTCCTGGTAGGCCTCCGCCTTCACGCAGTTGGTCTCGGCCTCGGCGAAATCGCCTGTCTTGATTTGTTCCTGCGCGATGAGTATCAGCAGGTTGGGCAGTTCCTGCTCCGCACGAGCCTCCTTGCAGTATCCGGCAGCGGTCTCGAAGTTGCGTATGGCCAGGTACGAGTTGGTGCGGTAGCTCTGGATGAGCCCGATGATGCGGTGGGAGTACATCGCCCCGAGGGGCATCTTGAGCTTGTCTGCGCGGCGCCCCATGTCTCGGGCCTCGAGCATGGCGTCGGAGGCCCTGCCGATGTGGATGAGGTACTGGCAGTATTCGTGGATGACGGAGAAGTAGAAGGGGCGCGCATCCGCATGCCCGCGTACCAGTTCCTTGATTTCCGCCACGGTCTCGTCCATGCGCTCATAGTCGCCCTGGGCGAAGCGCACGGGCATCTCCAGCGAAAGGCCGAGGCACTTGTAGCGGAAGCTCTCACGCTGCACGCCGGCCTGGTAGATGGAGTCCGCCAGCTCGAGGTTCTCGGGGTTGTACATCTGCATGCGGCCGTAGGCATAACGCTGAAACACTGCATCGTCCACCTTCAGGCGGTTGACTATCTGCGCCCCGGCGAGAAGCGGGACCAGCAGGAAGGCGGCCAGCAGGATGTATTTCCGGGACTGCGTCATGATCTTACTCGGAGATGGAATGTGCCACGGGCTTGCTGTCCTTCGGCTTCTTTGCCGGGGGAGCGGGCGGCGTGGCAGCAGCCGGCATCTTCTTCATATACGCATATACGAGGATGGCGATACCCGCCAGCACGAACGGTATGCTGAGCCACTGGCCCATATCCAGTGCCATGTTGTTTTCGAATTCCACCTGAGGTTCCTTGATGAACTCTATAATGAAACGCATGCCGAAGCAGCCCACGAGGAAGGCTCCGAAGAAGAAGCCTCGGTAGCTGCGGTCCAGTTTCTTCCAGTAGTGCCAGATGAGATACAGCCCCAGAATAAGGTACGACAGCGCCTCGTAGAGCTGCGTAGGATGTTTTGGTTCAGTCTCCCCGTTTCTTTCGAAAATGATACCCCAGGGTAGGGATGTTACATTTCCGTAAATCTCGGAATTGAAGAGGTTGCCCAGGCGGATGAAGCATCCGGCGAATGCCACGGTAATGCAGAGACGGTCCATGATCCACAGAAAATCAAAACCGTGGGCTTTCCCGTATTTGTTTGAGAACCACCACATTCCGAGCAGCAGGGCGATAGCTCCTCCGTGGCTGGCGAGGCCGCCTTTCCAGGGCATGAAGATCTCCCAGAATCCGTGCCATGAGCCGAAGTAGTAGTCCGGCTGATAAAAAATGCAGTGGCCGAGGCGGGCGCCCACTATTGTGCAGATGAGCAGGGTGTAGAGTAGGGGATCGAGTATCTCTTCCTTAACGCCCTCCCTGCGGCAGTACCAGCGGAATATATACCATCCGAGGATGAACCCGGATATGAACAGCAGGCCGTACCAGCGCACCTGAAGACCCAGGAGATGGAATATCACCGGGTCTACGTTCCAATGAATGGCAAGTTGTATCATTTCTCAGCGTTTGCTACCAGTTGAATCTGTGTGATGACGCATGTGAGAAGTTTCTCCATGATTATCGGCTTCATAATGAAGTCGTTGGCTCCGGCATTGAATCCTTTCACGATATCTTCGTTGGAGTTGAGGGCCGAGAGTATCACAATGCGTATGCCGGCGGTTTCGGGATTGGCACGGAGCTGCCTCAGCACTTCGAATCCGTCAACTCCGGGCATCATCAGGTCCAGTAGTATCAGATCGGGTTTTTCGGCCGCCACTGCATCCAGGGCCTGCTGGCCTCCGCTTGCAGTGCGCATTCGGAAATTGAAACGGGACAGCATCTTCTGTACGAGCAGGAGGTTCAGGGGGATGTCGTCCACCGCGAGAACGTTGTACTTGGAATAATCGTGGTCTTGAGCGTAAAGGGGAGTCATATCTTAAATGTTTTGTTGCGGTAAAGTATCGGGCAGCACGAGTACGAAGCGGGCTCCGCCGGTGTAGGAAGTATCCAGATAAACACGGCCGTTCATCTTGCCGGCGATGTCCCGGCAGATGCTGAGGCCCAGGCCGGTGCCCTGCACGAAATCGTTCAGCTTGGTGAAGCGGTTGAAGATGGCCTCCGCCTGGTCCGGAGGTATTCCGGGGCCGGTATCCGTTACCCAGAAGGTCACCTCGCCAGGATTCTCTTTCAGTGAGCATCCGAGCTTGATTTCGCCCTTGGTGGTGTGCTTGCAGGAGTTCGTGAGCAGGTTGATGAGGATCTGCTGCACGCGGCGCGGATCGGTGCGGAACAGGTGCTGGCCCTCGAACTGGGGCACATAGGTCATGGTAACGCCAGGCTGCAGGCGGTGTTCCGCGCTGCTGATGGCGGACTGGCAGATGAATCCGGCTTCGCCATCCTCGAAGGTGATGCGGTAGTTGCCGCTGTCCATGGCGGTGGTGTTGAGGATGTCGTCCAGAAGCATCGTCAGCATCTTGGTGTTGTTGATGATGTGGTTGGAGAACTCTTCCTTCTCTTCCGGGCTGAAGCTGCCGTCCGGCAGGCTCAGCAGCTGGCTGAATCCCACGATGGCGTTCAGCGGAGTGCGGACCTCGTGGCTCATGTTCTGCACGAAACGGGTCTTGGCCGCGTTCGCGAGCTCGGCTTTTTCGTTGGCTTCCCGCAGAGTTTTGTTTTTCTGTCGGAGCGTGCGCAGGTGGATGATGAGGAAGGTGATGATAGCCATGAGGAGGATGGTGAGGAGTATCATCACCAGTCGCGTTACATTCAGTACCTCTTCCGACTTGGTGGCGAGTTCTTTCTGCAGTTCGGCATTTCCAAGGCGTGCATCCAGCTCGGTGATTTTGGACATGTTCGCTTCTGCAATATGCCTCTCGAATTTCTGCACAAGCAGGCGTTCGATCTCAAACCCCTGTTCCTCGTACCCATAAACTTCCGCCACGTTGGCGAGATACTTGATCTCTCGCACCCTGGCAACGGAAAGGCTGTTGATGACATTGGCATCGAAACGGCCCTCCATGATTGCGTCCAGGGTTTTGAACATCAGGGGAGCGGTTTCGCTTATGGTGCCGATCTGGGGATCCGACAGGCAGTAGTCCCTGTAGCGCCTGTAGTTGGTGGCATCTTTCTCGTATGCTGCTATCTTGGCAAGATGATAGGTGCACCGGAGAGAGTCCAGATGCAAGGTCGCCGCCTTAACTGCTTTATGGATATTGATCTTTAGTGAGTCGGACCCGATATTATATGTGTCCGCAAGGTCGCAGTAGAGGCGGGTTGGACTTTGCCTGCGGATGACCGGGTCCTTGGACTCTTCATATATCTTTATTGCCTTCTGGATATAGGACTTGGCGCTGATATAGTCGCTCTGGGCTACATACAGCGACACCATGTAGCGCTGGCTCATCCACAGCCCATAGGCATCCTTACGCTGCGTCGCTACCTGCTGAAGTTCCTGCACCAGTTCCATGGTGCGGATAATCTTGTTATGATTGTAGAAGTAATTCTGCGTGATCTCGTAAGCGTAATAATAGTACTGGGGATACCCGAACCTGTCCGCAACTTCCTTGAGGTCCGCCATGTACTGAAGGATCTTCTGGTCCTGTTCCTCCGTGGTGTAAACATGGGAAGGAATGCTTCTGGATGCATTTTTGAGGCGCTCTACATAGTAAATCGTCTGTGATTTCTTGTCATCCTTGGTAATGGCTGTGCGCAACAGCTCATTGTTCACCTCTTCGAATCCTTCTTTCCCTATCAGCAATTCCGCCTGCTGGAAATACTTGTAGCACTCGTCATCTATGGCGTAGGGGTTGTTCTGGGCAGCGAGAGGCGCAACGCTGCCTGCAAGGCAGCACAGGGCAAGAAGGATAATGGTTACAGTTTTACGCATAACCTTCAAATATACGCAAAAAAATTTTTTAGTGTAAAAAAAATGTGTACCTTTGCAGTCCTTTCGAGGGTTTAGCTCAGTTGGTTTAGAGCGCTTGCTTGACAGGCAAGAGGTCACTGGTTCAAATCCAGTAATCCTCACAAAACGGCAGCCGCATCCGGTTGCCGCTTTTATTTGTTTATGGCGTGAATTTTGTATAAATTCGCGCCGTAATTTTTTATATATGGTTAGTTTAATGTTGGTTGCCGTCGCTGCCCTGGCCCCGGCAGACACAATAGCGCAGCAGCAGGCTCCGGCCGTCCTAACGCTGGACGATGCCATAAAGATAGCCCTGGACGAAAGCCCTTCCATCAAGATAGCGAACCTTGAGGTGCAGCGCGCGGAATTCGCAAAGAAGGGAAGCTATGCCATGCTTTTTCCTCAGATAGGCGCATCCGCATCCTACCAGCGTACCATCAAGAAGCAGGTAATGTACATGGGAGGCGGCGATGATGACGACGACAGCAGCGGAGGAGGAATGTCTTCCATGATGTCCGGCATCCTGGATCCCATAATGTACTACATCAATGAGCTCTATAAAGGCACCGGCGTGCCCTTCGTTCCCTATGTCCCCAAACCGAGCACTGACGACGACTCCTCCGACGGAGGCATTGCGGTAGGCCGCTGGAACACCTTCAACGCGGGCATCACGGCCACCATGCCCCTCATCAACGCCCAACTCTGGCAGAGCCTCGCCATCTCCGGGGAAAGTGTGGACCTGGCGGTAGAGAAGGCCCGCAGTTCCCGCCTCGAAATGGTGAACCAGGTGAAGCAGGCCTATTACGGAGTGCTTCTCGCAAAGGAGGCGAACCACGTCTACAAGAGCGTTTTCGACAACGCCGTGCAGAACCTCGAGCTCACTCAGAAGAAATACAACGCCTCCAAGGCCTCTGAACTGGACCTTGCCCGCGCCAAGACCACCGTGGCCAACGCGGTGCCGAACCTCTTCAACTCCGAGAACTCCATCTACCTGAGCCTCTGGCAGTTGAAGGCCATCATGGGCATCGACCTTGAGGCTGATATCGACGTCAAGGATTCCCTTCTGGTCTATTCCGGTGGGATGTCCTCCGTGCTGAACGAAAGCGAGCTCGGCCTCTCCGGCAACAGCACCCTGCGCCAGCTCGAGATCCAGGCGGACCAGCTCGCGAACACGGTGAAGATGCAACAGTACGCCTATCTTCCCACCCTGTCGCTGGCCTTCTCCTATAGCCTGAACGCGATGACCAACGACTTCAAGTTCGAGGAGTACCACTGGACCCCTTACTCCTATGTCGGACTCAGCCTCAGCATTCCCATCTTCTCCGGCGGGCAGCGCCTGAACGACCTCCGTCAGACCAAGGTGCAGAAGAGCCAGCTCGCCATCCAGCGCGAGAACACCGAGCGCCAGCTGCGCATCGCCATACGCCAAAGCCTGAGCACGATGGAAACTGCCGTCAAGAGCCACGAATCGGCCCTGGACGCCCTCGAATCCGCACAGAAGGCCTACGACATCGCGGCCAAATCCTATGAAATCGGCCGCAGCACCCTCACGGATCTCGATGCCGCCCAGCTCGCCCTGACCCAGGCCCAGCTTGCCGCCAGCCAGGCAATCTACAACTACCTCGTGGCCAAGGCCGGCCTCGAGAGCACCATCGGAGCAGACTACACAGCAGATAATACAACAAAATGAAGAAGATAAGCATAATCGCACTTGCAGCCCTCATACTGGCGGGCTGCGGTCAGAAGAAGGATTCCCAGGAGCAGGCACAGCAGGCCGCCCAGGAAGCCCAGCCCAAGGCCCAGACCGTGAAGGTCCAGCCCGCGGCAAAGCAGGAAGTGAAGCAGGACGGCACCTATTCCGCCACCGTGCAGGCATTCGCCGTCAACAATATAGCCCCCCAGAGCGGCGGCCGCATCCAGAAGATCAACGTCGAGGTAGGGGACTATGTGGGTAAGGGACAGATACTTGCAGAGATGGACCGCGTCCAGCTCGACCAGGCCAAACTTCGCCTATCCAACGCCGAGACCGAGCTCGGGCGCCTCAAGCAGCTCTATGAGCAGGGAGGCCTTGCCCAGAGCGACTACGAGGCCGCCGAACTCAACTATAAGGTCAGCAAGAGCACCTACGACAATCTGGTGGAGAACACCATCCTTCGTTCGCCCATCACCGGCGTGGTCACCGCCCGCTACTACGACCGCGGGGACATGTACGGAATGGCCAGCCCCATCTTCACCGTGCAGCAGATAACCCCCGTCAAGATACTTGTGGGTATCTCCGAAGGGGATTATACCAAGGTTTCGAAAGGGGATAAGGTCACGCTGAGCGTGGACGCCCTTCCCGGCAAGACCTTCGACGGCACCATAAAGCGCATCTATCCCACCATCGATCCCATGACCCACACCGTGAACGTGGAGGTGCAGGTGCCCAACACCGACCGCCAGCTCCGTCCGGGCATGTATGCCAAGGTGAACGTGACCTTCGGCCACAACCGCAGCATAGTGGTGCCGGATGCCGCAGTGGTGCGCCTGCAGGGCTCCGGCCAGCGAAACGTGTTCGTGGTGGAGGATGGCATCGCAGTGCAGAAGGAGGTCTCCCTCGGGCGTCACTTTGACGGTCAGTATGAGATACTTTCCGGCCTGGAAGAAGGCGAGCAGGTGGTGGTCAAGGGCGGAAGCGCCCTCCGAAACGGCGCCCAGGTTGAGGTAATCGAGTAAGGATATGAGCGTAATCAAATCTGCAGTCAAGAACCCGGTGACGACGGCCCTGGTCTTCGTCGCCTTCGTGGTGTTCGGCGTCTATTCGCTCATCAACACCTCCATAGCGCTCTTCCCTGAGTTCGACGCCAATACAATCATGGTGATGAGTTCCTATCAGGGCGCGAACGCCCAGGATATCGAGACCAACCTCACCAAGATCCTGGAGAACTCGCTCAACAGCGTGGAGGACCTGAAGAAACTCAGCTCCCAGAGCAAGGAGAACGTCAGCATCCTCACCCTCGAATTCGAATACGGCACCGACATCGAAGAGGCCACCAACAACGTGCGCGACAAGCTCGACATGGTGAATTCCGTGCTGCCGGACGGTGCCACCACGCCGGTCATCTTCAAGTTCAGCGCGGACGACATGCCCATCATGATGTTCACTGCCTCCGCCACCGAGTCGGTTTCCGGCCTCGACAAGATACTGGACGAGCAGGTAGCCACCCCTCTGGCCCGAATCAAGGGCGTGGGCACGGTCAGCATCGACGGCGCCCCCACCCGGGAGATACAGGTCTACTGCGATCCGGGCAAGCTGGAGGCCTACCATCTGAGCGTGGCGGCCATCTCCCAGATAATAGCCGCGGAGAACCGCAACCTCCCTTCCGGCAACATCGACATCGGCTCCGGCACCTACTCCCTGCGTGTGCAGAAGGAGTTCGAGGACCCGTCCGAGCTGATGGATATAGTCGTGGGCTACAACGGCAGCCAGACCATACTCCTGAAGGATGTCGCCACCATCCGGGACGGCAGCCAGGAGCGTGAGCAGGAATCCTACACCGACGGCATCCGCGCAGCTCGAATCGTCATCCAGAAGCAGGCCGGCGCCAACACCGTGAACGTCAGCCGCGGGGTGCACAAGCAGCTGGAGCATATCAAGAAGACCCTGCCCTCGGATATCAAGATCAACCAGATCTTCGACTCCTCCGATGAGATCGTGGACACTATCCACTCCCTCATCGAAACCATACTCATCACCTTCGCGGTGGTCATGCTGGTGGTGTTCGTCTTCCTCGGCCGATGGAGGACCACCTTCATCATCATCCTTTCCATCCCTATCGCACTCCTGGCGTCGCTGGTCTACCTTTTTGCCACCGGCAATACCCTGAACATCGTTTCGATGGCCTCGCTGTCGCTGGCCATAGGTATGGTGGTGGACGATGCCATCGTTGTGCTGGAGAATGTAAGCACGCACATCGACAGGGGAGAGAAGCCGGTCGAGGCGGCCATCCACGGCACCTCCGAAGTGGGTATCTCCGTCATCGCATCCACCCTCACCATGCTCTGCGTCTTCCTGCCCCTCACCTTCATCAAGGGTATGACCGGTGTGATGTTCCAGCAGCTGGGATGGATAGTGACCCTGATCATGGTGGTATCCACCACCGCCGCCCTCACCCTGGTGCCTATGCTCTGCGCCCAGTTCCTCGGCGGCCGCCGCAGCGACTCCAAACTCTACCGCCTCTTCTTCACGCCCATCGACAAGGCCCTGAACGGGATTTCAGCGGGATACGCCCGCCTGATCGGATGGGCTACCACTCACCGCAAGGCCGTCATTTTCGGCGCCTTCGGCATACTGATGGCGACGCTTGTCTTCCTCGCCCCGAGGCTCAAGACCGAGTACTTCCCCAAGGGAGATTCCGACCGTATTGTGGTGAACGTGACCCTGCCCGTCGGCACCGCCCAGAGCGTGACCGCGGAGCTGGCGAACAATATCTATTCGGAGCTGGTCGAGGGTATCCCGGAGATCACCGTCTGCAACGTCACCTACGGCCAGGCGGATTCCGACAACCTGCTGGGATCGATGCGCAGCAACGGCACGCACATCATCTCCATCAACATGCACATCGGCACCAAGAGCGAGCGAGAACGTTCCTCCGGCGACATTGCCGACCAGGTGCGCGGGATCCTTCGGCACTATCCCGAGATCCGCAAGGCCACCGTCGGTGAAGGCGGCGGCATGATGGGCGGGGCATCGAGCGTGTCGCTGGAGATCTACGGCTACGATTTCGAGGAGACGGATGCAGCCGCCAAGGCCATCCAGGCCAAGATGCTGGAGTGCCCCGAGTTCGCTCAGGTCATCCTCAGCCGCGATGAGTACACCCCCGAATTCATGGTAGACTTCGACCGCGAGAAGCTGGCCCTGAACGGGCTGAACTCCACCACCGCCGGTTCCGCGTTCAGCGCGGCGATGAGCGGCAGCGTGGCATCCTACTACCGTGAGGACGGCGACGAATACTATATCCGCGTCCGCTATGCACCGGAGTTCCGCACAAGCGTGGAGGATATGGAGAATATCATTGTCTATACTCCCACCGGCAAGGGCATACGCCTGAAGGAACTGGGCAGGATTGTGGAGACGGAGGTGCCGCCGACCATCGAGCGCCGCAACCGCCAGCGCTACATCACCGTCACCGCCCTGGTGGCCAACAAGGTGGCCCTTTCCGAGGCTGTCGCGGTGACCAACCGCATCCTCGACGAGACCCCTTTGCCCGCGAACCTCTACAGCGTCATCTCCGGCGACTATGAAGATCAGCAGAAGATGTTCTCGGACATGGCGGTGCTGATGGTGCTGATGATAATGCTGGTCTACATAGTGATGGCAGCGCAGTTCGAGAGTTTCCTGAGCCCCTTCGTGATCATGTTCAGCCTGCCTTTTGCGGCGGTCGGCGTGATCCTGGGCCTCTGGGCCACGGGTACTGCATTGAGCGTAATGGGTATGGTGGGTATTATAATATTGATAGGTATAGTCGTGAAGAACGGTATCGTGCTGATCGACTACACCATCCTCTGCCGCGAGAGGGGAATGAGCGTGCTGGAGGCATCCGTGACCGCAGCCCGCAGCCGTCTGCGCCCTATCCTGATGACCACCCTCACCACTGTGCTGGGTATGCTTCCCATGGCCCTCGGCCGCGGGGAAGGATCCGAAATGTGGAACGGTCTCGGAATGGTGGTCTGCTGGGGACTTACCATTTCCACGCTTGTAACTTTGGTTTTAATACCCGCAGTTTACTGCGTCTTTGCAACGCGACAGGAGAAACGTGCATCTAAAAGATACGAGATCATATGAAAGCGGTGTTCATAGTTTACAATCAGGCATACGGCGATGAGATAGTCGCCGTGGTCGAAAGCCTGGGCCAGCGCGGTTTCACACGCTTCGACGGCGTGGGCGGACGCGGCTCCGTAGACGGAATCCCGCATCTCGACAGTCATGCTTGGCCGGAGTACAACGATGCCCTGATGCTGATGGTCGAGGACGCGAAGGTGGCACCGCTCATGGACGCCCTGCGGGCGAAGGATGCCGAAACCCCCGATTTGGGGATACGGGCATTCAGCTGGAATTTGGAACAAATTCTATAATTTTTTATATCTTTGTGAGTATGATTGTTTTAGACGAAAACAACTTCGAGACCGTCATCGGTTCCCAGCCGGTTGCAATGATCGACCTCTGGGCCTCCTGGTGCGGCCCCTGCCGCATGCTTTCTCCCACCGTGGACGACATTGCCGCCGAGTATGACGGCCGCGTCGCCGTCGCCAAGTGCAACGTGGACGACAACGAAGAGATCGCGGAGAAATTCGGCGTGCGCAGCATCCCCACCCTCCTCTTCTTCAAGGACGGCCAGCTCGCAGACAAGACCGTGGGTCTCGTATCCAAACAGGAAATAGAAACTATACTTAATAATTTACTGTAATATGAAAAAATTAGTTATCGCGATTGCTGCTGCCCTCGTGGCATTCAGCGCTTCCGCACAGGTCGGTGTCATCGCCGGTCTCACTTCTTCCCAGAGCGACTACAAAGAAGCTTGGGCACATATCAATGAGGTTACCCAGTATCACGTGGGTGCAACCCTCAAACTCCCTCTCCCTCTTGGATTCGCAATTCAGCCCTCCATCATCTATAACGTTAAAGGTACTTCCGTAGAGAACATGAAGGCAGAAGGCACCGATGTCGCCGCTTTCAAGACCGACTCTTCCACCGGAATGCTCGAACTCCCCGTACAGGTTCAGTGGGGTATCGGCATCGCAGGCGTAGTCCGTCCCTATGTGTTCGCAGAGCCTTTCGTCGGTCTCGCAATCAATGGTGAGAACAAAGTCGACGTTGCAGGTCTCGTCAATACTGAAGACAAGGCTGAATGGGACAATGTGAAGGATCGCCTCGAATATGGCTTCGGCGTCGGCGCCGGCGTGGAGATTCTCAAGCACCTCCAGGTATCCGTCCGTTACTACTGGAATCTCGGCGGCCTCTATGGCACCGACGAGAGCGGTGAGAGCAAGACTACCGCCAGCATGAATCCCAGCGATTATGTCAACATCGCCCAGAACCAGAAGGTCAGCGGCGTGATGGCTTCCATAGCTTTCCTGTTCTAAAGATTTATATGTCGGGAAAAAAGGCGGTGTTCTTTTGCTCCGCCAGCAAGAATATAGATCCCAAATACAATCAGGCCGCGCGGGAATCAGTCCGTGCGGCTTGTTTGGCTGGATATGGCATCGTGTCCGGGGGATCTTTCCGCGGAACCATGGGGGTTGTGTGTGACACTGCGAAAGAGCTTGGCGCACCCAGCTACGGGGCCATGCCGGAGTTTATGAAAGGCCTTGAATACGAAGGCCTTACCGAGCTTCGCTGGGCCCCTACCATGAGCCTCCGCAAAGAAATGATGCGCGAAGGAGTCTGCCTTGCGGTGGCCCTTCCCGGAGGCATCGGCACCATGGACGAGCTTTTCGAGACCATGGTGCTCGCCAAACTCGGCCGCTTCCACGGGCGCATCGCGGTGCTCAACCTTGACGGCTTCTACGAGCCGCTCAGGGCTCTGTTGAACCATTTCGTAGAAACCGGGATGCTCGAGCCGAAGGATGCCGCTCTGGTCTCTTTCGCCGACACTCCCGAAGAGCTTGCAAAACTTTTTTGATGGACAGGAATTCGGTCATAGCCTTTCTGGGAAAGGATTGGGATGTGATGCAGGAGCTGATATCCAAGGCTCTCGGGTCCGATGTCCCCATGCTGAATGAAATCAACCTGAGGTTGCTGGATAATGCCGGCAAGATGCTTCGTCCCAGGCTCACCATGCTCTTTGCACGCATCTGCAGTGGGTCTGAACTTACAGAAGAAAGCATACGATACGCTGCTGCGGTGGAGGTGCTTCACAATGCAACGCTCATCCATGACGATGTGGCCGACGAGGCTATGATGCGTCGCGGCAAGCCTACCTTGATGTCGTATCTTGGCGCCGTTCCAGCCGTGCTTGTCGGCGATTTCTGGCTTGCCAGGGCGGTGGGGCTGCTCTCGGACTGCTCCGACATGAAGTGGACCCTGGATGCTTTCACCCGCACCCTTACGGATCTTTCGGAAGGGGAGATGCTCCAGCAGCAGAAAGCATTCACCTCCGACACTACGATGGAAGACTATCTTCGCATCATCTATTGCAAGACCGGCAGCCTGTTCGTGACGGCCTGCAAGAGCGGTGCGAAGTCGGTGCAGGCGTCCGAAGAGATGATCCGGGCTGCCGGCCGTTACGGCAAGGCGCTTGGCCTGGCTTTCCAGATCCGGGACGATATCCTCGACTATGCCGGCGACGAGAATACGGGAAAGCCCGTGGGCATCGACCTGCTTGAGCAGAAAATTACCCTGCCCCTCCTGGGGGCTCTTTCCAACTCGCCAGACGAGCAGAAGTGGAGGCAGATGATCCATGAGATCCCCATGCATCCCGGGAACTGCGATGCCATCCGCGATTTCGTGCTCTCGAACGGCGGTGTCGAATTTGCAGAAAAGAAACTTGAAGACTATGTAAGCGAGGCGGAGCACGCCCTGGACATCTTCCCGGACTGCGCCGAAAAGGAAATCCTTGCCGGTGTCGCCCACTTAAACTCGGTCCGCACCAAATGAGTGAGCTTCTGAATACCCTCTGCGGGATGGCCGATACCGGCCGCGTTCCCCATGCCATCCTCCTTCACGAAGAGGACGGCGGCGGAGGCGTAGCTCTGGGGATGAAGTTCCTGGAGCATCTCTACGGAGGCAATCCCCGCGTGGCCAAGATGATACATCCCGACATCCACTTCGTGTTCCCGTTGATTCTTTCCGGGGATGCGGTGTCGGAGCAGTATGCCAAGGAGTGGCGCGCGCTGGTGCAGGAGAATCCCGGCTTCAGCGAGGGCGACCTCTACGATGCGCTGGGCTTCGAGGGCAAGAATACGGTGATCTCCGTAAAGGAGGCGAACTTCCTGCTGGGGGTTCTTAGCCGCTATTCGCTGGAAGGGGGTTACACCACCGTGGTCATCTATCTCCCCGAAAAGATGAACTCCGTGGCGGCCAACAAGCTGCTGAAGATACTGGAGGAGCCGCCGCAGCAGACGCTGTTCCTGATGGTGACGCATGCGCCCGAGCGGCTTCTGCCCACGATTTTGTCCCGCTGCCAGCTGTTCCGGCTGGAGCCTTCCGGCGGTGCCGAGGTTACGCTTCGCTACGACGATGGCGGCCTCTTGGCTTCGCTGATGGATGCTGTGATTGCGCGGGATCTTTCCGCCGCGCTGGAGGTAGGGGAGCAGCTTGCCGCCCTGCCATCGCGGGATTCGATGCGGGCTTTCTGCCGCTATGCGGCCGAGAAGATGCGCCGCGTTTTCCTGGTGCAGCAGGGGTTGTCTTCTTTAGCTGGAGACGATGCCGAAGCTGCCACCTGGGCCGCTGCCTGCAAGAAGACCTTCCCGCGCAAAGCGCTGGAGGCTCTCGACAAGGCATCCGCCCTTATTGGAAGGAATGTGAATCAGAAGATCCTCTTCACCGACTTGGTGGACAGGTTCTATGTTAATATATAGTATATGGATAAGGAATCTATACGCATGGACTGCAACCGGGGCTGCGCGGTTTCGACCGACCTGGCCACCGGGGAGGAACATTTTACATACCGCGAAGGCTGCTGCAAGCTGCGCGACCATAACTACCTGGCCGGCATCCCGGATCAGAGTTTCAAGGATATCTTCGAGGTGCGCTTCAAGAACACCCGCAAGGCTTTTTACCGGAACGCTTCCGGGCAGAATGTGAAGCTTGGCGATATGGTGATAGTTGAGGCTACTACCGGTTGCGACCTTGGCATCGTGACTTTGGAAGGCCCCCTGGTAGGCCGTCAGCTCAAGTGCAAAGGTGTTGATCCTGAGACAGTTGAGCTCAAGAAGATATACCGCAAGGCCAAGCAGTCCGATATCGAGAAGTGGCAGGAGGCCATAGCCCGCGAGCAGGATACCATGATCCAGGCGCGCCGTATTGCTGCGGAGATGGGGCTGGATATGAAGATAGGCGACGTGGAGTTCCAGGGTGATGGCAGCAAGGCGATTTTCTACTATATCGCCGACGGCCGAGTGGACTTCCGCCAGCTGATCAAGGTCTTTGCCGAAGAGTTCCGCATCCGCATCGAGATGAAGCAGATCGGCGCTCGCCAGGAGGCGGGTCTGATCGGCGGTATCGGCGTGTGCGGACGCGAGCTTTGCTGCGCTCGGTATATAACTAATTTCAAGAGTATTTCCACCTCCGCCGCCCGTGTGCAGGACCTGTCGCTGAATCCGCAGAAACTGGCGGGGCAGTGTGGCAAGTTGAAGTGCTGCCTGAACTACGAAGTGGCTGTGTATCAGGATGCTCAGTCGCGCATCCCGCGCGTTCAGGAGCCTCTGGAGTTCGAGGATGGTTTTGCATATCTGCGCAAGACGGATATCCTTCGCGAGGTGATGTATTTCTCGTACGACAAGCATTCGGACGCCGACCTCTATGCTCTGGATGCGGCCGATGTTATGGAGATTATCCGCATGAACCGCAACGGGGTGAAGCCCGAGTCGCTTAAGGCCGAGCCCGAGCCCGCTTCGCCGGAGTTCGTGACCGCCGTCGGCGATGATGCCATCAATCGCTTCGATTCCCCCAAGCGCAAGAAGAAGCGCAACAAGAACCGCCGGAAATAGAAATGTTCAACAGAGCAGGAGTGTCCCCAATTGTCGCGGAGGCAGAGCTGCGCCCCTTCGGGAGTTCGCTTCGCTCACCCCACCATTCCTTCGGAACGGTCCCCCCGCTTCCGTGCCGCGGGTGGCACGTCCCTCAGGGGCGCAGCTCTGCCTCTGCTGCACGCTGCCTTGTTTCGGCAATTCTGCTGATTATGGCAGTGGCGTGCAGCCGGCCTGGGTCGTGGGAGCAGTTCGTGCGGGCCGAGGATGCGCCTGGCGGCGTGTATGAATTCGCCATTCCGTCTTCATCTGTCATTCCGAGCGAAGCGAAGGAATCTACTTTCAACCTGACCTTCTACACCTCCCCCCTTGACGAACCCCTGCAGCTGGAAGTCACCTGGCTTTATTCTTCCGCTGAAGTGTTCCCGGTGTCCCAAAAACACGGACACCAGGAACAAAAACCCCGGGAAATTGTTCCCGGTCCCCCCTCTGACAGGGACACCGGGAACACTTTGATCGCGCCGGTGTTTTCCGAAACCGTCTGGTTCCCGGCCGGGGAGCATCGCGCCCTTTACCGTAGCGGCATTCTGAGCGAAGCGAAGGAAGCTGAAATAATCCAGGTAAAACCAATCGACCCACCGGCGGACTTCCGGGGGTTGGGAATAATCTGCAAGACAAACGATGGGACACGGTAAACTACGTAAATTCGCTGAGAACGAGACGTTCAGCTGCCTTCTGCAACCCAGTGCCGAAGATGTGCTGGCCGATGGCTACTTCAATCTGGCCGACCATCCGGTGAAGGGCCGCTGGATAGAGCAGATGTTCGGTGGGCATGAGGGCCCCATCGTGTTGGAACTTGGCTGTGGCAAGGGGGAGTACACCCTGGAACTTGCGAGGCGCAATCCGGACAAGAACTATATAGGCGTGGATATAAAGGGGGCGCGTCTTTGGCGTGGTGCCAAGACTGCCACGGAGGAGGGGCTGCGCAATGTGGCATTCCTTCGCACGCGAATCGAGTTCATCACGGCATTCTTCGGCCCGGAAGAAGTTTCTGAAATTTGGCTCACATTCTCGGATCCGCAGCTGCGTGCCAGCGAGAACAAGCGTCTTTCTTCGGCCATGTTCCTGGAGCGTTACCGCCATTTCCTGCGTCCCGGTGGCATTATCCATCTCAAGACGGACAGTCGCTTCCTCTTCGAATATACCCGTGCCGTCGCCACCGTCAATCACCTCCAGATCCTCGCCTCCAGCACGGATCTGTACGCCGACGAGCCCTTGCCTCTCCCGGCCGAAGTACGCGAAGTACA
>JAEEGH010009304.1_pt1 | contig 22949 bp, 13 predicted proteins | sample 9134181 | NCBI WGS metagenome assembly JAEEGH01 (sample SAMN16246544, study PRJNA631951) | gut metagenome | biome: gut microbiome; feature: rumen; material: DP-attached | host: Bos | place: Iran: Karaj | collected 2018-10
TTACCTTCGCCAGCGCCCTCCGGTCCATCCTCCGTCAGGACCCCGACATCATCATGATCGGTGAGATCCGTGACCAGGAAACTGCGGAGATCGCCGTTCAGGCATCCATCACCGGACACCTGGTGGTATCCACCCTGCATACGAACTCTGCAGTCAGCACCATCACCCGTCTGGAGGATATGGGCATCGAGTCCTATCTCATCGCAGACTCCGTCATCGGCGTTATCGCACAGCGACTGGTACGCCGTCTGTGCCCGAACTGTAAGCAGGCTGATCAGGCTACGGCAGAAGAGCTTGATTTCCTGGGATTGCCGGCTGATGCACAGCAGATCGTGTACCGCCCCAAGGGATGCCCACAGTGCGACAACACCGGCTTCCGCGGTCGTATCGGTGTGTACGAGATCATGGAGATCAACACCGATGTAAAGCGCGCCATCGCCAAACGCGCGGGGGTGGAGAAGATCAAGGAAGAGGCTCTGAAGGGTGGCATGCATACCCTTCGCATGAGTGCCAGCGCCTACGTCCTGGACGGCACCACCAGTTACGAAGAGGCTGTCAGGATCAGCTTCGACCTGTAAATCAGTGCAAAATGGAAACTGAAAAAACGGTTTCTTTAAGAAATCCTAAAAAAAATTATGAAAAATTAAGATTTTAGGTTGACATATTACCGATAGTTTCCATAAAATAAAATGAATTGTGGTTTTTGAATACTCAATAAATGAGAGGGGTTTCCAATGGCAAGTTTTGGATATGAAGCAATCGACAAACTGGGCAAGACCGTAAAGGGAAGCGTTGATGCGGACGATCAGGACAGAGCCAGAGCGGAACTGCGGAATCGCGGTCTCACCGTTTTGGACTTAACTGAGCAGAACGCTTTGAACAAGGATCTGAATGTGGACTTCAGTTCCAAGCCCACCGCCAGAGATCTGAGCGTGTTCTGTCGTCAGTTCGTCTCCATGAACCGTGCCGGCGTCAGCATCCTGGATGCACTGAAGATGCTGGGCGAGGCAACCGAGAATAAGAAGTTAAAGCACGCCATCGAAGAGGTTCGCGTGGATACCGAGAAGGGTGAAACCCTGGCAGCTTCCATGGCGAAGCATCCCAAGGTATTCCCTGAACTCATGGTGAACATGGTAGCAGCCGGTGAGTCTTCCGGTAGTCTGGATGTCTCCATGGAGCGTATGAGTATCCAGTTTGAGAGATCCGAGCACACCCGACAGCTGGTGAAAAAAGCAATGATCTACCCCATCGTGGTATGCATCGTGGCTGTGGCCGTGGTCATCGTCATGTTGGTAAAGGTCATTCCTACCTACACCGAGATGTTTAAGGATCTGGGAACTGACCTGCCTGCTCTGACCAAAGGCGTGGTCGCGGTCAGTGACTTTGTGAAAGCCTACTGGATGATCATCATCCCTGTGATCATCGGTTTGGTGTTTGCTTTCGGCGCATTCAAGGCTACCGATGCCGGAAAGCACTTCTTCGGAAAACTTTCCCTGAACATCCCCGCGCTGAAGAACATGACCGTCAAGAGTGCCTGCGCAATGCTCTCCAGAACTCTCAGCACCCTGCTGGGAGCCGGCGTCCCTCTGGTGGAAGCTGTTGAGATCGTCTCCAAGACTATGACTAATGTGTACTTTAAGGAAGCTCTGGAGCAGGCAAAGCAGGATATCACCATTGGTAAGCCCTTAAGTCAGCCCCTGCAGGAGAGCGGTCTCTTCCCGCCTATGTCTTACCACATGGTAAGAATCGGTGAGGAAACCGGTAATACCGAGGAGATGCTGGATAAGCTGGCTGACTATTATGAGGAAGAGGTGGAGATGGCAGTGGCATCCCTGATGGCTGCCATGGAGCCTGTGATCATCATCGTTCTGGCTGTCATCGTCGGCGTCTTGGTTGGTGCCTGCATCGCTCCCATGCTTACCATGTACAGTGCTCTGGATTCCCTGTAAAAAAGAGCCTGAGGAGGGAAGAAATGAGAAGCAAAAAGAATGCAGGATTCTCCCTGGTGGAGCTCATCATCGTTATTGCGATCATGGCAATCCTGGTGGGAGTCCTTGCACCGCAGTTTATCAAGTATGTCGAGAGTTCTCGCAGGTCGACAGACATTCAAAATGCCGAGGCTTTGAAAGAGGCCATGCTTGCAGAAATGGCAGATCAGAGCATCGACGGCATTGCCGGTAGTGGCACTTTGGTTATGAATGCAGCTACTATCGCCCTCTTCGATGGTTCATCGTTAATGGCTGCCAGCATTTCAGCAGATTCCATTCCGACCATTCAAGGAAACCTTGCAAATAAAGGCGGATATTTTTACGTGAGTTATGATGTCGTCGCCGGTAAGTGTGATGTATATAATGCCGATCCCAGCGTAGTTGCTTCTACTACTTATTGCCTGACAAATGCGGTCGGTGCTGACGAGTATAAAAATGCCCGTTAAACACGAATTACTCATCCGGGTAGGGACGGATGTGTAAGATAAAAAACACATTTTAAAAGGAGAGATTATTATGAACAAGAAGTTGAACAACAAAGGCTTCTCCCTCGTGGAGCTGATCATCGTCATCGCCATCATGGCTATCCTGGTTGGCGTTCTGGCACCTCAGTTCATCAAGTATGTGGAGCAGTCCAGAAGATCTACCGACATCCAGTCTGCTACTGAGATCCGTGAGGCTATTCTTGCTGATATCGCTGATGGTGTGAACCCTGGTACTTCCGGCGGCGCTTTCGATGGCTCCACTGTAAAGGCTACCTCCATCACTGAGGTTCCCAAGATTGTTTCTAACGCTAGCGGCGTTACCAAGGGTGGCACTTTCACCGTTGACTTTGATGTTACTGCTGGTACCTGCACCGTTAAGGCTGGTTCTTATGAGCTGACCACCGCTGCTGGTGCATCCGAGTACAAGGCTGCTGCATCCAACTAATTGGTGAAATAACGACCATGCTTCCTATTGTATTCCTCAACATTATCATATTTCTCTTTGGTATCGTGATCGGTAGTTTTTTAAACGTTCTGATCTATCGAATTCCGAAGGGCGAGGATTTTGTAAAGATCCGGTCTCATTGTATGAACTGTGGTTATGAACTGCAGTGGTACGATCTGATACCCATCTTTTCCTGGATAGCATTAGGAGGCAAATGCAGAAAGTGCAAAACAAGGTTATCTGTTCAGTACCCCGCTATCGAGGCACTGAACGGAGCCTTGTATGTATTGACCTTTGTACGCTATGGATTGAGCATTACAACCCTACTGTATTGTTTCATGTTCAGCGCACTTCTTGCACTAAGTGTGATTGACTTTCGTACGTACGAAATTCCAATTGGATTTAATGTATTTATACTGGCGCTGGGGTTGATCAGGGTTGTGACCGATTATAACAATTGGCTCCAATACCTGATCGGCTTCCTGGCCGTCAGTGCTCCACTCCTGATTCTTTACTATGCCACCGGCGGTCGCGGGATCGGCGGAGGCGATGTGAAGCTCATGGCAGTCTGCGGACTGGTCATCGGCTGGAAATTGATCCTCTTAAGTTTGGGACTGGGATGCATCATCGGATCCATCATCCATGTGATCCGCATGAAAGTATCCAAAGCGGACAGAGTCCTGGCCATGGGGCCGTATCTGTCCATCGGAATTTTGATCGCCACATTATGGGGCGAAGCAATGATCGAATGGTATCTGAGGCTTTCCGGCCTCGGATGAAACTTTTAGACTGAATACAATCATACGAATGTTCCCGTACACTCATAATCAATCCATCGTGGGACGTACGGTTACAGATAGAGTTCTTATGTAGGAGACCGGAAGGAAAGCCGGGGAAAGGGTTAACATGGCAAGCAAAGTTCTGAGTATTGAAATCGGCGCCAATTACACCAGGATCTGCCAGACGGACTACAAGGTCAAGTCTCCCAGAGTCTACGGATATGCCAAGGTGGAGACGCCCGACAATGTCCTGATGGATGGCGAAGTGCAGGCTACTCCTGAATTCGTCAACCTGATCAAGGAAACAATCAAGGCAAACAAGCTTACCGCGAAGCAGGTGGTCTTCCCGATCACTTCCTCCAAGGTAGCCACCAGAGAGGTCACCATCCCTTACGTCAGGGAGAAGCAGATCGATGCTCTGGTTCGTGCCAATATCAAGGATTATTTCCCCATTGATCTGTCTCAGCACGAGCTTGGCTTCATCCAGTTATCCGAGAATCAGGCAAATAATGAGAGAAAGATCCTGCTGCTGGCAGTGCCCCGTCTCATCCTGGACAGCTACAAGAAGCTGGCAGATGCCCTGGGCCTGCAGATGATCGCAGCCGACTACAGCGGTAATTCCATCTTTGAGATGGTAAAGAACGACTGTAAGGACGGCGTGAAGATGGTGATCAAGGTGGATGAGAACAGTTCCATCATCACCATCGTGGAGAATTCCACCATCGCTCTGCAGCGGAATATCGCATACGGCATCAACGATGCCATCAATACCATTGTTAACAATCCTGCATTCGAGGCTGAGTCCTATGACGACGCTCTGGATCTGGCAGCAAGGAAGACCTGCATGAAGGTTTCCATCAATGCCAAGGAGCTTCGTGAGGCAGAGGACGAGGATGCATCCGAGGACGCAAAACTCCTTTCCGCAAAGAAAGAGGTTTCCGCATCTCTGAACATGCTGTTAAACGGCGTTGCCCGCATCCAGGACTATTACGGATCCCGGAACGGCGGCAGAACCGTTGATAATATCTACATCACCGGTCTCGGCGCTGACTTCTCCGGTCTGTCCAAGCTCTTCACCAACGAGCTGGGCATCAAGACCGTAGGACTGAAGCACCTTGAGGGCCATACCCTTGAGAAGTCCTTTAAGGACGGCAGATTCGGTGAGTACATTGCCTGCGTCGGTGCTGCAGTGAATCCCGTTGGATTCATGGCTTCCGGCAGTGGTGAGGTGGCTACCTCTTCTTCGAAGAGTGTTTCCGGTGTCAAGAGTTACCTGGCAGTCGGTATCCTGATCGGTATTTTGGGACTTGCTACTGCAGGCGGTCTCTTTGCTTTGGGCTTTATGCATCAGCAGGAAGCTAAGACCAGACACAATAATGACGTACAGAAGCTCAACGAGCTCTCCGAGATCCGTACCATCTATGCGACTCACGAGAGTATCAAGGTGGTGTACGATCAGGTGGAGACCATGTATGGCATGACCTCCAACCACAATGAAGAGCTACTGGATTTCCTGGCAGAAATGGAGAAAAAGCTCCCTGCTGATGTATCCGTTCAGACCTTCTCCGCTGTGCTGGATTCCGTGACCATGACTATGAAGGTCAGCTCCAAGGAAGAGATGGCCAATGCCATTCAGGAGCTGAGAAACTTTGATTCGATTGGTGATGTGCAAATCGCCGGAGCTACCGATTCGACCGATGCTGAGGGCGTTCCTTCCGTGGTCTTTACCATCACCTGCATTTATGAATCTGCTTTACAGTAAGAGGGGGCTGAAATGAGTAAGAAGAATCAGATTGGATTACTGATCGCACTACTGGGAATCGCAGCAGCGATCCTGAGCTATTATTTCCTGTATCAGAAGATGGAGCAGCAGACCGCTTCCCTGAATGCCGAATCCGCTTCCATGGAGGAGGAGATCGCCAAGTATCAGGAGTGGGAAGCAAACCGTGAGGTCTATGTGGCAGAGACCGAGGAGATGCAGCAGCAGATCGCTGAGCGCATCAATGAGTTCCCTTCCAATGCGCTGGTTGAGGATGATGTGAAGCTGGCATACGAACTGGATAACGATTTCGGTTCTGATTTCCGTTACATCAATGGCATGACGTTCGCAGCTCCCGCAGCAGTCTTCACCACGGACTATTCCGCAGCCGATGCTGTATCTGAAGAGAGCGGTGTCGTGATGGATATCACTTCCGCTTATCCGCATTACGTGCTGTTTGACAATGTCGTGAATTACAACCTCAGTTCCACCTATACCGGATTAAAGGATATGGTGGCAAAGATTTATGCGCTGAAGGACAGACGCGGCATCACCGCAGTAACCCTTGGTTACGATCCCGCGAATGGGCTCCTGAATGGTAGCGTCACCATGGATACCTACTATGTCTTCGGCTCCGACAAGCCGTACTCTCAGCCCAGCCTGACTCCTGTGGAAAAGGGTACCGAGAATCCTTTCGGAACGCTGGACGAGTATGATCGTAATGCAGTCCTGACCGAGACCGAAGAGGTTGCTGAAGAGTCTGCGGCGCAGTAAGTTTACACCGGTATTCACAAAAAGACATACGGGGGGAATCGCCGAATGTCTTTTTGTGATTTTATTAAATCCGTAAGTGGGAAGAAAATCGTGGTTAGAAAAAACAGACCGGAAGAATTGAATAACAAGGGCCTGTCCCTCATCGAGCTTTTGATTGCCATCGCCATCCTGAGCATTGTGGTCGTGGTTTTCTATGAAGGCTTTATCGTTTCTGCCAAGGTTAACTCCAAGGCAAAAGTGCAGCATCAGGCCACATCTCTTGCGCAGGACATCATGGAGGCCTTCAAGAGCCAGGATATGGACAAGCTCATGATGCAGTTTGAGCATCCCTATGTGTCCTTTAGCGTGGGAGGCAGTGATTATTCCTATCGGAATTTTGAACTCCTGCCGGATCTCATCAACGGTGCAGCCTTTGATGATCCCTCTCATGTGAAGGATTTCATCGGCACCTATGCCACCAAGAGCAAGGATGAGGATGGGCACGATCTGACCTCCTACATCGATGAGGCAAATCTGCATCCCGTCTATGATGCCGACACCGATTCCTACATCTACCAGGGCAAGTATGTCACTACCAAGGACGGCAAGTATTACCTCTACCTGCAGAACCTGGTGATGGAGAAGAGAGTCTATGACGCAGTGATCACCCTGGACGGTCTTCCTTACAAGGAAGATACCGATAACGGCAATGTGATCGCCAGCGGTCAGGGTTACAACAACAACGAAGTGGTGCAGCTCCCCAACATGGACGCCCAGTACGATGTGATCTCCTCCAACAGTACCGTTTTTGATGCGGAGGCAGAGGCGCAGCTCCAGTCCATTGCCAATGACGACAACTTCTCCGTTTCCAATATCTCCAGAGAGATCCTGATCCAAATCGAAGAGTCTCAGAACCTGATGAGTTTCTTTGAGCAGAAGGTGATGGTGGCATACAATTACACCTATACCTACGCTGTGGGTGCCAAGGCAGGACAGCAGGTGAAGCTGAACCTCCATAAGGATTACCCCTTCGATAATACTGTGGATCTGGATGTCAGCCTCCGGAATGTGTACCTCTTCTATGATCCTCGTAAGGATTACAAAGAGGATAAGATCAAGATCGTCCGCGCGGTATATCCCGCAGACAAGCGACAGGATCTGGATGTTTACATCGTAAAGCTCCTTCCGCATGATTATGAGTCCATCGGTCTTGCCTGGGACGATATGTATCACCCTGTTTTTGAGCTCGAAGAGCGTGAGACTCTGAGCGGTGCAGCTCCTGTTTCTCCATCCGTCTTCGACGAGCCTTCCATCTATCTGCATACCAACATCGGTTATTACATGACCAGAAATGCAATGGGAGAGTTCCCGAAGATGAGCCATTGTCAGATGACCTCCAATGGTATCTCTTTGGGATTCCTCTACAACGGAGTGCCCAAGACGGATGTGGAGGGAATGCTTCATACGACGTCACTTACCAACAAGGCCGCACTGGAGCGTATCTACGACATTCAGATCGATGTCTTCCTCCATGAGGATGATACGTTCAAGAGTTACGATGATTTTAAGGATATGAAGGATGCCGGGGAAGCCAAGGCCAGCCTCAGCAGTACCATCAGAAACTGACAGAAAAGGCATGGATATGATCAATTTGAAAGCAAATCGCAAATTCCATAAGGACAATCGAGGAGCCGGAATCGTCATGGTGCTGGTTGCCATTGCACTGGTAATGATCCTGGTATCTGTCCTGATGTCCATTTCTCTGGTGAACTTCCAGATGAAGGCGACAGAGAAGAGAAGTAAGGCGAACTTCTACAGCGCCGAGATCGCAATGGATCAGATCCATGTAGGATTGGAGGAGCTTGCTTCCGAGTCCATTGACAGCGCTTATATCGATGCAATGCAGCAGTATAAGCAAATTTCAAACACTGTCCGCTGGAACAATTTCCGTAATGAGTATCTGACTTCCCTGACCAACGAGCTCCAGGATCCTGCCCATGCCGGCAGATATCTGGTGAAGGACGATTCCGACGTGCTGAATGCAGACGGCGTCTATACCAAGGGCGTCCTGAAATATCTGTCCAAGGAATATACTGCAGCCTATGATGCAGGCGACCTGACCCTGGAATGCCAGACTCCCGATGATCAGAACTCCATCGTGATCACCGAGAACGGCCTGATCATGAAGGATCTGTGCATCGGCTATACGGATGCCGACGGCTACTATTCCGAGATCATCACGGACATCCGCATCGGATTCCCCAGCATTTCCTTCTCGGAGTCCTCGGTGCTTCCCAATGTGTTTACCTATTGTATGATCGGCGACGCTGGTGTCACCTTTGATAAGACCACCGGTGCCAAGCTCATGGGCAATATCTATGCAGGAAAGAAGAACCTGTCTTCCGATTTCGCTGACCCCGACAATCCGAAGGCGGATGAGATTAAGTCCGGCATCGTTCTTACGGGACAGTCCGGCGTGACCGTGGAGACCGGCGATTATGTCTATGGAGGCAAGAGCCTGACCTACTGTAATCCTGTCTATCTGATCAGTGCGGGTCAGACCAGACTGGATGCGCTTTGCTCCCTGCATCTGAACTCCCCTACGGAAGCGCAGAAGACCGCAGCCAACAGTGCAGGTGCTCCTCTGAACGACATGCAGCTCTGGACTACGGACATCAATCTGAACGGATCTGCCAAGGGAACCACTTCCTACACCTCCCTGCAGTCCGCAGAGGATACCATCCTCTATGTGAAGGATGATACCACCCTGTCCAAGTATGCAGACAGCCTGATCCTTTCCGGCTCCTATTACGGATATGGCAAGGGCCAGAGCGCGATCCTGTTGAATGCCGCTGAATCCAGAGTGAATCTCTCCGGGCTGAAGGATCTGATGCTTTCCGGTAATGCATACATTTCTTCCGCAGTATCCCTGGCAACCGCAGATCTGGACAGTCAGACCTTCATTGCGGACCCCAATAACATTGTCCTGGGATCCTCCGTCGCTTCCAAGACGGACCAGGTGTGTTTCCTGGTTCCCGCTGAGGTCATGGGTATCCTGAACGGAAACCTCATCGGCGGACGGAACCCCATGCTCCTGACCGACTATAAGGACTGGTACAGTGGACATAACGATTCCGGATACTATCGCATTGATGTGTCCAAACCCATCGCCACCTTAGGCGGTAAGAAGCTGGCTGATTACGGCCTCGGTTCTTCCGACTTTAAGACCATTTTCCGCCAGATCGGTACGGAGAATGTGGTCTATGTCTATCTGGATTTCAGCAAACTCGGAGAGGCTGCGGCTCAGGAGTACTACAAGGACTACATGACTAATTCCGCCAATATGCTCTCGTATCTGAAAAAGTACGGGAACACCATCACCCTGGGCGATACGGATGATAAGGACTTCATCCGCAGCACCGGCGGCATCCTGACTTATGCGCTGGATGATACGAAGGTCAGCATCTTTGACGAGACCGTCAGTTCCCTGTCCGAGACCCAGTTAAACGACTACTATGACAAGCAGTCCGAGTACCTGGATGCTTATAAGGGACTGTGCTCCAAGCTCACCACCAGATTCAGTGCACTGTCCGTTACCGAGCAGAGCAGAAGCGTATACGAGAATCTCATCGGTATCGATGATCCTACCAGTTCCTTCTACGATCTGATCAAGACGAGATTGACCAGCGGGCAGAGAGTCATCTACTCCTACCCCAACACCGATGCCCCGAAGGCCAGAGCAGCTGTTGTGAACGGCGATGTGAAGCTCTCCGAGTTCACGGATGATTATGAACTGATCATCTGCACCGGAAATGCGGAGATCGACCGGAACTTCTGCGGACTGGTACTGGCAGGCGGCCGTATCACCGTGAAGGAATCCACCGGCAGACTGGTCTGCAGTGATGAGGAGATGGTAAAGCATCTGTTGCAGTGTAAGCCGGATGATGCTTCCTTCTCCGAGAGAGCACTTGTAGAAGACTTCTTCATCAACGGAGAGGCATACAGCAATTCCTTTGCAGGCATCGTATCCTCCTCCACCGATGATTACATCAGTCTGGACGGCATCATTACCTACGTCAACTGGACCAAGAGATAAGCGAATCCATAAGGAGTGACCAAGCACCAATGAACAGGAATCTTCGTAAACCGAATAATCATGGATATTCTTTGATCGAACTCATTACGGTGATCGCTATCCTGGCCATCGTCGGAATCGGTTCCATCACCCTCCTGGGGGTGGTACCCAGAAGGCATGTGACAGGATGTACCAAGCAGGTGGTTTATTACCTGGAAAAGGCAAGGACCAATGCCATGAGTTTCAAGGATGCCAGACTGATCCTGACCAATACGGATCTGGGTGTCTGTGCTTCTCTGGAGACCACCAAGGGCAGTGATGTGACGATATCCGCTCCGGAGCAGATCGGAGAGAAGAATCTGACTGTCTCCTATAAGCTTTTGGGAGAGGATGACTCCGTGGCTGAGCACGTTTTGAACGTGGTATCCTACGGATCTCTTCCGGGATCTACGGATGAGAGCCTGATCTTTTCCTTTGACCGGTCTGCCGGCAGCTTTAAGAATGCTTTTGTCGGCGCAACGGACCTGGGAAACAGCGTGTCAACGATCTATATCACCAAAGGAAACTGGACTATGCAGCTGGATCTGGTGCAACTCACCGGTAAAGTAACTTACGCTTGGAAGGAGTAACGCAAATGAAAGGGTTGAGAAGATTGAAAAACAAGGGTTTTTCCCTCGTTGAGATCATAGTCGCCGTTGCCATTCTCGGAATCGCAACTACGGCCATCGGCGCCTTCATCATGACTGCACAGAGGAGCTACAATAACGGCTCTACCGAGACCGACCTGCAGTATGAGGCACAGCTTCTTTCCAACGAGATGCAGGATCTGATCATCGACGTGAACCGTGGTATTTCCTATCGGTACAATGCCCAGGCTGCGGACGGTGAAGAAGTCCTGGACGGATATATCATCACGGATGATGAGATCGGCGTGGATGAGGACGACCTGCTTGAGTATGTGAAATATACCAAGTCTCTCTACATCTACAACAAGGCCGGTTACATCGTCATCAACTGGGATAAGGATACCGGTAAGATCACCTATTCCACCTACGAAGCTACCAAGGACGAGACTCCTGTCTCCGTTGGTAACCTCTTGGCAGAGTATGTGAAGTCCTTTGCGGTGGATCTGTCCGAGATCAAGCCCGGCGGCGACCGCACGGTTGCTTATACCATCACCTTCGAGAAGGGTGACAGATCCTATACCACCACCCACAAGATCAAAGTGCGTAACGAGGTTCCCATCAATATCACTTCCGACATCTATGACGATCCCATTGATGATGAAGTGAAGGTGGGAGATATTGTTGTGTCTCCTAAGGAGATCATGCTTTGGAACGAAGAGTCCTACGGTTCTGAAGACGGTAAGACCATCACTGCGACCGTCAGCAGTACCGGCGGCCTGCTTATGTTCAAAAATGTAAACTGGGGCGTATATCCTGCAGCAGTGGGCTCCACTTCCGTTACTGCCGGCGGCAGTACCGTAGAGAAGAAGGACGGTAAGGTAATCGTTACCGTTTCCAAAGAGGAGACTGCAGCAGACTTCTATGTCTATGCATATATCGACGATCCCGAGGATCCCGTCAGCAGCCTTTACATCAACGGCAAGGATGCGGCTGACGGTATGACCCCCGAGAAGTGCCTTCATGTCTGGGTTCGCAAGATCAATGCCATGGCAGGCACTGTTGCCTATGACGGCACGACCTACACGGATGATACAGTGGAGATCAAGGAGAAGACCACCGGTATCGTCACCCGTCTGAGTGCCGGCCCCGATCAGGCCCATGCCTTTACCGTTGCGCCCAATCCTGCAGAGGGTCAGTTCCATATCGAGGAGCAGATCAAAGCGGATTACAGCGACGCTTCTACCATCATCAACAATGTGGGCGGATTCTCCGAGATTTCCGTAACGGAGTATTACCACGATGCTAACGGCGTTCTGCAGAATGCGAAGGTGACTTCCGGCTCCGGCAATGTGGTGGAGAAGCTCTCCATCGATCCTGCGACCGGCAGTGTCAGCTTTGACCTGAAGGATCTGGCATATGAGGATACTTCCTTCTACGATGATACCAAGGTGGTTATCCGTTATCGTACCATCCGGCCCAATACCAGCGCGGAAGGCATGACCAAGACCATCATGGTGCAGTCTGCCAATAAGGATCTCATCGATCCCAAGGCACATCTGCAGAGAGACGGATTGCTTCCTCTGGATATGACTGCCCTGAACAGCATCATGAAGTCCATGGCAAAGAAATACGGTGGGGCGAACCCTGTTCTTTCCTTTAAGCTCTACAGCGGTCATGCTACCGAAGTGGATGAGGAAGGTATCGTCACTGCCATGACCAGATCCCCGGAGCAGTGCCCGAGAGTGTTTAATGATACCATCAGCAACAACGGTGCCTATAATCAGGCCGGGGCGGAAAGAATTACGATTGGTGGTAAGACTTACAATAAGTACAATAACAATGCAGGTGATGTCTATCTGCTGACCCAGGTGGTGGATAACCAAGTCGTCTTTGAGAACGAGTACTATGATGTGCAGCTTTATCTGGACAATTCCGTGGTATTCCCTTACTCCGGCATCCTGGTAGATCGTTATGGTAATGTGAATAACAACGATTGCCTGGAGGTTCAGATTATGATCACTGCCAACAATGGCGGTGAGGTGGCATTTGACAAGACCTACTTTGTTCCGGTAGATCCCGTTCAGATCGAGTACTCTGCAGATGGTGCAACCTGGAGTTCTGACCTCGATGTGAATCTGCTCAGAGGAACCGGCGATATCAAGTCTCGCGTATACTTCCGCCTGACCAGTGGTTGGGGCGGTGTATTAGGCACGCCTCAATTCTTCAACCAGACCGGTAACTGGTATAATCGTTTTGGAGACGATGATTACAATAATGTTTCTGCTGGATATATTAGAAGCGATAGTATTGGTTTATACAACAATGATTATTGCCAAAATGGATTTAAAATTGGAACGTATAAGCAGTATTTATATGGAAACTATTATTCCAATCGTAATGTTTATGCATTTAAAGATACTGAGCCTGCATCGTATGATGGCTTGATTAACCGCTTTAATGTTTCTATGGTTAATCAGAATACGAAACTTGCATCCTCGTATTATTACAAGAGCGAAGGCTTTTCTAATGCTGCATATTATTACAGTTATTGGGGATCCGTTACCAAACATAGTGATATATCACTGAATGACGGGTACTATGATCATAGTTCTAATAATGATTATTTCAATTATTCCGGATTTGGTATGAGTACTCATTTTAGTGAGTATGATTTCTCTAAGAATTATGGAAGAATAGCGAATTATTTCTCTGTCGAGCAGGATGTTTCCAGTAGTGATCCCAAGGTGGGTTATCTTGATTTCACGGTAGATAAAGATTTCGCTGATTACAATTCCGGAGATACAGTTACTGTAAAGTATGAGGAGAATCCTTACCTTGGTCATTCTCAGGCTGCGGCATGGTCTGCCATGAAGGGGTGCAGCGGTTCTATCCGCTTTAAGATCATGGGGAATAACGTATTGCCCGATGATCTGATTAGCGAAAACAGTAACTTAAAGGGGGAGAATAAGACTCCCACGGTTCTTTGTGCGCCCCTTCCTGGTTCTGCTGAATGGAAGAACGACTCTTCTCAGAGCGGTGTAAGTTACTATGATCTTTCTTCCAACGAAAGATATGAATTGATCTTAAGAGATGGAAAGTATTATCTCACCTATTTGTACAAAGTTAATAATGTTTGGGTGAATCAGTGGAGATATAATGAGGTTGTAGGCAACTGGCAGACGCCTTACACAGGATATTTGGAGTATTCTGAAGGAAAGTATGGTAAGGCGTATCGTTTCTTTGAAGGTGCAAGTTCCGTATATTATCCTGACAATGTCGTGTATGATGAGCTTCTTAAGCCTCATGTGAAACAATGGTTTAGTAATCCCCCTGCGTATCCTTCCAGCCTTTATGCTCCTGCACCGGGGGACAGTCGTTGGGTGAAGGGCTCTGAATATGGAATCACATTCTGGAGATATCAGATTTCTTCCACAGAATGTTATTATCTTAGAAAATCTGGAAATAAGTATTATGTTACTTATCAGACCGGAGGGAATGGTTCATTCTATCAGGCTTGGATTGATAACACTAAGGACTTTGCCTTCCTGAAATGGAATAAAGATTCAAAGAAGTATGATAAGGCATTTTACTATAATTGGGATGATGGATTTAATGAATATTAATGAGTGAGGAAGCTATGAGTAAGAAACCGCGAAAAATACTTAATAGGATATTGTCGGTAGCACTTGTGGCATCAGTGACGGTCGGCGGCATCTATTATGCCGTTGACCGGAATACCATCGATGCAGAGGCGGCGGAGGACGCTTTGCTTTCCATTCAGCGCATCCGGAATGAGATCCTTTCCGATTCCAGTGCGAAGTTCAGCATCCTGGAGGTGGTACCGGACCATTCCATGGCCCAGATGGGATATACCATTGATGGCTGTGAACCTTTCCCGGTACTCTATGATGCTACCACCAATACCTATCAGCGCTGGAACGAGAAGCTGGCTGAGTTTACAACCAAGGAAGAGCGTGTCGCTTTTATGGCAGAACTGTCTTCCGAGGCGGACCAGGTTCTTTCTTCCATCGCTTCGGATTATGCTGATCAATCTCAGGGGGATCTCCCTTTCCGGTTTGAGCCCTACAATGAGGTCTCTGACCTGTCTGAGGTTGCGGCTGATGATGACAGACTTTACACGGAGGTGCCTTTTGAGCAGACCGAGCGGAGAGGTAAATTCCGTCTGCATACCGGCAGTGCTTCTGACAAGTGGCATGTTTCCTTCAACATTGTGTCCGATGGCAGCATCCGTCTCATCGATGTGAACAACGGAACCGGAACGGTTTATTACAATGTGGCTTCCGATACGCAGCTGACCTATACCGAGCTTTCTGATCTGGCAGCGAATAGTCCCGAGCTTCCCATCTATACCAAGACAACCAGTGGATACTTCCTCTATGCCGGTAATGTAAAGGCGGTTTGGGATGACATTTCCGGTTCCGTCACCGGTAATGATGCGAATTTCGATTGGTCCGTGGAGCTTTCTGAGTACTACTCCGTGCAGTTCCAGTATGTTACCAATAACCCTGACAACCAGGTAAAGGTAGGAGACTGGGTCTACACGGCGAATCTCTATGATGTGTACACCAGTAACGACGGCGAGTATGAGTTCTTTGATACTTATGAGGAAAACGGAGAGGCCGGTGATACCGTCATCGTATCCGGCGCATCCTTCTGGTATTGCGGCGGTCTGGTGAACCATCACACCTTCCTGCGGGAGGTCTTTGGCCTGGATTCCTATTCCGAGATTCCGATTTTTGGTATCGAGGTCTATGTGGTGACACCTTCGCAGTTAGACGCGATGATTTCGAAAAATGATGCCACTGTCAGCAGACTCCTTTCCGAGTTTGATTATGTGTCTGTGGTCGCAGGCGGCACCGCCAGAGTCACGGTGACGGATGACACCTTTGGAACTATGGGTTGGACCCTGGATGCTAACGGGGCTTCCACTGGCGTGCCTCTGACCGCCTACTACAATGCATCCGATGATCTGAGCGCAGCCAATGCCCGGACCTTTGCGTTGCATCTGTATCATGAGAATATTCCTGTCCAGGTTGACATTTCCGATCGCTTTGCAGGCACCGCACTTGCAGGAACCGCAACGGATACCAACCTCACCAGAGCCCTGAACTTTATGATGCTTTCCGAGAATCCGGTTCCGGGCAGCGCAGAGATGAACAAGATCGGCCTGCTGAATGCGGATCAGTCCGGATTTGCGAATGATGGAGCCTTTAATGGCCTGACGAACGGTGCGATCCTGCCTTCCTTCTCCATTGATACGGAGCATGATCTCATGTTCGTTAGAGGCTGTGCATGGTTCTTTGATGGAAATACTGCGCCCCTTCTGGATGTACAGAACTATGTCGGCACTTTCTACGGTTCCGATACGGACGATACCAATGGTCATATCGCCGGCGGTCTCGCTGATGTTGTGAATCTGATCATTCAGGAGAACCTGCAGCGTGATTCCGATGTGTCCTTTGAAAGCGACGAGAGACTCTCTACCGAGGTCTATGATGCGACCATCATCCGGCACATCATGTCCGCTACCGAGATTGCGAAGGTGAAGGAAGCGCTGAACATCCTGGTAGTGGAGCCTGCGACTTTGACTTATGGCAATGAAAACGGTCTGGATGCTGCCCGTTTTTCTGCCATCACAGGTGTAAAGCAGGATAATATTTCTATCACTTGCATGACCATGAACCTCTTCATCAGTAAGATTGATGATCTGAACAATGTGTACGATGTGATCTATTTCGGTTCCTCTACGAGGAGCATGAATACGACCGGCGGGGATAATCCTACGACTGTGTTCAATGACTCAAGTATGAACGGGCTCTTGTACTTTAATGTAGGTGATACCTATACCTCCAACGGGTATTCTTCCGGTATGTTGGAGACAGATTGGTTTTGGAATTGGGATCTTTGGAAGAATGATGTTACTCGAACTCCTGTCGCGCGTTTTTCCGGAAACGATCTTTCCAGAGAAGCCTATAATAAACTGCTTGATTTCCGGTATGCGTCCTATCCCATCATCATCGATCAGAATCTTTTGACGGTGGATAATGGATCAATCACCGTGAATGAAAACAGGGTAGACAATTCCTCCTATTTGTATGAGTTCCTTACTCTGGTGAAGGATGATAAGAATGTTTTCTCCAGCGGTGAGCTCAATGGCTCGCAGGGTTATCAGGACCGTACTGCGTTGTTCAAGTATTATGCCAATAGAGCAAAGCTTCGTCTGGAGTCCGAGTATGACAATTGCCTGATGATCGGAGATACCCTTCCCGATGGTTCTTCCGCATACTACACCGTAAATGGTGCACCGAACTATGATGTGAAGATCCTGCAGGCAAGCAGCGACCAAAAATATTATATCCCCTTCTCCTTCACCATTCGGAATGTGGGTGCAGTTTCCTCCAAGTCCGATTATGTCTGCAAGGTTTATGTGGATTCGAACGCGGACGGCAAATTCTCCGAAGTGAATGAGACGGTTGCTGTTTTTGGAGGCCTGGCTGCAGATAACAAGAACGAGATCACTGTTCAGGTGCCCGGTTCCTACTATGGATGTATCACCTGGAAGTTGGAGGTTTGCCAGTCTGACAACGAGTATGTGCGTAACTCCACTACCGGTTACCTGAAGCTGCAGCCCATGCAGGAAGTGGATGCTGCTGATCGTACCATCAAGGTCTTGCAGGTGCATATGGGCAGTACCGGTACAAACGAGGCCATTAATCTGGAAGAGAGTATCGGTCACTGGAATGGCACGGAGTATCGAGATGCCTATTCCGAGGGTCGTAACAGTGACAGACGGAAGACTGAACATTTCCAGAAACTTGCTACCCAGATCAAGGACGATTACATACTGGATATTACCACCGTTGGCTTGAAGAACTGGACGGATCAGAATAAGTATACTATTTCTGATTTTGATATGTTGATCCTGGGCTTCTCCGATGCGATGAATGGAGCAGATCTACAGGACTGGCAGACGGATTTTGTGAGACGTTTTATCCAGTCCGGTAAGAGTGTTCTTTTTGCACATGATATGACCTCTTTCTGGGCTGTTCCCGCAGATATTGCTGATAACTTTAGAGGCCCGTATGATTATAACTGGGGACTTTCCATGAATCAGTCCATTCGTGGCTATGTTGGATTGGATTGTTACGGAATTTCCAATAGTGGTTATAATTCAAATTATGATAAGTTGTATCCCGGTGAGCCTTTTACCAGAGTGGGTGCTGAGTTAAAGAATAGTAATGGAACCCTGCCGGAACCTTCCAAGATTGCGGATTCCAGAGATGGTGCATATTACTCTTATTCAGAGCATGATGTGGCTTATACGCCCGGATCCGGAAGGTCCTCTACAGTGGTTCAGACTCAGGGGTATTCCTATGTGCATCTGATGGGGCATAGTGGAGCAAATAATCAGAATGGTTACTTGAATTCCAGCATTTCCGGAAGATCAGATACGTTTAATGTTACCAGGGTTAATGCTGGTCAGATCACCACCTTCCCGTTTAACCTGAACGGAACTGAAGTGTTCGGGGTAAAGAGAACGCACCCTCAATACTTTACTCTTGATTTCTCCGGAGATTCCGACAGCGACGGCGAAGCGGACATCGTGGTGTGGTATGATCTGTCCACCAATGTTTCCGGCGGTAATCTGGCAGAGTCTGATCCGAAGAACGATTACTATCTCTACTCCAAGGGTAATATCATGTATACCGGAATGGGGCATAGCGCCGTTGAGGGTGAGAATGAAAAATATAAGAATGCAGTTACCGAAGATGAAGCAAGACTGTTCCTGAACACCATCATCGCATCCTACAATACCGGTATGCGTACCCCGAATGTCGATATCATGGATGAGAGTGGTGTATCCACTTCTGCCATCTACGGATACTATGATCCGAACCTGGAGATTGGCCTTACCGGTGAGAATGATCAGACGGTTACCATCCGCTTCAGAGTCACGGATATGAACATGCAGGGTGAAAAGAAGGGAACGGTTCGGTTCTTCCGTGAGAAGCCCGGCGCAGGAAGTGTGGATCTGGATGGTGTGGTACTGAATGAAGTAGAAGAGCGTACCGACGCTTATACGGTTTACCTCTGGGAGGATTACAAGGCACATGGCACCGGTGCTGCCGCCCAGTCCAAGATAAACCTGGAGAATGGTGTTGACTACTGTGTCATCGTCAAGCTGAGTGACTTCGTCTCCAGAGTGGAGAATGAGTCGAGCAATACCGTATCCAACTTTGATTCGAACTTCTACATTGCGGTACAGGATGAGATCACCATTAAGACCGCCTTGGGTGGAACGGTAACCAACTATACTCCTTGGAGTGTTTCTCCTGTGACCTACACCACCATCGAACTCTTTGATCTGGATTAAGTTTGATCGTAGTTGAAAGATGTTTCATATCGCCCCCGTCTGAATGGCGGGGGTGATATTCTGTTTAGTGCTTTATCGTTTTTCTTGAGGGAATGGGATTTATGAAGTCTTTGTGTGATACGAAAAAGGATTTTTCACCGGTACAGGCATTTCTCATTGTGACGGGAATGTTCCTGTTCTTTTGTGTGATCCGTTATCTGATGGCTGATTTTACGAAGGTTGCAGAAATCTATCCTGACGAACTCCGTGATTGGGATATCGCCAGAAGTCTGCAGGCAGGAAATGGCTTCTCTATTCAGGGAAAACATGTGTCATATCAAAAGAACCTCTACAGTATTTTGATCTCGCCGATTTTTGCTGTTAAGGATATCTTCTTACGTATTCGTCTCATCAACCTCTTTAATGTGTTGACACTATGTGGTGGTGTATTTTTCCTCTTTGGGATTTGCAGAGAGTGGGAACTTTCCTATAAACTTACCGTCTTTGTTTCCTTCCTGTATTTGCTTTGGCCCAATCAGCTGAATTCCATCAATTTCATGTGTGAGAGCCTTTATATACCTATGTTCCTTTTGGGATTCTGGGTCTATTTGATATTGGAACGTAAGGAATCTGTATGGCTTGCAGTTCTTTGTGGAATTGTTTGCTATCTGGTTTATTACATTAAGGAGCGAGGTATTATACTGCCGGTAGTTTGTGTAGGTATAGAGCTGGCTTATCCCATTTTTTCTTTTCTGTTTATTCGTGAAAAAGAGCAAAAATTCCCTCGTTTTCAGAAGAAACGATTGATCAATGCAGGAGTGATATTGACTGTCTTTCTGATTCTATTGATTGCTGTTAAGTTTCTTACTTATGATAATGAACCCAATGAGTGGTGGTCCAGTGATTTGATGGATCCTTCAAAGATGTTTGCTTCTTATCGTACAATTTATGGAGTATATGTCTTTGTTTATTACCTTGTGGGAATAACACTATCCGTTTTTTGCCTTCCGATCTTTGTTCCGCTGATCTTATTACGGGATCTGAAGGAAAGGATGCTTCGAAGCTATCTTTTTATCATGATCTGTAATGTTCTCATGGCTTTCATGATCTCTTTCCGGATCGCGCTGTATGAAGACTATGGGAAACTGACGCCCCGTCTGCATTTGCGGTATTTTGGCCCTCAGATTTTTTTGAGTTTAGCTTTATTTATCGTTATATATTTTAAACATAAGGATCAACTTCTTTCGGAAACAAAGAAAAAGCCTTATCTGATCGTATCCTTGATCTGCCTTGGTATTGTGCTTTTGATCTACAAGGGTATGTATCGCGGCAGTTGCGTGGATCATTATGATCTGCACTGGTTGATTCCGGATCTGCAGAATCAGTTATCACCGCTTCGAACAGCCCTTACATCTTTGTATAGTATCCTGGTTGTGATGGGAGGTTTGATCGCAGTTGGGTATTATTGCATTTTGAAACGGCAGGAGAAAGGAATCCGTGTTCTTTTGGCTGCTGTGATTTTGATCAGTATCCTGAATAATGTTTCCGGTTATCATGAGGTGGTTGACTGGTATGATTGTACGGAGCAGGAAGCGACTGATATCATCAGTATTTCCGAGATGCTTCGTAATAATCATGTAGATATCGAAGATGCTTCTGTTTTGGTTATGTCCTATTACGAAGATCTGAAGCCTTTTGTCACCTACTGCGATGAATCTCCAAAGTATTATTTGTTAGATGAATTACTATTTTGGGATCAAATTAAGGATGAAAGGTTGAATAAGGCTGATAAGGAACTGGTTCTGAATATCGAATCTTTGGATTTATATAGATTTCCGAATAAATATGAAATTGACCACTTAACTTCTGTGGATTACTTTGTGGTTGGTACAGAAAGTGACTTCCAGGGCTTCTGGGAATACACCGGGATGGAGCACCTTTATGACGGTGAGTATTATAAGCTTTACCGGAATCTGGATCCCTCAACGATCTCTATGATCAATCCTTATCAATATCAGGGGAATGAGTAAGTATGAAAAAACTGTCTGTGATCGTCCCTACCTTTAATGAGGGGGACAATGTAAAACCGTTATATGAAGGGGTGAAAGCTGCTTTGGAAGGAATTCCCTTCGAACTGCTTTTTGTAGATGATTCCGTGGATGATACCCCGGATCGGATCCGTGCTTTGCAGGAGACCGCTCCGGAAGTGCGCCTGATCCACAGAGATACGGATAAGGGACTGTCCAGTGCCGTGATCCGCGGATTCTCCGAAGCAGAGGGAGCGTACCTGGCGGTAATGGATGGCGACCTCCAGCACCCGCCCAAGCTTTTGCGTCCCATGGTTCGTTGCATGGAGGAGGGGTATGATCTGTGTCTTCCCAGCCGGTTTGTGCCTGGCGGCAGTGACGGAGGACTGAACATCCTTCGGAAATTTGTCTCCTGGACGGCCCGGAAGATCGGAAATCTGTCCCTGCGGAGTCTTCGGAAGTTCTCTGATGTGACCGGTGGATATTTTATGCTGCGGCGAGGCATCCTGGAGGGTGCTGATCTGAAACCTCTGGGCTGGAAGATCCTGGTGGAAGTGCTGGCTATGACGAGGTATGAGAAGGTATGCGAGGTTCCTTATACCTTTGAGGAGCGGAATGCGGGATCATCCAAGATCAGCATGAAGGTGACACTGGAGTATCTGCAGCAGCTCCGGGAATTGCGGAAGCGGGAAGTACGTTTGCCTGCTGTTACCATCGTGGTAAAGACGCCGGAACAGCTGGCGGAGCTTTCCAGGTAAGATAATGTAGCGATTTGAGTAGAAGGTTAAAGATACGAAAATGGATAAGAAATCTTTAAAAAACAACATATTGACCTTCTTTTTGTTTCTTGTCGCCTCTGCATTGTTCCTGGCTTTTTGCACCCATTGCTCCTTTCTGTACCCTTTTTGCGAACAGGTGGATGCTCTTTGTTTTCATACCGTCGGTAAAGCGATTCTTCATGGCAAAGTGTTGTACCGGGATATCTATGAGCACAAGGGATTGTACCTGTATTTGATCTATGCTCTTGGTTATCTCATTGACAGGAATCGTTTTATCGGTGTCTATCTGATGGAGGTGCTCTTTTCCGCCGGATTTATGTATTATTCCTATCGGATCATGCGGCTTTTTCTCGAGAATGAACTTTTCTGCAAGGTATCGGTGGTCCTTTCATCCGTGATCCTGTTTACATCTGTGAATTTCCAAACGGGTGGATACGCGGAGGAGTATTGCTGCGTGTTTTTCGCCTGGATCCTCTATCTGGTGCTCAGGTATTTCAGGACCCGGGAGATTGAGATGATCCCTGCCGGGGATGCAGTTATGATCGGCGTCCTTTCTGCGGTGCTTTTCTGGATCAAATATACGCTTTTGGGGATTACCGCAGGTATTGTGGTTTACCTGGTGATTTATTATCTGTCTCGAAAGCGGGGCTTTGAGCTCCTTCGGGCTGCAGGGCTGTTTCTGGTAGGCTTCTTTGCCGGCTCTCTGCCTGCCCTTTTGTACTTTTGCTTGAATCATGCATTCGCCGATCTCTGGCATGTGTATTTTTACAACCTTTTGGTGGAATACAGCGAGGAAACGGCTTCAGTTACAGGATTATCGAATCTTCTGACCTATTTCGGATATGGGGACTATGCGTTC
>JAEEGH010009305.1_pt1 | contig 22949 bp, 49 predicted proteins | sample 9134181 | NCBI WGS metagenome assembly JAEEGH01 (sample SAMN16246544, study PRJNA631951) | gut metagenome | biome: gut microbiome; feature: rumen; material: DP-attached | host: Bos | place: Iran: Karaj | collected 2018-10
GCCGGAAGCTGTTTTCTTGTTCTTGAACCACGCAATAGCGGTCATTGAATCAGAGAAAATGCGCTTCGGCTCAAAGTTGTGTTCTATGATGTACTTGCATCCTTCCACAACCGCAAGGAACTCACCGATGTTGATGGTCTGGTTTCCCAAGTCCTGATAGAACAGCGGCTTTCCAGTCTTGAGGTCAACACCTTGGAACTCCGTCTTTCTGTTCTTCGTTGAGTGGGCTGCGTCTACTGCAATTCCTTCACTGAGGTCAACCATAGGGTATTACTCCATGAAGTTCTTGCTTGCCTTGAACACTGGCTTCTTGCCCTCAGGAATGAAGATGTCGGCACCAGTGTGGATGTTGCGGGCCTTACGAGCGGCTGTTTTCTTCAGCTCAAACGTACCGAATCCACGCACGAAGATGGGCTTGCCGACCTTTACGCTGGTCCTGATGGTTTCAAACAGTGCCTCTACGGTCTTTGTGGTCTCAGTTACTCCCATACCAGTCTGACTGGCTACGGAATCAATCAGTTCTTTCTTTGTCATTTTGTTTAAGTATTAAATGGATTAAAATTGCTCTCATCAGTCTGCCACGAATAGCGGGTTATCAATTTTTTCTCTTTCCTCTTTACTGAGATTGCTATACTCCTGAAGCTGCCTTATCATGGAATTTTGCTTCTCATCCAGCATATTGCAAGTGATGAACGTGTTGGCCTGCATGGTCTTGTGCTTGCTATCCCATTGCAGGAGCGTCACCCCGTCAGGTACTGGAGCAAAGATATGCAGCTTGTTCTTGTACACTGACTTTGTGTGCATCCATGCTGTTCCAAGATTGCGCTGGGTGTAGACTGTTATAATCTTCTCCTGAGTGTCAGCTGCATTTAGCTGGTTCCTCGTTTTCCAGTCGCACACCTTCATCAGCCTTTCCTTGTATCGCTGGAAGAAATGAGGCGTGTATTTGACTGCCTGGCCGTTGTCCTCATAGAAGGCAATCATCATCAGTCCTTTGGCGGTGTTCATCATCCCGAAATGGTATGAGTTCCACTTCCAATACTTGCCCCTTCCACTTTTTACTTGTTCATAGATATACACTCCCAGATATTTGTTGTTTCTGGAAGTGCTCATCTGCCTTGGGATGACTATGCGTGACAGCTTCCTGCGTTTCCACAAGTAGTTCTTCAGATAGTCTGACTTGTCAAAAGCATCGGTCTTTTGGCGAATCTCCTTTATGTCGGCGAGATATTCTTGCAGCAGTTCTTGGCTGCTCATCGTGTCTATGAACATTTCTCTCGTTTGTATAGGTCTCTGACAAGGCAAGCAGAATCAATAAAGTCCTCGGCCACCTGCATGGGGTCTTTCAGGTCAGTGCGGTGACGTATCAGGTCTGCTATGCCGGTAATGCTGTTGTATCTTTCAAGTTTGCTGGAGGGGTCAAACATCACTGTCTTGATACCGAACTTAACCAGTACCTTGAACACCCCCTTCGACATCCTTGTGATGATTTTCGCATCGAATAGTACCTGAGTAGCCGCCGTAGCGATGAATCCCTGTTCAGAGTGCATGGGTATCAGCGTGACATTGTAGGGTATGTTTTCCTGAATGGACTTTGATATGGTCGGGTCAACGAATACGATTTTCTTCTTTTTCTCGTCATCCCTACACCCCATCCAGTGTCCTTCCTTCTTGGTTACGAAACCGAAGATCTTGCCGTTGTTGATACCTTCAGTGCCTCTCTTGAACTTGATGATGGTCTTGATTTGTTGTGCCATGTCTAAATTGTTTTAATCAGTTTGAAATAATAAAATGCAAAAAGGGTTTGCAAACTGTAATAGTCGCAAACCCCTTGAAAGAGTTGTAATTGTGTTTTAATAAAGGCTAAGAAATCTTAATAGTCAATTTCCTCGTCCCTAACCCAATCATCTATGTCTGGAACATAGAAGCAGCCGTTCTCGTCGCGCTGTTGCACCAACGTAAACGGCTGCCCATATTCCCTAATCCACTTGTAGAATCCGTCTGGAGGTATCTCCACATAAGCAAAACGAAGTCCTCCACCTCCGTCTTCACAAGCGATTAGCACTTTCTCAGCACCACTGTCCTTCTCGCTTATTCGGACAAGAAGGTGCTCACCCTGAATCTTCAAATGCTGCCATAGCCTCTCAGCCTTTTCTTCATTGTTCATAGTTAAAACTGCTTTAATCACGTTAAACGAAATTCGTCTCAAATGTCGATTGTGTCAGCAAAACAACTGGAACACAAGCCACCAGTGCGCCTGTACGTCTCTCTCGGCACCTTGATTCCGCACTTGGAGCAGAACAGGAGCGAATGGCTGTGTCCGTGTAGTGACTGCTGGATGACCTTCACGGAAACCCCGTAGTTCTTTGCCAACGCCTTCATAATCTCAGGATAGGAGTAGTTCTTGTCTTGGTGTTCGAGCCAGTGCAGTCCGCTTGTCATGCGCTCAAAGTCCATGCGAATCAACAACGCCCTGATGTAGACGGTGTTGAGCAGTCGCTGGTCATTGAACTGTTTGAAAATCGCCTGGTCGTACCCGAACAACTCAGCAGCCTTCTCAATATCCTTAGGTCTCAGCGTGTACTGTACGGCACTTGTATCCATGACTACTTCTTCTTTTTCGGTTCGGTAGTGACTTGCAGGGTGAACTTGTAGTCACCGTCCACGTTGATAGCGTTGAAGTAATCGTCCAGAAGTGAAAGCATGATTCGGTTGCTCTCCTCATGCGTCATCTTCTTCCAGTCGATTTCAAGTTCCTCGGCCAAGTCCTTCGCAGGCTTGTAGAACTCGTTGTCCTCCTTCAGCTCATTGATGTTGTAAGGAGGCTCCGGCTGGCCGAACAGCAAAGTGCCAAGTCTGAAGAAGGCAATCACTTTCTCGGTTGCCTCTTTTCGGATTTCAAGCTCTTTCTGATTTTGTTCTTCTTGTTTTTCTTTAGCCATAATATATATAAGATGTGTATTATGACATTGCTTTCATCATTTTGTAATCAGGTTGAGGTCGGCTTTGAGGGCCTTGCAGACATCGTAGAGTGTGTTGATTGACAAGTGCTGGCTGTTGCCCTTCGGCACCGTGTAGTGCGTTCCTGTCAGCCTGTAAATCATCTTCTCGTCAGTCTCGTACCTATCCATCAGGAAACTGATTATCTCATGGCAGTCATCAACTGAATCAACTGGATATTTCTCGCCAGTGTTCGTGTCCTCCATGTACAGTTGTACACTGAGGGCATTACACAAGGCCACGAGGTTTGAAACGGGGTATGAGGAACGGCACTGCTCGATGGACTGAATGGCATATTCAGTCATGGTATTGTCAACCTTGCCGCCGTTGCGAATCTCTGCAAGTCTCTTGCCTATCTCTTCCTTCGTCATTTCTCAATAGCTTTCTTGATGTGTTCAATTGCAGACTTGATGTAAACGTCAATCAGACCCTGATAGTCAGCGTCATTGATGTCAAGGTGATGAAGAACCATTTTGATGTCCTCATAAGCATCCTCAAGCTCATACACTTTCTTGTTGGCTGCATCGACTTTAGGACCGCTGGGTATGAACTCAATCAGGTTGTCACGGCTTTCTTTTTCGTCAAAAAGACAATTGCCCAATTCCACTTCTGTTCCGCTCAGGGTTTCAAACGCAATTGCTTCAGGAATCTTACCGTCAACAAACTGCTGAAGGTCTATCAGCATTTCCTTCAAGTCTTTTCTTCTTTCGTTGTTCATTTTCTTGATGTTTTATGGCACCAAACGGTGCAAAGTTAATACAAAATTACTGAAATCTCATTGTCCGTTAATCACTTTTATATTATTTTGTCGTTTTACTTCGTAGCAAACATCTTCTCGTAGAGACACAGCATAGACATATTCCCGATGGCTTCGGACTCAAGCCTGAGAATTTCGTCCTTGTCCTCGTATGTTTCCCATTCGCGCCAAAGAGCCGTGCTTTTCTTCTTGCCGTTGTAGCTGGCATAGAACTCGATACGCTGCTGAGTGACGCAGAATGAAATACACACCAGCCTTCCTTCGCTGTCTCTCCACTGAGCTTTCCGTTTCTTCAAGTAGAAGGCCATGCTGAAGGGAAGTTTGTCAGTTCGGAGGCCCATTTCTTGTAGTACATCCTCACCTTCTGACTTATCCCCCCAGAATCCTCTCGTTGCATCTTGTATGTAGTAGCCGCCTGATTTGTCTTTATGACGTGAGCCGACTAATCGCATCTGATGTAACCCTTTTCTATGAACTGCTTTTGTAATTCACTTGCAAGTTGGTAAGCGTCTGGATGGGCATGAGCCTTGTCACAGCGCAGGAAGAAGAAGTGCTGCCAGTCAGATATGAAGGCAGTGTGAACAAGGTCGGTTGCCGTGTCAAGAGGAAGAACGATACGTGCTTGTTGAGGCTTCCATCCACGATTCAGCAATTCCATGTAGTCCTCCTCGGCATTGAGCATACTGGTAATCCAAATCTCAGTTGCTGAAGCGTCCTTCTTGCGAATGACACGCTTAAACTGACCGATTCGGTCTAACTCCTCATCGTCAATCCACGAGGGCTTCACCACCTTAATCTCATTACCAAACTTGTCGGCACTGTAATTGCAGTAGCGAGTTGACTGTTCAGCAATTGAATCCACACGATGTCGGTTGAACTCACGGCTGATGGCGATTTGACACTGGAATCGTGCGGTCACTCTCAGTTCGTGCATCGGCCCAGGAGCAACCAGATACTTCAGCAAGTCATCCAAGTGGTTTTCAATGATGACACGGTAGTTAGTGCTGACGAACATACTGCCAGCTTCCTCAATGGTAGATACCTTCGAGTACGGATTCTTGTCAAACGCTTCAAATGACACTTTGTTGTAGGGCATCTGAAGGTAAACGGCACCATGTTCCAGCATTGCGCCATGTCCTGACTTGACCATGTTCTCAACAAATGGCTTTGCAGTGCCTTCACCGATACGATGACTTGAGGCGTAACAGGCTCTGCCGGCCACCTCAATCTGCTTGTAAATTCCTTCGAGTCCAGAACCTTGTTCCAGAATCTCGACTGATGGTTTGATAATCTTCATTGCTTCTATGTTTTAGAATTTTGCTTGTAATAGTGCGGACACCCCAGCTTTTTGGAGTGCCGACACGAGATTTAATACGATTTAACGAAAAAGCGACTGGAAGCCGAAGCCGCCAGTCGCCTACCCAACTTAATTATGCTATGTCACCTCCTCTTGGCGGTGATGAATAGCCCGAACAGAATAAACAGTGGCCCGATAACCGAACTGATGAACAGGCCAATGTTTAATAGTGCAACAACGACAAACAGTGCCGTGCTGCCAACTCTCAAATACAACTCAATTCCTTTTGCTTCACGTTTGGAATCATAGCCATACCAATTCCATATCGCCAGCATGAGTGAAGTCCAATAGATGTATCGGTTTGGGAACTCTGCATAGAAAAAACTGTCCTTGAATGTCTCAGACCACACCTCAGGACGCGGACCGCTCGTAAACAGTATTTCCAGCACGTCAAACACGAACATTGAGAACAACTGAAGCAACTGACCGATGTACGCCATTGGGAAGCCAAGTACCACACACACCACGATTCCGATTAAGGCCGTTTTTAGCGTCATGGCGGGCTTTTCTTGCCCGTTCTGGATATGTTCCAAGGCTTCTCGTCCCAGCGGCTCAGAATGGCTTGTTTGAGGTTGTTTCTCCACCCACTCTTTCTTGCTGAAGTTTTCTCTCATCAGGTCAAAATCCTCAGACAATAATGGCAGTCCTTGAATACTTCGCTTCTCATCACACCACCTTACCGCATCAGTGTGGAAAGCGTGTCGGAACTGGCATATCTCAGGATTCATCTGATTGAAAGGACAACTGCTGCAATCAACGTAGTCAGGCTCCAGTCCATTAGAACACCAACAATAACTCATAATCATTCATCCCATTGGTAAAACATATCTTTGGTCAGCTTCGGATGCTCAGTGTATTCGTCAATCTGAAGGTCTTTGAACCGCTTATCCATGACAAACCGCTCAGTCACTTCCTTGGGCTGGGCAGAAATGGTATGGATGACCTTACTGAAGCCGTAGATTGTTTCGTTCTTACTGACCTTCTTGCCAGACATCACGCAAACAATCATCGTTACTTCTTCAGTCGGCCAGTCTGGATCGTCCAATGCTCGTCTCTGGTCATCCCAAGCAATTCCACGCGCTATATTGTGTGCAACTTCCTTGGCCTCGTCAATCGTGAGATAGACCCTTAGTGTGTATTCACTCTGATAGACAAACCTTCCTCTATCAGTCATGTCAAACACTCTGACTTCATAGATAGGCTCTGATTTATGCTTCCTACACGCCTCTTTTGCTGTTATTCCATACATTGCTTTCATCAATTTTATTATATAACGTAAAAATGGCGATTTAATTGCCTATCCAATCAATCGCCTCCTTCCTTGTATTGAACTCCTCCACCCAGCAGTCACAAGTAGAATTGTCGAAGGCGACCCACTTACCACCTTCTTTGTAGTAGCCCTGGTCGCCTTCGTGTGCCGGATAGCTGGAGTTGCCGTTCTTGTCGGTAGTAACACTCTCAAGTATTTCACCAACAATCTGATGTGCTTGTTCTCCAGTGTAAAGCATAGTTCATTCTTTTTGGTCCTTGTTTGGTTTATAAACTACAAAACAATCTGATTTGCGATACTGTCTGGTGACAACCATAATCTCGCCAATATGGGTATCAAAGGAAGTCGCCCAGCAATAGTACATCTTTCCACGTTCTCCTTGGCTTATCTTGCCTTGTTTAACCACCAGCTTGACCGCCTCAAGTGCGACCTCAGGTGGAATATCGTCTCTAATGTCAATTTTCATAATGCTTTTTGTGATATTGTTCCATTTTCTTGATAGTTTCTGAGGTCAACCACATCTTCGCAAACAACTTACGAAATTTGCGGTTCTTAACTTTGCTGAGAGTTTTGATGATGTCAGTCATTGTACAGCCTTATTTCGACCTTGTAACCGCCCATTTCATTAAGCGCAATCTGCTTTATTCGCTTGCAACACTCATCAAATGTTGGTTTACGCACATTCTCTTGCTCTGCCCAATCAAAGGCTGTATCAACAGCCAAATCCATTGTTTCATACAAATTGCCTGGATTGACAAGTCCTTTGCGCTTCAAATCTTCAAAATTGCTGCGCCATTGTTTCTTTGCTTCTTCTTTTGTCATATATTTTAACCTTTAATTTCTTCTGCATCAGCCAATTCAGAATAATGAATACATTTCGTGCTAACATGGGTAACAGTTTCAGTTGGCTATTGCTTTAACAATGCTTTGTTTTGCGCCATAGTCTTACCATAAGAACGGCTGCCGCCAAGATATACAGTTGGTTGCCAAAAATAATCTAATACCTTTTTATTCATGCGTCAGTCCTTTTTGATGATAATGAGTTTTACTTTATCGCCACTACCTAAATTAAGTTTGTCTAAAGGACACGAAAGATTCCAAGAACCACCAACAATTCTGTGCAGCACTCTTATACATGTGCAATCTTGTTCTGCAATAATATTTTTCATCATCTGTTGTTTTTGCCAGTTAGCAAAATGATGAGCCATATCTCTCAAATCTATTGTTCCAGATATAATTGATGTTGGAGCTATCTTTTTGATATATCTATCAAACTCTACTTCCAAACTTTCACCATCAGGTTCTTGTGGTTCATAGAAAATATTCATGCCCATCCCTTTGGCAAAAGCATGTTCACACTTTGCGCCATTGCTATCTTGCCAGTTGTTAAGCATAAACAAAGCATCACAGTTCTTGATGATTTGAAGGTCATATAGAATGTAATCGCTCCATTCTGAGCATTGTTCTTCTTTCTTTTTCTCAGAATCCCAGGGGTTGACGGCATCATGTCCCTGATCGAATAGGTATTGACGTGCCGCTTCAAATTTCATACGAGATTCTTCTTCTGGAAGTCCTCGCATCTTTCCGCTAATGTAAATTTTCATTGTTCTTCAATTTGTTGTTTTGGTTTTATCAATCCCATTTCATATACATGGCCAACAACCACCATTCAGCAACGGTATAGTACCATTTAGGTCTGCGTCTGCCATAATATTTGTAAACGATGAGAGTGTTTTCGTCTGCATCATCAGGATTCTCTTTGAAGATTTTTATGATGTGCATACGATAGAACCCACTGTCTTTTGGATTCATGCCTCTGATGACCATACCTTCTTTCAGCTGGTCAAGCGTACATTTATTAGGCCATCTGTCAGTGCTTTCTCTTCTGTATGGTTTGGGCTTGAAGTTGGTCATGTCTTGTTCTTTTTGTATTACACTGCTTACCTTTCATTTCGTCCGTATTCAACGTCTCGTCCTTGATGGCACAATAAAAATAGACGGGTCTGACATCAGGAAAAAGCAATTCGCCATTGTTTGACCTCCCGAATGGAGGCGAGCAGTCATAATCAATCTTTGCCAAACAATCCCCGCATGGGCATTCAGAAAATTGCTGTTCAATATCTTCAATTAGCTCTGGTAATGTCATATCTATTCTCCTTTCTGTGCTTTAATGTAATTGTGTAGTTTGTTCTTCACGTTCTTTTTGATAGTATTCATGTTCTGGTATTCCATTGATTGTCTTTGGCTGTATAGTAGATGGAGTACCACGATAATTGTATATTTTCTCTGGGAAGCCTTCGCGTCTAAGTAAGCTATATAGTATTTTCATATCTGCATGGCCTGTTGCAAGATTTGCCGTTGGCGCGACTTGCGGAACTATCTGTTTACCATCCCAATAAAGCAATCCCCAACCTTCAGGTAGTTCATCTGCCTTAATAACACCTTCTGGGCAGAGATACCACCTAAGATTTCCTGCCCTTAACTCTGGGCTTACTTGTGTTCTCCACCATTTGTTTTTGTCGGCAAGAAAATCAGCGTGACTTACCTTTACCTCTATAACGGCAGTGCAATAGCCATCATAACCCCATACATCTGTATTTTCCGTACCACAGGTGCAAAGTTCTACTGCGACATACTTGAATGCGAGTCTACATCCTCTGCACAGTATAGGATTAAAGCATGGCTTTTTAGCCTTGCATCGTTCATAGTTCTGTCTTCTTCTTAACCATTTTGCCCCCTCAATACACAAGTTGTAGTGCAAAGAATTTGTTTTGCTCATAGTCTATCCTTTCCGTGCTTTAAGTCCAAGTTCAAAGAAATGTTTGGCTGTTTCTTTATAACCCATACTTGCGGGGCAATATTTGAAAGATTCTTCCCATTTTACAATTTCCTCTTCCAAATCCACCTCTTTCACTTCAAGGGTGTCATTAAGAATTACCAATACATTACGATAAACATCAGCCTTTACATTCCAATAGTCAGAGTCAGTAATTTTAGCCCTTTTAAGGCATTTATTATAACCTTTCTCTATCTCCGCCACTAAAGCGTCTTTGTCTATCAGTTTCATAACTTCATTGCTTCTTTAAAATTGTCTAACCATACATTAAGTATATCATCATTCACAAATGGACTATGTGCTTCTAACCAAGAACAAGCCTTTTTAATAAAGGCATCTTTTCTGGTGTACTCGACTGCTGTTTCATCATCAGGGTCAGGAACTTGATATAGGTAAGTGCCATAAATAAGCTCGCTTAGATATAGCTTCTCTGGTGCTTCGTTTGCTTTCATAATCAGTCCTCCCATTCTATTTTACCCATTCGCATAAAAATATATAGTTACCAAATCGTTTGTTAATGATTTTTTCTGACACTTGTCGTTTTGCAAGTATAACATCATCTTTTTCTTCACATGTCATACACTTTATTATTTTAATTTTTTTAAATCAGAATATAACGACTTGAGGATATTATCAACTTTGTTGCAACTGTCCTCAATTGGAATTTTAACTAATAAAGCATCCATCTGCTCATCACTCGGCTTCCAAGTGTATCTTTCTTTGAGGGATTTGAGCCAACTTTTTATTTTATCTGCTACGGGAGTAGGAAAATAATTTTCTACTGCATCTTTTATTTGAATTATTATCTTTTCATCTTCTTCACTCCACTCCTGCTTTGGTTGTATTCTGTCTTTGAGGGATTTAAGCCAAGTTCTTTTTTCTATTTGCATTGACTTATACTCATCGAGAATAGACTGTAACATATTCTTATCCTCTTCACTCCAAGCAGGCTTCTGAGAAACAATCTCACAAGTATTAGGAAGAATATAATCAATATGGTTTGGTTCGTCCTCTATCACATAAAATGTTACACCAGCAATATCTCTAACTCCAAGTACATTGTATTCACTGCCTGCAAATTTAACCTTAAACTTTGGTTCAACCTTATCAGCAGGCTTCTGTGTGGCGTTTTTAAGATAACATCCATTACCTTCCATATCATTGATATATTCTGATGGATTTATATCTTGCTGCTCACCTCGCTTTTCAAGCCAAGCAAGACAATCTTTAAGGGACGTGTTGAAATCTACAAACCTTTGTTCTGGTGCATCTGTAAGAATAACACCAATACAATCCCGTATTGCTTCTTCATCGTATTTTTGAACATTCCACCTTTTAATAATATTTTCTATGTCTTCAACCTGTTCTTTATTGAGGTATGCAAGATTAACCTTATAGAATCCATTGCCTTCATTGAAATCTTCCATAACAATTGCGCCATTGGGCTTTTTATTCTCGCTCTCTTTGAGTTCGGGGAATATAGTTTCAACAACATAGTCTGCACAATGCTGTTTAGCACGTTTGATGGCTTCATTATATTTTTTTTCGTATGTATCCATAATTATTTCGTATTAAGTTTTTTACTTGTCTCATTTATTGGAGTTAAATCTTTATCAATAATTTCAACGATAGAGCCATGTTCATCAATAGAAACAATTGCACATTGCGCACATTCATTAAAATACTTATTAGCCACTTTTCTTGTCAATAATGGCATGGTAATAGGTTTATCAAAACTACCATTTCTTTTTAAGGAATATATTTGATAACGCAAGTCTGTGTATGATTTAATTGTTGCCATGATTGCAAATTGGATTATAAGGATTAGTTGGTTTTTCTAATTTATCACATTTTGGCATATCTGAACCAGTATGCCTTGGATTATACCAATCACATGAGAAACAATCTTCTGTAATTGTTGCCATAGTTATTTCTTTAGTTGTTCTTTTTCAACCACTTTCTTACCGACTTGCATCTACTACCAGCATTTGTGTCACATGGAATATTGTACAAAGTACAACCGTATTCACACTTTTCTTCACTATCATTAAGCGTTAGAACTGTCTGATATACAACCTTTGTCATGACACACTTGTTGCAAATATCGCATGGAAATGTATTCATAGCCTTATTTCTTTAAATACCGACATAAGTTGCTCTATCACATTCTCCATTTTTCCACTTAATAAGGATAGAATAGCCACCATATTCGATGGTTATTTCCTCAACGTCTTCTGGGTTAAAGGTTATTTCACCCCTTTCGTCAAATAATCTTGCTTTCATAGCCTTATTTCTTTAGTTGTTCAACCAATTCATACAAATCTTGTGCAGCCCATCTATTGAACTTAACAAGTTTCTCAATCTCTCCAAGCACATAGTTTGCACCAAATATAGCTGCGTCTTTTTCGCACTTAATAACTATTGTCTTGCCACCTTCACCATCTTCTGTTGCATAATCAACTGCCATTTCATATATTGTCTTTGCCATAGTCAATTCTCATTAAGTTGTTTCCAGAATTTTTTTAAACTATTGAAATCCGGTCGGAAATAGATAAGCACAATACAACTGTTTACTATTGGAAGTAACCAGAACAGGACAGACCAAAAACTTGGTTCTATATCTTTTTTTACTGCAAGTTCTGCATAAGCTATGCAACTTAAAAGCCAAAGAACGATGAAAAAACCTTCTATACTCATAATTAATAGAATTTCATTCCCCAGTCAAGATCGTTGTCGTGCAGGAAATCGTCAAGTTCTGAAAGTGTTCTATTGCCAAAGTTGCGGAACATCAAAAGTTCATTCTTTTTATATTGCACAAGGTCGCCTACGGTCTCGATGTCGGCAAACCTCAAACAGCAGAGAGCGCGAACAGAAAAGTCACAGTCTGTAACCTTCTTGCTCAGTAATTCCATTTTATTGTTATTCATAATCATACTATCGGATTTTGTTCTAATGTGTTTAACTCAAAGCCTATACAGCAACCAGCTTTTAACCAAGGAAAGGCATTATGACAAAACGATCCATAAAAAGCACCTCTCCATCTTTTTGTTCTTTCGTTCCATTCTGGCTTTTTAGTATAGACATAAAGGCATTGGTTTGCGTCTCTTGCCACCCATATATGTCTTCCTCCAAGCCCCATGTTTTCAAAATGTTCAGTTTGAGCCTCCAATTCCGTTCTGAATTTACTTGATGTCATACGCTTATATGTTCATAATGTTTGCAAGAGTCTTTTGCAGGAAACGACCTATCTCAACAAGTTCTGGTATGTCCTTATATGCCTCTTCATTTCCGTTGCATAAAGCTTGATGAATATGAAACGTATTGTATTGGTAGTTGTCGGGATTTTCAAAGAACAAGCACAACTTACGAAGAGATTCGTGAATTTCCTGCTTCTTGGTTTCTGAGACATTTCTATATGCCTTTTCCCTAACAGCTATTTCGTCATCATTTGAGCTATTGCTTATCAAAGTCCACAACAAATGGTCGGCAACCTTTATGTTTAGCTTGTCAATACGACGCGAAAGCAGTTCTTCATATTCTTCTTTAGTGATGTCTTTCCAATTCCCATCGTCACCCTCGGTGCGATAGATGTTCAAATCAACACGCTCGCCGTCTGGCGTAATGACGTAAAGAATGCCTTTCGTGTCGAAGTCGCCGTGCTTCTTGTCCGTGAGGAAGGTCTGAGCGTAAATCTTGTACTTTCCACGCTTCGGAACATACGGCATTGTGATGGGAAACATTTCGTCGATGAAGCCGCACCATGAACTGTAGGTGTCCGACGGCTCTTCCACGTTGATGTAGTAGGCTCTATCCACATCGTGATAGCTGACCTTGCCGTCAAGTGTTTCCTCGCGGAATAGGCTCGACATTCGCGGACATTGTAGATTTGATTTCAAACCACGTTCTTTCAGATATTCATCAGACTCTAATGGAATTACAGCCGTTCCACGTTTAACACTAAAGAAATCCTCGTCAGTGATCGGAGTCAAAGGTTGACTTTCCATCAGTCTTATCAAGATATTCTTCGTAAATCCCCAACTGGCTCCACTGTGTTCATCCTCACAAAGACTCTTATATGCCTTTAATGCAGACTTATAGCAACTGCAGCCATAATCGAAATCATCACTGTCGAAATTAAAATTCGGGTTTTCTTTCTTGCAGGCGATTCTACATTCACGCTCTGCCCAATCTATCATACTCATAATTATATCTTTTATTTCTTAAATTCTTTTCCTATCTTTCCAACGCACTCGCCACACATGTAAGCTTTCATCGGCAGGGCATCGGTACGACGCTCATCAATGGTATGCAGGATGGTGGCGGTATATATATTCTCTGTATCTTCTGCACTCAGTCGCTTGGCAGACATCATGGCACTGGCCTTGTCAATGTCCGTATAGACAGTAGTCTGCTTACGTGTCGCAACCTCCAGTTTAGTCACGCACCACTTCTCTACTGGTTCAGAAAGCGGTTCTGTCTCAACGGTTGTCCTGTGAAGCCTTAAATCAACATCATGCAAAGGCACATAGACCATAACATCGGCATCGTCTTCTTTATACTGATTGTCGCCTAATTGCCATTCTTCTGGGAACTGCGCCCACCGCATGACTTGATGATAAAGTTTTTCTGTCTCATGGTTCATTTCTATTGCGCCCTCAGTAGTCTGATACGTCCTTCGCCAGAAGTTCATGAATCGCTCGTAGTCTTTCTCAAACTGCTTGCAGGCGCGGTTAATGTCATGCTTCTTGCCGTGCAGTGTCTCAAGCATATAGTCAACATTACCATACACCCGATAGGCGACGCATATACAGCTGTGCATGAGGCAGAGCATATTGCTAATGCGGTCTATAGCACCAAGCTCTACGGCCTTCTCGATATTCAGTCCTTGAATGCCTGCAGTCTTGATAATTCTTGTCACCTGCTCATCAAGGCTGTTTGGAATCTCTATTATTTCGTCGTTTCTCATACTCCCACTCCTGTACTTCGTATATTACACTAAGACCGCAGGAAGTAGCCACGTCGTGCTCTAACTTACAGCCCTTGCTTACTTCCCACTCTCGGCACATAAATATCTTGTCACACTCCAACAGATTCTTAATATCTACCCTCATATGCTCTCGCCAATCTGCATCTTCTGGAAGTCCGTTCTTCAAAGGATTTACAACATCGTAGAAATGTGAAAGCGCATCCTCAATGTTTTGGGCGTACTTTTTACGTTCTTCCAAGTCGTAATGCGCTATTGGCAATGAAATGTATATTGTCTCTTTCATAACTTGCTAAAAACTTTCATGTATTTTATGGCAAAATCAATTGCTTTACCTAACTCAGTCGGGTTGGGCATCTTGTAGATGGCAGGAACGTTATCGTCTCGCCTGTAACGATTGGCTTGCAACAGTACCGCCATGTGATGCCTCATTTCTTCTCGGCTGACATATTCATCAGTAGTACACAAGTCAGAGCAATGCATAGAGTCACATACATCCATTTTCATACACTGCCCCCATCCACCTGCCTCTTCAAAGCAGAACCAACAGCACTCACCGCAACACTTATCTTTCTCCATAGTCTTTCGCATTAAATCCCGTACTACTCCATTCAGAGAAATACAGGTCGTTTAAATTCTCGTTTTCCATTAGTTATTTCTTAGTCTATATATTCAAAATGCAATCCCCTTGTCGCTATACCTCGTTGGATGGACTTGTAGATGTTCCACCTTGAAATACCCAAGGCATCAGCGCAGTCTAAAGAGGAAGGATATATATCGCCAGTCTCAATACATCGCACACGCTTTGATAACAATTTCGTGTCGCATTTGCTCTTTTGATTTCTTGCACTTGTACTTACGGCAATCTGTACGGCTTCGACATTACAGCCCCTATGTATTGCACGTATTGTATCAATGTCGTGCAGTTCCTCAGAATAATAAAGCTAGACAATCTTATTGTCTTTATCTACACTAACAAGCCAGTCATCCATGTGTTATCGTCAGATTAAGTTCAACAGGTTCGTCACTCCATGTCAATTGCGGAAGCCTCAGAAACCCTGATGCCTCCATGTCGGCAACGACAGAGCAATAGCATCCTTCTATATTACCTCTCCATACTCCTAAGAACTCATGTCTCTCAGGCTTTGTGGTATATACCATGCCCTGTTCACGCTTTGACACGGCATACCAGAGTTTCTTAGACTTCATACAATCTCTTCTATTAGTTTCTTTAGTTCTATCAACTCATCTATAGTCAACCAAATGCCCTCAGTTATCCCGACACGCTTATGCGACACGAAATAGCTGGGGCCTTTGGAATCCTTCTTAACAGTGACAGCCATTACTTCTTCAGTTCGGCATCCTTCTGTTCCTTCTTGGCACGCTCCTCGGCAAGATTGGCAAGGTGCTTATCGTGTTCAAGCACACCCAGGAACTTGGTCTTTGTTATCTGAATGATTTCCCAATCCTCTGTAGAGCCTTTATATACACACTCTTGGATGGCTGTACGTGCTCCAGCGTCGCTGCTGGCTTGTACAAGATGCTCACGGGTACGCAGCTTTGTCTTAATTTTCGTGCCACCCTTGCGACTTTTAACCTCTATTTCCTCAGTAACCTGAATGCGCACCTTGAAGAAATCATCAATGTTTGCGCCCTCATTGAAGCATATCTCTCCGTACTTTGGTGTTTTGATGGCGTCAACAAGAATCTTTCGGTTGGCACACTCAAGTTCCTTGGTGATACGTGTCTGAGCCTGAATAAAGTCAAGTGCCTCGACAACATACTGTTCCTTGTGCTTCACTGAGAAGCCCTTTTCGTTTTGGGCACTGTAGGAAATAGAAACCTCTTTCCAGTAGCCACTTCTGTTTCTGTAATTTGCTTCCATAAATGAAAATAATTAAATTGTTAAAACTAAATAAAAACTATCTCTTTTCAAGATACCTGCTTCCGTGTTCGCGCTCCCAGTCCTCTGCCATAGACTTTCCATGCTCAATGACAAATTTAAGATACGCCGACTTCTTGACCTTTCCACCGCCTTTGCCTGCATTTGAAAGATTCTCAGACATTACCCATGAACTTCCGCATAGGTAGTCATAACGGTGTTTCCTTCCTGTTGGTTTGCATATACGAAGATTCTCATCACCACATTGGTCATGTTTTGCGCAGCTTGCACAGCACTTTACAATGGGAATGCTATACTGATTCTTTGCAAACTCTTTAGTAAATGCTTCATTGATTTCACTCATTGTATTTCCAATTATTTAGTCTGTAAACCTCTCTTTTGGCGTCGTCTTTTGACTTGTATTCCTTGATAAAAATACCGTAGCCTCCACCGTTGCCGTTATCATAATATTGCCATACACCCCAAAACCTGCCTTTGGGAGCATAGTAGTACTCTCCGTCCTTATATTGTCTCATCATCGTCGTCATCGTCTTCGTAATCCTGGTCAAACGGATAGAGTAGGGGATAGTGTAGCCTTCTCTGTTCGTCAGTCATGTGTAGTTTACTCCCTCTGCTTCCATTACTCATGATCTCATTTCTTAATTCTTGTTCATTCATATCCGTGGTTATTCTTAAAGTCCTGATACTGCCATGCAATAAAATCGCGCTGTTGCTCAGCACCTACGGCTCTTGCCCTCATGCTTACAAATGTAAGCAACCATATTATTGCTGCAATAACGATAAAGCTACCAAGAGCAATGTTCGGGTACTTACCGACAAGCTTACATGTGAATCGCCACAGCCATACGAAGATGCTGACAATTCCAAGAACGATACATGAAAAGATTCTTGCGAATCCCCATGCAAAGCTCTTCAATCCAGACACCATGCAGACCTTCCACTGGTGCCAATTTTCAAAAAGTAAATCTTTCATAGTTGTATTTTTATTAATCAAATAGTGTCAATTCCGTTATTTTTTGTTTCTTTCCAATAATAAAGTCACAAATGAAGTTGCGGGCATAGTCGGGCGAAATCATGCTGCGCTCTTCGGAGCATACGCCCGCTTGCTCACCTGGTGGGAGACCACAGATGCGACGTGTTTTCTTGTCGCGCTGGATTGACCGACCGTGTGTCGGCTCGCAGTTGACGTACCAGTATGCGGTCGGTTTCTTGAAGTAGTCTCCGCGTAGTGTGCGGTCTTGGTCAACGATGGTCGGTGCTTGCACGAAGTTCGCTTTGAGGAATGTCTGCTCACTCCACGGGTTCTCCATGATGAGCCGTAAGCCTCGCCCTTGCGCTATCGAATACATCTTGACCGCCAACTTGAAGTAATACTCGCGGTTGGCTGATCGTTTCAATATCGCGTCGGTCTTATCTCTCAGCGAATAGTTCTTGTAGTTCCGATGCGTCAAGCTGAACAACATCTGGGAAGTCGCGCAGAAATAGATGCAAGGAAAGAAAGCCATAATCAAGTCGTCGGGTGTAATTTTGTCAAATATACTTTTACCCCCCCCATAAGCCCTTTCAATCTCAGCAAACAAATCAATCTGGAAGTCCGTCTTGCCGAAATTATTCTGAATGTCGTAGCAATATGCCTCATAACCGATTTTTCTGAACTCGTCACGAAAAACTGCTGATTGCTCAAACATCAAATGGACTTTTCCGCGTATCTCCATATATAACCTCCTGCTGTTTTACAACGACCTCTGCAAGCCATTGAAATACTTTCTTTCAATATACCTGTTTTCACCATAGCAATTTTCATAGAATCAAATCTGTTTATGATTTTATTCGTACCTTTTTCTATCATATAAACAGGAACATTCTTAAACTTACGGAGTCTTTCTTGGCAAGTACCATATAAAGCATTATAACTATGGTTACACCACTCCAAGTTTGTATAAATATTGTTTGACTTATTTTCGTCTTTATGATTTACGTCTGGCATATTATGATGATTGTTTACAAATGCTTTCGCTACCAATCTATGCACAGAAGCATGTCTTTTTTTTCTTCCAAGACCAACAAATAAATATCCATTAGAAGATTTGTATGGTTTTAGTATTTTGCCATGAACAGTTCTTAAACCATTGCCATTTTTTACACAACAATCCAGGCTCTTAACTCTGCCTAAATTACTAACCTGATATAATCCTTCAAAACCTTGAATGTCTTTCCAAATTTCTTCCATATCAAAAAAGTGTTTGATAAGATAGATAATTATTCATAAACACTAAAAAGGAAGTTGCCCTTGCTCTGGTTGTGGCAAAGGATCGTTCTCATCTTTTCCTTTCTTCTTTCCATCAATATGTATCTCGCCATGACGCTTGACCTCGCCATCGTATTCGTAGAAGTGAGTAGTTTCCTTGTCAAAGCCTACTATGCAGTTGAATGTTCCGACGTTTCTGCCTTTGCCAAATATCAGCTCTGCAGTCTTAGGTACATTGTCAACGATAAAGTCCGTATAACTCTTGCCATATTCAGACGGCCTCCAAATCATAGCCACCGTATCAGCAGCCTCCACAATCTGTCCAGATGCTCTTACGCGGCTTATCGTTGGTTTTGGATCTGTCGTGTTCCTTGCAAGCTGTGAGAGGGCAACAATGCAGATGTTTAACTCCTTTGCAAGATTCTTGCACTTACGGGAAATAGCACCAAGAAACTGCTCTTGATTGTTTACGTGTCCTGTTGATGCAAGTATTTGCAGATAGTCTATACCGACAAGCTTGATTCCAAGATGCCTTACATTCATCCTGATACTGGCAACTATGCTGTCAAAACTGACAGTCGAGTCATCGTCAAAGTATATAGGCAGCTCATCAGTTTGCTTCATGGCCTGTGACAACTCGTTCATCTGCCAATCGCTTAGTTTTTTGTACTGAATAATACCACTGCTTATCTTTGCCTTTGATGATACTATTCTTGCGGCTATCTGTGCAGATTGCATTTCCATCGAGAATATCATTGAAGGAATACCTTTCTGTGCAGCATTAACGGCAATACTCATTAAAAGCGATGTCTTTCCAGCAGAACTCTCGGCAGCTATAACATCAAAATCACCAGTCTGTAAACCACCTCGTTCATCAACCTCCTTGAAGCCAGTAGGAATCATCGTGTCAGACTTTCCTTCGTAGTTGTCTTGAACGCGCTTCTTCAACTCCTTATTTGCGTCGCGCAATGACTTGACGCGCTTTCTCTTCTCAGCACCTTCGTCAAGAACACGGGAAATGTCTTTCTGGATTTCCTCGAATGTCGATGTCGGATCAGTACCGAACTGCATTAGCTTTGCACCAAGCTCATAATACCTTCGTCTGGTATATAGGTCTTCAATGATAGAGAAGCATTGCTGGAAGTTGGCAGAGATATAGCAGGAAGAATACTCGGCAATCTCCCAAAGCTCAGGATTGTTGAAGTCCTGGTGTGCCATCATGTAGCTGTTTACACTGATAAAGTCAGCCGTATCGCCTTGCTTGAATATCTCGATGATGCAGCGCACTGTCCTTGACAGCTTTGGATTGGCAAAGAGTGCAGGTTTCAACCTGTCTGCCACACTCCAGTACAACTCGGCATTGTTCAGTAAGCCACCAACAACGTATTTTTCCGCTTCGTCATCGTGTAGCAGTATCTTTGCTTCATCCATAATTATATTGATATTTCCAAGTCATATCCCTTGGCTTTCTTTAACTCGTCATAGATTTCTTGCAACACGGGAGCATTGTCCTCGTCTTCCCATTCCTTTGCAACGTTCCAACCGATGCTTTTCTTCGGCACCCAATTATCAAGTTGCACAGAATGATGCGATAACCTGCCCTCCGTAGGTTTCAGTCCCTTGTCATGAAGTTCACAAAGACCGTCGTGGAAGAACGTACACCAGTCGCCATCGACTTTGGCTTGCACCATACCTATAATGTGGTCGGTCACTCCGATTAAAATACCAGTCGCCCAATCAATCCATGATAGTCTATCCGCATATCCAGCCTTAATCAGTTTCAAGATGTCTTGTGGAGTGCCAAGACAAGGTGTGTGGCACTGCTTCTGACATAGTTTGCACTTGCATTGTATTGGTTTTCGTCCTGTTTTGCGAATGATACGCTGTAACTGGCTTTCTCCTATTCTTTTCATAATATTTAATCCCTTTCTTTATAACCATCCTCACATTCAGTTGCATTTCTACGTCGTGGTTTTCCAAGCCAATGACACCAAAGATGTGTGTTATCAAGGCCACAAGAATAGCCACAAGTCTTACATTTTCTTCCTATTGTCGTACCCATATTTAAATCAAATTAATAACCTTCGTAAATTCTAATAAAGTTATCTGGCTTGAAGATGTAGTCGAAGTCAGCGACAAAACCAGTAGAGCCGTTCAGACGCGGATTGTTGATGACATTCTGCATAACCTGCTTCATCTTGTGGAAATGCAGACAGTAAGCAATATTGAACAACACCCTGCGTTTCTCAGTCAAGCCGTCCTTCAAGTCAACCTGTGGTATCTTCGTGCCTGCAACCATCATATTAAAACGCTCAACAAACTGAGGAAAGAGCGTCTGGTCTTCAACAAGCTTCGCATTAAAGCTTGAGACAGGTACTGAGATACCTTGAGTATAGATATTCTCGTTATCCCACGTTCGTTGGTTGAGAAACGTAGAGAACTGCTTTCTGTATGTCTCTTCGGTCAATGCCACATATACTGGAATATAATCAAATATCTTCCTTCTTTCATCGGTAGAAAGACTAAACCATTTCTTTACAAGTTCCTTTGTTCTGTTTACTTTTTTATTGTATAAATTCCATACATTTTCAAACTCTTCAATTGTGTTGCAGTTTGTGTTGTATTCTGTGTTATTTAATCGTTTAAAAACTCTGTAACTATCACATCTACAAAACCTTACAAAAGTTTGTTTTGTGTTAGTAGCTGTGTTAGATTGTGTGTTAACAATCACTTTTTCTTGCAATAACTTTTGATGTATTGTTCGCACCTGTTGATGCGTTAATCCAGTATCTCTTGCTATGTTTCTATCGCTAAATTCAACCATACCATACTCGTCAGCAGTTAGCAATAGTCGTATCATCACCAACTGCTCGTTAAGTGAGAATCTTGTAAGAAACGTGCTGGTTAATATTACGTCCATATATTTTCATTTTTAGTGGAGATTGCGCGAGTCGAACGCGCGACACCAGTATGACAGGTCAAAGCCGTCAAGTGGTTTGAACCCCAGGGGTGCCGTGGCCTTTGGCATCCCAATCCCCAAGTGAGGCTGCAAGCACACTGAATAATCAGAGGGCCTCACGTAAACCTTGCAGCCTCGCACGTGAGAATATATTGGTCTGAATACGTTTAGGGGATAGGAGTCAGACCTTCGCCTATCCCCTAACTAAATGGCAGGTCATCCGCACTACCATCTCCTGCTTGCCCAGCATTGTCAAAAATCTGTTGCTGTTGAGGTGCAGGAGCTTGCTGTGGTGCGGCAGTCTGTGCAGCAGGTGCAGGTTCGGATGCTGCCTGCTGCTGAGTTGCCTGCTGCTGACCTGCACGAATAACATTGTAAGCACGGATTTCGTTAAACCATCGTCCGTTGTATTCGTGGGCATCAATGTCAAACTGAACCGTCACCTCCTCATCCTTTCTGAGATTGAACTGCTTCAACCTATCCTCGCCAAAGACCGTAAAGACAAAATGACGTGGATATTGACCTGGGATTTCCATTACATATTCCAGACTTGCCCATGAATTGCCTGTTCGTTGTGAAACTCCACTACGTTTCGGAAGTGCAGCTATAAGTTTTCCTGTTAGTTCCATATCACTTGATAATCATTTCCATGTTGTTAATCTTGTCCATCTGTGTGCGGATATACTCTACAGCAAGGTCAATCCTTTCCATCAAAAGGTTGATTTCTTCATCTATTCGTGGTATTCTTAGAACCTTCAACTGTTTGCTTCTTGAAACGTATGGATTGAACGAAACAAAATCCCAAAAATCGCAATTAGTGACAAGCATGTTCATACAGCATTGCCAGTAATAGTCAGGCTCATTGTCCTTCAAATCTTCTGGCTTTTCATATAGAAGATGTTGTAAGTGTTTCTCCAAAGTGAAAGGACACTTGATTTCGATACCACCTTTTTCCTCACGTATCAAGCCATCTGGGCTTCCACCAGCAAGGTTTGGATATTTATCGTAAGGAACAAAACCTACTGTCAGAACCTCATAGCCCATTACTTCCGCATAACGTACTCTTGCGCTGTCTTCCATCAGCGTTCCCCATTCGGTAGCTCTGTTTGAAAAACTATGCTGCTCTATATACTCCTCTATTATATTCTTCGAATGAATATCAGTCGAAGTAAGAGGCAGATAATTTTCCATCACCTTGCTATTAAGGTAAGTAAAGGAAGCGTCTGAGAAGGGAACTGTCTTAGTAGTAGCCCTTGATTTCGGATTCTGTTCCTTCCATGCAGCAAGCTCTTCCTCTGTCATTGGCTCTTTCCTCTCCTTCATGAGATTTGAAACCTCAGAGGCAGTAATCTTACCAAGACGGCTCTTGTACCATTCAATAGTTCGCTGCTCCATCACTTATCCTTTTTAGGCTTGTTAGTACCAGTCTTATTATCGCCTGCCGTCTGGTCACCAAACAAACCCTTGCTGGGATCGACCTCCTCAGTGTTGCTATCACCAGTAGGCTTAGAGAAGAACGTTTCCTGTACGGTGGTTTCGCCAGTCTTCAATGCTGTGGCAAGTCCGCGAAGTACAACAACCAGATCAACACCGACCCCGTCAACCTTCTTGATAGAGAGATAGTCCAAGATGTGA
>JAEEGH010009307.1_pt1 | contig 22946 bp, 16 predicted proteins | sample 9134181 | NCBI WGS metagenome assembly JAEEGH01 (sample SAMN16246544, study PRJNA631951) | gut metagenome | biome: gut microbiome; feature: rumen; material: DP-attached | host: Bos | place: Iran: Karaj | collected 2018-10
GAGTGTGGAATTGCTTGGAAATAAACGATTTATGTCATATCTTGTAATATCGAGTGATGACCGTTAATCGTATTCTACTTTCCCACGTAATAAATGCAGAACGGGATATAGACTTAACAATATTTAGATGCAAGAAGATAGAAGTAATGCTGCTATGGATGCTTGCATTAACATAAACTCCGTTAAATCATAACGAGGAATATGGTGACAACTGCGATTTTTTGGTCTATTTTTCGTATCTTTGCAATCTGAACCCTGAATTGGGTCTGATATATAACCAAGAATTGAGATTTTCAACATAATAAAAACGAATATGGAACAAAAGAAACAATTGCCGAGGGATGTCTACAGAGCGGATGGCATCTACGAGTTTAAAGTGAGAAAACTGTTTGCGACCTATTGCGAGGTCATAGACGAGTCAACAGGCATCACCACCTATCTGCACGGAACGGGGAGCCTGAAACTGTTCAAAGGTCAGACGGTCAAATGTAGGGTCCTGTCGGTAAAGGAAAAGCATCCCAGGATAGAACTGGTAGACATCAGTGAGCTATGGCAAAACAAAGAGAGTTTAACAGAGGAAAAGCTGACGAATCTACTGGCCAGGAGGGAACTGTCATGGAATACCAAGGAGTTCACAAGGCTAATCCTGACAGAGGAAAGAGAGAAAACATTCGAGTCGCAATGTCACAGGTGGATTCAGAACCTGTTAAACAAAAAGATAGACCTCACTACCGTCAGGCTGGACTGCTCTGACATACTTGAATTGTCAGAACTGCTTGATCTCTGCGCCGACGGCGAAAGGGAATATTACCAGGAAAGACTAACGCTGCTGATAGAACAACTGGGTTATTATATCAAGGCGGCGGAACTGATAGAGAACGAGCACGACCCAAACGCAACAGAGACTCCCACGAATTTCATCAACAGCCTGTTCAACAAACTGCAGGTGTCAGGATTCGTGTATCATCCCATCAAGAACTTCAATATCCTGTCGAGCCTGTTTCTGAGGAGACCAGAGCTGATGAACGGCAGGATCAAGGAACTGCTGGACATCATCTGCCAAAGGAACATGGAGGGATGGAAGAAAGAGCCATTCAACAGCGCCATCATCAAACTGCTGGAACTGTATATCCGCGAATGCGACGGCAGGATAGACAAGACGAAGGATAATCTGGAGCTGATCAAGAACAATGAGCAGGCTCTGGCTCTTCAGTTATTACTGTTACAGAACTCTCCAGACACTTCGATTGCCGACTACAGGCTGAATACAGCACGGCTATGTACCATATCGTCGTATCTATATCCGCTGCATCCTGACTGGCTTATCGATCTGGCTTACCATTTCCTGTTCCATTCGAATGCGAGGTTGATGAATTACACGATGGATAAGGTTGAGCTGTTACCTCATTACATTGCCAGCCTTTATCCCTGCGGTGCCATCGATACGATGAACTCCTTTACTCGCAACAATGCCAAGTTACAGGTCTCGGCAGAAGGTATTCAGTTGTTATCATATAGCGCGATGACAAATCCATACCCTGTATTCCCGAAGAATCTGGGACTATGGCAGGGTATGCAGGTGATGCTGGGATCAAAGCCGAGCATCAATCTGGCTACAGCAAAGCCTAACGACCTGACACCTTATCAGAAGGTTTGGGACGAGATAGAGAACGAGCTGTTCAACGTGAGTCAGGTAGTGACTACCACCACGACAAAGAACAAGAAGAAGCACAAGAACGGTGAACTTGTAAGGATCAGCTTTATCAGCCAGGATTCTCACGACAGGAACAAATATTATTGTCAGATAGAGGACGAAATCGGCGGTGAGGGCTATATCACCATTAACGACATCGTTCCATATACTATCAGCACATCGTTGCGCCACTTCCTGGCATCCGACGGTAGCAGGTATGTATTCGAGGCAAGGATTATCGATGATAATGCCGATTACTACCATTTCTCAATGCTGAAGGAAATCAAAGATGCAGCCTTGGAATACTATACCTACGACGAGGATATTATCTGCTCCGTGGGAGGAAGCCCCATCAATGGCGGTGTGGCTCCAGCCGTATCAAAGGAAGGTATCAGTGTAAGTATCAGGAATGCATCAGAATTCGAGGAAATAGGTAAGAACACTATCGTCAGCTGCCGTTTGATAGGAAGAGGATCTGGAACTTTCCATATCTCTTGTGAGATGAACGAGGTGACAGCCTACGACTTCGATATGAACAGTGCCTTCCGAATCCTCATGGAGGACTATGCCGTTGACAAGATTAGCGAGAGTATCAGTCAGCAGGAGGAAGAGGATATTCTGGAGAGTGACCGCGTGCTGGATGAGAGCTATGTCCGCGAGGTTATCTTCCTGATAGACCGAATGGCACTGATAGACAAGGACTATGTGAAAGCCTATAACTATCTGGCTTTTGCCCGTACCCTGTCGATGCTGATTGGATGGGAGTCACAGGCTGCCTACTATAAAGGAAGAATGGACATCATCACCATGCTCCATTACTTTGCCCGTAATTCGAAGGTGGATGAAGACAAGTTGGAACAGCTGGAGAACGTCAATTCAGAGCTTTTCTCGAACAATGTCATCCTGCGTGACAGATTCATGCAGCTACAAGCCGTCAGTTTCCTCGACAAGCCTGAGCATAATGCCGAACTCTTTGAACTGACGAAAGGCAGTCAGACCATCAGCGAACTGGCCTCTTTGGTGTTGGCTTACAACATCACCAAGGCAAGCAAGATGGAGAGTACGGCAACGGACATTCATAACCGAATCAAGCAACAGCTGAACTTGAAAGGCTTTGAGACCGGCCTGAAGCTGTATGGTACTGGAGAGGAAACAACAGACACGGAATACAAGACGAGTATTGTGTTCACTGCAGGCGGTAAGACAAGTTCGCCTAACCCAGAGAAACAGATGGAGGAAATCCTGAAGGTGATTGATTCGTTCCTGAATACAGCCGGTGGAACACTATATGTCGGCGTGAACAACTATGGCCTTGGAACTGGTGTGGAGGAAGACCTGAACACCAATATCTACTATAATGATAGGGACAAGTACTTACGTGCCATCCCCGATGCCATGTCGCTGAAATGGGGCAACAGCCTTGCAGCAACATATATTGAGGACATCCGATTCGATGATACCAACAACGACAAGGATATCCTGATTGTGAAGATTCGCCCGCATCAGGCAGGTGTGCCTATTGATGGCAACTGGTATGTACGCGTGGGCAGCAGCAAGCGTAAGCTGACCAAGGAAGAGTTTGACGAATATCAGCGGCTGAACCGTAAACTGCCAGAGCAGATTCAGGCAGAGAAAGCGACTGTCGGCAATGCGCAGTTCAGCGAACCTGAGAAGAGCGTACCAGCAGGCCCATTGGTAACATCCAAGGAAGATGAGGTGCATACGAGCCGAATCCGAAAGAATGTTCTTGCAGAATACCTCGATCCAGACAACTATGCAGAGCCTATAGGTTTCTTCAAGTTCCTCAGTGGTGCTAAGTTCCGTAAGATGGATGACTACGACTATGATGACCAGTCGTTGCTGACCCTTACGGTATTGGAGCATGAGGTGAAGAATTATCTTGTTCTTGGCTATGCCAATGGCCATATCGCCAAGGTGCCTGTAGAGGAACTGATGGAATACCAACAGCGTGACTACTCCAGAAATGCTGATTCGAAACTGGTATTTGCGTCCATTGCCAATGCCAATGATGCAGTAATGACCATCAGCAAAGAGAACAAGACACGTCCAAAGGTGGTGATGCGTCTTGATTATCTCTCGACATTCGATGAGGGCAAGCTGATGGATCCTGGTATGATGCCATATAATGAAGGTCTGATGAGTGAAATCATGGCCTACGAAATCATTCCAGCCAAGTACGTTCACGACTTTGACGGCATCCTCGACAAGAAGAAGAGCTTCATCGGCTATCCTGCTAATGATGTCACCAAACCGATGGTGAACACCTTGCATCTTTGGGGGGTAAAGGAGATATAAGATTGTGAAATACTTATAAAAGATGAAAGGAACAAGAGACATTTCCATTTTTTCTTTGTACTTTTGTCGCTAATTAGATAAGAGGATGCTCATTAACCGTAAGGCATGAGTCGATTTGTAACAACAAAGAAGCACTACCATCCTCTATATTCTTGGAGGGGTCTGTGGCCGTGAGGCATAGAAGCATAAGTCTAAGACATCGTAAGATGACGCAAACAAATACTGGTAAGCCCTCCAATTTTTAAAGAGGATGCCCATTAACCGTAAGGCATGGGAGAAATACATACAGCACGTTAAGTGTTGAACTTTGGAACTCGGCTACATCCTCTATTTCTAACATGGGTCTGTGATTAGCAGGCTCATGTTTTTTTAGAAATGATACTTGCCAGGAAAGTTCTTTGGATGGGTAGCAGGACTATCAGAAACCGTGAACTTAGCAGCTACTTTCCTTATTCCGTTTTTCTCTATCCAATTAACAAGTGTATAAATGGAGCAGGACTTTGAGTTGGATTTGTCGAAAACTCTGATGGTATAAAAGTCGCTGTAAATAATCAGCCTGTCATGCGAGATTTCCAAGAGGATTTTTCTCAATGTCATTAGCCATTTCTGGAAGTCCCTTTCTTTCTCAACTACAGAATCGAAAAAGTGCGATGTTTTGGTAGTCCTCGTCCTTTTCAGATCTTCGCCATCAACATATACACATTCCTTCTTTTTATATATACATGCATCTCTAATGCCGTAACTGTCACCAACGCTTAGTGTGATCTTGTCATTTGAAAATGAGGTGATGGTTGCTATTTCAATAAGTCCCAATTCAAAGTTGAACTTCATCACACTTTTCTGAGTTGACCTTGCTGATTGAACTGTTGTTATAGCCAAAACCAAGAAATCCTCATAGGCAGTAAAGGGGTCGTAGTATTCAATATACGGCTCTTCTTTCTGTTCACAAAACCACAAATCACCAGAATCAACAAATTGGAATCGAGGCTTTAAGATTTCCCCTAGGTTGATTTCCCATAGCTCATCTCGTATGCTCTTCCAATAGTTTTGGGGATTCTCTGCTTTATCAAGCTTCTTGAACTCTTCTTCGGTCAGATCGTTGCTTGGCTCCCTCTGCAACCTGGCACGATACAAATCAAAAGCATATAGTTTTTCCGTATAATACCTCTCATATATCTGTCTGAATATCTCCAAGAATGTATCAAGGATCTTTTTGTCTTGTAACCTACTTGAAAATTCGATACCTCTTCTAAAAGCCTTCTTGTAAAAATCCTCGACGGTTGGAATATACTTAATTAGGACTGCTCTCACACGATAGGGATAGGCACAAATAAGCAAATGGTACTGCTCTTTTATGAAGCTTTCTTTATAAAGTGGAAATTGAGGTTCCTTTAACTTCGCCTCAATACGTTCTGTGTTTTCGGGTTTGAGCTCCCTGACTTTCTTATGTGCTTCTTCTGCCGTAAGCTCAGTAATTGTCGGCTTTATAGGCGTTATGGCTTTACTCTTCTTCTGCAGCGTGAAATCATATCCATTATTGACAAGTTCTGTTCTGAGGGTAGAAATAAAGGTGGAAAGTTCACGTTCCAAGAATTTATCGCCGTTAGTGACAATATGAAAATTCTTACTCCGGTTTTTGACCCAAGGTAACAAATCGATTTCCGTAGCATAGTTCTTGGATAGTATTTCTTTAATCTGTGGCGATAGTGTTTTGTAATGCCTTACATAGATGTCTCGGTAGAATTCTTTGGCTTCTTGACTGGTTTTGTTAAGACTCTCCAATTCTTTCCTTGTTAACTTGTCCTTCACGGAAAAGGCTTTGCCTGTCTTTTGTCCTCTCGTAAAGTCAAGATAAGCAACAACAAGTCGAATTTCAGAATAATTTATATTGTCTGGGCAGTTACCTTTGATTGCAGATAAAGTCCATGAACCAACTAAATCAACAGCGGTTTTAATGATTTCAAAAGTGGGCTGGTCTATCAATCGTGAGAGGTCTATCTTACCAACTTTCACGAATTGTTCAAGATGAGAATATACAGTTGAAACAGCAAGGCTCCTTTCCCTTGCTATCTCATCTGGAGTTAGTCCTTTCTGGAATAATTTCAGAGTTTCGTCTGTTGTACTCTCGCCACGTCTCATTACTCCAGCCTAACGAATCCACATCCGTTGCATTCATATATTTCGTCAGCGTATAACGTCAAATATTCGCAACCATATTCAGGACAATATATTATTTCTTCGTGCATAGATAATCTCAATTTGCCCACAAAATTAACAATTATGAGTCGGAATAACAATAAACAGTGCTATCTTTTCACATTATTTGCAAAAAATACTGCCATCTATCTCAGACAGCAGTATAAAAAAGCATTGCTATTGATCAGCATTGGCCTAGGAAACTCGCATTGGAATAACTCAGTCGCCATAACAATGCACATGCCGCGCTGTTTATTATCCAAAATGATAGGGAAACTTTCCTATCTTATCAAGATGCTCTCGTATTATTTTGGCCATATCTTGGAGCATTCTGTCACTTATTGCTTGACTTAACTGGTGTGTATGTATTACTAGTTTGGTCTTATCCTCGCTACGATGGATATAGAACTTTAACCCATTATCATATAGATGCTCCCCAATACGATTCTCACCATCCATTTCAAATCTCACATCGAAGGTGTTGTCAATCTGTCTGTTCTCCCCGTCATTTCTTATATAATCCCAACAAGCTAAAATTACAACAGGAAAATCTTGGAAGAAAGCATGTTTAAAAAAATCCACTCTTATTTTTTTATTAGCACTCTTTGTATTTAGGCTAACTGAATTATTCATTTCTGTAATGAATGAGTAAGCACCAAAAGGCAGAGGCATATCTTGACTCCTTTCTACTTTCTTATCATATAAAATGTAATCCAATAGAATTTGGTACTTATTCCATGTCGAAGTGGCTCTTTTCGGATGTGGCTGAAGGTAAAGATTGACTAGATCGCCGTTATTAAAACAGTCTCTTACTGCCACAACATTCCTCATTATGTGTATTTGATCGTCTTCGTCTTGTTTCACATCAATGGCTGGTTCTTTGCCTACTATCAGAATTGGTGCCAATGGGTTCCCGACACCAACCCATTGTTTTTCTTCTTCACACTTCCTGATTAAGTTCTGAAACTCTAAAATCCTCTCCAATGAATTCATATCTCAATTTGTTTAAAAAGGTAATTCTTCGGAATCAATTTTATGATCACTGGACAAATCAAATGCACTTACAAGTTTTGCTAAAGCAGGACTTTGAGCAATCATTTCATTAAGCACCCTAGGATCTTGTTCACTTGTGAATTCAGGCAAATCGGATTTGTACCAGATCTGCTTATTCATTACTTGGTCATCTTTACCCTTCAGTTTGTTTATAATTTCTTCATCCTCAGTCTTCTTGTATTTATCGTCCAATGCCGAATAAAAGAATCGCAATCCTATGGCTAAACGCCGTTGATTATACGTGTTATCATCAACAACCATCTTTTCTAATGCCTTAAACTCTTCACTATAATACATTGAGGATAGTACATTCTGATTCCATGTATTTAACTCTTCATACAAATTATTAAGTTCTAAGAGCTGTATTATATATAGAAGGGAATTCATATAATCAATGTCAGTAACGCTGAATGCATATCCCCTGCCTTTTTGATGTACACGAAAGAAATACTCAGGCTCAGAAAGGCAGAATTTATGTAGAGACTCAAAAAAAGTGTCTTTTGCCTCAGTAACTGACACTTCTCGATGAGTGTTGAGCATTACAAGAAGATATTCCTTTCCGGTTAATTTATTCTTGTCAATTGGGTATAAAGGATCTTCTGCTAGTCGTTGACACAGATGATAATAGCCATTAACTTCTTCCAACTTTTCAGCGTTCTCTTTTACGTATTCAATTGGGAAATGTTGAATAATTGACCATGCGCATGTAAATTCGTGATACTTTTCCCATAAAGTCTTCACAGGCTCAAAATAGACATCATCCCATTGGCGATACACCTTTCCATAAATCCATTCCCTGTCACTCTTACCTGACTGCAAAAATGCCAAGGCAATACGCTTTTGGTCTTTCCAATCTAAATAGTCAAAACGCTTTTGTATTTCTTTACGAGCATCTGAGACTTTTCCACTTTTCTTGTCAAGATACCATTTGAACAATGTCGCTATAGGACGATTATGTTGAATTTGTTGATATGACATAGTGATATATTGTTTAAATGTATGGGCGCAAATATACAAAAAGTTTCCGAAAGAGCTGTGAGATTCAAGTTAAAAATGTGAGACTCACACCCTTTCTTCTCAGTTGCTATGTGTTTTCTCGTTTCCATGCTAACTTACCTTGATTATATATCTTGTTTCCAAATAATCTAGCCATACTCTATTTCTACTACTTGAATAATGTTTTTTTAGAACATTGAAGAAATCTTCATAGGTAATGGCATGAAATGTATCTTTCCCTTTTTCGGTCAGCAATTCTTCGTATGATTCGATTACTCCCACATGACTGTCAGATGAATGGAAGTGGATGTTTCCTAACGGATATAATGTCAGAGAGTCAAAGTAATCGGTCATACCATGCTGTAGCATTGCCAGTCCAAGAATGTGATTTCTCCACAGCTGAATGAAATCAGGATTGTTAAACTGCATAGGATCGTTATTGATGAAACACTCACTGTTGCGAGTAGTAACCGAGTAGGCAGACTCTGGATTCTGCATCATGGCAAACTCCTTGTTACCTACGCTATATCCCTCTTCGGTATATTTTACCTCTATACCAATGACTCCCGTTTCACCTCTTGATGTTTCGTATTCAACATAAACATCGAAAGCCGTTTTGTCTTGAATAGTGTTGGGAGCGTATTCTATCTTCCAATTGCGAATGGTCTTGATATCTCTATGTGGTAGTATTTCCTTGAAGCACATGGCAGCAGCCACAAGGTCGGTCATCATTGGAACAAATAAATTCCAAGGAACATGCTCGCTTCGTAGCATATTGGCCATCAAGCCAAAGTCGGTTGGTATTCTACCCCTGTCCTCACAAAGAGCTTTCCCTATCTCTTCATGATACTCAGGAACAAAGTTCATCAGCCGCGCTGCATCTGAAGAGGTAAGAATAGCGATGTCGGTTTCTGATGTACGTCGATGCTCAAATTCCTCAGCTGTCTCGTTGGTACCTTGACGTGTTGAGTGGTTGCGTCCCATTTCCACTTTCAGGATATTCTCTCTGAACCAAGCCTGATGATGGCGACAAGCCTTTCTGTAATCGCTGTCCCCTCTATAGTGTGCCTTTGCAGGCTGTACTTTCTTTGAGGATGCAAGATACTCTACTTTGATGTCATGTCCCACCTCTCCCAAATTATTGATAATCCTGTCAAAACTCAGTTTGTCGTATACAGAAGAGTTCGCAAGAATGAACATGATTTTGGGATGCTCCGAGAAATTGTATTTAATGGGCGTACCTTCAAACAGTTGCAACTGTGTTTTCTGTTTGATGATACTCGTTACATCTTGGAGAAGGGCTTGTCTGACATATACATTGTTGATGATGCCCTGTGACATTCTCACATGATCCTCAATACCAGACTTACCATCAACAGCTCCCAATCCGCATTTTACTTCTGCAAGATAGACTTCATGTTTACCCTCTTCATTAGGTTCATTACTGACAATGAGCAGATCGACTTTCGTCTTAGCCACGCGATATTCCACTGGAATCTTTGCCTGTTCTGGTGCCCATTCCATATCAATCGTAAGATACTTTCCGGAGAAGGAGTTGTGTTCAGACTTATATTGCTGCTGAACGATAAATTCATCATGCGACTTGTATTTCTTGCACAGAGCCTTTGCATCCTCAAAATACTGTCTTACATTGTCTGCGTCTTGCAAATCAGCAGGTTCCATGAGTTGCACACTTAATGACAAGCCATCTTTCCTGTTGGTATAATAGCGAGGGTTGAGCATTGTGATATTATCAGAAGCATTCTTCCTATGGGAAATTTTGAGAATCAGGTTCTTCTGACAATATATCATTACTTCATCCTTCACTCTGATTTCAAAGGCCAGCTCCTTATCAGATATTACATATTGAAGGAAGTCATGATAGATGCCACCTTCGAGGTACTTTAACAAATGCTCGGATGATAATCTTCTTGCCATAATAACTATTTTATCGGGTCTGCACAATATTCTCTACGCCCACATTCCTTGCAGAACTTGCCAATCCACACGTTATCGAACTGTTCGATGGCTGCTTCAACCATTTCAAAGTCATCTGTCAGAATGCCAGCCTCGAAGTTTCGCTTCTTAGGGGATTTCATGCCCATGCCTGCGCCAGTCAAGTTTGCAGAACCGACATAAGCAATGGTGCTATCAATGATAATGAGTTTGAAATGGACTCTTGGACATAGCACACGTTCCATACCGTCATAGAGGATAGAATGCTTCTCGTGATCCTCTCTCCATGCAATTCCCGGTTCTTTGGCATGAATCAGCCTTACCTCCACGCCTTTCTTCAGTAAGGAAGCTATCAGTGCGAGGAATGGCTTGTCATCGACATACAAATCCTTGATGTCTGCCGTACCTATCCACACAGTCTGCTTGGCTTTACCCACCAAGGACAGGACTTCCTTGTAGTGGCTCTCATCAGCAATATACTGGATAAAACCCATGTTCGAGATTGTCAATAAAGCTCAAGCATTTTTTGTAACGTTGTTTTTAATTCCTCGCGTATGGCTAATGGCTCTATAACTTCCAATTTCTCCCTATGCCATAGGAGTTGCTGATAGAAGTTGTAACACGGAACAAGCCTATATTCAAAGATGCTCCATTCGGATGTGGTCTCAATTTCCTTTTGTGATTCGTGTATAGGCAAAGCTCTGACATATTCTACTTGTGCTCCATAGACCTTAATCCGTATCATTTCAGGCTTTTGATCATCAGAATGGTTAACACCAAAACTTCCATCGAAATATTCTTCTGCTGTGATTTTGTTGGACGGATGCATCTTATTTTCTGTCAGCTTAATGTCCTCCATTCGTTCCAAAGCAAATATGGAGATTCCATGATGGTGGTTGTCTGGTTCAGCAGCCAGATACCATCGCTGTTCCCAAGTTCGCAAGAAATAGGGAATCAGCAACTGATGCTTCACCGTTTTGCGATTAAATGAGTAATATTCGCACTCTATGCCTTTCCCCTGATCAATCGCCTCCAGTATTATTTGTACGTTCTCTACACCTGTTGGTGCCTCAGAAAGTATAATCTTATCGCGATGTTTTAGTGCCAGTTCTGTCATTCCTTCTATATGATAAGCTGATAGTAGATAGTCATATAGCGAGTCATCTTCACCATAGAGAGCCTTGTGCCGATGAAGTTCATATTTCCCTGTCCTTTGATTAAATTCTATGTAACAGGGAAATGTTTCGTCAATATAATCCTTATACCTTAGAAAAGTTCTTGGCAGAATCTCTTCACCCTCATAGAGCGACGAGTACTGGTAATAATCATTAATCTCTTTCAGCGTTAAGGCACCCTTACGTTCCAACAGATTGATAAGATATAAGCATCTCTTAAGTTTTGACATAATCGTTTAATTATTTTTTTGCAGAAGCAATCCCCAAGTCTCTAATTAAATCATATAATGCGCTGACATTTACTGTATCAGAACTGTAAATATCGCTATTAACACCATCAATGTGAATAAGATTTTTGCTATTGTCATATTGAATCTTATCATATCTATAGTATTCGCAAACATTTATTGCAAAAGTAGCTTCACTTACAAGAACTAAACCTGTTCTTAGGAAATATAAATCTCTAAAGCGATTATACCATTTTTTATTATCGTGGAAGTAGGCAAGAATTGAACCATATTTATCTATGACACCCAATGTCTTTTTGGATAATATTTTACGTCTTTCCTGAATATCTTTTTCATGCGTTGAAAATAATATATCCCTATGTTCGTTAGCTCCTGTTTTATATATTTTCCCACTCTTAATGAACTCCTCTATTATCGCTTTTATTTCCGAATCTTTTTCTACATTCTGTTTTATCTGTTTTGCACCATCGAAAAAAGCAAGAATATTTATAAACTCTCTTGGTTTATCTTCAATAATCCTTGTAGGTGCATCTTTGCAAAGCTGTTCTGGAGATGGATAATTTTGAGCACGGCAAAAGCCGGCAAGTTCATCTTCTATTGAAATAAGTTCTTGGAAGTTCTTCAATTTCCCGATTTCTAAACATGCTTTATTCTCGAACAATTGGACATAAGAGGAAACGATAGAAGTAAAGGTGATTTGCAAAAAGGACTTACAATCGTTTATATCAAACTCTTCTGAAGTAACTCGTTTAAAAATCCTGTTGTATTCTTTGTAGTCTTTCTTCTGAAAGGTTTTTGCCACTACATCTGTACTAGCAAGACTTTCTAAATCTCCTTTAAGACTTTGTGTTACTAAAGAAGATAATAATCTGCATACCTCATTGAGTTGTTCATTGAGGACTAAAGCAATACTTTTGTTTCTCAAGTTATTGACAAAGATACTCCATTCATCCTTATTTTGACTAAGTTTGCAATACCATTGCTCCCTGTTTTTTTGGGATGTATTGGAGTCTGTGTAGAACTTGTTTTCCTCAAAGTTGTAATCTTTGCGAGGTCTGAACAACAACTTGTTATATTCTATCGCTTGCTTTTCTATAATCTTATCCACTACAGCCTTGAACTGCTTTTCAATACGTACTTTATGATAGTCAAGGAATTTCGTCAGCAGTTTATCAACACCTTTTTCGCTTAACATGCCTTTATTCTTTACCCAGGGAACAAGCATACTACCATCAGCGAAACATACAAGTTCTTCATAATCCTTCGTTTTTTCATCGTAAAGATTTTGATCTTTCAGAGCAACTGTCAGATATACATAACTCAGCAGTTGAGCATTAGTAATTGTATTATATCCTTCTATGACTAATTTCCTTAAGAGCCTTTGTGCGTTATTTATATCGTTGACTCGAAGACTATATATTGCGCAAATCTGCAACACATCAAGGGCATCTGAAGCGTATTTCTCAGCATCTGAAATCAATTGTCGAACTTGCTCATCCGTGCCTCCTGCATTTTTCTCAAGCAACAGAGCTGCATAATCTAAGCAGCACGAAGAACGTATATAATCCGTTCTTAATAACGAATGGTCGCATTCAAGATATTTATGGAAACTTGCTTCTGCAAGCGAACGATACTTGGATATCGCTTCCAAGCGGAAAGGATAATCAGAAAAATCAGCATTTTCATAAATCTTTGCTACTTCATGTGCAGCATTTCCAAGATTATACCAGAATGGAGGGTATGCATTAAAACAATGCTGTATGGCATTAAGTCTCTCAAATCTCCTAAGTGGTACGGGATCCATAAGAATCTTATTGTAAGCAGCAATCTGTTTTTCTGTAAGTCTGTCTTCATCTTTGAAGCCATAAGTATCTGCTAATCGCCATGCTGTGTCAAACAATTCTCTTCTCAATCCGTTGAATTGCTCAATAGCCGATCTTTGAAGTTTCCAGTTTTCTTCCTCATTCTCAAGTGATATATTCGCTTTTTCCCTGCGATAATTCATATACCCCATTCCAATTGCTGATACTGCAGAAACTGCAATGGCGTAGGGATTACCACTTGCAACGAAGGTAAAATTAGGAATCGCGCTCCAAATTGCATTCTTCATTTTATGCTGATACTTTTTGTCAAGCATCTGCTTATCTCCTTCGTATATTCGAAAGAAAGTAATGGTGTCAAGTATCTGCTTTAGAATGTGCAAAAGAGCATCATCCTTGGGAAAGTTTTCCAAATTCAGATTATTCAGAATCATTTCATATTCTTGTTCCAGAATATTGAGATCTTCATAATCTATGATTTGAGATACAGATACGGTACACAGATTCAAAGCATAGGCTGCTTTTCGCTGTTGACGTTCTATTTCCTCTACGGTCATATCTGTCATGTGACTATGGTCACCTTGTGTTATCAAATTATTCTTATTCATAATTTATAATTATTTGAGATTGATATCTAATAAAACAGGAACATGATCGGATACAATTTTTCTATGTAGTTTATAGTCATCATCGCAATATTCTTTAACTGAGTCGATTCGATTTGATGTTGCAGATATGGTGCTAAATCTATCAATATCGTAGGTAAAATGGTCGTAGTTGTTCGCCCAAAACGAAGTGTCTGATTCCTGGTCTTCGGAGTCTGCTGCCTTTAATGTGGTCAGCTGGTCCTGAACTGTAACCAGTCTCTTGATATGTCCTTGATCTTGAACCATTACAATTTCGTTAAGGAATGCACCTATAGCTCCTGATGCCCTAAGGTTTAAATTATAGTCACCAAGTATAATCGTATATGCAGGTCTGTTGTTACCATACCGTTTGTCGGAAATTGTACTATACAGTACCTGGGTTAAAATGTCAAATTCATGTTTTCTCATAGTTACTGCACCAATATCTAATAAGTTCGATGTTTTTCCTTTTGCAAACATAATATGCGTATTAATAAGTCTTAACTCGCAAAAGCTGCCATCCTGAGGCTCAAATCTTGCATAATAAGGATTGCGTATTAGCTGAGTTTGGCCAACACGCCTATCTACTCTATATTGGTTATAGATGTGGGGGCGAAACGTTTTCCTTGTTCCATCTGGTAGTTCTGTCGTAGCGAGTCTCATTCGCCTTTTGTTCCATATGAATCCATATCCTTCAGATGCTACGGAACTATAAGACCTTGGACTATCCCATACTCCATCCCATTCGTATCGTCCCAAACAATCAAGCAATCGGGCTAAAGCATTTGGCGAAAAGACCTCCTGAAGAGCAACGATGTCAAAACTGTTTTCTCTGATTATTCTGGACAAGAGAACAATATCCTTTCTTATCTCGCTGTCAGACTGAAAGGAAAACTTGAACATGTTAAATGAACCAATTCTGTATGCCATCGCCTAAATGCCCTCCAATTAATAAAGAACAACTATAAGTAACTCTAAAGCACGACACAAAGATACTATTTTTTTTTGTAATTATTAATGTTATTCCTGTATTTTTAGTATTCTTTCATACTCGCTCCATCTCTTATTCGGAAAATTAGATGACGAAGAATGTCATTGATGCTATTCAGCTGGCGCCGTTCATATGGTGAGAATAGCATGTGGTACTGCTTATATAGTTTTTCTTCGAACTTTTTAAAATCAATATCGACAAAGGCAGGATTGCTTCCGATATGGGGCTGGTGTCCGTTACAACAGTCGCATAGTAGCTGAAACAGTTGTTTGCCAAGTCCCTTTTCTTGTTGTTCTCTGTCCAACACTGCCTTTCGGTTCTCTTCTGAAATATTCTTCTCAATGTATTGCATTAGACGAAACAGACGATGGCTGGCAAAATATCGTTCAACGTCGATATTGATACCATAGTCATAGCTGAATATACGTTTCAACTTCTCATAATCGGTTCCATCGCTAACAAGATAGTTATCGCTGTTGATAGGCTGATATTGATAACTACAAAACATGATATCCTTGACCACGACTCTCATAAGTGGAGTGTCTGGTACATATCCATATTGCAATAGATATAAAGGATCGTGTAAGTGCTTACGCTGGTCATCTTTGCGAAAAAAATCACGCCTGGCCTTCATTATAAGATTTAGGGCTTTGCCGTTTAATGACTGATCTTCCATTTCCTTTTGTATTTAAATGTTAGTTCTTTCTAATAATGACATAATTTCCTGTATTGCCATGAATGCTTCCAGCGGTCTATCTCATAGGCCCGCTCGCACATCTGGGGATGGCTATTGAAAGCGATACGGCAGTTCTGCTGAATGCGGTTCCACCAAGAATCATTCTCAAAACGATGGTATTCGCGAGCCTGTTCTACTAATTGATAGGGATTCCCTTGTATTTCTGACAATCCCGTGGTCAACTTTAACATGGCTGTTTGGAATGTGCGTTCGCCTACTACTACTGCAGAGCATCTATCTGCCGAGAGTTCACTCTTACGACTCCAGTATTGCATGGCCATCAAGATAGGACCGAGCGTAGAATATGAGATTACTTGGAACATAAGCCCAAGTTCTTCTATCGTTCTTAGCAATGTGTTATAGAGAGTATGCTTGCATAGAATATGTCCGCATTCGTGGGCGATGATGCTACTTACCTCGTCAATGTTAAGTTTCTCTACAAGTGAACTGCTAAGAGCAACAAACGTATTTGTTTCGCCATAGGTATAAGCATTCATTACTGGGTCGTTATAAATGAACAACTCTGGTTCTTTGATATCAACCTTGCGTACCACATTTTTAAAAGCAGCATACAATGATGGATAGTTTTGGGCATTAACCTTCACCATCATTCCTAGGTTTTCACCACGGAACACCTGTTCATATCCATATTCCATAGAGGCGCGAATAAAGGCATCAAAGCCTTTGATTTTACGGAGCATCTGTAGTGCCTTGGCATCTTCAGGATGCATAATGTCGCTTGCTTTCATATGGCTATAGCTTTTGAGTTATTAATGCCGTTTGACGAAAACGCATGGAAGCAACCATGATAACAGCAGGAATCATGACTCGATAGGCAGGTGACGCTATATCGCTGATAGTCCATCCAGCCAAAGCTGCCCAACCTATTGGTCCTGCAGCAATGCTCAAATATCGGCCAACAGTGCTCATACCCATCATAGTAATCCATCTACCTAACAGCATGTTTGCAATTCTGACTGTGACATAATAAATCATCTCTGTCAGAAGATAACTATTTCTGCGAATGGCAAACATGATTGCTGAGATAAGCATCTGGTGATTTAGATTCTTGTGTGGAATGCCAGCTTTGTCTGCCAGATTTCTTAGTTCTACGTCAGACATCTTGCTCGTAGTCTGTTCACAGATGTTGGTAAGCAGCTCTCGTTCCATAGATTCAGTATTATCACTGTCGCTTACCTTGACACGCATTCTTTTGCAGACACGTCGAACAATTGTTTCGTAACTGTCGGCTTCTCCTTTTCTGCAGAAAGTCTTGACGGTATTACTACCATACTTTCGTAGTTCTTCACCAATTTCCTTAGCCATCAACTTCATCTGCTCAGGATAGCATTTGATGTAAGCATCAGAATTGGTAAGTTGCTCACTTATTCTAACCTCACCTTTTTCATTATAGGTGAGAATATCGCACAACGTGCGAAGATCTTCATTATTACACGTTACCAGGAACGTGAGGTCTTTGTCTTGATTCATAACTTTACCCTTTTTACTAATTTCGGGGGCGAAGTTAGAATATCGGACGGACAAAAGGTGTCCGACCCGTGAAAAAATAGCATATAATATGATGTTTGAATGAAATATACCATCGTTTTTCTCGTTTCAGGCATCACGAATGATGTATGAATTGAGGTGCTAATTCTATTAAATAATGTGTATTTTCCGAGGTGTTTCACCATATTTTCATATTTATTTTGTAAATTTGCACCCCAAATAGACTATTGTAAAATGGCAGAAAAGAAAGAATTTCTCAAGGGCAAGAAGCCTATCACGTTTGTAGATCTGTTTGCTGGTGCCGGTGGCATTAGTGAAGGATTCATGCAGGCGTATACAGATCACAACTATTACGACTTTGTTCTGGCAAGCGACATCAACGAGAACTGTGAGCTGACTCATCGTGTACGTTACAATGAGCAATTGGGTCTTGGCACGGAGTTCATCACAGAAGACATTATGTCCCCCAACTTCTTACCACGTTTGAAGAAAGCTTTGGGCGGGAAACAGGTTGATGTAGTAACTGGTGGTCCAAGTTGTCAGTCCTTCAGTTTGTCTGGCAGGCGCAAGCGTTTTGACAAACGTGATGGATTGTTCAATCACTATCTGAAGGTGATTCGTGCACTTCGTCCCAAGTATTTTGTAATGGAGAATGTGAAGGGGCTGCTGACAAAAGATAATGGCAGATTCAAGGTTGAGATTATGCGCGAAATGCGCTCTATTATCGATGATAAGGCTATTGGAAACTTCTTTGTTTTCGTTGACAGATTACTGAAGAAGTCTAATTCGTCATTCTTCAACAGTGCTTTTGTTGCGAAACTGAGAATGGAGATTACCAACGATGATGAGCAGGCAACAGAGCAGAAAGAGCTGTTCTTTGATTTGCTTGATGCGCAACTACGCAAAGCAACTCGTCAGATTGATTATCGTATTAGTAAATCAGACCGCTACATCAGTACTATTCGTCATGGACTCGGTTTGTTGCGTCGAAACGAGCAGCGCGAGAAGATAACAGCAGATATCATCAACGAAAAAACAGTGTCGAATATAGATAATGACATGTTTGTTGAGAAGTTCAATGAATTTCTCGCTTCCATATCCGACGAAGAAATCACTAAGCAGATTATCTTTAGCATCGATCAAGTTGCTGATTTAAAGAAAACAGGCAACGATGCCGAAGAGCTTAAACAGGTCATTGATCTCTATTCCTTCTCTCTGGACGAATGTTTCGACGAACTCCAGAAAATGGCGAAAGCCAAAGGCATGGGGCAAGAATACGATGATGTTATGAAGCAGCTGAGACTCTATAATGTAGAGCAAATGGTGCTGATTTCCTCCGATTATGGTGTTCCTCAGAATCGTGAACGAGTTGTATTTATTGGTAGTCGGAACGATCAGGAGCCTATCAAGGAAATACCAGCTACGGTTAAGAAAGAAGATAGAGTAACGGTATATGAAGCCATTTCTGACCTTGATTACATTGGCAATGGTGAGGTTTGTACCTCATACGGCACACCACCTACCAACCCTAAGTATGATGGGCTTATCAGGAAGAGGAAGGTTGATGGCGAGTTTGCAGAGGATGGCGAAGCCAAGACATTTGCTGAATGGTCAAAAGCAGGCAGGCTATCTCATCGTTTCGATTTTGAATGTCAGCCCTTCTATGTAAAAGATTTGAGCGAACTACAAGGCAATATGCATTTTGGCACCGAGGAATTATTCAATCACCAAACAAGTGCTCAGAATGAGACAGTGATGCAACGCCTAAGAGTTATTGGCGAATGTGGCGGCTATACTGATGAGTGCAAGGAGAAATTGAAAGCATTAGGACTGGAGTCGCAAAAGCGCAACTACTTTGTGCTGAAAGCAGATGGCCAGAGTCCTACGGTTGTAACAATGCCGGATGACTTCATCCACTATTCAAGCTATCGTGCAATGACAGTACGCGAGATGGCCCGTTTGCAATCCTTCGACGATTCCTTTGTGTTTCAAGGAAAACGTCAAACGGGTGGCGACAAACGTAAGAGCGAGATTCCTCAATATACGTTGGTAGGCAATGCTGTACCACCTCTGATGTCAAGAGCAATTGGTAATGAAATCCTAAAGAATATCAAGTAATATTTAAAAAACGAGAGGCCTATGATACACATGCGTCAATTCAATGAGTTTGAGATTAAGAATTTTAGTTTTCTCGCCAATCTCGGAATCAGATATACAACATTCCAAACCTATTGGACTTCACTTGATAAATACTATTTTGATGCAATAGCCCCTATTAGAGCCTTTCTTCTCGAAGAGGGAATTCATGATTATTCTGCGCAGGAGCAGGGGCCAAAAGAATATAAGGATGGATACCTCTTGACAGATACTCTGATGATACCAGCTAAAGCATCATTGTACAGACCAAAGACCAAAAAGGGTGATCCAAGACTTTGGTTTTCCAAATTAAACAATTATACAGATGCCGATGACATCTTTGCGATGTTCCATATTGATAGTAAGCTTTATATCATCAACGTCACTAAGACAGACATCACAAAGAACTATGAATCTCTTGACAATAATCCAGTGAAGGAGGTTCTGTCAACCTTGCATAATCAAAAAATGGAGGTATCTCAGGAACTTCTTGGAAAATTCGTTAAGTTGTATGACAATGGGCATTGGTACGAATCTGAAGTGCAAAGTGATACTGGTATTGGACGGGCCGTTGAAACATTGTTGGGCATAAAGATGAATGCGAATAAAGACGCTGATTACAAGGGTATTGAACTAAAGAGTAAACGACTTCAGAGAAATAGTACTAAAAACGGCTTATATTCGCAAGTCCCTGATTGGGAAAATAGTAAGTTTAAATCTGGAGCTGATATTGTCCAAAAGTATGGATATTTGAGTGATGGAAAGAAAACATTACAAGTAACAGTACAAGCAAACAGGCCTAATGCTCAATCTCTCGTTCTGGACATACCCAGTGAAGGGGAAATATTGGAAATGTTGGAAAGTAAGGATGAGAAAATCTTGAGTCACATTGTTGAGTGGCAACTAATGACGCTTCATGAAAGGTTAAGTTCTAAACACAAAGAAACATTCTGGGTGTCGGTCGATAACCAATTCTTTGATGGTAAGGAGTTTTTCAGGTACTCATATATTGAGCATACAAGAAATCCCAATATTGCAGAGTTTGATAATCTGATAATGCAGCAATTTATTACTCTTGAGCTATTACTTTGTAGACCAAGTGGTCGCGGGGATACATGGAACTTTAAGATAAAAGACAGGGCTATGCCTATATTGTTTCCTGAGTCATTGTTGTACAAATTAGACCCGAATTCAGTTCCACGTAGGGGACCATTGCCGCGACAAAAATAATAATATACGAAGTTAACATGGATGACAACAAGGTGATAGATACTGCTGTTGACTGTTTCTTTGGTTTAGCTACTTCAACTATTAGTGTACTGAGACCTTCTCTTGGTATAGTAGCCATAGCTACTTCTCCAATCTTAGCGGAAAGGGTTAAGGAGTGGTTGAAACAATGGGTTAATGAAGGGAAAATGACATCCAGAGAGTATTCTAGACTGTCTGATGGGATAGATAGCATGGCAGAGACTTTGCAACATAATCGTGAAGCGACTGATATAAGAACTGATGACCTTGTAAAAACTAATAATGATGGTTTTTGCGATGCCGATGATGTATTTGAAATGATGCTGAATCAGATAAAGCAGGATTCAGAAAAGAAAAAGGCACATTTTAGTGGTAATTTTATTGGTAATATTCTTTATGCCAAAGATTTGGATTACTCGGAATTAATGCAATATGGACGGGTGATAGGTCAGATATCGTATTCTGAAATGTGCCTAATTCGTAATTTCTATTCTCAATACAAGGATAGGATTGTTAGCTTCACTAATGCAGAAAGATATATTAAGCGGAATGATGATCCTGCAGCAGGGAAGATTTTGTCAGAAGTCTTGCATTTACGCAATCTTGGGCTACTTCACAATTCACCTCCATTCAATATGGGTGAAAATATTGGAAATGTCATGCTGTCTTTTTACGGCATTAGATTGTATGATTTACTGAGGCTAAATCTCCTTGACGCCAACGATGTTAACAAATCTCTTGGGGATCTTTGGAGAGTTACGCGATATATGGAAAAACAATAGATCTTTTTATTTGGCTTGGTGATAAGAATAGTATGTTCTAATTGAATTAGTATATATCATCCTGTTCTTTTATGGTAAAAACAAAGATATGGACTACCAGTTTATCTGAATAGTACCATATCCGATTATTATTACACACTTCGTCCACGCCCATGACTATAGTTTTGGCCATAGAGCTCCTTTCTGCGTAGCTCTTCAAGCGCACTAAGGGTACCGTCCTGCCAATAATACTCAACCTGGGGTTTGGCTTTGTCCCAGATGTCCACGCATAACTGATTCCTGTCGCCACCATCGAAGGCAAGGAAGGCTTCGATGGTATTGGCCTGTTCTTGGTTCAGGTGTCGCTGGGACGAACAGTTACCCATCTCGATTACAGCCTTGACTGCCGCATCAAAGAGCTGTTCACGCTTCTCAATGTTCTCATGATATGAGTCCCAGGTTCCATCAGCGATACGCATGGCATCCTCATGGAGGGGCTTCAAGTCCTCAAAATCAAGATTATAGTCAGGGTCTGTCTTGGCCATCATCTTGGCATACTGGAAGGCGTCATTAACGTAGCTCTGTCGTCCTTTCTCCGTTTTCTCTCCACTCATGGCTTCCTGAATGATGTCTTTCAGGTCCTTGGTGAACTCCTTTAAGCCTTTCTTCCACTGGTCAAATATGATTTTGACCACCTTCTTGAAGTTCAATGAGCAGAATGCAAAGATAAGATCTCGCACGACTTTCAGCCTATCCAACAGGTCACTGTTGGCTTTCTTGGTATCAGACAGTTCTTTTTCAAGCATCTCGATTCGCTCAACCTTAGTGATCTGCTGGCGATTTCCCAAACCAAAATCCTTCATGATGGGATTGCCGTTCTTATCGTAGGCCAGACTTGCTCTCTGGAGTTTCTGGTCATAACTTGCCTTCATTTCAGCTATGGCTGCATCATAATGCTGCTTGGCCTCATTCTTTGCTTCCTGAATGGCTGCTTCCTTGTCAGCTTGGGCCATGGCTGCTAGTTCTTGCTTTTCTTCTTCAAGACACTTTGCATATTCTTCCCATGTCAGAGGCTTGTCGTTCTTGTCATCTGCCACCCAATATAGGAGATTCCCATCCTTGTCATGGGCTGTCGTGGCCTGGCGAAGTTCTTCTTCATGGGCTGCTTGCTCATCCTCCATTGCTTTCCTGACAGCAGGACTAAGACCACTGTTCAGGAGTTTGTCGAACATGGATGCCTGAGCTAGCTTGTCTATTTCGGCTTTCTGCTGTTCAAGTTCCTTTTGGTTCTTCTGCTTCTTCTCTTCCTGCTTCTGGATAATAAGGTCAGTACGCTCCAGATGCTCACGACCAGTTTCGGCCTTTCGCTGGCCTCGTTCCATCTCCAATGTCTCAGCTGCCATGTCCTGTAATTGTTCCATGTCCTTCTTGTCGAGTTTGAAGGACTTGCCCGTTTCATGGTTCATCCAGTCCCAGATGATGTGCG
>JAEEGH010009308.1_pt1 | contig 22943 bp, 16 predicted proteins | sample 9134181 | NCBI WGS metagenome assembly JAEEGH01 (sample SAMN16246544, study PRJNA631951) | gut metagenome | biome: gut microbiome; feature: rumen; material: DP-attached | host: Bos | place: Iran: Karaj | collected 2018-10
ACGTAACTTATACACAAAACAGCAGCTCCACTAAACTGTATACAGACGGACTAGTTTATCTCCCCAAGGACACCTCTCCTATTCCTGACGGCTGCAATCCCTACAATCTATTAGTTAGCAAAAGTGGTGGATACTGGAAAATAAGCGGAATACCTTGCCAGGGAGTAGCCAAGGCTAAACTGGTTTACTATAGCAACTCCATTCCAACCGCACAGAGAACAGTAACCACAGATACTCAAGGCGTAACTCTTAGTTCCTACAGCAATGAGCCATATAAATCAGAATGGAACAAAGATGTCAATGTTATCTCCTATGAGATAAGTTTCGATGACAGTTTCACGGGAGAAACATTTAACCTTCAATTCAACAACACGAATACCAGCAGTAACATCCGAGTCACTGATGCCATGGTTGTTGTAACTGAATAATGATGGTCAATTCCTTATAAGTAAATCATCGCATCCCGCAGGGCCCTCCCCTGCGGGATGTTTTTATCCGTCTGCCAGTTTGTCATACATTGGCAGGATGGCAAACAATTTGCTGCAAGGGACGCTCGCAAAACAAATGATCATGGCAAAGAAAAAGAATATAGAAGAAAAGGAAGAAAAGGCGCAGGATCCCCGCGAAGAGAAGATCGCCGCGCTGGAGAAAAAGGTGGAAGAACTGACAAAAAAGGCCGAGGACGGACGCAGCGACTATCTCCGCCTGATGGCCGAATTCGACACGTTCCGCCGCCGGACCGCCGAGGAGAAACTCGCCCTGGTGAAATCCGCCGCCGGCGACACCATCAAGGGGCTTCTCCCCGTCCTGGACGACTGCGAAATCGCGCTCGCTCAGTTGGAGAAATCCACCGACAGCGACGCGGCGAAAGAAGGTACAAATCTGATTTTCAATAAATTATCAGCATATCTCAAGAGCCTCGGGCTGGAGCGCATCGAGGCAAAGGGTATGGATTTCAACACCGAACTGCACGAGGCCGTGACCACTTTCCCCGCCCCCTCCGAGGAGCTGAAGGGCAAGGTGATCGATGTCGTGCAGACGGGCTATACCCTCTCCGGGAAGATCCTCAGATATGCCAAAGTGGTCGTAGGAGCATAAGACGATGGCACAGAAAAGAGACTATTACGAGGTATTGGGCGTCGCCAAGGGGGCTTCCGCGGACGATATCAAATCCGCCTACCGGAAACTCGCCATCAAGTGGCACCCCGACAAGTGGGTCGACGGCACGGACGCCGAGAAGAAGACCGCCGAGGAGAAATTCAAGGAGGCCTCCGAGGCGTATTCCGTCCTGAGCGACCCCGAGAAGAAACAGCGCTACGACCAGTTCGGCTTCGCCGGCGTGGACGGCCAGCCCGGGCCCGATTTCCGCCAGGGCTTCGGCAGTCTCGACGATCTCCTCAAGAACATTTTCGGCGGCGGATTCGGCGGCGGGTTCGGTGGCGGATTCGGCGATTTTTTCGGCGGATTCGGCGGCGGCCAGCCCCGTGAGCGCGTACTTCGCGGCCGGGACATCCGGACGCGGGTCCGTCTCACGCTGGAAGAGATAGCGACCGGCTGCGAGAAAGAAATCTCCATCGAACGGCTCCGTCCCTGCTCCGAATGCGGCGGCAAAGGCACCCGGAACGCATCCGACGTCAAGACCTGCCCCACCTGCAAAGGCACCGGACAGCAACAGAGGCTCGTCAACAGCATATTCGGCCGCACGGTAACCTATACGACCTGCTCCCAGTGCGGCGGAGAAGGCAAGATCGTATCCAACCCCTGCCACCGCTGTAACGGAACCGGCCTGGAGCGCCGCCGGGAGACCGTCAAAGTCAAGATTCCCGCCGGCGTGGAAGACGGCATCCAGCTCAAGATCCAGGGCGGCGGACACGGAGCCCCGCGGGGCGGCGTCAACGGCGATCTCCTGGTCGTCATCGAGGAACTGCCTCACGCCAACCTTCGCCGGAGGGACAACAACCTCTTCTACACCAAGGTCATCCCCGTCACCACCGCTATGCTCGGCGGAGAAATCTCCGTCCCGGCCCTCGACGGCAACTACAAGATCAATGTGGAGCCGGGCACCCAGTCCGGCACCGTCGTCAAGCTCCGCGGCAAAGGCCTTCCCGCCCTAAGCGGGTACGGAAGCGGCACGGGCGACCTGTACGTCAAGATCTATGTCTGGATTCCCCGGAAGCTCGGCCGCGAAGAGCGCAAGGCCATCGAATCCATCGCCGACAGTGGCGCCTTCCAGCCCGATCTGACCCGAGAAGACAAGGCGCTGTTCGATAAATAGCAAAAAAATCCGAAAAAAGTTTGCAGGTTCAAAATTTATTGCTACCTTTGCAGTCCCAAAAACAAGCAACCTCTTGCGATCGTTATGGAATTATGCGCAACGTTGCACTAAACGAGACAAGAAAATGGATTTAATTAAGATTGCAGAGCAGACTTTCGATAACGGAAAGGCAGCACAGTTCCCCGAGTTCAAGGCCGGCGACACCGTCACCGTGACCTACAGAATCAAAGAGGGCGATAAGGAAAGACTTCAGAAATTCAGAGGCGTGGTCATCCAGATGAAAGGCGCCGACCCCTTCACCAAGACCTTCACGGTCCGCAAAGTGAGCGGCGGCATCGGAGTGGAAAGGATTTTCCCCTGCCAGTCCCCCTTCATCGACAGCATTGAGATCAACAAGGTAGGAAAGGTCCGCAGGGCCCGCATCTTCTACCTCCGCAATCTCTCCGGCAAGAAGGCCCGCATCAAAGAAAAGAAGATGGTCATCACTCCCGCCGAGTAAACGGCCCTTCTTTTCCATACGGCTCCTTAGCTCAACTGAATAGAGCACTTGACTACGGATCAAGAGGTTACAGGTTTGAATCCTGTAGGAGTCACCACTTTATGAACGCAATCGTTTGAATTTCAAGCGGTTGCGTTTTTATTTTAGGCGATTTGCACCACCGTTGCACCACGAAAAGGCACGTTTATCGTGCTGCTAACCTAGAAATAGTTGAACTCTGCGACATGTGTAATAATGTGTAATCAGTTTCTTCTTTTCTTATTGGAAAACACCTACTTTTGCACTGTCCGGACAGCAGAACAGATTGTTGAACATTACAAAGACGTAAACAAAATGAAGAAACTGATTTTAATGTCATTCATGGCGGTATGCTGCCTTATGACTGCCAACGCGCAGAAAACCGTGGTTTCTCAGACAAACCAGAAGGTCTATGACGAAGTGGAACAGATGCCGGAGTACCCAGGCGGGATGCCGGCGATGATAGAGTTTTTGCAAACCAACATCAAGTATCCGGAGGATGCCGTAAAGCAGAAAGTGGAGGGACGGGTGATGGTTCAGTTTGTTGTGGAATCCGATGGCAGTATATCAGACGTACACGTAGCCAAGCAGGTATTTCCCTCGCTCGATGCAGAAGCCATCAGGGTGGTCCAAGTCATGCCCAAATGGGTGCCCGGAAGAGAAAAAGGCAAGGTGGTCAGAGTGAAATACAATCTTCCCATCGTATTCCGGATGTAATGAAACGCATCCCGCTGGCATTAGTCGCATTTGTCATTGTGGGCTGTTCTCATGGGCAGTCCCACAATGAGTTGTTATGCAGGGCCGAGCAAATGGTTTTCATCCGTCCTGATTCGGTAGTCAGGATGCTGTTTCCCTATTATAACGACACGACTATGACCGCTGTCGACCGGGCACTTTATGGTCTTCTCTATACAGAGGCCCTGCATCGGAGCGGACTCAGCACTTCGTCCGACTCGCTGATACGTGCCAGCAGAAACTACTATGAGCAACGTCACGGAGACGATGAGCATCTCTCCAGAGTCTTGCTCCACCATGGCATCGTCTTGTATCGGCAGCAGCAGACGCACGATGCGGTGCTGGCGATGAAGCGGGCGGAACAACTCTCCGGCGACCTGGACCTGCCGGCTTTCAAGTGGTATCTCTATTCTGTGCTTGGCGATGTGAACGATAATGTGGGCAACTATGCTCTTACATTGAGCTACTACAAGCAGGCATTAAATGCCGCCCGCAAATGCAGAAACAAGCAATGGACGGTTCAGACGCTCAACAACATCGCCATGACTTTCGATATGTTGGGGGAGAAGGACAGCCTCCGGTTTTATACCGAACTGGCCGAACCCTACTACGAAGACATAGACGGTGAGGTGCGTGCCACCTATCTGGTCAATCGTGCCAGCTATCTGTTGAGCACAGGACAGCGCCAGGATGCGAAGCGCTGCCTGACGGAAGCCAGGGCCATCTCTCCCACCGACAGGGGAGAAAAACTGCTGGCCGATATTTACGTGGCAGAGGGAGATATGGCTGCGGCCGCAGAGCTGTGGTATCATCTCACAGGCTCCTTGTCGCCTGATATCGCCATCCAGTCCTATCGGCAGTTGATTGCCTACATGAACAGCCATGGTGACCTTCGGGGCGTGGGAGAATTCAGTCAACGTCTGAATGGGGTCTATCAGCGTCTTTACGAACGCAGCGATGCGGCTGGAGTCATTGCCCTGCAGGCGCAGTTCGATAATCAGCTTAAGGAGAGGCGGCACTATCGTACGGCCATCGCACTCCTTTCCGCCATTCTATTTGTGATTCTCCTTTCTGCTATCATCTTCTGGGTTAGTCGCCGACGTATTAACCTTACGCAAGCGGAACTCACCCAAATGCGACGGAAGAATGAACGTGAGTTGCGGGAGAATTCCCGCCAAATGAAGGACGTCGTATCTCGACTGCATGCTGCTGCTGGAAAAGGTATGGTGGCGCCTGCCGATGATATGAACGCTTTGGCTCAACTCACTTTCGCTATGCGTCCGGGGTTGCGCAAGTTGATGTCTCCACTCAATGTCAAAGAGCAGCAGGTGTGTCTTCTTACGGCCCATAGTTTCCTCCCCACCGAGATCGCCAATCTGACCATTTCAACACCCCAGGCCATCACCAACACCCGCGTGCGCCTGTTGAAGAAACTATTTAATGAGTCTGGTGGAGCGAAGGATTTCGATATTGTCATAAAAGAGTATTTCAGCAGGTAAAGCAATCTGCCATGAACTTTGACAGATTCTTTTGTTTCTGTCAAAAATTCACTGAATTTGACAGTTGAAAGAAAAACTGTCAATAATGGAAGCATTCGACCGTAATATCCCTTACAATCAATTGCCCCCTCTCCCTCCTGCTACAGAATTATATCGCGATGAGGAAGTCTTGAACAAACTGATGCTTGCCAGTCGCCGTCTTGCCGAACTGAAGGGATTGGCATCTACGCTCCCCAACCAATCCATTTTCGTGAACACGATTGCTCTGCGAGAAGCTAAGGCCAGTAGTGCAAAAGATAAAGAGCATTAACACGGCTAAAAAGTATTTGAGTCAGCTTGAATCTTTGGGTATGCTAACCAAAGAGAAGGTGGGAAAAGAGTTTATCTGGTTCAACACAGATTTGATGACCATCCTGTCAGATTGACTATTTGCAACCCAATGCGATGATATAAAGGCATACAATGCAATTATTTGCAAGGTGGCTTGCTGTAGGAGTCACACAAAACCGCAATAGAGTTCGCTCTGTTGCGGTTTTTCTATGGTTTGGCCAGATATTGCCGGCGCTCGTCCTCGGGGAACTTCTCGATGGCATAGCGGAGCATGGTGCGGGGCATGGTCCGGCAGCGGGGCTGCAGGAAGGCGACCAGGGCGGCCTTGTCCCGCTTCCCGGCTTCCCTCAACAGCCAGCCTACCGCTTTGTGGATGAGGTCGTGGGGGTGATGAAGCAAGATATCGGCAATATTGAAAGTGTCCTGCACCTGGCCGTGGCGGATGAAGGCCATCGTGCTCACGATGCCGATGCGCTGCTCCCAGATCGTCTGGCCACCGCGCGCCAGATCGTATAGCAGCATCCGGTCTTTATCCAGCAGCCATTCTCCCAGCAGCGGATAGCAACTCAGGTCCACCAGGTCCCAGTTGTTGATGCGGTCCATATGGCTCAGGTAGAACCGGACGCAGTCATCCTTCGTCATCTCCAGACCGGAATACGCCTTCTTCCCGGCGTGACGGAAGATTTCCACCAGGGCCAGCAACGCCGCGAGACGGAGCTCGTGGTACTCGCTGGCGATGCATTCCTCCAAGTCATCCGGACCTGTTTCCCGCCAGCATTCCTTCACCACCTCCCGCGTCACGGGGACCTTGATTCCCAGAAACTTGTCCCCTTCCCCGTACTGTCCCGGCCCGGTCTTGAAGAAACGGGACAGCCCGGCCACCTGGGCCGGATCGGCATGGGCGATCATTCTTTCCTGAAGTGCGTTCATAAAGCTAAAGGGGCAACATTCGCTTGAAATAGGGGCGGAAGGGATCCTCGACGGTGACGCTGGCACGGGCGACAGGGCAGACGGCGAAGTAGCCGAGGACGTGCTCGCCGCGGATGTTGGTGGGCACGTTGGCCGGCTGCGGAGTGAAGAGCGGAATGGAGACGCTGTTCATCGTCAAGGCCAGCAGGTAATCGTAGTAGCCCTTCTCCAGGGTCCACAACTCCAGGGTGATCACGTCGCCGGTTTCCAGGTACTTGTAGCTGTCACCATACTGTTTCCGCAGGATTTCCGACTGCATCAGGGGTTCGATCGGGAAGCCGGCCACTTCGTTGTGGTTGAAGAACTTGTCGTCCGTTACCTTGGCCATTTCCATGGGCTGATAGACGCCGTTCACGGCGTGGGTGCCCAGGTAGTAACTGTCGAAGTCTTTCTCGTAGCCCCATACACCCACGGTCCAGAGACTGTCCAGCCCCAGCGTCTTGTCGCCGGCGAAAGCATAGTCGATGGCATCCATCCGGAAGCCGGGCTCCGGCATCGTCGCATCTGCTTCGTATCCGTTCCCGTCGGAGAGCCGGATCCGGAGGCTATACGCCACGCCCGCCTCGCCGCACCAGCCCTCCGGAGCCTCGTACACGCCGGCCTCTTTCTCGCTGAATACCACATCGTTGACCTTCACGGACGCGCCGCTCACCATCGGCTGCGCCTCGGTATGAAAATAGGAGATGGTACGGGAGAGGATGACACGCTGCGGGTCTTCCGGCCGGTCGGTAAGAGTGGCCTCGACCGCCAGGTAATCGTGATAGTCCGACCGCGATTGGAGATCGATCCGTTCTGTGCAGGCGCACAGGATCAGGAGGAGCAGGGGGATGAGGCACTTTTTCATGGTCAGAACTGGATGTTGCAAGACAGGGATGGAATGGCGGTAAAGAGGTACACCTTGCCCGCCTGGGCACTCTCTTCCTCCCGGTTGTAGGTAAAGGCGATGGACCAGGCGTTGTGCCGGGAATAGGCGTTGTACACCGACAGGTTCCATTCGGCGCTCCAGCGCTTGTCCAGGACCCGCCGCCGGGTGCGGTAGGTCAGCGAGAGGTCCATCCGGTGGTAGTCCGGCAGCCGGTCCTCGTTGCGGCTGGAGAAGACGGGGACCCAGCGGCCCATGTACTCGAAGCGCCCCACGGGATAGGTGGTGGGCGCACCGCTGTAGAACACCCATTCGGCGGATGCGGACCAGCGCTTGGAGAAATCATAACTGAGCACGAAGTTGACGGCGTGCTCATGGTTCAGCGGGGACGGGTAAGGACGGCCGCCGTTCAGCTCGGGAATGTCGTACCAGGCCCGGGACCAGGTATAGGACAGCCAGCCGTTCCAGCGGGCGAATTCGTACTTGAGCATCAACTCCGTGCCGTAGGACCAGGACTTCCCGAAACGCAGGAGGCCCTCCCGGTCCGGGTCGGCCAGGACCAGCCCCGGGTTGTCCACAAAATCCATCGTGTTCCGGTTGTCCTTGTAGAACCCTTCCAGGGAGAATTGCAGCGCCTCGCCGGCAAGCAGGGCGTTGAATCCCAGGGAATACTGGTCCGAGCGTTGCGGCTTCACGTTCGGGGAAGCGGTGAACCAGGCGTCTACCGGACTGCCGGTGATGCTGATCCGCGACTGCTGGAGATACTGGATGGAGCGCACCCAGGCCGCCTTGACGGAGAAATCGTCCGTGATGGGGAGCGAGGCGGAAATGCGCGGTTCCAAACCGGAATGGGTACTGATACGCTCCCCTTTCGCCACCTGGACAGCCTTCGTGAGTTCGTGCGTTTTCGGGTCGAAATACTTCTGCTCGGTGGGTCCGTAGGTATGGAAGGTGGAGAAGCGGAGTCCGTAGCGGAGCGTCAGGGGGCCGATCTTCTGCTCATCCTGCAGATAGACGGAAGGCTGGAAGGCGTAGTTCTCCGGAATCCGGACGGCCTTGACCATCGATTCCTCGTTCCGAGGGACCGTATTCCCGGGGACGACCTCGAACCAGGCCGTCTGGAGTCCCGCCTTGAGGGTGTTGGAACCGTTGACGTACCAGGTCCATCCGGCCTTGATGCCGGTCTCCCGGATCTCCTGCCGCGTATCGAAGTCGGCGTTTTCCATCTCCGTACCGATGTCATTGCGGTACAGGGAGTTGTACAGGATGACATCAGACGTCAGCCGGGGAGAATATACGTGGTTCCAGCGCAGGGACTGGGTGTGGTTCGCAAAGCCGAAGACCATCTCGCTGAGGTTGAATTCCTGCATGCTGAAACCGAATACGTCCTTGCCGCTGAAGGCGCTCAGGTACACCCGGTCCTTTTCCCCCGCAATCCAGCTGAGCTTCCCGTTGAGGTCATAGAAGTACATCTGCGTCTTGTCCGGAAGCTTGGCGCCGATGAAGGGCAGTAGGAGATCCATGTAGGTGCGGCGGCCGGCGAGCATGAAGGACAGCTTGTCCGGGACGATGGGGCCTTCCAGAAAGAGTTTGGAAGTGATCAGGCCGAAGGAGGCGCTCCCGCCGAAGCTCCGGTTGTTCCCGTCCTTGGTCGAGATGTCCAGCACCGAGGAGATGCGTCCGCCGTAGGAGGCGGGGAAATCGCCCTTGTACAAGTCCGCACCGCGGATCGCATCCCCGTTGAACATCGACAGGAAGCCCAGGAAATGGCCGCAGTTATAGACCGGCGCGCCGTCGATGAGGATGAGGTTCTGGTCGATGCCGCCGCCCCGGACGCTGAATCCGGTAGAGCCTTCGCTCGGAGTCTGGACGCCGGGCATCATCTGGATGACGCGGATAATATCGGCCTCTCCCATCAGTGCGGGCATCTTCCGGACCAGGGTCGCATCCACCCGTTCCAGGCCCATCTGCGGCAGTTTGATTTCCTCCCGCTTGGACCGGGAGAAGATGGTCGCGGCCTCCAGTTCGCTCCGGTCGACCTGGAGGTGGAAGTCCTTCTGGGTGGCCTTCGTGATCTCCAGCGGCATCTGGGCCGTCTCGTAGCCGAAGAATGAGCAGAAGACGGTATGCTTCCCCACGGGAACGTGCAGGGAGTAGAATCCGACGGCATCCGCGGCGACACCCGTCTTGCGGTCCTCCAGGTACACGACCGCCTGCGGAAGCGGCTCGCCGCTCTGGGCGTCGCGGACATAGCCGGACAGAACCGCCGTGCGGTTTTGCGCCCCACCCAGGACGGTCACCAGCAGGCAAATCGCCGACAGAAGGATGCGCCGGAAGGAAATCATCTCACGGTCAAGGATTTACGGCAAACTGACGGATGGTGAAATGGCCGGCGCCGCAGACCGGGAACACACCCAGGCCCCAGGGCTCATGCCACTGGATGGAGCCATACAGACGGTTCTCCGGATCGTAGACGCCGTACACCAGTTTGGAGATTTCCGGCGGGGCGGGCACGGTCTGTCCACCCTCGAAATTCAGGAAGCCCACGGTCAGGTTGACCCGGTCCGGATTGTTGCCGAACATCTTCCCCCGGGTCGTGGAAAGGATGACGCGGTTGTGCTGGGCCACGACGTGGCCGATCGTGGACAGGTGCGTCGCATCGTGGAAGACAATAGCCTCCTCGCAGTTATGGACGTAGAGATAGTCCGCACAGATATGCTCGCCCATGACGAAGCCATAGCGGAAGCCCTGGACCGCGACATTGCGCAGGATCTGGTCGTCGTTCTGGTTGCCGGAGGTGTGCAGGCCGACGGTGTGGCAGGGGTTGTGCTGCAGCGACTTGCCCAATTCGGTGTCACCGACCTGCTCGTCCAGGCAGAACTGCGAATCTTCGATCAGGACCCTGGAAACGTTCTTCAGGAACGCCGCGGAGGTGGTGGGATACATCCTGGCCGTGTCGAGATGCACCTTGATCTCCATGTTCTTCATGGCGAAAAGGCTCCTGGAGAAACGCCCGTCGCAGCCGTCCCCTTCCGGGGCGGCCAGCACGGCCCAGGGCCTGTCCAGCGAATCCGTGACCTCGGGCGCATCCCAGGTGGAGTGCAGGCAGGTGTTGGACCGGCCCATCGTCCCGAATTTCGTGGGAGAGAAGTTCTGCTTCACGCTCTCGGGCGGACGGACCTGGTAGGAATACAGGAGCTGGCAGGGCATCTCCCCTTCGAACTGGATGGTGGATCCGCCGGGAGGGAGGATCAGCTGGGCGCGGACCAGCCTTCCGTTGGGCGCGTATTCCTTGGCCGGCGAGGCGAGCAGGTATCCGGCCCGGGTATAGGGGAAATACAGTTTTCCCCCGCCCCGGGCGTCCAGATAATCGATGGCGCGCTGGATGGCTTCCGTGTCGTCGGTCACGCCGTCGCCCTTGGCGCCGAACAGCATCACGTCGAGCCGGCCCTGACGGGCGGCTTCTTCTATTTTCCTTTCCGTCGAAGAGCACGACAGCAGAGCCAGCAGGCATAAGACGGTAATCAAGTATCGCTTCATCATTCTATGGGTGTTAGCAACTTATCGCACTGCTCGCGGAAGCGGGCGGGCGCCTCTTCGGCGGTCGTTTCGCGGGTCGTGCGGACACCGAAGGCCTCACAGTCGGCGATCCAGGCCCGGGCCGCTTCCTGACGCGTCTCGCCCCAGGTCCAGGGAATCTGCTGCTTCTCGCAGAAAGCGTGGCACTCCTGCCAGTGCAGCAGGATGGCGTGCCGCGTGGAGAGCGCTTCGCGGCGGACGCGGGTGGCATAGGGCTCCCCGGCCCCCTTAGCAGCTTCCACCGCTTCATCCATCGCCCGGGCGGCAGCGACGACCGTCGCCGGCGTCATCCAGCCGGCACAGTCGCCGTGGTAGCAGCGGACGGGGCAGTTCCCCGCAGCCGCCGTCTCATTGACCAGGCTGATATAGCGGAACAGGCCCTCGGCCGCCGCCTCTCCATAGTAGCCCCGGACGAATTCGTCGATCAGCGCCCGGTCGTCGGCAAACGGATCCCAGAGCAAATGGGAAATCAGCCAGAGCCGCAGCGGAGCCAACTCCCCCGCCCCGGAGCAGGTATCCCCCTGCTCGAACACGCCGATGGCCCCGCTCCGGGCAAAGAGGCGGATGTTCGGTCCCAGGTTCAGCAGGTTCGGATGCGGCAGCAGATAATTGCTGAAATCCGTCACATAATCCCAGACGAAGACCTGGCCCGGCGCCAGGGCCGTCCAGTCGGCAAGATTCTTCCGGAAGCCCTCGGAAGCCGGATGGTCCGCCGTTTCCAGCGGGAGAGAGAAGGGACATTCGATGTCGCAGAGCCGGATCAGCACGTTCCGCCGGGGACGGATGTTCTGCGGGGCTTCCTTCGTATAGGCATAGGCAAAGGTCTCGACGGTGACTTGCGGGAACTCCCGCCCGACCGCTTCGGCGACGTGGTTGACAAAGCGGACGACCGGTCCGGAAGCGACGCCCCCGCAGGCAGCCTCGACCGCTCGGCAGGCCTCGCACTCGCAGGCGCCCTTCCAGTCATTCTGGCTGATCGAGATGAAATCCACCTCCGGATGCGCGCGCAGCAGGCGCAGCGTCTCTTCGATGAAGGAGGCTTCCATCTCCGGATTGGTCAGGCAGAGTTGCTTGGCGACCCGATCTCCCCCGATCATCGAATACCATTCGGGATGCGCATCGAAATACCGCGACGGCGGAAGGATCTCGAAGAAGGAATGGAAGGCGCTCTTGCGGCCCTCGAAGAAAAGAAGCCGGTGACAACCGCCTTTTTCGGCTGGAATAAACTGAGGCGTCCCGGTCGCCCAGCGTATCCGGGAAACGGCGTTTCCGCGCAGCCGGACCCGGAAATCCGCATCGTAGGCGTCCAGGGCCGAGGCCTCGCGGATCTTCAGCGGCGGGGCATAGCTCCGCGCGATGGGAGGGACGGGAAGGATTCCGCGGGAAGGATAGTCGGCCTCCGTACTGGTCCACCAGCGGACGCCGTAGCCTTCTTCGACCAGGGTATTGACCGCATAGAGCGGGCCGCGGGTAGGATGGCCGGTCAGCACCAGGCCTCCCTTCACCGGGAGAATCAGGATTTCGTCTTCCTGCCAGGCTTCGGAGCCCCGCGCCGCGGCGGCCATGCGGGTCGCACCCACATAGAAACAGAACGGCGCCCGGCGGCCTTTCGGGGCCTGGGATTCGGCCACGACGGCGAGCGTCTCTCCGGAAATCTTGCACAATTCTTCCTGCAGGGTCGCCGCCGCCGTCCGCTCCAGAGCGGTCGGCGTGTCCGGAAGCACAATGACCTGGGCCCGGGCGGACAGCCACCCGAGAAGGAGCACCAGGCAGGCGCAAAGCCTGGGCAAATGAAAGGACAGTCTCATACGACCTTAAATTTACGTCTTTGTGACAAGAATCGCAAATGAATGTTTTCAGAAGAAGTTTCACTATATTTGGGGTAATTACCAATCATTGTATTGATTATGGACCAGATGACCCCCAGGGAACGCATCATGGCGACCGTCAACCGGCAGCCGGTGGACCGCCGCCCCGTCGATCTTTGGTGTACGCCGGAAGTGTTGGACATGCTTCGGGCGCATACCGGCGTAGAAGATGAATTGGCGGTGTACAACAAACTCGGGATCGACAAGATCGTGTGGATCTTCCCGGGCTACAACGGACGTTTCTTCGATCCGAACGACAGCGGCGAGATCACGCCCTGGGGCGTACCGACCCGTATGGTGAAGGCCGGGCTGGCGACCTACCAGGAGTACATCAATCCCCCGATCGCGGACTATATGGAGCCGTCCGAACTGGAAACCTACCCGTCGTGGCCGGATCCGGACCTTTTCGACTATGAGGGGGCCAAGGCCCTGGCCAGGAAGGCGCGTTCGTGGGATTTCGCCACCATCGGGCCCTGGATCTCGCATTTCGAGATTTATTGCCAGATGCGCGGTCTGGAGAACGCCCTGATGGACACGATTGCGTGCCCGGAGTTCCTGGATGCCACCCTGACGCGCATCGACGCCATCCAGACCGTCATGCTGGAGCGGGTGCTGAAGGAGCTGGACGACGACCTGGACTTCGTCTTCATCAGCGATGACATGGGGATGCAGAAGAGCCTGCTGATCTCCCTGGAGTCTTGGGAGGCCTTCTTCAAGCCGAGGCTGAATAATTGGTGCGACCTGATCCACAGCTACGGGAAGAAGGTGCTGTACCACACGGACGGCGCCGCCCTGCCCATCATTCCGGGACTGGTCGAATGCGGGGTCGACATTCTCAACCCCATCCAGCACATCTGCCCCGGCATGGATACGGCGGGCCTGAAGGAAAGGTTCGGGAAGGATCTCATTTTCCACGGGGGGATCGAGAACCAGTATGTCCTGCCGAGGGGGTCGGTCAGCGAGGTGGTCGAGGAGACGCGGGCTTGCCTGGATACGTTGGGCAAGGGTGGCGGCTACATCTGCTGCTCGTGCCACAATGCGCAGGCGGGGACGCCGGTGGAGAACATCCTGGCGATGATCGATACCGTACAGTCTTACCCTATCTAGGAACTAGGAACAGGCAGCCACCGGCCCCGGAAGAGCGGAAACTTTAACCCTTCGGGGAATGCTCTTCCGGGGCCGGTGGCTGCCTGTTTCCGTCGTTATCTGAAGATCAGGCGGCGGCCAGCGAGGAGGTCGGCGTGGGCGAGGAAGGGGCGGCGCAGGCGCTTGCAGCCCAGTTTGAAGTCCGTTCCGGCGCCATTCTTCTTGACGATGACGAAGTCCTTCCCGTTCTCCAGATGGATGATGATCCGGTCGAAGGCGGGGATGCCGAGGGCGTATTCGGCGGAGCCGGGACAGACGGGATAGAAGCCCAGGCAGGAGAAGACGTACCAGGCCGAGAGTTGGCCGGCGTCGTCGTTGCCGCTGAGGCCGCCGGGGGTGTTGCGATACTCGGTCTTCATGATCTCCCGGACCGCCGCCTGACATTTCTCCGGGCGTCCGATGTAATCATACAGGTAAGCAATCTGATGGCAGGGTTCGTTACCGTGCCAGTACCGGCCTTCCGAGAACATCAGGTCCAGACGCTCCTCGAAGCGTTCCCGGCCGACGAAATCCACCAGACCCTCCACATCCTGCGGCACGAACCAACTGTAGTGGCAAGGCGTCCCTTCCGTGATGAAGGAAGTCTTTTTCAACTCATTGTCTTCGTCCAGGAAGCTCCCGTCTTCGTGCCGACCCTGGACGAAGCGGGTACGGGGGTCGAAGACGTTGCGCCAGTTCCCGGCGCGCCCGGACAGGGCCTCATAGTCTTCCTTCGAGCCAAGGTCGCGGGCCAGCAGCGAGGCGCACCAGTCGTCGTAGGCATACTCCAAGGTCCGGCTGGATTGTTCGTTGGCATGGAAGGCGAAGCGCACGGGCTCTTCCAGCGGGAGATAGCCCAGGCGCAGGTAAACGCCCAGCGCCCGCCGGCCGCGTCCGTCCTCATACAGGGAGTCGCAGGGCGTCTCAAAGGCGTTCTGGCGCACGCCCTCCCACGCTTTCCGGTAATCGAAATTGCGGATGCCCTTGACATAGGCGTCGGCGATGACGCTCGCCGCATGGTCGCCGATCATCGCGCTCGTATAGCTGCCCCACATCGGGAAGATGGGCATCCATCCGCCCCGCTCGTATTTTTTCACCAGGGCCTGCATCATTTCCCCGCTCTGCCACGGCTGGAGGATGGTGTGCAGGGGGTGCAGGGCACGGAAGGTGTCCCACAGGTTGAAGTCGTCGTAATCGGGTTCGCAGCCCAGGTCGCTGACCAGACGCGGGCTCAGGGAAGAGCGCCAGAGCGAGGTGTAGAAGTGTTTCCGGACTTCCGGGTCCCCTCCAACGACCTCGACCTGCGAAAGGCGCTCCGTCCAGATGGCCTCAACCCCGGCCCGTACGGCTTCGAAATCCCAGTCCGGGATCTCGCCGTCGAGATTGGCCGCCGCCGCGTCCCAGCTGCTGAAAGAGGTGCCGATACGCACCAGCAGCGGGCCGGGCGTGTCTTCAAACTCCAGGTCGATGCGCTTGTCGCCCGCACCGAGGACACGCGCCACCTTCTTGTTGAAACGGAACACGCCCCAGGACGAATAGCCCGCCGGCTTGCCCCAGCCCTGATAGATGCGGTGCACGGGATTCTCCGCACGGATCTCTCCCCGCTCCGGGTCGAAAGCGATGCGCGCATCGTCATAACCGGTATTGACGACGATGGCGAGCGTCCGGCAGCCGAGACGCAAGATGGCGCTGCGCCCGTAGCCCGTCAGTTCATAATCCCCATAGCGGTAATACCCGGGCTGGGCCACCTCGACGGAATGGTCCATCGGCACGGGCTGACAGCCGGGAAGGATGGAAAAGGAGCCATAGTCCTGCGTCGCGCTGCCATCCAGCCAGTGGGAAGCCCGGAAGCCCTCCCACTGATGGGAATCGTAGCGGTAAGGCGTCACTCCCTTCCTGTCGGAAATCACGGTCTCGGGCGTCCAGTAGGTCATCCCGTTGGGAACCGTGACGCAGGGGATGGTGTTGCCGAACACCTCACCGCCGGCGCCGAAGATGCTGGCGGTGGGTGAATCGGCCGCCGTGGACCCGATCCGCGTGTCAATCTCCCGCGGGGAAAGGAAGGTGGCAGCCACGGCCGCCAGAAGGCACAGGATCGGGTTCATACGCTTTGGATGGGATTATTCTTCGTACAGGTAGATATCGCTGACCTGGATCCAGGCCTCTCCGGTCGTCCAGTCATAGAAGCGGAACCAGTTGACGGCCCCCAGGTCGCACGTACCCCCCGTCGAGGCGGCCCGTTTCAGGTCCAGGGTGATGTCGTTCCAACCGTTCTGGCAATACTTGACGACGGATGCGGTCGTCCAGCTCAGTTCTTGTTCGTCCGCTTTGCCTGAGGAGGCAATCTCAATCTGGCCCTGACGCTTCAGCAAGCTGACGTCGCTGACGTAGAGTTTGAGGTGAAGATGGCCTTTCTCGAGGGTCGTGCCGGAATTGACGGCGCCTTCGCCCAGCGGAAGTTGGATCACGTGGGGTCCGCCTGCCGCGAACAGGCCGGCCACGGCCTTGTCGGTCATATTGTAGAACAGGGCTACCGTGGATCCCCAGCCATTGTGCGTACTGAAATCAAAGAGCCGGGCCTTGGAAGCCGTGGTCTCGCCGTAGTCCTCCCAGACGACGATATCATCTATCCCATAGGTATAGGTATCGTACAGCTGGGCCGGACCCTGCATGAAGATGCGGAACCAGTTGAGTCCCTCCGGGTTGACCATATAGCCGTCTCCCAGGACCTGGGCATCCTTGAAGGCCAGGTCGATCCAGTTCCAGCCATCCTGCAGGTTCTTCAGGACGTTCTTGGTTTCCCAGAAGATGGCCTTGTTGGCACCGCCACCGCCCGCATGACTGAACTCGATGCGGCCGCCGTTGATGCGGTTCTTGCGCGTGAGTTTCTCCGCATTGTTGCCGTCTTCGCGGGGCTCGATATAGAACCAGAAGCCCACGTGTCCCCGGTGAGGGGAAGTCAGCCGGGCGTTGATGACGGAGGTGTTGCGGTTGATGACAATCATCTCGGCATTCTTCTTGGTCGTGGTCTTGTACCAACCGGTCCCTTCCTTCTGTCCGCTCGTCTCGATCGAAATCTCGCGGTTGGCGTCGGCGCCCTTGGTGAAGTAGGTCAGCTCGTCGCAGCCGTGGAACAAGACTTCCGCGCTCTTTTCCCGGGCCGGGAAAACGGGCAGGTCCGCCACGCGGACGGTCAGCGCGGCTTCCACCGCAGAGCCATCCCTGGGCTTGAGCGTGATGACGGCATCGCCGGCGGATATGCCCGTAACGACGCCTTCCTCGGAGACGGTTGCAATCTCCGGATGGTCGCTGGTGAAGAGGATGCCCTTATCGGTCGCATTGTCGGGCGCGACGTTGTACCAGCCGCCCAGGTCCACCGTCTTGCCGACGGCGGTCAACAAACGCTTGCCGTTGAGATTGACGGCGGTGACGGCGACGTTCTCCTGCAGGGGAATGTCCTTCATGCTGACAGAGAAACGTGCGATCTTGCCGGACTCGAACCGGTCAGGCAGGGTAATGGTTTTGGACAGCGTGCCTTTGTCGGTCTTGACCACGATGGCCAGAGACTTGCCGGAGAGGTTCACGGGCGCACAAGCGAACCAGATGTCGCCGGAGGCATCGGTATTGACCGTGATGGTGTTGGAAGCCGAAGACGCGGGAGCCACTTCCCCGTTGTAGAAGGCATAGCTCCATCCCCCGGCCCAGGCCTCGGCGGCCGTCAGGGAAACGGACGACACCGCAGCGCCATCCAGGGCCATGTCGGTCAAGGTCATCTTGCCATAGGCCGTCAGATGCCAGTAATGCAGGTCAACCTTCCCGGGAAGGGTGGCCGTCGTCTCAGATTCCGCGACGAGGAGCTGGGCTTTTTCATCCACGGAAAGCGCGGTCGGCGTCTGGGTAGTCGGAATGTTGACCTCGACGCGGTTGACGGTGGTCTCCCCCTCTTTCTGGGTGGCGCTCACCCAGGCGGAAGCGGGACTGACGGAGAAGAAGGTGTAACTCCCGGCTTCGCCGAACGAAGCGGAGAAGGTCGCGCTCTTGCCGTCGGCTGCAGCGTACACCGCAGCGTCCTTGGATTCGGTCATGTTGAGCATGATCTTGACAGACTGGTCATTGGACGTCCAGAGCGTCGGGTAGACAGAACCTTCCGGAGTCGTGAAGGCCGTACGGGTCGAGACGGCCTCGGCGTAGAAGGTGACGGCGTGGGATTCAGTGCCGGAGACGGGAACCGTCTCGCGGACGCAGGCGCAAAGCACGGTCAGAGCGATGACGCCCACGGAAAGGATACGATACATCTTTTTCATGGCCTTCCTCGTTTAGAACTGACCCCAATCGACCCCTTGTCCGGGCTCGATACCATTGCCGGTAAAACTGGTCTCACAGAGAGCCGCTTCAGAGAAGAACGGCACCTGGGAGCAGGCAGGAGCGGCATAATCCTCCTGTCCTTTTTTCTTGCTTGTCTGGGACATGGTTTTATGTGATAAAGATATGTTAATTACAATATGAAGGCATCACTTGTCCTGTTTGAAACCGATGGCGTCGATGCCGTAGGTCATCTCCGTGCTGGCTGCGGCGCCGTTGAAATAGATGCGGAAGTAGTTGGCTCCCTTGGGGTTGAAAGGATTGTCCGGGGTGACCTCCTTCGCCTCGGAGAAGGGCAGGACGATGTAATTCCATCCGTTCGCCACCTTTTCGGCGATGCGCTCCTTGGAGTCCCAGTACAGGGCCTGCAGGGACGGGGCGCCGCTATGGCTGATCTCGATGCGCCCGCCCGGTCCGGCCTTCGCCCGGAGCAGAGCCGCATCCTCGATGTAGAACCAGAATACCAACTTCGCCTTGGAATAATCCGTCACCTGCGCATCCACCACGTTCGCTCCGCGTCCGAAGACGAAGATCTCCGCGTCCGTGCCGCTCACGCGCTGGATATAACCGGAGCCTTCCTGGCGGCCGAGTTTCTCGACCGTCACGCCCGTGCGATGCTTGGGATTGCCCGTAAAGAAATCCAGGTTGTCGCAGGAGTCAAACATGACCAGGTCCGGATCTGCGGGCGGATCCTCGCCCGGATCGGGCGGGCCGCCGCTCCCGGTGTCGATGACCTTGACCGCGCAACTCGCATAGACGCCCGAGCCGTCGGTGGCAGCCGCCTTGACGGTCACGGTACCGGCCGAAAGGGCCGTAACCCGTCCCCCGCTGACCAGGGCGACGGTATTGTTGCTGCCGGACCAAAGCAGGACCGGGTTGGTGGCATTGTCCGGAAGGACGGTCACATAAGGGGTCAAGTCCAGGATTTTGCCCTTCTCCAACTCGAAGGAAGATTCCGAAAACTTGATGCTGCTGACCAGGATGTCCGGGGCCTTGGGCGGGAGGACCGTCACCTCGCAGGCGTCGGAGGCGTCCTCGTTCCGCTCGGCGACGACCAGGATGCGCACCTTGCCTTCGGAGACACCTGTCACCGTGCCCGTCGAGGAGACCGTGGCGACGGACTCGTCCGACGAAGCCCAAATGACGATCGAGGAAGAACCGGCCGGGGCGAAACTCACCCGCAGGGGCCAGGTCTCGCCCACGCGGACGCTGCAACTATGGCTGTCCAGCGTAACCGACGCCACCTGCTTGGAGGGCATCGCTTCCGGCCAGCGGCCGCAGGCTGCCAGCGCCAGGACCGGAATCAGGATATATGGGATATACTTTTTCATTGCTCTTCCAGATAACATTTCAGCAGTTCGAAGTATTCAGGTCCGCTCATCCAGACGATTTCCGGATTGGACTGGTCCAGGAGGGACTTGACATTGACATACCAGGACGGAGTCTTAAGGACGGCGCGGAACCAGTAGAAGGGGCATTCCGTATGCTGCTTGACGGTGTTGCGGATGATTTCGGCAGCATCTACGGTCATTGATGCACCGGCGCTGCCGCCGGCCCGCAGGACCGGCATCCCGTCCACCGCGCTGAGGTAGGCGGGCGTCTTCTGCGGCACGATGCCGTCGGGGCTGAAGCTTGCATAGGCCTTGAAGCCCTTCTGCGTCATCCCCTTGGCGTTGCCGTCGATGATGAAGCCCGTAACGGTGATGCCCCACTGCTCGTACCAGGGCTTGCAGTGACGGGCCCACTGCGCCATGCCGTCCGGAAGTCCGCTGATCAGACGCGGCTCTTCCAGACTCCCGGGATTGAGATAGCCGGCGCCGTTGTCCGCCGCCGCGAACCAGTCATTCTCACTGGCGGAAGTCCACAGGTAATGGAGGGCCTGCGGCGCGCGACGGGCCAGGATAGGCGAGATGCTCCACATCATCGGGACCTTGCCCCGCTGCGGGTCATCCCAGATGGACGGGGTCGTCTGATACACCCAGGAAGCGGCGTCATAATCGCCGACATAGAGCAGGACATAGCGTTTGGAAAGGTCCACGTGGCCGTTCGCGTCCAGATAGCCCTTGTCCTGCATTGCCTTGCGGGAGGCCTTGGCCTGGGGATAGGACGGCCGCAGCGGGAAGTGCTGCCAGAAAGAGGAATTGGCGATGGCGCCGTACGCAATGGCGTCCGCATCCTTGAAGGCGTTGTATTCGCCGATGATTTCGGCGAATTTCCACTCCGTCTGGACCGGCGTATGCTTGCCGCCGACTTCCTTGTGGTCGGTATATTTGTAGGCCCAGGCAGGGAAACCGCCGATGTGGCAGAATGTCTCTCCGTTGCCGTTCTGCCGGTAGCATTCCAGCAGGATTTCCGTCAGGGTCCGGTAGTCCGCCCCGACCTCCCCGGCCGGGTCGTCCGTGGCGACCTCGTCCGACCAGGGAGAAAGGTCGAAGAAGAAGGCGCGTTTGCTGACGAAATAGTCGTGGTTGCTCAGCAGGTGGTGGTTCTTGGTCGAGGCGCCCGGATTCTTCAGCCAGCACTGGTCGATATAATAGCCGGCGTACTCCGTGTTGCATTTCCCGGGCTTGAGATACTGGTCGATGGCCCAGCGGTAAGCGTCCGTCTTGGATTTGAACTTAGAGGAGCCATCCTGCTCCACCAGCCAGACCTTCACGGGATACTCCCTTTCTTTCAGGCGGTTGTAGATGCTGCCCGGGGAAGGGTCGTAGCGCACGGCGACCACGTTCTCCACGCCGGCCACCATCGAGGCGATGCAGGAAGTGGCGGGAATCTTGGGATCATAGACGACCATGCCTTCGATCCGGTCCCGGAGCATGTCGCAAGCCTTGACAGGGTCGTAGATCGTGACCCTTTCCTTGCCGGCGAGCCACTCCCCGGGGGCGGAGTATTTGTCCCACCAGTATTCGTCCGTATTGAATCCGTCCGCGCTGACATAGTCCAGGTACAGGACCGGGGCTTCGCGGTTGACGATGCCCTGCAGGGTCGCCGACAGGTGCAAGGCGTCCCACATCCGCTTCATCTCCGTCGTATCCTTGATACTCGCCCCGTTCCAGCGCATCAGGTCCAGCCAGAGCACCGCTCCTTCCGGCAGCTCGGGGAGCTCTCCCCGCGGGATCTTGTATTCCGGCTTGCAGGAGACGAGCGCCGCAAGGGCCAGCAGGATCCAAATATGTTTCAGTCTATTTCCAGCCATCGTTCTGTTCGATTTTAACGTCCTTGTTGGTGTCGATCACGGTCTGCGGGATGGGCCACACGCTGAAGTTCTTCATCGAGCCGGAGCGCGGATAATCCCAATAGGAGTATTCCCGGATGCGGTCGCACGCGACGGTGCCGCCCATCCGGAGCAGGGTGTTCCAACGGTTCTCCTCATAGATCAGTTCGCGGGCACGCTCGTCCAGGATCAGTTCCAGGCTCAGGTCGGCCTCGGTAACCAGATACTTGCACTGCGCCCGCTGCCGGACGGCATTGATGTCCCGGGCCGCGGAGGCGTTGTCGCCGGCACGCCAATAGGATTCGGCCCGGATCAGGTAGGTCTCGGCGAGGCGGATCACATAATCGTCCCGGTATAGGTTGCTCTTGTTGCCGCCGTAGTCGTCGTCGGGATAGATGTCCGAACTGACCTTGCAGGAAATGGGGAACGCCTGGGTGTAGGCGGTCTCGCGGGTCGCGGAGTCGCCGCCCTCGTGATAAATCACGCTCCAGGGGATGACCTTGCCGTAATAAGCGCTGCCCGGGACATTGCCCACGAGCGTGCGGCGCATCACGACCTCGCTGTTGCGCAGGTCCCCTTCTCCCCACTTGCCCTCGTAGATCTGGGTGCGGACGTACTCCGTGGGCATCACCCAGGAGACGCCGCGCCCGCCGGTATCCTCCATCAGGCCGTCCAGCACGCCCGGAAGCGCCTCGCGGATGGAGGGAGAGAAACAGCGGGAATAGGACAGGCGGGAGGTCCTGTCCCCCGCGAGATAGGATTCCAGGTCGGTCCGGATGATCCAGATGGACTCACGGTTGCCGTCCTGATAGGCGATGTTGCCGGTCTGGTACATGTCCCAGATGACGTTGCCATTCAGGATGACGCCCGCCTTTTCGTAGGTATGCTCCGGCGTCTTCTGCTTGGGCGTATTGGCGTAGTAATACGTCGGTCCTTCGCTCATCCGGGTGCCGAAACGCTCCCGCATCAGGGAGTACAGGCCACCGTCGATTACGGCATCCGCGTAGGAGACGGATTTCAGGTAGGCGGCCTTCGCTTCGTCGGGACGTCCTTCCTCACCCAGGGCGATGCCCTTGTCGAGATACAGCTGCGCGAGGGTATGCTGCGCGGCGCCCCGGACGATGCGGCCGCGTCCGCCCGTCTCCGGGAAGTCTTCCAGGCAGCCTTCCAGCTCGTCGATGGCATATTGGTAAGTCTCGACCCGGGTGCTGCGCTCGAAGTTGAAGCGAGGCTCCGTGCAGATATCTTCCACGATGAACACCCCGCCGAACTCCTCGCCCAAGTTGCGGTAGGCCCAGGCACGGAAGAAATGGGCCTGCGCCCGGGCATAGGCGCGACTCGCCTCCGAATCCCAGGTGATGTCCTCCAGGTTGGAGGCATATAGCGCCAGGTTAGCGTAGGAGATCAGCTTGTACCAGTAGGCGAAGATGTATTTGAACACCTTGTGCTCGGGCGTAATGATGGAATAGTCGTTGAACTGGTAGGAGTGGCGGATGTTGGTGACGTCGTACATGTCCGTCCCGTTGCAGCAGCGGAAGACGAAGGTTTCCGCCCCTTCGCTGCGCATTGACTGGACATCCCGGATCGACGCATAGCAGGACAGCAGGA